>Ga0102595_100814_pt1 | contig 17838 bp, 17 predicted proteins | sample Araplaol_mTSA_r2_2_FD_76864 | JGI IMG/M metagenome (GOLD analysis project Ga0102595, IMG submission 76864) | Arabidopsis root microbial communities from North Carolina, USA - plate scrape MF_Col_mTSA_r2 (SPADES assembly) (version 2) | ecosystem: Host-associated > Plants > Roots > Endosphere...
TGCTGATACGTGCCAGCGGCACCGAGCCGCTGCTGCGCGTGATGGTCGAGGCCCGGGACGCGGCCCAGGCCAAACGCTGCGCCGAGCGCGTGGCGGACACGGTGCGGTCTTAAACGGCGGTCATCAGGCGGGCGCGCTCATCGGGCGTGAGCACTTTGGGCGATACCCGTGGCGTTCCCGTCTCCGGGTCAAAGAAGGGCGTTTTCGTGTAGCTGCCATCCAGCCTGGCGCGCAGCAGCCTAGCCATGAACTGGAGGATGGCCACCGTGGTGCTGAGCGTCATGGCCTTGGGTGTGCCCTTGGCACTCTTCATGCCGACCCGCATGCGCACCGGGCCGAAAGCGCTGTCCAGGCTGGTCGAAGAATCCCGCAGGCAGTTGTGCAGCAGGCCGACGTGCGAAACCTTGAAGTCGCGCGAGGTGTTGCCGATGGGCGTGTTGCAGCAGCTCGCATACCAGCGCAGCATGCCTTTGTCGCTGAGGGACATGCAGGTCAGCTTCTCCACACCTTGCGTGAAAGTGACATGCCGGGGCAGGGTGGCGACCACGTCCGAGCCGCCCATCTCATCGAGAACTTCGTCCGCCTTGCCCAGGAAGTGCGCATAGGCCTGGCAGTCCTTGCAGTAGCAAACGCCCCGGCATACGGATTCGGTATGGCTGACGTGGCCGCGCAGGGCGCCGCATTGGCATTGCAGGGGATGTTTCATATCAACGACCTCGTTGAGGTTAATTCATATCCGTGAAGTGGCCGCGCCAGCCGCCTTTGCGCTTTCGACGATAGCGCTCAATCAGCTCACTGATTTTCCTTCCTTCTTCGTCCTTGCGGTTCTGGGCACGTACGGTTGCGCTCAGGCCCATCCACCCTTTGATGTCCGGGTTCGCACCATGCTGGAGCAATAGCTCCACGATTTCAGGACAGTTTCCTTGTGCTCCAATGCAAAGCGCCGTTTCGCCGATGCGGTCCTCCTCATTCGCGTTGACTTGGGCACCATGTTTGAGAAGCCAGAGAGCCGCTTTGTATTGTTCGTTTTCCACGGCACGGTGCAAAGGAGTGTGGCTCAGGTCGTCGAATATTCCAAGGCTGCATCCCGCCGCCACCAGCCGTTCCATCTCGGCGATATCACCATCCGCCGCAGCCCTGTGCAAGCGCTCTGCCTCGAACCATTCGTCACCCTGATCCACAGACGTCATCCTGATGTAGCGGTGGCTGACGGCCGGAGATCAGGTTTTTCCCTTTTCGACTGCTTGAGCGATGCGCTCGAGCAATGCTTCAATGCGTTGACGATGCGCACGCTGTTCGAAGAGTCCTGATTTTCGGACCATGAGTACGCATCCAACGCCGAGGATAAGTGTTGGCATCAGGGAGAGAAAAACTTCATTGGTGGTCATGCGGTTGCCTGAGGTTGAAGTAAACAGCCAATATTGAAGCTCCATTGTCGACGCCATCTCAACACACTGAAAGCTATTTATCCAAGGTCCTCCCTGATGAGCGCTGCGACCAGTTGGGCATCACCCACAATGTCCTCATTCCCCGTGAAACGGGAGACTTCCATGTGCCCGTCGGAGAACACATCAACTTCTACTCGTTCGCCTACCCGTGTCCAGGTGACCAGGATGGTATCGGGACGATGCCGCCCGAGCGTGAAGTGAATATTGGCTGCTTCCAAATCGGATAGCAAGGTAAAAAGTGCGTGATTCATGTTGGCGGATTGGGGGGCATTCATTACTGGTATTCGCATTCCGGTGGCCATGGCGCCTCGAGGCCATGCTTGGCGGCGGCGTTCCGTATTGCGCGAGCGCAGCCGGGTGCCAGCGATTTCACGAGAATGAATTCGGGCGGTGGGCAGGTGTCCGGATTCCCCTGAATCAGCTTGCCGTGCTTGAAGCGGCAAGCAAGGACCGCAGCATCTATCTCATAGGCGGACCAAACCCGAATCGGATCACCGGCCATCACTTCGGTCAGGGAAAGCACTGTCCATTTCTCGCCCTCCGGCGCGAACAGCACCTGGCATCCGCGATAGCGCATGTCGATGTCCTTGGCGCGCGGGTAGATGCGCAGGGTGATGCCGTGATTCATCATCTCGCCCGCGGTTATCGGCGGCGACGCCAGGTCGCAATTTTCACCTATCGGTTTATCGACGTTCTCCGCCTGTGCAGGTAAGGCGCAAAGCAACAAGCACATTAACAAGGAGGCGACGCGCACCACAGGCATGAAGCGTGCAGCTCGTCCATCGCTCTCCTTAAACATTCTCAGCCTGCGACGGATAAAGATGTTTGCAAAACCGCCACTCATGCACGGGCTGATCGTCAATATAGGCAGTAGGCTTGGGAAGATAGCCGTCAAAACAATCGCTGATTCCGAGTTCAAGGGCGGTGGTTCTGCAGTACTCGGCGCCTCCGGAACTCCAGAGAAACAAGGTCGCACCTTCGGATTTAAGCCGTTTGACCTGGGCAATTACCGCAGGCATGAGGATGCGCTTCGCGCCCACCGACCGAACCATGGTGTCATCGACATCTACAAAAATGATTTGTGCGGTCATGAAGGTTGAGTGGTCCGTGCTGTGCGAAGCGTATGCGACGCCAGCAGCCACAAGGCCACCGGCAGTAAAAGCGCGGCAGCAACAACTTCCGAAAGAATCGTGACATTGGCCATCAAGGGGTGCAGTTCCATGGGCGCCACCGCATAGTGTCCCAGCCCGTCAAAACCCAGCGCGGCGTAAACAGCGACCAGCAGCAGGCCCGCCGCCATGAATTTTTTGCGCATCAACAGCAGGCCGGTTGCGCCTACTGAGGTGATGGCGGCCCACACCGCATAGACCTGTGCGCGGGTAAGCCAAGCCGGCAGATTAGGGTACTCGCAGATGAACTCGGCGTTATGACTGAAGTGACCGAGGCTGGCAAGGAAGTAGGTCGCGGTCAGTGCGAGAAGTATCTTTGGGACGTGGCTGAGTTGGAGCATGAGAACTCTTTCATGATCGACATAGATGACGCGTAAGCTCGTGCGCCTATTTTCCGAATCCGAAAAGCGGCATGGCTAATGCGAATGCGGACAAGAACAGCGCGATAAGGCCGAGGCGGCGAACCATGATGCGATTTTCGGTGATGCTTCCAGGCCGAAGCCTGGATTGAACTACAAGCCCCACGAGGAAAGCGGGGAAGGTCGCAATAGCCCCGCCAAACCACAAGCTCTCAAACCAACGGGGAAACTGTGGAAACACCAAACCGGCAAGCGCGCCGGCAATCTGTGCGCCAAACACGATTACTGCCAATGCGCGGACAGGCTGAAGGTCCGCCCACGAGTATTCGAAACCGAATTGGGATTCTTTCATGGGCTAGTTGATAGTTGGATGAGCGGCTGACGGGTGATCTGACCGATTCTATGGAGCTTTCACTCGCATCAGAAATTTCAACGCTCTGCACCGGCTGGCTGAAGCACCGTTGCGACACGACCCTTGAGAGACGATGCCGCGCCGGACACCGTCGCTCGCTGTCATCCTCAAGCCAGCGTATACGCTGTCTTCACCGTCGTGAAAAACTCCTGCGCGTACTTGCCCTGCTCGCGCGGGCCGTAGCTGGAGCCCTTGCGGCCGCCGAAGGGCACGTGGTAGTCCACGCCGGCGGTGGGCAGGTTGACCATGACCATGCCGGCCTGGCTGTGGCGCTTGAAGTGGGTCGCGTATTTGAGGCTGGTGGTGGCGATGCCGGCTGACAGGCCGAAGGGCGTGTCGTTGGCGGTGGCCAGGGCCGCTTCGTAGTCTTTCACGCGGATGATGCTGGCGACCGGGCCGAAGATTTCCTCGCGGTTGATGCGCATGCCGGCCGTGCTTTCGCTGAAGAGGGCCGGCTGCATGTAATAACCTTCGGCGCCGCTGCCGGTGTGGCAGGGAATGCGCGCGCCGCCAAAGGCCAGGGTCGCGCCTTCGGCCTTGCCGATCTCGATGTAGCTCAAGTCCTGCTCCAGCTGCGCCTGCGAGGACACCGGGCCCACGTCGGTGCCGGCGGTGAGGGCGTCGCCCACCTTGATGCGGGCCATGCGTTCCTGCAGGGCTTTGACAAAAGCCGGGTAGATGCCTTCGGTCACGATCAGGCGGCTCGACGCCGTGCAGCGCTGGCCGGTGGAGTAGAAGGCGCTCTGCGCGCTGAGCTCGACGGCTTGCGCGAGGTCGGCGTCGTCGAGGATGACTTGCGGGTTCTTGCCGCCCATTTCGAGCTGCACTTTTTTGAGGTTTTTCGCGCAGGACTCGGCGATGCGGCTGCCCACGCCGACCGAGCCGGTGAAGCTGATGGCGTTGACGCCGGGGTGGTTGACCAACGCGTCGCCGATCACGCGGCCCGGGCCCATGACCAGGTTGAACACGCCGGCCGGGATACCGGAGCGCGAGATGATCTCGGCCAGCGCCCAGGCGCTGCCGGGCACCAGGTCGGCGGGTTTCAAAACCACGCAGTTGCCGAAGGCCAGCGCGGGCGCGATCTTCCAGGCCGGGATGGCGATGGGGAAGTTCCAGGGGGTGATCAGGCCGACCACGCCCACGGGCTCGCGCGTGATCTCCACGCCTATGCCGGGGCGCACCGAGGGGATGGTCTCGCCCGACAGGCGCAGGCATTCACCGGCGAAGAACTTGAAGATATGGCCGGCGCGCGTGGCCTCGCCTATGCCTTCGGGTTTGGTCTTGCCTTCCTCGCGCGAGAGCAGGGTGCCCAGCTCTTCGCGGCGCGCGAGGATTTCCGTGCCTATCTTGTCCAGCGCGTCCGAGCGTGCCTGTATGCCCGATGTCGACCAGGCCGGGAAAGCCGCTTGCGCGGCCTTCACCGCCGCGTCCAGCCCGGCCGCATCGGCCTGCGTGTATTCGCCGATCACGTCGGCCAGGTTGCTGGGGTTGAGGTTAGGGCTGTAGCTGTTGCCGGCCAGCCATTGGCCGTTGATGAGGTTGTCGTGTTTTGTGGTCATGGGTGTGCTTCCAGGAGTTGAACTTGATTCATGAATGACGAAAGGACGAGGTGGGCGCGCGGGCCGTTTCACAAAAGCGGTCTCACAAGGGCGGCGTCACATCAATCGCATAAAAACGCAGGGCGTTGGCGCACATCATCGCATGTTGCTGGTGGCCCGGCAGGTGGGTCAGCATACCGGCCACACTGCCAACCAGGTCCGGGTAGCTGATACGCAGGCCGGCCACCGGGAAGTTGCTGGCGAACATGCAGCGCTGCCATCCAAAAATTGCAATCGTTTCATACACAATTCGCGCGTTCTCCTGGAGATCCCAGGGCCGGCCGCGCAGGCCGAACTCCGAGAGTTTGACGTGCACATTCTCCTGCCGGGCCAAGGTCTCCATCCAGCCGCGCCAGCGTTTCAGGCCTTCTTCGCTGCGGTCCCAGGCAAAGCCGTGGTGGTTAAGGACAATCGGCACCTTGGGAAACAGGGCCGCCACCTCGGCCGCTTCGGGTAAATGCCAGGCCGGCACGCGAAGGTCCCAGCGCAGGCCGTATTTCTCCAGCAGCGAAAAGCCGCGCAGCCAGGCCTCGTCCTGCATGGTGCCGGCCTGGCCTTTGACGCTGTGGTCCGGCGATGCCGAGGTCACCGGCTTGCTGCGTATGCCGCGCACCAGCGGAAAGCGCGATTGCGCGAGCAGCTGTTCCTCGCTGTCCGGCCGGTCAAACCAGGCATGGGCGACCACGGCATTCGGGAATCCGTGCTGCGCGTGCACCTCGTGCAGCCAGGCGGTTTCGGCGAGCTGTTGGTCGCGGCTGCGCTCGGCCTCCACGTGCACGGTGGCCACGACCTCGCAAGGCCCCGCGGCAGTGCGGTAGTCGGTCGCGAGAAAGTCCCGGCAAATGGCGCGATAGTCGCCCAGGAAAAAGGCCTCGGGGTCATACGCCTCCTGCAGCCAGGGGTAGTGGCCGCGCGACAGGTCCCACAGGTGGTGGTGCGCATCGACGATGGGCAGCGCCGGCGTCATGGCCTCAATGCCGCCAGACGTAGGATGAATCGGGTTCGCGCAGGGTCTTGATCTGCTGGCCAAATTCAAAGCTGTCCAGGTCCAGGCGGCGCACCGTGTCGTCCTGGAAGGAGATATACACCGCGCGCTCCACCGGGTGGAAGGATAGGGCCAGCGGGTTGCTGGGCAGGGCGAAGCAGCGCTGCTCCTGCAGGTCGGTGCCGAAGACCGAGAGCGAATGTTCGCCCGAGTTGGTGGTGAGCAGCAGCTCATCACCCTGGGCACCCTTGATGCGGTAGACGCGGTTGGGGTCACGCCGCGTCTTGCCCCGTGCCACGATTTTCATGGTCTCCGTGTCCACGGCCACAATGCTGTCGTCGCCGCGGTTGGCCACATACAGCAGCGATTCGTCGGCCGACAGCACATTGCCCTCGGGCACCGGGCCTGGCACCATGGCGACCGGCGCAAAGGTCGGGTCGTTGGGTTTGATCTTGGTCACGGTGTTGGACAGCAGGTTCAGCGCATAAGCCGTCTGCGCATCCCGGCTCAGCGCGAACAAATGCGTCTTGTAGCCGCCCGAAGGCACGGCCAGGTCCGGCACATGGACTGTCGCCGGGTCCGAAAAACGCAGCAGCACGTTGTGCGCCTCCGACATTACAAACAAACGCCCCTGGCCATCCACCGCCAAGCCGTGCGGCCGGTAGTAAGGCCACAGGTTTAGCGTGGCCACATGTTTTTGCTGCGCGAGGTCGATCACAAACACGGAGTGCCCGCCCATGTCTCCCAGGTGGCTGGCCGTCTCTATGCCGTAATGGCCCACATAGGCCAGGCCGCGCGCCGCATCCACCGTGAACTCATGCGGAAAATTCGGTAGCACGATGTGTTTTTGCGCCAGGCCCGTGGCCAGGTCGTAAAAGCTGAAGGTATGGGCGCATTTTTGCACCAGCAAGAGTGTTTCCCGAAACGGCATGGATATCCTAAAAATGGGGGGGAGCCTGTAAGGAAACGAAGCCTGCGCCGGCAGGCGGCTGAAGCGCCTATTTGCCCCAGCGCAGCACCAGCGGGTCCAGCCGGCGCGCGGTGGCCAGCAAGCCCTTGCGCACCTCAGGGTGCATGGCGGGGAAGGGATGGCGCGGCGCCTCGCAGGCGATCACGCCGCCTTCCTTCATCAGCGCCTTGGCCGTGAGGATGCCACCCTGGCGGTTTTCGTAATTGATCAGTGGCAGCCAGCGCGCGTATTCGGCGGCGGCTTCTTCGCGCCGGCCGGCCGTCCAGGCGTCCATGATTTTGCGTATGCCGTCCGGGTAGCCGCCGCCTGTCATCGCGCCGGTCGCACCGGCCTCCAGGTCGGGCAGCAGGGCGATGGCTTCCTCACCGTCCCAGGGGCCTTCAATCGCGTCGCCGCCCAGGCGCAGCAGCTCGCGCAGCTTGGAGGCCGCGCCCGGTGTTTCGATCTTGAAATAGGCGACGTTGCGTATTTCCTTGGCCATGCGCGCCAGAAAGGCGGCCGACAGCGGCGTGCCGCTGACGGGCGCGTCCTGGATCATGATGGGAATGTCGATGGCGGCCGACAGCGTGGCGAAGAACTCATAGATCTTTTCTTCCGTCACGCGTATCGTCGCGCCATGGTAGGGCGGCATCACCATGACCATGGCCGCGCCCAGGTCCTGTGCGCGGCGGCTGCGCTCGGCGCAGACCTTGGTGCCGAAGTGCGTGGTGGTCACAATCACCGGCACGCGGCCCGCCACATGTTTGAGGATGGCCGCGGTCAGCACCTCGCGCTCCTCGTCAGACAGCACAAACTGCTCGGAGAAGTTGGCGAGTATGCACAGGCCGGTCGATCCCGCGTCAATCATGAAATCGACGCAGCGCTTCTGGCTCGCGAGGTCCAGCTCGCCCGCGTCGGTGAAGGTGGTGGGCACCACCGGAAACACGCCCTGGTACCTGGCAGCCATGGCGCTCATTCGACGATGTTGAAGTCTTTGAGGAACTCGGTCTTCATGGTCAGGCCCAGGCCGGGCTTGTTGTCGTCGAGCTGCAAAAAGCCGTTTTCGGCCACGGGCTCGCCGTCGAAGATGTAATAAAACAGCTCGTTGCCGACTTCCACGTCGAACATCGGGAAATATTCGCTCATGGGCGAGGCCAGGGTGCTCATGGTCAGGTGGTAGTTGTGCATCTGGCCGGCATGCGGCACCACCGGCACGCTGTAGGCTTCGCACAGCGCGTTGATCTTGTGCGCGGCCGTGATGCCGCCCACGCGGTTGGTGTCGTACTGCACGACGGACACGGCTTTTTTGTCGAGCAGCTGCTTGAAGCCGTAGAGGCTGAACTCATGCTCGCCGCCCGAGATCGGGATGCTGGTGAGCTGGTTGAGTTCGGCATAGCCGTCGATGTCGTCGGCAATGACGGGTTCCTCAACCCAGCGCGGCTGGAATTTTTCGAGCTTGGGCAGCATGCGCTTGGCGTATTCGAGGTTCCAGCCCATGTAGCACTCGAGCATCAGGTCGTTGTCATAGCCGATCACTTCGCGCAACGCCTCGACGGCTTTGAGGTTTTCCGCCACGCCCCTGGTGCCATGCGCCGGGCCGTAGCCGAAGCGCGACTTGAACATGGTGAAGCCCTGGTCCAGGTATTTCTGCGCCTCGTCCTGCATGGCCTTGATGTCGGTGCGGTAGAGCTTGGAGTAATAGCAGGGAATCTTTTCCTTGGTGCGGCCGCCCAGCAGCTTGAACACCGGCTTGCCCACCGACTTGCCCAGGATGTCCCAGATGGCGATGTCCACCGCAGAGATCGCGGCCATGGCCACGCCTTTGCGGCCCCAGGCATGGGTGGCGCGGTACATGCGCTGCCACAGGTATTCATAGTCCCAGGGGTCCTGGCCCAGCACCAGCGGCGTGAGGTACTGGTCGATGATGGCTTTGGCGATGTGCGGCGCCAGCGCGACGTTGCCCAGGCCGACGATGCCGTCGTCGGTCTCGATCTCGACAACCGTCCAGGAATGGAAGCGGAAGGTGCTCATGGTCTCGGTGTTGGAGTAGACCAGGTCCATGGCGTTGGAGCAGAAATTGCCCTGGGGTGGAACGGTCTTGCCTTTCCATTCGAAGACGCGTGCGCGGACTGATTTGATTTTCATAGGAGTTCTCTAGCGTTGAAATAAAGAAAAAGAAGAAGTTCAGGCAGCTGCTTGCAAACGCGCCGCACCCATGCGCTGGGCAATCTTGAAAGCATTCAGCGTGGCATTGACGTCGGCCACGCCTTGGCCCGCAATGTCATAGGCCGTGCCATGGGCAGGCGTGGTGATGGGTATCGGCAAGCCGCCTTGCACCGTTACGCCCTTGCTGAAACCCATGAGCTTGATCGCGATTTGGCCCTGGTCGTGGTACATGGTGACGATGGCCTGGTAGAGGCCGTCGCGTGCTTTCAAAAAGATGGTGTCGGCCGGGAAGGGGCCGTCCACCGGCACGCCGGCCGCGCGCAGCTCGGCCACGGCCGGCTCGATGATGTCGATCTCTTCGCGCCCGCAAACACCGCCGTCGCCGCCATGCGGGTTAAACGCCGCCACCGCGACCTTGGGACTGGCGTTGCCGCTGGCCTTGAGCGAGGCGTAGATCAGCCGCGCCGCATCGACGATCCGCTGTTTGCTCAGCATGGCCGCTGCATCTTTGAGCGGAATGTGGGACGAGACGCGCGAGGTCCACAAATCGCCCAGGGTGTTGAACTCGCAGAAGTAGCCGGTCACGCCCAGGTATTCGGCGAAGTGGTGGAGTTCGTCTTCATGCTTCAGGCCGCCCAGCTTCATGGCCTGTTTGTTGAGCGGGGCGAAGCAGATGGCATCGACCTCGCCGCGCTTGGCGCCGTCCATGCAGAGGTTGAGCACCTGCAGCACGGCCGCGCCGCAGGCGGCCTTCGCCTGGCCGCGCTGTACCTGTGCCGCTTGAATCGTGTCTGTGGCCAGGAAAGCCGGCAGGTGGGTGTCGGTGCGGCCGCGCACATCGGCCAGGCTGGTGACGGCTTGTGTCGCCACAGCCTGTTTGGCCGTGGCCTGGCCTTGCTGCCAGAGCCAGTCGTCACCCACCAGCACGATGTTGGCGCCGGCCGTGATGCCGGGCTGGGCCAGCAGCCGGGCGACCAGCTCCGGGCCTATGCCTGCCGCATCGCCCAGCGTGAGGGCGATCACAGGCAGCGTTTTTTTGTTGTTCATGGATTGATTCCGTCAATCGAGTTTGATGTTTTTCCGGGCGATCAGCTCACCATAACGCTTGTTTTCATCGGCGTGGAACTGCGCGAATTGGGCCTGCGTCATCGGCGTCAGGTCCGCGCCTATGGCGCCCAGCCGGGTTTGCGTTTCGGGCATGGCCAGCACCTTGCTCACTTCGGTGTAAACGCGCTCCTGCACCGCCTTGGGTGTGGAAGCCGGCATGTAGATGCCGTACCAGGCGCTCATCTCCACGCCCTTGAGGCCGGCTTCGGCCATGGTGGGCACATTGGGCAACTGCGGGTTGCGTTTGGCGCTGGCTACCGCCAGGGGCTTGATGCGGCCGTTCTTGATCTGGCCGATGACCGAGGGCATGGTGTCAAAACTCAGCTGCACCTGGCCGGCCACCAGGTCTATCAGCGCCGGGCCGCTGCCGCGGTAGGGAATGTGGGTGATAAAGACGCCGGCCTGGTCCTTGAAGAGTTCGGCCGCGATGTGCTGGGTGCTGCCCGAGCCGCTGGTCGCGTAGTTGAGCTGGCCGGGCTTGCTTTTGGCCAGCTTGACCAGTGCCTGCACCGAGTCGACCGGCAGCGCGTTGTTGACCACCAGCACATTGGGCACCGCGCCCACAAAGACCACGGGCACCAGGTCCTTGTTGTTGTCATAGCCCAGCTTGAGCAGGTGCGGCGCGATCGCATGCGCGGTCGAGACACCCATCAGCAGGGTGTGGCCGTCGGTGGACTTGGCCGTGAGGTCGGCGGCCAGGGTGTTGGAGGCGCCGGGGCGGTTCTCGACCACCACGGGCTGCTTGAGCAGCGGGCCCAGCCGGTCGGCCACGGCGCGCGCCATGGCATCGGTGCCGCCGCCCGGGGCAGAGCCCACCAGGATGCGCAGCGGCTTGGCGGGCCAATCCTGCGCCATGACGGGTGAGGCCATGCTGAAGGCGCAGATGGCCGCCAGCAGGGCAGGGAGGAATTGCAGGGATTTCAGGCGAGGCATTGTCTTTGTCTCCGGGTCATTGTTGTAAGGGGAACGCTGGAACGAATGCCCTGATGGTAGGGAGCATGACACTTAACGTAAATTGAAAATCCCTGATTATTTGATAACCTAGGGTGATCAATTGAAATTAGCGGCCCCGGAGACCCACCATGCCTGCCACACCCCGCAGCTCCTCATCGATCCCCCAACTGCTGAATCGCCTGCGCATGCGCCAGGTCGCGCTGATCCTCGCCGTGGGCGAACACGGCACCCTGCGCAAGGCCTCGGCCGAACTCGGCATGACGCAGCCGGCCGCCACCAAGATGATCCAGGAGCTGGAGTCCGCGCTGGGCCAGCGCCTGTTCGAGCGCGTGGGCCGCGGGCAAAAACTCACGCCGGCCGGCGCCAGCGTGCTGCGCTACTTCCGCGGCATGCGCGGCTCGGTCGAATCGATGACGCGCGAACTCGCCGAACTGGAGCAGGGCGGCTCGGGCCGCGTCTCGGTCGGCAGCATCATGGCGCCTTCGCCCAACCTGCTCACGCAGGCCATCATCGCGCTCAAGAAGGCCTATCCGCTGCTGTCCGTCGACGTGACCATGGACACCAGCGACCGCCTGTTTGAACTGCTGCGCGAAGGTGTGCTCGACGTCGCCATAGGCCGCATACGCGACGAACACCGCGCCGACTACGCCTTCACCCCGCTCGAGAACGAAGCCCTGGCCCTGGTCGCGGGCGTGAAGCACCCGCTGGCCAAAAAGAAAACCGTCAAGTTCGCCGACCTGCTGGGCTACGGCTGGATTTTGCAACCCCACGGCAGCCCCATGCGCGAGGTGCTGGAGCAGGAATTCCGCATGCTGCAGGCGCCGTCGCCCAAGGGCCTGATAGAGACTGCCTCCATCCTCACCACCACCAACCTGATCGCCGAAACCGACATGGTCGGCGTCATGCCCGAATCGATTGCCGGCACCTATGCGCGCCACGGCCTGCTCGTCATCCTGCCCTGCTTTATCCGCCACAAGATGGAAGCCTTCGGCAGCATCACACGCAAGGACAGGCCGCTGAGCGAAGCGGCGCGGTTTTTCCTGGCGGCGCTGCACCAGGGCAAACTGCCGGTGCGCGATGGGAAACCGCACTAGCGCCAAAACACGGCTTGCCACCGTGAATGCGCGATCCATGACATGGATCAAGTCTGTGCGACATGCCCTGGCTTACGCTGGGGCATTGCAATGCTGGAAGCACACACATGCCGAATCTTCAATGGTCTGACGCCCTGGTGCTCGGGCTGCCCACCATGGATGACACGCACCGGGAGTTTGTCGAGTTGCTGGCGCAGGTGGAAAGCGCGGCGGACGATGCGCTGGCCGGCCACTGGTGCACGCTGGTGGAGCACACCGACGAGCACTTCAGCCGCGAAGATCGCTGGATGCTGGACACGCGGTTTTCATCCACCAATTGCCATACCGTGCAGCACAAGGTGGTGCTGCAGGTCATGCGCGAAGGCCTGTTGATGGCCCAGGCCGGGGACTTCGCGTCCGTGCGCCACATGGCCAGGGAACTGGCCCTGTGGTTTCCGCAGCATGCGCAGACCATGGATGCCACGCTGGCGCTGCACCTGCGCGGCATCGGCTACGACCCGGAGACGGGTGTGGTGAGCATGCCGCAAGCGCTGCCCAGGGACGCCATTCAGGGTTGCGGCGGCCTTGGCTGTTCCGGTAGCCCGGCGCTTGAGCCCGCTGCATAGTGCGGCTTGCACTACCGGGGCCTTGGTGCGCCGCAGCCTATTGTTTGGCTTGCCAACCCCCACCCAGCGCCTGGATCAGCGCCACGGCGGTCGTCTGGCGGTCGGCCATGGCCTGCACCAGGGCGCGGCGCGCGCTCAGGGCTGTGGCCTGGGCGGTGATGACTTCGGTGTAGCCAACCTGGCCGCTGCGGTAGCGGTTGAGCACTTGCTGCTCGACCTGGTCGGCCGCTTCCGAGGCCTGGCGGCGCAGTTCCTGCTGTGTGGCCAGCACGCGGGTCGCGGAGAGCTGGTCTTCCACATCCTGGAAGGCGACCAGCACGGTCTGGCGATAGCGGGCCACGGCCTGTTCGTGACCAGCCCGCGCGCCGTCCACGCGTGCGCCGGTGGCGCCGGCGTCAAAAATCAGCTGTGCGGCCGACAGGCCCAGGGACCAGACGCTGCTCGACGCCTTGAACAAATCGGCCACGCGGCTGGCGCCGGTGCCGGCCGAGGCGCTCAGCGACAGGCTGGGGAAGTAGGCGCTTTTGGCGATGCCTATCTGTTCGTTGGCCGAGGCCACTCGGCGTTCGGCCGCGGCAATGTCGGGCCGGCGCTGCAGCAAGGCTGAAGGCACGCCTAGCGGTACCTCGGGCACCAGCGGGTTCCAGGCGGCGGGCGGCAGGCTGAAATTGGCGGGTGCTTCGCCGACCAGCACGGCGATCGCGTGCTCAAGCTGGGCGCGCTGGCGCACCAGGCCGGCATTGTCGGCCTGGGCGTTGGCGAGCTGGGTTTGCGCCTGCAGCACGTCGGTCTTGGCGGCGATGCCGGCCTTGTAGCGGTTTTGCGTAATTTCGAGCGCGCGCTGGTAGCCGGCCAGCGTGGTCTCCAGCAAGGCCTTCTGCGCGTCGGTCTGGCGCAGCGAGAAATAATTGGCGGCGAGCTCGCCCTGGGCCGAGAGCTTGGCCGAGGCCAGATCGGCGGCGCTGGCCTGTTCGCCGGCCGTGGCGCTGTCCACCGCGCGGCCTAGCCGGCCCCAGACGTCGGGCTCCCAGCTGCCGCCTATGCTGAGCTGGTAGTTGTTGCCGACGCGGCCGGTACTGTTGGTCGCGACATTGCCGCTGGCGCGCGAACGCGTGGCGCCGGCGTCCAGCGTGACCGTGGGAAACAGCGAGGCGCGCTGCTCGCGTACCAGCGCGCGCGCCTGGGCATAGGCGGCCACGGCCAGCGCGACGTTCTGGTTGGAGACATCGACGCGCGACTGCAGCTGGTCCAGCACCGGGTCCTTGAACAAACTCCACCACGGGCCGCGCTCCAGCGCATCGGCCGGCGCGGCCGGCACCCAGCCTTCGGCTTCCTTGAAATTTGTGACTTCGGCGGTGGTGGGCCGCTTGTAGTCGGGGCCGACGGCGCAGCCGGTGGCGAGCAGGGCCAGCAGGGTGGCGGCGATGAGCCGGCGTTCAAAACAGGGCGTGTGGGAGAGGTTCTTCATGGTCTTGTCCATCATGGCGTTTGCGGCGCCGCATCGGTTTCGCCGGGATGGCGGCTGAGCTGGCGCTCAAGAGGGCTGCGGCGGCGCAGCTTGTCCATCAACACGTAGACCACCGGCGTGGTCAGCAGCGTGAGCAGCTGGCTGGCGATCAGCCCGCCGATGATGGCAATGCCCAGCGGCCGGCGCAACTCGGCCCCTTCACCGAAGCCTATGGCCAGCGGCAGCGCGCCCAGGATGGCGGCCAGCGTGGTCATCAGTATGGGACGGAAACGCAGCAAACAGGCTTCACGCACCGCTTCCAGCGCCGAAATGCCGCGCGCGCGTTCGGCCTCCAGCGCGAAGTCGATGATCAGGATGGCGTTTTTCTTGACGATGCCGATCAGCAGGAAGATGCCTATCAGCGCGATGATGGAGAAGTCCAGCTTGAACATCAGCAGCGCCAGCACCGCGCCCACGCCGGCCGAGGGCAGGGTAGAGAGCACGGTGATGGGGTGGATCAGGCTTTCATACAGGATGCCCAGCACGATGTAGATCACCACCAGCGCGGCCAGGATCAGCAGCGGCTGCTGGCCTTGCGATTGCTGCGCGCTGAGTGCCGTGCCGGAAAAACTGCCACGCACATTGGTGGGCAGGCGTATGTCGGCCTCGGACTGGCGCACCGCCGCCTCGGCGTCGCTCAGCGTGAATCCCTCGGCCAGGTTGTAGGAGATGGTGGTCGAGAGTTCGCCGTCCTCATGGCTGATGGAGGCCGCCGTGGGGTTCTCGCTGAAACGCGCGATCGCCGACAGCGGGACCATGGTGCTGGGAGAGGTGCTCAGCACATTGCCGCTCGAGGAATCGCGCAGGCCGGGATTGGCACTGATGGTGGGCGTGGTGCTGCTTGTTGTGCTGCTTGTGGTGGCGGCCGAACTGCCGGATGTGCCCGTGCTGGCGGCCGTGCCTGAAGTGGACCCGGTGGCGGCCGTCGTGGTGCTTGTGGCGCTTGTTGTGCTGGTACTGGTGGCGCTGCCCGTACCGCCCCCGGCATTTTTAGCCGGCACATAGATGTCCTTGAGCGACTCGGGGCTGCGCGTGTAGCGCGGCGCGACCTCCATGATCACGTGGTACTGGTTGAGTTCGGCGTAAATCGTGGCGACCTGTCGCTGGCCGAAGCCGTCGTAGAGCGCGTTGTCCACGTCGCGCGAGCTGATGCCCAGGCGCGCGGCGCTGTCCTTGTCGACGGTGACCATGGTTTCCACGCCGTTTTCCTGCTGGTCGGTGTCCACGTCGGTCAGCGCTTCCTGGGTTTTCATGCGCTCGGCCAGGCGCGTGGCCCACTGGCTCAGGTCGGCCGCGTTGTCGCTCTTGAGCGTGTACTGGTAGGTTGAATTGGTCTGGCGCCCGCCGCCACGCAGGTCCTGCACGGTGTTGAGGAAGAGGCTCACGCCCGTCACCTGCGCGAGCTGCGGGCGCAGCCGCGTGATCACGGCCTGGCCGCCTTCCTTGCGCTGGCCGACCGGCTTGAGGTTGATGAACATGAAGCCGCCGCCCGCGCGCGAGCCGCCGGTAAATCCGACCACGGTGTCCACCGCCGGGTCGGCGCGGATGATTTCGACCAGCTGCCTGAGCTTGCCCTGCAGCGCCTGGAAGGAGATGCTGCGGTCGGCGCGCAGGCCGCCGTTGATCTGGCCGGTGTCCTGCTGCGGGAAAAAGCCCTTGGGTGCTTTCACGTAAAGGTAGACGTTCAAGCCCACCACGGCCGCCAGGATCAGCATCACCAGCAGCTTGCTGTGCAGCGCCCAGTCCAGGCTGGTTTCATAGCTGCGGTGCACACGCTTGAAGGCGCTTTCAAACCAGCGCGCAATGCGGCCCGGGGGTTTGCTGTGCGCGTCGGGCTTGAGCAGCCAGGCGCACATCATGGGCGTGGTGGTCAGCGAGATCAGCAGCGAGATCAGCACGGCCGCCGACAGCGTGACGGCGAACTCGCGGAACAGCCGGCCTATCTGCCCGCCCATGAAGAGCAGGGGGATGAACACCGCCACCAGCGACAGGCTGATGGACAGCACGGTAAAACCGACCTCGCGCGCGCCCAGCAGCGCGGCCTTGAAGCGGTCCATGCCGGCCTCGATGTGGCGGCTGGTGTTCTCCAGCACCACGATGGCGTCGTCGACCACAAAGCCGGTGGCCACCGTGAGCGCCATCAGGCTCAGGTTGTTGAGGGAAAAACCCATCAGGTACATCACGCCGAAGGTGCCCAGCAGCGAGGCCACGGTGGCCACCGCCGGGATGATGGTGGCGCGCGCGCTGCGCAAAAAGGCGCTGACGACCAGCACCACCAGCACGATGGAGATGATCAGCGTGAGCTCGATTTCATGCAGCGAGGAGCGTATCGAGTTGGTGCTGTCGGAGGCGACCTGCAGGCGCACGTCCTGCGGCAGCTGGGCCTGCAGTTCGGGCAGCAGGTCGCGCACGCCGTCCACGGTTTCAATCACGTTGGCGGCCGGCTGGCGCGTGACCAGTACGATCACGGCCGGCTCGCCGTTGAACAGGCCCAGCGTGTTGGTGTTCTCCACGCCGTCCTGCACCTCGGCCACGTCGCGCAGGCGTATGGCCGCGTTGTTGCGCCAGGCCACGACCAGGTCCTGGTAGTCGGCGGCGCGGCGCCCGCCGCTGGCGGTGTTGGCGCCGGTGTAGATCTGGAAGCGCTGGCCGTTGCCCTCGATGGCACCGCGCGGCCGGTTGGCGTTGGAGGCCTGCAGCGCCGCGCGCACGTCTTCGGCGGCCACGCCATAGCGGTTCAGCGCGAAGGGATTGAGCTCCACCCGCACCGCGGGCAGCGAGCCGCCGCCGAGCTCGACGTCGCCCACGCCCGGCACCTGGGCGATTTTTTGCTGCACCAGGTTGGAGACTTCGTCATAGATCTGGCCCGGCGAACGCGTCTTGGAGGTCAGCGCCAGGATGATGACGGGCGCCGAGGCCGGGTTGGCCTTGCGGTAGGTCGGGTTGCTGCGCAGGCTGGCCGGCAGGTCGGCCCGCGAGGCATTGATGGCCGCCTGCACCTCGCGCGCGGCCGAATCGATTTTGCGGTTGAGGTCGAACTGCAGGCTGATGCGCGTCGAGCCGCTGCCGCTCGAGGAGGTCATTTCATTGACACCCGCGATGATGCCCAGTCGCCGCTCCAGCGGCGTCGCCACGCTGCTGGCCATGGTCGAGGGGCTGGCACCCGGCAAGGTGGCGCTGACCGAGATCACGGGAAAGTCCACCTGCGGGAGGGGGGAGACCGGCAGGACGAAGAAGGCGCCTATGCCGGCCAGAGCCAGGCCGATGGTTAGCAGAACGGTCGCGACGGGCCTCCGGACGAACGGCTCTGAGAGATTCATGGCCTGACTCCCTCGATCGAGCCAGGCCTGTCTTGGGCTGTTTGGTATTCGGTATTGGTATTCCTCTCCCCACCCCTTGTGGATGCGCCGAGGAGCGCAGGGCCAGACGGATCAGGGCAAAAACTTGTTTGAGCGAAGCGAGTTGTTTTTGACCCCGTCTGGACC
>Ga0102595_100818_pt1 | contig 17794 bp, 14 predicted proteins | sample Araplaol_mTSA_r2_2_FD_76864 | JGI IMG/M metagenome (GOLD analysis project Ga0102595, IMG submission 76864) | Arabidopsis root microbial communities from North Carolina, USA - plate scrape MF_Col_mTSA_r2 (SPADES assembly) (version 2) | ecosystem: Host-associated > Plants > Roots > Endosphere...
GTTCCTTCTCCCGAGTTCTCTCAAGCGCCTTAGAATACTCATCTCGCCCACCTGTGTCGGTTTGCGGTACGGTCTCGTATGACTGAAGCTTAGAGGCTTTTCTTGGAACCACTTCCGATTGCTTCGCGAGTAAACTCGCTCGTCCCAGTCCCTTGAATTACGCGCCCGGATTTGCCTAAGCGCCTTCTATGAACCAGGAACTGCCTATTCCAACAGGCAGACAACCTTCCGCGATCCGTCCCCCCATCGCATCATACGACGGTGCAGGAATATTAACCTGCTTCCCATCAGCTACGCATCTCTGCCTCGCCTTAGGGGCCGACTCACCCTGCTCCGATGAACGTTGAACAGGAAACCTTGGGCTTACGGCGTGCGGGCTTTTCACCCGCATTATCGCTACTCATGTCAGCATTCGCACTTCTGATACCTCCAGCATCCCTTACGAGACACCTTCGCAGGCTTACAGAACGCTCTCCTACCATATCCTTGCGGATATCCGCAGCTTCGGTGACTGGCTTAGCCCCGTTACATCTTCCGCGCAGGACGACTCGATCAGTGAGCTATTACGCTTTCTTTAAATGATGGCTGCTTCTAAGCCAACATCCTGACTGTTTTAGCCTTCCCACTTCGTTTTCCACTTAGCCAATCTTTGGGACCTTAGCTGGCGGTCTGGGTTGTTTCCCTCTTGACACCGGACGTTAGCACCCGATGTCTGTCTCCCAAGCTCGCACTCAACGGTATTCGGAGTTTGCAATGGTTTGGTAAGTCGCGATGACCCCCTAGCCATAACAGTGCTCTACCCCCGTCGGTGATACTTGAGGCACTACCTAAATAGTTTTCGGAGAGAACCAGCTATTTCCAAGTTTGTTTAGCCTTTCACCCCTATCCACAGCTCATCCCCTAATTTTTCAACATTAGTGGGTTCGGTCCTCCAGTGCGTGTTACCGCACCTTCAACCTGGCCATGGATAGATCACTTGGTTTCGGGTCTACACCCAGCGACTGGCGCCCTGTTCGGACTCGATTTCTCTACGGCTCCCCTATCTGGTTAACCTCGCCACTGAATGTAAGTCGCTGACCCATTATACAAAAGGTACGCCGTCACCCCTTACGAGGCTCCGACTGTTTGTATGCACACGGTTTCAGGATCTATTTCACTCCCCTCCCGGGGTTCTTTTCGCCTTTCCCTCACGGTACTGGTTCACTATCGGTCGATTACGAGTATTTAGCCTTGGAGGATGGTCCCCCCATGTTCAGACAGGATTTCTCGTGTCCCGCCCTACTTGTCGTACGCTTAGTACCACCGCTTGGATTTCATGTACGGGGCTATCACCCGCTATGGCCAGAGTTTCCAATCTGTTCCATTATCCAAACGACTATCACGTACAGGCTCTTCCCATTTCGCTCGCCACTACTTTGGGAATCTCGGTTGATTTCTTTTCCTGCAGCTACTTAGATGTTTCAGTTCGCCGCGTTCGCTTCACACACCTATGTATTCAGTGAGTGATGACCTATAAGGCCGGGTTTCCCCATTCGGAAATCTTCGGATCAATGCTTGTTTGTCAGCTCCCCGAAGCTTATCGCAGACTTCTACGTCCTTCATCGCCTGTAATCGCCAAGGCATCCGCCATGTGCACTTAGTCACTTGTCCCTATAACCTTGACGGCTATAAGTTCAAGCACTTACTACTGTGTTTGATGAGTTTTACTACTACCCTAAGTAATATCTTTCGATATCGCTTAATAAAACTTTTACTTCTTCCAGATTGTTAAAGAACGATGAACATAAAGTTCAAACCTAAGCGCGCAGTGTTTAACTTCGCTTACGTTTGAAATCTTGTTCCAACAGCCGATAAGTGTGAACGTTTGAGTCTGATGCCGACTCTAGAAAGGAGGTGATCCAGCCGCACCTTCCGATACGGCTACCTTGTTACGACTTCACCCCAGTCACGAATCCTACCGTGGTAAGCGCCCTCCTTGCGGTTAAGCTACCTACTTCTGGTAAAACCCGCTCCCATGGTGTGACGGGCGGTGTGTACAAGACCCGGGAACGTATTCACCGCGACATGCTGATCCGCGATTACTAGCGATTCCAACTTCATGTAGTCGAGTTGCAGACTACAATCCGGACTACGATACACTTTCTGGGATTAGCTCCCCCTCGCGGGTTGGCGGCCCTCTGTATGTACCATTGTATGACGTGTGAAGCCCTACCCATAAGGGCCATGAGGACTTGACGTCATCCCCACCTTCCTCCGGTTTGTCACCGGCAGTCTCATTAGAGTGCTCTTGCGTAGCAACTAATGACAAGGGTTGCGCTCGTTGCGGGACTTAACCCAACATCTCACGACACGAGCTGACGACAGCCATGCAGCACCTGTGTGCAGGTTCTCTTTCGAGCACTCCCAGATCTCTCCAGGATTCCTGCCATGTCAAGGGTAGGTAAGGTTTTTCGCGTTGCATCGAATTAATCCACATCATCCACCGCTTGTGCGGGTCCCCGTCAATTCCTTTGAGTTTTAATCTTGCGACCGTACTCCCCAGGCGGTCTACTTCACGCGTTAGCTGCGTTACTAAGTCAATTAAGACCCAACAACTAGTAGACATCGTTTAGGGCGTGGACTACCAGGGTATCTAATCCTGTTTGCTCCCCACGCTTTCGTGCATGAGCGTCAGTTTTGACCCAGGGGGCTGCCTTCGCCATCGGTGTTCCTCCACATCTCTACGCATTTCACTGCTACACGTGGAATTCTACCCCCCTCTGCCAAACTCTAGCCTCGCAGTCTCCATCGCCATTCCCAGGTTAAGCCCGGGGATTTCACGACAGACTTACGAAACCGCCTGCGCACGCTTTACGCCCAGTAATTCCGATTAACGCTTGCACCCTACGTATTACCGCGGCTGCTGGCACGTAGTTAGCCGGTGCTTATTCTTCAGGTACCGTCAGCAGTCGTGGATATTAGCCACGACCTTTTCTTCCCTGACAAAAGAGCTTTACAACCCGAAGGCCTTCTTCACTCACGCGGCATTGCTGGATCAGGGTTGCCCCCATTGTCCAAAATTCCCCACTGCTGCCTCCCGTAGGAGTCTGGACCGTGTCTCAGTTCCAGTGTGGCTGGTCGTCCTCTCAGACCAGCTACTGATCGTTGCCTTGGTGAGCCTTTACCTCACCAACTAGCTAATCAGATATCGGCCGCTCCAGGAGCACAAGGTCCGAAGATCCCCTGCTTTCATCCTTAGATCGTATGCGGTATTAGCGTAACTTTCGCTACGTTATCCCCCACTCTTGGGTACGTTCCGATATATTACTCACCCGTTCGCCACTCGCCGCCAGGCCGAAGCCCGCGCTGCCGTTCGACTTGCATGTGTAAAGCATGCCGCCAGCGTTCAATCTGAGCCAGGATCAAACTCTTCAGTTCAATCTCTGTTTTTCGCTATTGCTAGCGAGGTCACTCACTCAAAATACTGACGAAATCTCTTGCGAGATTTACGTTTAATTTTGTGCGAGCGTTATAACGTATATTTTGAGCATCGGACCCGAAGGTCCGGGCATATCGTCAAACGCCCACACTTATCGACTGTTGATTTTTAAAGATCGCTGCCTTGTTTGTCGACGAAGCGTTGTGTTCGTCAGCAGCAGAGAAGCGAGATTATGCGGTACAGCGTGCAACTCGTCAACCCCTTCTTTTTTCGCTTCGCTGCTTCGTCGTTGACGTTGCTGCGTTGCGAGGGACAGAACTATAGCCGACCGGCGCCCTTCGCGCAAGGGTAAAATGTCAGGTTTCGCAAACCGGTTTCTCTGCTGTCATGACTATCCTGCTTTCCACCCTCAACGCGCGCTACACCCATGCTTCGCTCGGGCTGCGCTACCTGCTTGCCAATATGGGCGAACTGCAGGCGCAGACGCGCATCCAGGAATTCGTGATCGGCGCGAAGACGACCGAGATGGTGGAGCGCATCCTGGCAGCGCAGCCGAAGATCGTCGGTTTCGGCGTCTATATATGGAATGTCGAAGAGACCTGCCGTCTGGTGGCGACGCTGAAACGCGTGGCGCCACACCTGGTTATCGTGCTCGGTGGACCGGAAGTCTCTTACGAAACCGGCGAGCAGGAGATCGTCCGCCTGGCCGACTACGTGGTGACTGGCTGGGGCGACGTGACCTTCCCCAAGCTGTGCGGCGAAATCCTGAACGGTCCGAAACCTTTGATGAAGGTGCACGCAGGCGTGCAGCCGCCCATGGCGGAGATCAAGCTGCCCTACTCGATCTACTCGGATGAAGATATCGCGCACCGCACCTTATATGTAGAAGCGTCGCGCGGCTGCCCGTTCAAGTGCGAGTTCTGCCTGTCGTCGCTGGACAAGACGGCGTGGCCATTCAATATCGATGCCTTCCTGGCGGAGATGGAAGCACTGCACGCCCGCGGCGCACGCACCTTCAAGTTCGTCGACCGCACCTTCAACCTGAATATCAAGACCAGCCTGAAGATCATGCAGTTCTTCCTGGATAAGCTGGCCGCGAACCCGGATGATCCGGTGTACGCGCACTTCGAACTGGTGCCGGATCATTTGCCGGACGCGCTCAAGGAAGGCATCGCCAAATTCCCGCCGGGTACCCTGCAGTTCGAAATCGGCATCCAGAGCTTCAACCCGGTGGTGCAGGCAAACATCTCGCGCAAGCAGGACAACGCCAAGGCTGCGGACAATATCCGCTGGCTTTGCGAACATTCGGACGTGCACATGCACGTGGACCTGATTGCCGGACTTCCGGGCGAGACCGTCGAGAGCTTTGCCGAAGGTTTCGACAAGCTGTGGGCCCTGGGCCCGCACGAGATCCAATTCGGCATCCTGAAGCGCCTGCGCGGCACGCCGATCATCCGCCACACGCAGGAATTCGGCATGGTGTACGACCCATACCCGCCTTATACGATCCTGGCGAACCGGGATATTGATTTTTCGACCATGCAGCGCCTGGTGCGCTTCGCACGCTATTGGGATCTTGTAGCGAATTCGGGACGCTTCACGCATACCGTGCTGGTGCTGCTGGGCGAGTCTCCGTTCAAATCGTTTATGGCGTTTTCTGATTGGCTTTATGCCAACACGGACGCGACACACCGCATTGCCCTCGACCGCCTGGCCGTGATGGTGGGGCGCTGGCTGGGCGTTGCCGGCATGGAGGCCGCCGCTGTCGCAGAGCTGCTGGCGCGCGATGGCCATGGGGTGAAACAGAAGGCAAATGCGCCGGCAAGCGCTGCGCCGGCGCGGCAGGTGCGGCACTTGGCCGCCTGACCCGCGCCGAGTGGCGCTATAGGCGAAACTCTTTTACACTGGTGGCATGCCTATTGCTCAAGAGCCAACGTTATCAGTCAGCCCAGACGGGCGCACCGTTTCAGCCGGGGGAACCTGGCAAGTCAGTGCACTCGCCAGCAAGCGGGTGATGAAAGCGATTTCCGGTTGCCTTGACCATGTAAAAGACATTCACGCGGTCGAATGGGATTTGAGCGGCGTGGAAATGCTGGACCACGTTGGCGCGCAATTGCTGTGGAGCGCCTGGGACTATAAGCGGCCGGCGAAACTGAAGCTGGTCGACGGCCAGGAAGAAATCTTCAAGCGCATTGAGTCTGCCGGCAAGCTGGAAATGCCGCGTGCGCGCAAACAGCATTTCGGCTGGGTGACGACGCTGGGTTTCGGCATCCTGCACTTCCTCGAACACATGCGTGGCTTCGTGCAGTTGATTGGCTCCGTAGTGCAGGACGTGGGACGTTTCGCCGCCAACCCGATGCGCGGGCCATGGCGTGAAATCTCGGCGAATATTTTCCACGCGGGGTTCCAGGCGCTGGGCATCACAGCGCTGGTGGGCTTCCTGATTGGCGTGGTGCTGTCTTACCTGTCGGCGCAGCAGCTGCGCAACTTTGGCGGCGACATTTACCTGGTCAACCTGCTCGGCATGTCGGTGATCCGCGAGCTGGGCCCGTTGATGGCGGCCATCCTGGTGGCAGGCCGCTCCGGATCGGCCATCACGGCGCAACTGGGCGTAATGCGCGTGACGGAAGAACTGGATGCGATGCTGGTGATGGGCATCTCGCACGGCTACCGCCTGATCATGCCGAAAGTGATCGCACTGGCGATTTCCATGCCGCTGCTGGTGATCTGGACTGATGCGGCGGCGCTGATCGGCGGCATGATTGCGGCGAAAGTGGAACTGAACCTGTCGATCCGCTACTTCATCATGAAGCTGCCGCAGGTAGTGCCGCTGGCGAACTATTACATCGGCCTGTTCAAAGGCGCGGTATTCGGCATGCTGATTGCGATGGTGTCCTGCCACTTTGGCCTGCGCATCGAGCCGAATACGGAAAGCCTGGGCCGCGGCACCACCACTTCGGTGGTGACGGCGATTACCGTGGTGATCCTGGCGAACGCGGTGTTTGCGATCGTCTTCAATGGAGTGGGTTACTGATGGACGACCTGCCAGAACAAAGCGAAGAAAGCTGCGGCTGCCCTGAGAGCGAGAGCAAGCTGACGCTGGACGGCAGCGTGCCGGCGGTGGAGATCACCAACCTGCAGACCAAGTTCGGCCGCACGGTAATCCACAATGACCTGAACCTGACCATCCACAACGGCGAGATCCTGTCGATCGTGGGCGGCTCAGGCACCGGCAAGACGGTCCTGCTGCGGCAGATGCTGGGACTGGAACGCCCGACCAAGGGCTGCGTGCGCGTGTTCGGCGAGGACATTACCGTCGCTTCGCAGGGCCACCTGCAGGAATTGCGCAACCACTGGGGCATGCTGTTCCAGCAGGGCGCGCTGTATTCCGCGCTGACGGTGTTCGAGAACGTGGCACAGCCGATGATGGAACTCGGCACCCTGCCACCGCACCTGATCCGCGATGCGGTGCTGCTGAAAATGAATATGGTGGGCCTGGGCCCGGAGCACGCGAACAAGATGCCGAGCGACCTGTCGGGTGGCATGATCAAGCGCGTGGCACTGGCGCGGGCTTTGGCGCTGGAACCGAAGCTGCTGTTCCTGGACGAGCCGACCGCCGGCCTGGACCCGGACCTGTCGGAAAGCTTCGTCTCGCTGATCAAATCCCTGCACCGCGAACTGGAACTGACCGTGGTGATGGTAACGCACGACCTGGATACGCTGTTCGCGCTGTCCACACGCATTGCGGTGCTGGCGGAAAAACATGTGTTGGCGATCGGGCCAACGCGCGAGGTGATCAAGACCGATCATCCGTTTATCAAGGAATTCTTCCTGGGCGACCGCGGCAAGCGCGCGCTCGAGGCGCTGGAATAAGGAGCAAGGCATGGAAAACAGATCACACGCTTTGATGACGGGCATCTTCACGATCTCCCTGCTGATCGCGGCGATCCTGTTCGGCATCTGGTTCAATCGCGACCGGGTGAAATATGACCCATACCTGATTGCGACCACGCAGTCAGTTCCCGGCCTGAATCCGCAGGCTGCGGTGCGCTATCGCGGGCTGGAAATCGGCAAGGTGGACGACATCGATTTCGATCCGAAGCTGGCGGGCCAGATCCTGATCCACCTGAGCATCGACCCGGCGACGCCGATCACCAAGACTACCTACGCGACCCTGGGCTACCAGGGCGTGACCGGCATCGCCTATATCCAGCTGGACGACGAATCCGTCGGTTCGCCTGCGCTGGAGACCAGCAAGCAGAATCCAAGCCGCATACCTCTGCAGCCCGGCCTGTTCGACCAGCTGGAAAAGCGCGGCACAGCGATCCTGGAGAAAGCGGAAGAAGTCACCAAGAAGATGGACACCCTGCTCAGTCCTGAAAACCAGAAGACGATGCTGGGCGCCTTCCGCGACGTGAGCGACACGGCCCAGTCGTACAAGGACCTGGCAGCCAAGCTGGATCCGGCGGTGCAGCGGATTCCTGCCTTGGTGGAGCATGGCGACCGCGCCTTGCAGTCGGTTGACACACTGGCCAATGAGGCGAGCAAGGTGGCGCGCACCCTGCAGGGGCCGGACGGCGCCGTGCAGCGCATTACCGCATCGGTCGACCGCGCGACGACTTCCGTCGAGGCGGTGGCCAGCGGGGTCGAACTGGAGACTCTGCCAGGCGTGACCGGACTGGCGGACGAGACCAAGTCTTCCATGCGCGCCATACGCCGCACCATGAATAATATTAGCGATCGCCCGAGCAGCATCCTGTTCGGCGCACCCGGCACGCCGCCGGGGCCGGGCGAACCGGGCTTTGACCCTTCTGGCAAATAAGGACCAGCAATGAAGAAGAACATTCTCCTGATCGCCGTTGTTGCCGCCGCCGCCGCGCTGTCCGGCTGCGCCAGCAAGGGGCCGCAGCCGACCTCCTACGACTTTGGCCCGATGGGCGCACCGCTGCCAGCGGCCAGCCTGGCGCCGTCCGCCGGCGGAAGCAACGGTACGAACGGCACCGCGGCCGTGGCAGCAGGGATTCCGGCCCTGGTCGTATCGGACGTAAGCGGCCCCGCTTCGCTCGACACTCAGCGCATGTACTACCGCCTGATGTACGCCGACGCACGGCAGTCGCGCCCTTATGCCTACAACAACTGGTCGGTGACGCCTTTGCAGCTCATGTCGCAGCGCCTGAAAGCCCGCATCGCGCAATCCGGCGTCAAGGTCGTGTCGACGACCGATGCAGCAGGCGGCCTGCCACTGCTGCGCCTTGAGGCCGACGAGTTCTCGCAGAACTTCGACAGCGCCACCCAGAGCAGCGCCAGCATCACCCTGCGCGCCTCGGTCTTCCGCAACCACAAGCTGGTCGACCAGCGCACCTTCAGCCGCACCTCGCGAGCCCCGAGCGCCGACGCCGCAGGTGGCGCCAGCGCACTGGCCGAAAGCACCGACGGCATTGCCGCCGACATCCTGGCCTGGCTGGCAACCATGCCGAAGTAAATCATGAGCGAAGAAGCGCCCGCCCCATCCCCCGCACCGACACCCGCACCGGCCTCCAAGCCGCCGGCGCGTACCGGCTCACCGGTGGCGCGCGCGACCCTGCTCGCGTACATGGTACTGATCGTGTATGCGAGCTGGTTCCCCTTCTCCGGCTGGCAGAACCAGGGCCTGTCGCCGCTGATCTTCCTCGAGTGGACTTCGCTGCCGCGCTACTGGACAGGTTTCGACGCGGGCATCAACGTGATCGGCTACATCCCGTTCGGCATGCTGCTGGTGTATGCCATGCGGCCCAAGGTCACCGGCTTCTGGGCATTCCTGCTGGCCAGCATCGCCGGCATGCTGGTTTCCGGCACGATGGAGGCCGTGCAGACCTATTTGCCGACCCGTGTTTCGTCCAACCTGGACTTCTACACCAACAGCGCCGGCTCGGTCATCGGCGCCTTCATCGGCGCGCTGACCGCGCATAAGCTGATGGATACCAGCAATGCCTACAATCTGCGCCAGCGCTGGGTCGCCCAGCACGCCAGCCAGGGCCTGGTGCTGGTGGCGCTTTGGCCGCTGACGCAGATTTACCCGCAAGGCTTCCTGTTCGGCCTCGGGCAGTTGCTGCCCATCCTGTCCGAGTGGCTCAGCGAGCTGCTGGACATGGACATCGACCTCGCCGCGATGGTGCGGCCCGATGTGACGCTGTCGGTGGAGCAGTACTGGCTGTCCGAAACCATCGTGACCGCCTGCGGCATGGTGGGCGCCGCCCTGACCCTGCTGTGCATCCTGCGCAAGCCGGCGCCGCGCGCGCCGCTGGTGGCCCTGCTGGTGTTGGCCGCCGTCCTGGTGAAAAGCCTGTCGACTGCCCTGCAGCTTGGCCCGGACTCCGCCTTCGTGTGGGTCACGCCGGGCGCACAAGGCGGCTTCCTGATCGGCGTGATCATGCTGGGCGGCCTGATTTTCGCGCCGCACGTCGCGCAACGCCGTCTGGCAGTGGCCACGCTGCTGCTTAGCCTTTTGATCGTCAACACGACCCCGACCAACCCTTATTTCAGCGAAACGCTGCAGACCTGGGTGCAAGGGAAATTCCTTAACTTCTACGGCGCGGCCCAGTTCCTGTCGCTGGCGTGGCCACTGGCAGCCCTCTGGTACCTTTGCCTCCCCTCGCACAAGCTGAACAAGGAAACCCGGGAAACCCCGGTAAAATAAGCGCCTGCATGACAAAAGAGGCTTCAGATGAGCGACAACCAATACTACAAGCATCACGTGTTCTTCTGTACGAACCATCGTGATGACGGCCGCGAAAGCTGCGGCCCGCGCGGCGCCGAAGCCGCACAAAAGCACGCCAAGAAACGCTGCAAGGAAATGAACCTGAACGGCGAAGGCAAGGTGCGCATCAATTCCGCCGGTTGCCTGGACCGTTGCGAACACGGCCCGGTAGCCGTGGTCTACCCCGAAGGCACCTGGTACACCTACGTTGACACCGCAGATATCGACGAAATCGTCGACAGCCACCTGGTCAACGGCAAAGAAGTAGAGCGTCTGAAAATCAAATGATGAACAAGAATTCCGAGAAGTTTACGCTGCAGGGCGGCGCCGGCCTGATGGAAGGCCTGATCGACATGCCGGCCGGTACGCCGCGAGGCATCGCCCTGGTGGCCCACCCGCATCCGCTGTACGGCGGCACCATGGAAAACAAGGTGGCGCAGACGCTGGCGCGCACCTTCGTGGCGCTGGGCTATGTGGCTGCACGCATCAACTTCCGCGGCGTCGGCGCATCCGAGGGCGTGCATGACCACGGCCACGGCGAAACCGACGACATGATGATCCTGTACCAGCACATGGTGCAACGCTATCCCGGCCTGCCGGTATCGCTGTCGGGCTTCTCGTTCGGCACCTTCGTGCAGTCGCACCTGGCGCAGCGCCTGGCCGCTGCCGGCACCCCGGCGGAACGCCTGGTGCTGGTTGGTACCGCCGCTGCCAAATGGCAGATCGCCGACGTACCGGCAGACACCATCCTGATCCACGGCGAGAACGATGAAACCATCCCGTTGATCGACGTGCTGGATTACGCACGCCCGCAGGACATTCCTGTGATCGTGATTCCCGGCGCCGACCATTTCTTCCACCGCAAGCTCGGTCACATCAAGAATTGGGTGATCGCCTTGTGGGGATCGAAAGCACAATAGTTTCCCCCGCAACCCCTACTAGTAAGAACAAGCACCAATGAAAAAGATCATCGCTGCACTGGCAACCAGTGTGCTGCTCATGACTTCCGCGGTAGCGCAAACGCTGCCGCCGCCAACCATCGCCGCCAAATCGTGGCTGCTGCTGGATTCCTCCAGCGGCCAGGTGATTGCCGCCCAGGATCCGGATTCGCGCGTCGAGCCGGCCTCCCTGACGAAGATCATGACCGCTTATTTGACCTTCCAGGCGATCAAGGACAAGAAACTGACCCTGGACCAGAAGGTGAACGTCTCGGTCAAGGCCTGGAAAGTGGACTCCAGCTCGTCGAAGATGTTCATCGACCCTGCCACCCCGGTGTCGATCAACGACCTGCTGTATGGCCTGATGGTCCAATCCGGCAATGACGCCGCCGTGGCACTGGCGGAAGCTGTCGCCGGCGACGAATCGACTTTCGTCACCCTGATGAACCGTGAAGCGCAGCGCATGGGCATGACCAATTCCCACTTCGCCAACGCCCACGGCCTGCCTTCGCCGGAGAACTACACCACCGCGCGCGACCTCTCCATCCTGGCGCGCCATGTGATCCAGGACTACCCGGAGTTCTACAAGATCGACTCGGTCAAGAGCTTCACCTATAACAAGATCACCCAGCAGAACCGCAACCGCCTGCTGTGGCTCGACCCGACCGTGGACGGCATGAAGACCGGCCACACCGAGTCCGCCGGCTACTGCATGGTGGCGTCGGCCAAGCGCCCTGCGGGCAACCTGGAACGCCGCCTGATCTCCGTGGTGATGGGCACCAATTCCGACGGTACCCGTACCGCGGAAAGCCAGAAGCTGCTGAACTGGGGCTTCCAGAACTTCGATACCGTGAAGCTGTACTCCAAGGGCCAGGCGGTCTACACCCCGGAAATCTGGAAAGGCTCGCAAGCGACCGTGAAGATCGGCTTCACCAACGACGTGCTGGTGACCGTGCCGAAAGGCGTAGCGGCCAAGATGAAGCCACTGCTGGAGCGCAAGGACCCGCTGGTGGCGCCAATTGCCGCCAACACCCGCGTCGGCACCCTGAAGATGATGGTGGATGGCAAACCGCTGCTGGAACTGCCGGTCGTAGCGCTGGAAACCGTTGACCAAGCTTCGATCTTCGGCCGCGCATGGGACTCCGTGCGCCTGTGGTTGAAGTAATGGCGAAACTGAACCTTTCCCGCATCGTCGCGGGCATGTGGCGCATGACCGAATGGGACATGACGCCACAACAGCGGCTGGCCTTCATCGAGCAGTGCATTGCGCTGGGCGTGACTTCCTTCGACCATGCCGACATTTATGGCGGCTATGGCGTGGAGGGCCTGTTCGGCGAGGCGCTGGCCTTGAAGCCTTCGCTGCGCGAGCAGGTCCAGATCGTGAGCAAATGCGGCATCAAGCTGATTTCCGGCCGCCGCCCGTCGCATACCATCCAGCATTACGACACCAGCTCCGCGCATATCGTGGCGTCGGTGGAGAATTCGCTGAAGGAGCTGCGCACGGATTACCTGGATCTGCTGCTGATTCATCGTCCGGATCCTTTGATGGACTTTGATGAGGTGGCGCATACGTTCCAGCGCTTGCGGTCTGAGGGGAAGGTGAAGGAGTTTGGCGTTTCCAACTTCTCGCGGCATCAGTTCGAGACGCTGAACAAGCGTGTGCCGCTGGTGACCAACCAGGTGGAGTTTTCGCCGCTGCACCTGGAGCCGATGTTTAATGAGACGTTTGATGGGCTGCAGGACCTGGGCGTGCAGCCGATGATCTGGTCGCCTTTGGGCGGCGGGCGCCTGTTCACTGCCGGCGACGAGCAGGGCGAGCGTTTGCGCCTGAAGATCAAGGAAGTGGCGGATGAATTGAATCGTCCGTTTGCGAGCGTGGTATTTGCGTGGATTATGCAGCTGCCTTGCAGGCCGGTGCCGCTGACTGGATCGGGACGCATTGAGTCGATCCAGGTGGCGGTGGAGGCGACGCAGTTTTCGCTGAGCAGGCCGCAGTGGTTTGAGATCCTGCGGGCGGCTCGGGGGCATGAAGTAGCCTGAAACCGGTAAACCCGTGTCTGACCCGCAGGGTCAGACACCGATACGCGGCAGCCGCTGGCCAAGTGTCAGACCCTGCGGGTCTGACACTGCACTACCGGTTTTGGTCAGTCGTCAGGATAAACCTGCGGCGGCGCAATCCCCTTCCACCCCGCCCGCCAAGCCAGGTTCAAGCCCACGGTAAACGCGATATACACCACAAAGAACAGCACAAAGTAATAGGCCCGCAGCCAAACCAGCAGCCCCACATTCACCGCCAGCAGCACCAGCGCCGCAGTGCTTTTCTTCTGCTTCGAGCTAGGGAAGCGAATGGTCGATACCATCAGGCTGCCCACCACAAACAGCAGCGCCACGATGAAGTACCCCTCAAGGCTGGAATCCGGAAACTCCGGCCATGCCACCACGACCGAAGCCACGCAAGCCGCACCCGCCGTAATCGGCATCCCTACAAAGTACTTCGGATCGGTACGGCCCACGTTCACATTAAAGCGCGCCAACCGCAGCGCACCGCAGGCGACAAAGAAGAACGCCGCAATCCCGCCAACCCGCAGCAGCGTCGGATCCGCCGGTCCCATTTGCACGAAGCCATAGCAATACAGCAGCACCGCCGGAGCGCAGCCGAAGTTCATCACGTCGGCAATCGAATCGAGCTGCACGCCGAAGTCGGAACCGGTGCCGGTGGCGCGCGCCACGAAGCCATCCAGCGCATCGAAGATCCCGGCCAGCACCAGCAAGGCAGCCGCCAGGCGGTAATCCTGCGCCAGCCCGAGGTGGGCGTTGTCGACGGAAATCACGATGCTGGCAAAACCGCAAGCGATGGAGAGCAGCGTTACCGTGCTTGGCAAGGCAAATTTGGCGCGCTGGAGCCGCTGATGTCGTTGAGTATTCAAATTAAGGCAATGATGATCAAAAAAGAAAGGCTATTTTACCTCGCCCGGCGAATTACAAAAGAAACACAAATTGCCTGAAATTGGCATAGAATCGCGCCATCAAGGAGCTCACTATGTTTACGTTCAATAAATGGCAGCGGAAGTTGCCGACCCTGTTAATCGCCGCACTCCTCACCGCTTGCGGCGGTGGCGGAGGCGGCAGCAATTCGGCGCCACCGGTATTCGAACCGCCGGTCACCAATCCACCAGCCACTTCCTGCGTCGTCTCGCCAGCCGGCCTGCCTGGCGCCACCGGCGATACCGCAATCGACGGCTTCAACTGGTTCAATTACCGCCGCACCGACATTGGGCTTTCCGCGCTGACGTGCAATGAGTTCATCAACAAGGCTGCACTGGCGCACTCGAACTACCTGCGCCTGAATAACCTGGTATCGCACGACGAAGTCTCCGGCAACCCAGGCTTTACCGGCGCTACCGTACCGGACCGCCTGAACAACGCCGGCTACATCCTGGGCACGTCGAACTATGCTTATGGTGAAGTGATTTCCGCTGCCGCCGACCGTTCGGGCTTCTACCACGCGGAAGAACTGATCGCGGCTATCTATCACCGCTTCGTGATCTTTGAACCCAAGTTCCGCGAGATGGGTACTGGCGCCTCGACCACGAGCAGCGGCTACACCTACTTCACCGCAGACATGGCGACCCACAACGGCTTTGGCGTCGGACTCGGTAAGGGGCAGACCGTTACCTATCCGAAGAATGGCCAGACCCAGGTCCCGACCTCGTTTGACAGCGATACCGAATCGCCGGACCCGGTGCCGAACCTGAATCGCGTTGGCTACCCGGTCAGCATCCACTCGGATATCGACACGACATTGGGCATCAAGGTGACGAGCTTCACCATCCGCCCACGCGGTGGCGTGCAATTGAACACGCGCCTGCTGTCGAGCACGACCGACGAGCACACGTCGATGCAGTCGGCCGCCATTGTTCCGCTGACAACGCTGCTTGCCAACACGACGTATGACGTGAGCTTTGTCGGCACCGTGGACGGTATCGCAGTGACGAAAAACTGGTCATTTACGACAAAATAACGCCACGCCCCTAGCCCACATCGGGACAGAGTGCTAAATTCTGTCCTGATGAACAACCTTCTTTCCAGCGCACCAATACGCCAGTGCCTCGACGTCGAGGAGGGACTGGATCGCCTGATGGGCGAACGTGCGCTGTATCTTCAAATCCTGCGCCGCTTCCTGCAGGACTATCGCGATTCCTGTGAACGCATCCAGTCGCTGCTCACGCAGCGGCAGGAGGCCAAGGCACAACTTGCAGCACACTCCCTGAAAGGTTCCGCGGGCCTGATCGGCGCACAGCTGGTGCACGACCAGGCGGTGCTGGTGGAGAATGCGATCGCCGACGGCGCCGACCTGGCCGCCCTGGTGGCCCAACTCGACATGGTGCTGCGCGAAACCTGCAGCAGCATCGACAAGCTCTTACACGAACACGGTGACAAGGTCGCGCCAGGCGAAACGCCCGCAGTCGATCCCGCGCAATTGCGCGCGCTGATCGAAGAGCTGGTGGGGTTGTTGCGTGAAGGTGATGGCGCAGCCATCGACCTGGTGGAGAAATCTGCGACGTTGCTGGCATCTGCGCTAGGCGTGCCGACCTTCCAGATGATTGCGGCAGCTACGCATGCATTCGATTTTGAAACTGCGCTGGATGTGCTGGAGATGGAACTCTAGCCGCTATCAACCTGAGAAGTGCGCCTCTTCATCGAAGGAATCCGCGCACTCCTTGCCGCAGAAACGCCGCACGGCATCCAACGGTTTTTCGCAGTACCAGCAGGAGCCCTTGGGGGGCAGTGATTGGCGCACGCCGCTTGGGCGCTCGGCCGTCGCGACACTTTCAGCGGGTGGGATTTCCTGTTGCGTCTCCACGATTTTCCCCTTTACAGACAAGCCCTGGAACCAAGGTTACTGCATTACCAAGGCAGGAGCATGACCTGCCTCAACAAAATAATAGCAGGATTAAATCAGTGGCATGGGTGACTCAACGTGCGCCAGCGCACCAAAAGAAACAAAAATATTCCAATGAGAAGCGCGGGCTCGATAGGCTCGTCAGGATACTTTTCGATTCAACAAGCGCATGATTACTGCACGCTCTTGCAGCGGCATGACGCCAATCGTGTCGTACATCTTGGCTACGCTATCGCACACCTCACGATCGCTTGCGTCTTTGTCGGCGCCATTGAACAGGATGTTCCTTTCGCGCTCGGGGAGGCCCTGGGCAATGTACTGGAGCGCCATCATGCTGGCCTCCTCCCATCGGCCGCGGAATGCATTCTTGTCATCGACAGAGCGGAACAACTCGTCGATGACCTCCATCCCTTGCGCGAGTTCCTTGTGCGTCAATGCAAGCACTAACTCATCTTCCTCGTTACTCCTTTTGAGGAAAAGACGACAAGATTGCGGGCGCTTCTCACCTATCACGCGCATCTTGCCAGCGATGTAGCTCACATATTTGGCGATCGCCTCGTCGCCCGCCTTCGGCATGACAATACGTCCAGCCAGGAATACGTCGGCACGAACCTTGGCAGCGACTTCATAATCCGTGCCGCCTGATTTGACGAGCTCCCACGCTTCATCGAGCTGCTGTTCGAACGTGTCTGGAAGCTGTTCGGCGAGCATGCGCATGGATGGCAGCCCTTTCATCTGCTGCCCCAGCTCGTCGCGCGTCTTGAGTTTCGCAACCCAGGTTTTGGCGCTGCCCTGCTTCACTTCACGCCGAAAGACGCTTTCCTGCGCCACGGCGGCGCTGCTCGCCAGCACCGCAACCGCGGCCACGACGGCCAGCAAATTAGATAGCTTGTTTGTCATTTGCCGATGCAGAAGCGGGAGAAGATGACGCCCAGCAGGTCGTCGGAGGAGAACTCGCCGGTGATGGTGGAGAGCTGCACTTGCGCGAGGCGCAGTTCTTCTGCGAACAGGTCCAGCGACTGGTCGGTTTGCGCTGCGTGCTGGCCGGCGTAGTCGAGATGGCGGGACGCATTGCGCAGTGCGATCAGGTGGCGTTCGCGCGCCAGGTAGAGCGACTCGCCGGTCTGCTGCCAGCCGGCGATGCGCAGCAGCTCGGCGCGCAGCAGGTCGATGCCGGTTTTCTCGTTGGCGGACAGGTAGATGTGCGTTGCATCCGGCGTCTCGTCGACCGATGGCTTGTGGCCGGACAGGTCGATCTTGTTCCAGATGCGCAGCACCGGCACGCCTTGCGGGAAATTGGCGACGATGGCTTCGTCATGGCGGGTCGGGCCCTGGTCGGCGTCCAGAAGGTGCAGGATGACGTCCGCCTTGCCGACTTCGCCCCAGGTACGTTCGATGCCGATGCGCTCCACCACATCCACCGCTTCATCGTGTCCGCGGATGCCGGCGGTGTCGATGATGTTGAGGGGGATGCCTTCGATCTGGATGGTTTCACTGACCTTGTCGCGGGTGGTGCCGGCGATTGGCGTAACGATGGCGACTTCGGCACCAGCCAGCGCGTTCAGGAGTGAGGACTTGCCCACGTTGGGCTGGCCGACCAGCACTACGTTCAGGCCTTCACGCAGCAGCGCGCCTTGCGAGGCTTGCTTAAACACCTGGTCGAGCGCTTCAACGATGCCTTTCAACTGGCCGCGCGCGTCGGACTTTTCGAGGAAGTCGATTTCTTCTTCCGGGAAGTCGAGCGTGGCTTCCACCAGCATGCGCAGGTGGGTCACGCGTTCCACCAGGGCGTGGATGGT
>Ga0102595_100826_pt1 | contig 17505 bp, 14 predicted proteins | sample Araplaol_mTSA_r2_2_FD_76864 | JGI IMG/M metagenome (GOLD analysis project Ga0102595, IMG submission 76864) | Arabidopsis root microbial communities from North Carolina, USA - plate scrape MF_Col_mTSA_r2 (SPADES assembly) (version 2) | ecosystem: Host-associated > Plants > Roots > Endosphere...
ACAAACCACTCGTGCGTCACGTCAGCGGGTTTTGCGCTGAACGTTTTCATGAGTTTTCTTTCGAAAAAATGGTTTGTCGGGTTCTTTTCTGCGGTCGGTGTTCTTCTGATGAGAACCTCTTAGGCAGTATTTGCGAGCCCTGCCGCGGAACCACTAAGCGCTGCAGAGCCCTCGATTATATGAAAAATCAAGGACTTGCGTCAATATTCGGCCGTTTTTGAGGCATTTCCCCCCGGCAAGAAGGTAGGATAGGCCATGTTTTCCTATCGCCACGCCTTTCACGCAGGCAACCACGCCGACGTGCTCAAGCACACCACGCTGATCGCGTTGATGAAGTACCTGACCCAGAAGGACACGGCGCTGACCGTGATCGACACCCACGCGGGCGCGGGCCTGTACCGGCTGGACGGCGATTACACCGAAACCAGCGGCGAAGCCCAGGAAGGCATTTTCCGCCTGCTGTCCGAGCCCAAAGCGGCTCCCGCCCCCGCCAAAAAGGCGCCAGCCGCTCCTAAAACCGTAGCGCCAGCGGCTTTGGCACCGCTGCTGCAGGACTATGTTGACCTGCTGCGCGGCCTGAACCCGCAGTTCGCCGAAACCGGCGACATCGCCCACCTCAAGATTTACCCGGGCTCGCCCTTTATCGAGCAGCAATTCCTGAGCGGACGCGACAAGCTCAAGCTGTTCGAGCTGCATCCCACCGATTTCAAGTCGCTTTCCGGCAACATCGAACAGCTGGGCGTGGGCCGCCAGGTCGCCGTTGCCCGCGAAGACGGCTTTGAAGCCCTGAAAACCTTTTTGCCGCCACCGGCCCGCCGCGCCATGGTGCTGTGCGACCCCAGCTATGAAATGAAAAGCGACTACGGGCGCGTGGCGGCCTGCATGGCCGACGCCCTCAAGCGTTTTGCCACCGGCACCTATGTGGTCTGGTACCCCATCATTCCACGGCCCGAAGCGCACGATTTGCCGCGCAAACTCAAAACCCTGGCCGTCAAAAGCAGCCGCAGCTGGCTGAATGCCACTTTAACGGTCAAATCAAGCAAATTAACGACAGATACAAGCGGTGAAGTCGTTCGCCCGGGGCTCCCCGCGAGCGGCATGTTTGTCATCAACCCGCCGCACACGCTCAAGGCCGGGCTGCAGGCTGCCCTGCCGCAAATGGTCGCCCTGCTGGGCCAGGACCGCAACGCGGGCTTCACGCTCGAACACGGCGGCTGAGGATTCGAGAGGAAAGCACCCTGCGCGCGCCGCCTAGCCGGTTTGCGTCGCGCGGCGCGCATGTTTTCCTGTCTTTACCGCCGCAATGAGTTGTGGCAAGGTTGCCCATTCCCCTGCCCCGCATTCCACCGATCCCCATCGACCCAGCTTCCCATCGGCGCACCACGATCTTCCATGCCCGCCCAGGCCCATCCAAGCTCTTCCGCCACCACGGCCGCACCCGGCCGCGGGCGAAGCGCGACCCAGGAAGACGCCGTGGAAGCCGAAATCGAGCGCCGGGTCGCGCTGCGCACGCGCGAGCTGAGCGCCTCGCTGGCGCGCTACCAGACCATGGTCGACCTCGCGACCGAAAACATCTGCGTCGGCCAGGACGGCCTGCTGCGCTTCGCCAACCCGCCCTGCCTGGCCCTGCTGGGCACGCAGGCCGAGACCATGGCCGACCGGCCCATGATCGAGTTCATCCATCCGCAAGACCGCGACTTTGTTTCCGGCAAGCACAAGCTGCGCGCCGCCGGCAATGTCGTTCCGGCCTTTGAGGCGCGCTTCCAGCGCGACGACGGCACCGTCTCCTGGGTGGAAATCAACGGCGTGCTGGTGGACTGGGAGGGCGCGCCGGCGGATCTCTTTTTCCTGAAGGATGTCACCGAACGCAAGAGGCTGGAAGCCCTGACGCGCTCGGCCGCCGAGCGCTACCGCGCCGTGGTGGAAAACGTCAACGACACCATCCTGGTGGTGCAAAAAGGCATAGTCCGCTTCGCCAACGCCAGCGCGCAGTCGCTGTTCGGCGGCGTGCTCATAGGCCTGCCCTCCATGCACCTGATCCATCCCGACGACCGCCTGATGGTGCAGCAGCGGCGCGAGCTCATGCAGTCGGGCACCATGGTCAATGCCTACGAGGCCCGTTTCATCACGCCGCCGCGCGAGGCCATGGCGCCCGCGCTGCGCACCGGCTGGGCCAGCATTTACGGCACGCGCATCGAATGGGACGGCGAGCCGGCCCTGCTGGTGCTGATGTCCGACATCAGCGAGCGGCGCCGGCTCGACGAAGAACTCAAGAGCGCGCTGGTGCAGCGCGAAGCCATCCTGGAAACCACCGCCGTCGGCGTCACCTTCCTGAAGGAGCGGCGCCACCAGTGGCTCAACCGCACGCTGGCCGCCATGCTGGGCTACAGCCCGGCCGAGCTGCTGGGCCAGGAAACCCGGGTGCACTACCCGAGCGACGAGGACTTCGAACACCTGGGTGCGCTGGCCTACACACAGATCATGCAGACCGGTCTGTTCTCGGCCGAGGCGCGCATGCGCCGCAAGAACGGCGAGCTGATCTGGGTGCAGCTGGACGGCTCGGCGCTGGACCGCAGCCGGCCCGAGGACGGCTCGGTCTGGACCTATGTGGACATCACGCGCCGCAAGGAGGCCGACGAGGAAACCCGCCGCGCGCTGGTGCGCGAGCGCGAGCTCGGCGAACTCAAGACCCGTTTCGTCTCCATGGCCTCGCATGAATTCCGCACGCCGCTGGCGACGATTCTTTCCTCGGCCGAACTCATCGAGCATTACGGCGAAAAAATCACGCACCGCGAGCGCCAGGACATCATGGCCGACCTGGTGGTCGCGGTAAAGCGCATGCAGGGCATGCTCGAGGACATGCTGACCGTCGGCCAGGCCGATGCCGGCAAGCTCAGGCTCAACCTGCGGCCGCTGGACATCGCGGCGCTGTGCCGCAAGCTGGTGACCGAGGTGCACACCAGTGACGCCGGCCAGCACGCCATCGAATTCGAGGCGCCGGTCGGCCACGATGCGTTTTCGCAGCTGGTCATGCTCGACGAGCGGCTGGTGCGCCACATCTGCACCAACCTGCTGACCAACGCCTGCAAGTATTCAGCCCCCGGCAGCGTGGTGGTACTGACGCTGGACCGCCGGCAAACCCCTTCCGGCGACGAGCTGGTCCTGCAGGTCGGCGACGAGGGCATAGGCATACCGGCGTCGGACCTTCCGCGCCTGTTCGAGAGCTTCCACCGGGGCTCCAACGTGGGCAACCGCCAGGGCTCAGGCCTGGGCCTGGCCATCGTGAAACATGCGGTCGACCTGCACCACGGCAAAATCGAGGTGGCGAGTACGCCAGGCGCGGGCACCCGGTTCACGGTCAGCCTGCCCATCTCCTGAGGATAGACATGACCCTGATCCTGATCGTTGAAGACGACGACGCCATCCGCAGCAACATCGTGCGCCTGCTCAAGCTTGAGGGCTTTGAGACCGCCGCCGCGCCCGACGGCCTGCAAGGCCTGGCGCTGGCCCATGCCAGCCGGCCCGACTTGATCATCTCCGACGTCGGCATGCCCGGCATGAACGGCTTCGAGCTGCTGGCCACCGTGCGCGCCGACCGCGAACTGGCCAACACCCCCTTCATGCTGCTCACCGCGCTCGACGACCGCGACAGCATGCGCCGCGGCATGACGGCCGGCGCCGACGACTACCTGTCCAAGCCCTTCAGCCGCGCCGAACTGCTGGACGCGGTGAACGCCCAGCTCAAGAAAAAAGCGCGTGTGCGCGAAGCCATCGATTCCGAGGTGGCGGCCGGCGAACAGCGGCTGCGCGCGGCCTTCTCCCACCGCATCAGCGGCGACCAGCCCGACTCCATCCCCATGGACATCCCGGCCACGGCGCAGACTGAGGAGCTCTCCAGCGCCACCGTGCTGGTCGCCAGCATACGCAACTTCACCTCCATCGCCGAAAAGCTCAGCGCCGCCGAAGTCTCGCAGCTGCTCACTGAGTACTTCGAACGCGCCTCCGAGCCCGTGCTCAAGAACAGCGGCCGCCACATCAAGTTCATAGGCGACGGCCTGATGGCCGTGTTTTCCGACACCATGACCGGCTCGCCGCTGCCGGCCCCGCGGCGCGCGATTTCCGCCGCCCTGGCCATGGCGCTGGCCACGCATGAATTCCGCGACTGGCTCGACGAACGCTTCAGCGCGCGCGCCCTGCCGCCCTTTGCCATGGGCGTGGGCATCCACAGCGGCGCCGTCACGCTGTGCCAGCTCGGCACGCAGCAGAACAAGGAAGTCACGCCCGTGGGCGAAACCGTGACCCTGGCCGCGCGCCTGGAAAGCGCGTCCGAGGAGATGGGCTGGACGGTGATGGCCAGCGAGGAAGCCCTGGCCCTGGCCGGCACCGGGATACAGACGGGAACCCACACCTCGCTGGTGGTGCCGGGCAAGAACCTGGCCATCGACGTGGCCGAGGTCACCGGCCTGGTCACCACCATGGAAGACAAGATCCACGGCATGGCCAGCCTGACCGAGCGCGCGCGCGAGATCAGCGACGCGGTGCGCGCCAATTCCGACATCACCGCGCGCGCCGTCAAGGGCGCGCTGGACTCCAAGCTCTCGGCGCTCAAGGATTTGCGTTTCGACGCCGGCAGCGAGCCGGTGCGCCTCAAGGGCTACCGCATCACGCGCAAGATAGGCGCGGGCGGCATGACCGAGGTCTACCTGAGCGAGCGCGAATCCGACGGCCTGCCCATCGTGCTCAAGGTGCTGGATTCGCGCGGCAAGGAGGCTTCCGAGCACCTGGTGCGCTTTATCCAGGAGTACGCCCTGCTCTGCAAGATAGACCATCCGCACGTCATCAAGATCTACGACCAGGGTTTTACCGACGAACACGCCTACATCGCGATGGAGTACTTCGAGTGCGGCGACCTGCGCAGCCTGTTCGGCCCCAGCCTGACACGGCCGCAGGCGCTGACGGTCGCGCGCGAGGTCGCCCAGGCCCTGTCGGCCATCCACGCGCACGGCATCGTGCACCGCGACATCAAGCCCGAAAACGTCATGCTGCGCGCCGACGGCAGCGTGGCGCTGGCCGATTTCGGCATCGCCAAGTCCATCATGCAGTCGCAAAACATGGGCCTGACGCAAACCCACCACGGCGATGTGGTGGGCACACCCTATTACATGAGCCCCGAGCAGGCCACCGGCCGCAAGGTGACGGCCAAGTCAGACCTCTACAGCCTGGGCGTGATGCTGTTCGAAATGCTGGCCCAGCGCAGGCCTTACATCGCCGAGTCGCTCGAGTTGCTGCTGGCCAAGCACCTGAACGCCGAGACGCCCCCGCTGCCGGCGACCCACGCCGACCTGCAAGGCGTCGTCAACAAGCTGATGGCCAAAGACCCCGAGCAGCGCTACGAATCCGCCGAGGCTTTCCTGCTGGAACTCGAGGCCGTGGCGCCTGCGCCTGAAATTAGTTTGTAACCCCCGTCCAGGCTCACTGCGTGTAGCCTGTTCCCCCCTTCAGAGGGGGCGGCGCCTGCGGTCTGGCAAAGCCAGTCCCGCGGCCCCCACTGCTTAGAGGCCAGGTTCAACCCAGCATGGGCGAAGCGAAAAAGCGTGAGGGGCTAATATTTCAGCGCCGTGCTCTTGCCCCAGAAAACCCGGTAAGCGAACACCGTGTAGCCGATGATCATCGGCAGCACCACCGCGGCCCCCGCCAGGATCACGCCCATGGCTTCTGGCGCGGCGGCCGCCTTCCAGATGTCCAGGCTGTCTATCACCAGCCACGGGAACAGGCTGTAGGCCAGGCCGTAAAAGGCCAGCAAAAACACGCCCACCGTGGCGCCGAAGGGCACCCAGGCGCCGTACTCATTGCCCTGAGCCAGGCGCACCGGCAGGCGCTGCAGGCTGCGGTAGATCACGCCGAACAGCACCAGCGTGGCGGCGGGAATGGGCAGCAGCAACACGATGTTGGGGAAGGAGAACCACTTGTTAAAAATGCTGTGGCTGACCAGCGGCGTGGCGATGGAAATCGCCGCCACCCCGGCCATGGTGAACCACAGGCTGGCGCGCGCCCAGCGCACGGCCTGCAGCTGCAGCGCCCCTTCAGACTTGATAATGAGCCAGCCTGAACCCAGCAGGCAATAGGCTGCCACCAGTGCGGCGCCGATAACAGCGTTGAACACAATCGTCCACCAGGTGGCAGCGAAGCCGGTGATCAACGAACCCAGCATATAGCCCTGCGACCAGCTCGCCAGCAGCGAGCCGGTGTAGAACATGCGGTTCCACAGCGGCTTGTGGCTGGCGCGCGCCTTCACGCGAAAGTCAAAGGCCACGCCGCGCAGCGTCAGGCCTATCAGCATGAAGGCCACCGGCAGGTACAGCGCGCCAAGGATGACGCCGTGCGCCAGCGGAAACACCGTGAGCAGAATACCCACGCCCAGCACCAGCCAGGTTTCGTTGGCGTCCCAGAAGGGGCCTATGCTGGCGATCATGGTGTCCTTGTCATCGTCGCTGGCGCGGCGCATCAGCACGCCCACGCCCAGGTCGTAGCCGTCCAGGATCACATAGGCCAGCATCGCCAGCCCCATCACCACCAGGAAAACGATGGGCATCCAGCCGGCGGCTTGCGTCAGGTCGGGGGCAAGGTCAAGCATGGGGAGCTCCTTCCTTTTCGGGATAGTTCACTACATTGAGGTCCTTCTCGGTCTCGCCCGCGCTGCGGTCGTCGCCAAAGGGCTTGTCCGCATGCTTTTTGTGGCGCGCCAGGTAGAACACCACAGACACATAGGACGCCAGCAGCACCGCATACAGCGCCAGGTACAGCGACAGCGTCAGCGCGATGCGCGGCGCCGGCACCTTGGAGGCCGCGTCGGCCGCCGTCAGCACGCCCGTCACCAGCCAGGGCTGGCGGCCGATTTCGGTCACATACCAGCCGGCGACCAGGGCAATCCAGCCCGCGAAGGTCATGGCCACCAGCACGCGCGCGTGCCAGACCGTCAGCGTGCGCGCCGGGTCTTTCTTCCAGGGCGCCAGCTGCAGCACGCTGGCCCAGCTGACCAGCAGCATCAGCACACCCACGCCAACCATGATGCGGAAGGCCCAGAACACCGGCGCCACCGGCGGGTGTTTGCCCTCGAACTGGTCCAGGCCCTTGACCTCGCCGTCCAGCGAATGTGTGAGGTAGAGCGAGGCCAGCTTGGGGATCGCGATCTCGTAGCGGTTTGCCTTGGCTTTTTCATCCGGTAGCGCGAACAGGATCGCGGGCACGCCTTTTTCGGTTTTCCAGATGCCCTCCATCGCGGCCAGCTTGGCCGGCTGGTGCTCCAGGGTGTTCAGGCCGTGCTGGTCGCCCGCGACGATTTGCAGCGGGATCAGCATCGCGGCCATGTAGATACCGGTCTTCAGCCCGGCCATCACCTCGGCCCCGCGGTCCTCGCGCAGCCAGCGGTAGGCCGACACGCCCGCCACCAGAAAGGCCACCGTGAGCCCCGAGGCCAGCAGCATGTGGATGAGGCGATAGGGGAAGGACGGGTTAAAGATGACTTGCAGCCAGCTCACGACATGCGCCTGGCCGTTGATCATTTCAAAACCCGCGGGCGTCTGCATCCACGAATTGAGCGCCAGGATCCAGAAGGCCGACAGCGTGGTGCCGCCCGCCACCAGCAGGGTGGCCACGGTGTGCATGGTTTCGCTGACGCGTTCGCGCGCAAACAGCATCACGCCCAGCATGGTGGCCTCCAGGAAGAAGGCCGTCAGCACCTCATAGGCCAGCAGCGGCCCGGCGATGTTGCCGACCTTCTGCATATAGCCCGGCCAGTTGGTGCCGAACTGGAAGCTCATGGTGATGCCGCTGACCACGCCCAGCGCGAAGGTGAGCGCGAAGATCTTCACCCAGAACTGGTAAGCGTCCATCCAGTACTGGTCCTGGCTTTTGACGAAGCGCAGCTTGAAGTACAGCAGCACCCAGCCCAGCGAGATGCTGATGGTCGGGAACAGGATGTGGAAAGTGATGTTGGCCGCGAACTGGATGCGGGCCAACAGGAATGCGTCAAGTCCGTCCATCGTCAACTCCTGGTGTCATCGGGAAAGTTGGCAGGCGCCGCCGCGGGTTCAGGCGCATCGGAAGGCGTGGCTGCCACTGTGGGGGATGCCGCGCGGCCTGTCAAACCGGCCTTCATGCTGCCGGCGACCTTGTTTTTCATCTCCAGCAGCTTCTGCACCTTGGCGCCCATCTTCATGAGGCTCACCAGCGTGGCCGAGTCCATTTTCTGCACGTCGGCCAGCCAGCCGGTCATGAGCTCGATCAAATCGTGCATTTGCTTCATGCGCGCCTGGGCGTGGATGTCGTCCGCGTGCGAGGGGTGCTCCATCAGCGCATCGCGCAGCATGGACAGCGTCGGGTCTATCTCGCGCTTGCGGCGCTCCTCGGCCAGGGTGCGGAAGATGGCCCAGACGTCTTCGGGCGCCTGGAAGTACTCGCGCCTGTCATTGGGCAGATGCTGCAGGCGCACCAGGTTCCACGACTGCAGCTCCTTGAGTCCCATGCTGACGTTGGAGCGCGAGAACGCCAGCGCTTCGCCGATCTCGTCGGCATTCAGGGCCCGGGGGGACACATAAAGAAGGGCATAAATCTGCCCCACGGTGCGGTTGATGCCCCAGCGGCTGCCCATTTCGCCGAAATGCAGGACAAAGCGCTGGGTCAGGGGAGGAAGATTCATTGCGCCGGGCCTCTTTGATTTATTGAATTTTCAGGAATTACTGAAATTCTAATAAATTGAAACCACTGTTGCAGATGCCGCCTTGGATTAACCCTGCGAGCCGGTTGGTCAGGCGCCGCTTGACGCGGTACAGGCCGCTAGCGCCGGCTGGCGGGCGAAACGCGGCGCGGCTTGCGCGCCGGTTTTCGGGCCGGCGGCGGCGCCACGTCCACCTCGGGCGTGGACTCCGGCACCAGCAGCACCACCTCCTTGAAGCCCATGCCCAGCATGCCCAGCTCTTCGGCCGCGGCGCGGCTCAGGTCGATGATGCGGTTGCCGGCGTAGGGGCCGCGGTCGGTGATGCGCACGTCCACGTCGCGGCCGTTGACCAGGCTGTGCACGCGCACCAGGGTGCCGAAGGGCAGCGTGCGGTGGGCGGCGGTGAACTCGCGCATGTCAAAACGCTCGCCGCTGGCGGTGCGCCTGCCGTTAAAGCGCGGGCCGTACCAGGAGGCGGTGCCGCGCTGGAACTCGCGCGGCACTTCGCCGCCCAGCAGTTCGGGGCGGGGCCGCTCGGTCAGGGGGACGGGCGCCGGCACTTCATCGACGGCCTGGCCGGGCGCATCATGCTGCGGCGCCGAAGCGGGCCGAGGCGCAGCCGTGCGGGGACCGATGGGCGCGGTCGGCGCCGTCGTGCAGGCCGCCAGCCAGGCGATCAGGGCTGCCGAAGCGGCGGCACGAAGACTGCGGACCACACCCTCGCGCATGGGTGGCCGGGCTCAGGCCCGCTGCAGCCGCCCGATGATTTCGGTCGTCGCCGCGGCCTGGTTCATCGTGTAGAAATGGATACCGGGCACGCCCGCTGCATACAACTGCTCGCACAGGCCGGTGACCACATCCAGGCCGAAGCTCTTGATGGAGGCGGTGTCGTCGCCAAAGCCCTGCAGGCGCAGGCGTATCCAGCGCGGTATCTCGGCGCCGCAGGCATCGGAAAAGCGCATGAGCTGCGTGGAACTGATGATGGGCATGATGCCCGGCACGATGGGCAGGTCCACGCCCAGGGCCTGCGCGTCGTCGACAAAGCGGAAATAAGCGTCGGCGTTGAAAAAATACTGCGTGATCGCCGAATCGGCGCCGGCCTTGACCTTTTTGACAAAAGCCTGCAGGTCGGCGTCGGCCGACCGGGCCTGGGGGTGGACTTCGGGGTAGGCCGCCACCTCGATGTGGAAGGCGTCGCCGGTTTCCTCGCGGATAAAGGCCACCAGGTCGCTCGCGTAATGGAACTCGCCGCCGGCGCCGTAGCCGCTGGGCAGGTCGCCGCGCAGCGCCACCAGGCGCTTGACGCCCATGGCCCGCAGTTCGGCCAGCTGTTTGCGCACCGTGGCTTTGGTCGCGCCCACACACGAGAAATGGCAGGCCGCGGCCACGCCTTCGTCCAGGATTTCCTTCACGGTGCCGAAGGTGCCCTCTTGCGTGGAGCCGCCGGCGCCAAAGGTGACCGAACAGAACTCGGGCTTGTGCGCATACAGCGCCTGGCGCGCCACACGCAGCTTGGCCGCGCCTTCCGGCGTCTTGGGGGGAAAAAATTCAAAGCTCAGAGGCAGGTTCATCTGGATCTCACTCGTCGTTATCGGTTTTTTTGTCACGCCGCTTGCCGCGTGCCGGCCCGGGCTGGCCGGCATGCGCGAGTTCGGAGTCTTCGTGCGGCGCGCGGGAGGCGCGCAGCTCGGCGCGCGGCACGCGCTTGGCGACCTTGCGCTGCGGCGCGGCCGGCAGCGGCTGGTCTTCACCGGCCACGTCACTACCCTTGACGGCCTGGATAAAAAACTCGTGGTTGCCGTCGCCGCCTTCAATCGGCGAATCCAGCCAGGCCTTGACCTCCAGCCCCAGGGCCGCGCAGGCATCACGCAAGCGTTTTTCCACAAACGCGAAGTGCGCCGGGTCGCGCACGATGCCGCCCTTGCCGACCTGGCCGGGCTGCAGCTCGAACTGCGGCTTGACCAGCATCAGCAGGTCGCCGCCGGGCTTGAGCAGGCGCACCACGGCGGGCAGCACCAGCGTGAGCGAAATAAAAGACAGGTCGCCAGTCAGGAAGTCGAAGTTGGCTTCAATGGCCGGGCCCTCCTCGCCTTCTTCGCCCTCATCTTCATCGTCGAACTCATCACCAAAGTCCATGTCGCCGCTGTCGCCCGCATGGCCGGCCACCAGGTCGGCGGCCGTCATGGAACGCGCATTGAGGCCTTCGATGCAGACCACACGCGGGTCGCCCCGCAGGCTGGCATGCAGCTGGCCGTGGCCCACGTCCACACCCACCACCTGCGCGGCGCCGTGCTGCAGCAGGCAGTCGGTAAAACCGCCGGTGGACTGGCCCACGTCAAGGCAGCGCAGGCCGGCCACGGACAGGCCCGTGGCCTTGAGCGCGCCTTCAAGCTTGAGCCCGCCGCGCGAGATGTATTTGGCTTCGGTGGTGTCCAGCAGCTGCAGCTCGGCACCTTCGGGAATTTCGTCGCCGTTCTTGGCGACCTTTTTCCAGGGTGCGTCCGCTTCCGCGCGCCACTGCACACCCGAGGCAATCAGGCGCTGGGCCTGGGAGCGGGTGGCGGCATGGCCGTGGTCGACGAGGAAGAGGTCAGCGCGCATGTAGTGGTTCTCGGTGTTCCAACGGCCTCAAGGATCGTTGCGGGCGCATTCCGGCCGGTGCGGCCAGTCCGTTCACCGAACCGGCCGAAGTATCGACCCGACTCGGTGAACGTTCAGATGTTCAGAGGCGGACGCTCATGCAGACCGCCATCGACCACTCATTAATAGCGGTAAGTGTTGGCTTTGTACGGGCCGGCTTTGGAGACACCGATGTACGCGGCCTGCTCATCGCTCAGCTCGGTCAACACCGCGCCGACCTTCTTGAGGTGCAAACGCGCGACCTTCTCGTCAAGGTGCTTGGGCAGCACATAGACTTTGCCGACTTCGTAAGCCTCTTTTTTGGTGAAGAGCTCGATCTGGGCAATGGTCTGGTTGGCGAAGCTCGACGACATCACAAAGCTCGGGTGGCCGGTGCCGCAACCGAGGTTGACCAAGCGGCCCTTGGCCAGCAGGATGATGCGCTTGCCGTCCGGGAAGATCACGTGGTCGACTTGCGGCTTGATCTCTTCCCAGGTGCATTTCTCGAGCGCGGCGACGTCGATTTCATTGTCGAAGTGGCCGATATTGCAGACGATGGCCTGGTCTTTCATCGCGGCCATGTGCGCATAGGTGATGACGTTCTTGTTGCCGGTGGCGGACACAAAGATGTCGGCCTTGTCGGCGGCGTATTCCATGGTCACGACCTTGTAGCCTTCCATCGCGGCCTGCAGGGCGTTGATCGGGTCGATCTCGGTCACCCAGACCTGGGCGCTCAGCGCGCGCAGGGCCTGGGCCGAGCCCTTGCCCACGTCGCCGTAGCCGGCCACCACGGCAACCTTGCCGGCCACCATCACGTCGGTGGCGCGCTTGATTGCGTCGACCAGCGATTCGCGGCAGCCGTACAGGTTGTCAAACTTGGACTTGGTGACCGAGTCGTTGACGTTGATGGCGCGCAAGGCCAGCGTGCCCTTGGCCGACATTTCGTTGAGGCGCAGCACGCCGGTAGTGGTTTCTTCGGTCACGCCGATGATGTTCTTCAGGCGGCGGCTGTACCAGGTCGGGTCTTGTGCGAGCTTGGCCTTGATCGAATTGAACAGGCAGGTTTCTTCTTCGCTGGTGGGCTTGGAGATCAGGCTGGCGTCTTTTTCGGCCTTGCTGCCCAGGTGCATCAGCAGCGTCGCGTCGCCGCCGTCGTCCAGGATCATGTTGGGGCCTTCTTCAGGCGTGCCCTTGGCGCCCTTGAATTCAAAGATGCGGTGGGTGTAGTCCCAGTAGTCGGCCAGGGTTTCGCCCTTGATGGCGAACACCGGCGTGCCGGCGGCGGCAATCGCGGCGGCGGCGTGGTCCTGCGTGGAGAAGATGTTGCAAGAAGCCCAGCGCACGTCGGCGCCCAGGGCCTGCAGGGTCTCGATCAGCACGCCGGTCTGTATCGTCATGTGCAGCGAGCCGGTGATGCGCGCACCCTTCAGGGGCTGCGCCTTGGCGAATTCCTCGCGGATGGCCATCAGGCCGGGCATTTCGGTCTGGGCGATATTCAGTTCCTTGCGGCCCCAGGCGGCAAGCGAGATGTCGGCAATGATGTGGTCGGTGGAAGGCTTCAGGACGGCGCTCATACGGTTCTCCAAAAATCAAACGCAAAGGGCAAAATCGCCACAAGCACGGCGTTCAAGGTGAGGGGGAATTCAGTCATTCACCCGGCTTGAGAGAGCACATGCGGGTGAGCGTGGTTGCAATGAAGTCCTGAGCCTGGTCCACGTGATGTGGCTTGCAACGCTCCTCAGGAAGACGCCATTGTATCCAAGCTGCCTGCGCTTGCCCAGCCCCGTCATCTAAGCCCTGGGCCACCATGCGAAAATTTCACCATGCAAGAACTCCCCCACTGGCCCGCCGCGCAGCGCGAGGGCATCACCGGCATCTTCACCGACATCGACGACACACTGACCACCGAGGGGGAAATCACCGCCGATGCGCTGCAGGCTTTGGGTGCCTTGAAAGCCGCCGGGCTCAAGGTGGTGGCGATCACCGGCCGGCCCGTGGGCTGGAGCGAGCCTTTTGCGGCGCGCTGGCCCGTTGATGCCATCGTCGCGGAAAACGGCGCCGTGGCGCTGCTGCCCGATGCCCAAAGCGCCGCGCCGCGGCCGCTGGCCAAAATCTATCAGCAGGACGCAGCCACGCGCAGCAGCAACTTCGCCCGCATGCAGGCCGTGCTGGCACGCATAGAGCGCGAGCTGCCGGGCGTGGCCCGCGCCACCGACTCGCCGGGCAGGGAAACCGACATCGCCATAGACCACAGCGAGTTCACCCGGCTCACGGATGCGCAGATCGCCGCCGTCGTGGCGCTCATGAAAAGCGAGGGCATGCATGCCACCGTGAGCAGCATCCATATCAACGGCTGGTATGGCGAGCACAACAAGCTTGAGGGCGCGCGCTGGATTGTTCGCGAACTCTGGCAGCGTGACCTGGACGCCGAGATGGCGCAATGGGTGTATGTGGGCGACTCCACCAATGACCAGCTGATGTTCAAGGCCTTTGCCAACAGCGTGGGCGTGGCCAACATCGCGCGTTTTGTGCCGCAGCTCGCGCACCTGCCGCGTTACGTGACGCGCGGCGAACGCGGCGCGGGTTTCACCGAAGTGGTCCGCTCCCTGCTGGATTAATTGACAGCCGGTGCACCCGCACGGCGCACCGAGCCCCAACGCAACCAGGCACCCAACGCGGCCACGGCCAGCACCAGCGTGGCATAACCCTCCACCGTGGCCGGCAGGCCCAGCGGCGCGATCAAGCGGCCTGCCAGCATGGCCGGCACGCTGAAAGCCAGGTAGCTGACGGCATACAGCGCAGAAAACAACTCCGCCCGCTGGTGTGGCTGTGCTATCGGCGCCAGCGTCTGCACCTGCGCGGAGAAAGCCGAGCCGCCACCGAAACCTGCCAGCGCCGTTCCCGCAAAAAACAGCGCCACGGAACGGGTTGCCAGCGACATAGCCACCAGGCCCGCGCCCACGGCGAGCAAGCTCATCCCGACGGCGCTCATACGCACCGGCGACAGTTTTTTCAGCAAGGTTGGCGATACCGCGCCCAGGCCGAAAAAGGTGGCAATCGCCAGGCCGTTGACGATGCCGTCGTGGATGCCGAAGATTTGCTGCAGCACGGAAGGCACCAGCGACAGGTAAAGGCCCGCGAGCGACCACACCGCCAGCATCGTCGGCACGCCGCGCACAAATTCAGAGCGCGCCTGCACCGGCACCGAGACGCGCGGCACCAGCGAAGCCAGTGCGCCGGGGCGCGGCGTGACGCTTTCGGGCAGGAACAGCGTGGCCACCGCACCCAAGACGCAGATGGCGGCCAGCACGCCAAACACCAGCGGCACCGGATGCAAGGCGAACTTGACGGCGATACCGGTGAGCACCGCGCCTACGGCCAGCCCCGCCAGCGGCGAGACGCTGCCTATCATCGCGCCCAGGCGTTTCTGCGCGGCCGGGGCGGCTTCCACCACCGCCGCCGTCAGCGCGCCGCCGACCATGCCGGTCGCGATGCCCTGCACAATGCGCGCCGCAATGATGCCGCCTATGCCCTCGGCCAGCAGAAAGGTCAGCATCGCGCCCGCCTGCAGCAGCAAGGCGGTAAACACCACGGGGCGCCGGCCTATGTGGTCGGACAGCGAGCCCGCCACCAGCAGCGAGGCCAGCAGCGCAATCGCGTAAATCGCAAACGCCACCGTCAGCAGCGCCGGCGAAAAGCCCCACTGCTGCTGGAACACCACAAACAGCGGCGAAGGCGCACTGCCCGCCACGAAGAAGGCGAACAGCAGGATGGCCAACAGCGGAAAGGCAGCCGCGGGCGGCAGCTGCCAACGCGGCGCCGTCACGGCGGAAGAAGCGTGCAAAGAGGGGGCGGCGGGAGTGCTCATGGGAAACGCTCGACTTTCTTAAAGCAAATTTATTTGCGTTTGTGAATTCTACGCCGACATTTAAATTAACGCAAATATCATTGCTTTAAGCTAGAATCGTGCCATGAACACCCCTCTTCCCAGCCAGGCCAAACGCCCAGGCGGCCGCAGCGCCCAGGTGCAGGCCGTGGTGCGCAAGGCGCTCGAAGAACTGATTGCCCAGGAAGGCCGTGACAAGGTCACCGTGCCGGCCGTGGCTGAGCGCGCCGGTGTCAGCGCCTCCAGCATTTACCGGCGCTGGGGCGACGTGAACGGCCTGCTCGGCGATACCGCGACGCAGCGGCTGGACCCAAACCGCCCCCTGCCCGAGACCGGCGACCTGAAAACCGAACTCACGGCCTGGGCCCGGGAATTGATCAACCACCTCAACAAGCCCGGCTGCACCTCGATGCTGAAGGCGGCGGCCGCGCTGGCCGGCCCGGAAGACACCAATTGCCTGAAAAACCGCCGCGCCGAGGCCACCGCGCTGGTGAGCCGGGCCCAGGCGCGCGGCGATGCCACACCCACGGTGCAGCAGGTGCTGGACCACATGATGGCCCCCATTGTTTACCGGCTGATTTTTGGCTCGGGCGTGGAACCGGCCTTGGCCGATCAACTGGCGGACGAATTGTTTGTATTAGCCGGCGTCAGTCAATAAACCGAAAAGCAAGCAGAGGCCGCGGAACCGGCTTCGCCGGGCCGCAGGCCTCGTCCCCTGCAAGGGGAAAAGAGGCTACACGAAGTGAGCCTCGATAGGGGTGTGCTTAGTTTGGTTTAGCCAAGCCGAGCTTGTCGATCAGCACTTTTTCGCGCACCACCGTGTCCTGCGCAAACTTCGTGTAATCCGCCGAACTCAGGTAGTTGGGCAGCATGTCGTAGCGGGCCAGCGCCGCCACATAACTCGGCTCTTCCATAGCCTTCTTGAAGGCGTCGTGCAGGCGCTTGACCACCTCGGGCGGCGTGCCCTTGGGCGCGCCTATGCCAAAGGGCGAGTTCTGCACGATGTCATAGCCCAGTTCCTTGAGCGTGGGCGCGTTCGGGAATTTGTCGAGGCGCTTCTCGCCCCAGGTATTGAGCACGCGCAGCTTGCCGGCCTCCACCTGCGGCGCAAAGCCGGTGCTGTCGGCGCCGGCCATCAGCTGGCCGCTGACCAGCGCCAGCATCAGGTCGGCGCTGCCTTTGTAGGGCACATGCTGCAGCTCGATGCCGGCTTTCTGCGCGACGAGTTCCGTCGTCAGGTGCGGGCTGGTCAGCGTGCCGGTGGAGCCATAGGTCAGCTTGCCCGGGTTGGCCTTGGCATAGGCCACAAAATCGGCCCAGGTCTTGAACGGGCTGTCGGCCGGCACCACGATGCCGAAGGCATAACCGGTCACATTGATCACATAGCTGATGTCCTTGACCGGGTCCCAGTTGATCTTGGTCGTGTAGCCCAGGCGGAACACACCGAGCGGAATCTGTGCCAGCGTGTAGCCGTCAGCCGCGGCGCTTTGCAGCTGCTGCGCCGGCAGGGTGCCGCCCGCGCCGGGCTTGTTCTCCACAATCACCGGCTGGCCGAGGATCTTGCCGGCGTTGTCGGCCAGCGAGCGCATGGTGATGTCGGTCGGCCCGCCGGCCGGGAAGGCAATCACCAGCTTGATCGGTTTGACCGGAAAGGTCTGCGCCTGGGCCGGCATGACCGCGGCGGCCATCAAGGCCAGGGCGGCGGCGGTGTGCAGAAAGGGGCGGCGTTGCATGGGGTGTCTCCTGGTCGGGTGGGCAGCCCACATCATGCGTGCCGCCCGCTATCGCCGCATCAGGGCAACACCTGAAGGGCTGTCACCTTGGTTGCAGCGCCCACAAGCCAACAGGGGCCGCGGAACCGGCTTTGCCGGGCCGCAGGCGCCGCCCCCTCCAGGGGGGAACAAGCTACACGCAGTGAGCCTGGACGGGGGTGTTCAAGCCCGCGCGAGTACGCTCTCCAGCGCTTTCCCGGTGTGCGTCCCCAGCTTGACCACGGCCTCGGGCGGCGCGGAGGCCACCACACGCCCGCCGGCGTTGCCGCCGTCCGGCCCCAGGTCGATCACCCAGTCGGCTTCGGCGATCACGTCCAGGTCGTGTTCGATGACCACCACGCTGTGGCCGCCGTTGACCAGGCGATGCAGCACATGGATCAGCTTTTCGACGTCGGCCATGTGCAGGCCCACCGTGGGCTCGTCCAGCACGTAGAGCGTGTGCGGCGCCTTCTGGCCGCGGCGCGTGATGTCGTCGCGCACCTTGCTGAGTTCGGTCACCAGCTTGATGCGCT
>Ga0102595_100834_pt1 | contig 17258 bp, 10 predicted proteins | sample Araplaol_mTSA_r2_2_FD_76864 | JGI IMG/M metagenome (GOLD analysis project Ga0102595, IMG submission 76864) | Arabidopsis root microbial communities from North Carolina, USA - plate scrape MF_Col_mTSA_r2 (SPADES assembly) (version 2) | ecosystem: Host-associated > Plants > Roots > Endosphere...
TGACCATCATGCGCTTGGAGAGTTCGCCCATGCGCAGGCCTTCGGGGTGGCGCTCAAGCTGCGCCATCAGGTCGAAGCGCGGCAGCGTGATGCCGAACTCGGTGCGCAGGCGGCTGCGGATTTCGGCCTCGATCTTGGTGGTGCAGGAGAGCATGCGCAGCCACAGTTTCAGCGACTGATGGTGGTCGTTGGTCAGGCGGCTTTCGAAGTCCAGTTGCATCGTTCCGGTTCCTTACATGACTTCACCGCCGGCGACGGCGATGGATTGGCCGGTCATTGCGCCGGACGCCGGCTGGCAGAGCCAGGCCACGGCGTTGGCGACTTCCTCGACCTGCACCAGTTTCTGTTGCGGATTGCCTGCCGCCAGTTCGGCCCGCGCCTGTTCCTCGGTGCGGCCGGTTTTCTGCATGATGTTGGCGATGGCTTCATGCACGATATCGGTCTCGGTGTAGCCGGGGCAGACAGCGTTGACCGTAATGTTTTTCGTCGCCAGCTCCAGCGCCAGTGCCTTCGTCAGGCCGACCAGGCCGTGCTTGGCGGCGACGTAGGCGCTGACATATTTGTAGCCTTTCAGGCCCGCGGTCGAGGCGATGTTGATGATCCTGCCCCAGCCTTTTTCCAGCATTTGCGGCAACACCGCTTGCGTGCAGTGGAAGGCGCCGGTCAGGTTCACATCGAGCATCTGTTGCCAATGCCGGGAAGTGGTCTTCGCAAACGGCGCGGGCTGCGCCTGCCCTGCATTGTTCAGCAGGATGGTAATGGGGCCGAGTTGCTGCGCGGCGCTTGCAATGGCAGCGTGGACGGCCGCTTCGTCGGTCACGTCCAATAAGCAGACGTCCACCCGCGGCGGGTGCACAGCGGGTGCCTGGCCCTGCGGGTCAGGCGGGACGCCCAATCCGGCCGGTTTCCCGGTTTGTGCGCCCACGGACCGCAGCGAGTCGGCTGCGCGTTCAAGCGCCGCTGCGTCGCGGCCGGCAATCGTCACACTGGCGCCCTGCGCGAGCAATGCGCGCGCGCAAGCCAGCCCGATGCCCCGGCTGCCGCCGGTGATGAATGCATGGTGACCGGTAAGCGCCACGTTCAGCCCTCCAGCAATCTGGCAGCGACCTGCTGCGGCGTCAGGCCGGCGCTGGCAGCAGCCAGCTGGCGCTCGCGTTCGAGGTTGCGCTCAAGCTGCTGCTTGCCGGCCAGGTACTGCTTCGGCCAGGACACAGGGGTGTAGCCAAGCTTGGCTGCCTCGGCAAGCGTCCACGCCGGATTGGCGAGGTGCGGGCGACCCACCGCGCACAGGTCCGCACGGCCTGCAGCGATGATGCCGTTGGCATGGTCGGCTTCGAAGATCGAGCCGACCGCGATCGCCGGAATCTCCGCCTCGTTGCGCACGCGGTCCGCGAACGGCGTCTGGAACATGCGGCCGAATATCGGCTTTTCCAGCTTGCTGACCTGCCCTGAGGAACAGTCGATCATGTCGGCGCCCGCCTGCTTGAACAGGCGCGCAATCTGCACCGCATCGTCCGGTGTGATGCCGCCTTCCACCCAGTCGTGCGCCGAAATGCGCACGCTCATCGGCTTATGCGCCGGCCAGGCCGCACGCATGGCCTTGAACACGCGCAAAGGGAAGCGGCAGCGGTTCTCCAGCGAGCCGCCATATTCGTCGCCGCGCTCATTGGTCAGCGGCGAGATGAAGGACGACAGCAGGTAGCCGTGCGCGCAATGCAGCTCCAGCCAGTCGAAACCCGCTTCTTCTGCCGCCAGCGTGGCGCGCACGAAATCGGCCTCGATGCGGCGCATGTCTTCGGTGCTTGCAGTGCGGGCTACCTGCGACACGCCGGCCAGGTATTGCTGCTGCGACGCCGCCAGCAGCGGCCAATTGCCTTTATCGAGCGGCAGGTCGATGCCGTCCCACATGGCGCGGGTCGATCCCTTGGCGCCGGCGTGGCCGAGCTGCGCGCCGATTTTAGCGTCCGTATTCTGGTGGACGAAGTCGACGATGCGTTTCCAGGCCATGGTGTGCGCGGGGGCGTACATGCCGGGGCAGAACGGCGTAATGCGCGCATCGGCGGAAACGCAGGTCATCTCCGCCATCACCAGCGCCGCGCCGCCCATGGCGCGCGCGCCAAGGTGCGCCATATGCCAGTCGCCGACGCAGCCATCGACCGCGCTGTATTGCGCCATTGGCGACACCACGATGCGGTTTTTCAGCACCAGTCCGCGTACTTTGTAAGGCGTGAACATGGGTGGAATCGAACGGCCGGCCGGGAGCGCCGGCGCCGCCAGCCCGGACTGCGCAAAAGCCCGTTCGCCCAGCCAGCGCTCGAAGCCGGCCACATAGTCCTTGTCGCGCACGCGCAGGTTTTCATGCGACAGGCGCTGGCTGCGGGTCAGCATCGAATAGGCGAATTGCGGTGCTTCCATCGCCGTGTAGCGCTGCACGTTCTCGAACCATTCCATTGAATTACGCGCTGCGCTCTGGATCTTCAGCACTTCCACGGCGCGCACTTCCTGGTAGGCGGCCAAGGCATCGCGCGCGTTGCCATGTGCGGAGAAGCAGCGCGCCAGCTCGATCGCATCTTCCAGCGCCAGCTTGGTGCCGGAGCCGATCGAGAAGTGCGCGGTATGCGCCGCGTCGCCCATCAGGACCACCGGCACGTCGCCATTCCAGTGCACCCACTGCTGGCACACGATGCGCGGGAACTTGATCCAGACATTCGAACCGCGCAGGTGGGCCGCGTTGGACATCAGCTTGTGCCCTTCCAGCCGGTCGGCGAACAGCTTCTCGCACCAGGCCAATGCCTCTCCCTGCGACATGTCTTCCAGCCCGGCAGCGCGCCACACGGACTCCGGCGTTTCGATGATGAAGGTCGAGGTCTCGCCGTCGTACTGGTAGATGTGCGCCTGGAACCAGCCATGCTCCGTTTGCTGGAAATCGAAGGTGAAGGCATCGAACTTCTTTGTCGTACCCAGCCAGACGAAGCGGCATTGGCGCGCTTCGATCATCGGCTGGAAGGTCGCCTCGTAGCGGGTGCGGACGCGCGAATTCAGGCCATCCGATGCGATCACCAGGTCGGCGTCGTAACGTGCCGCCAGCTCGCTGTCGTCCTGCACATCGGTCTCGAACACCAGCTCCACGCCCAGCTCTTCGCAGCGCTGCTGAAGGATGTTCAGCAGGCGCTTGCGGCCGATGCCGCAGAAGCCGTGCCCGCCCGAGGTGACCTTCTGCCCCTTGAAGAAAACGTCGATATCGTCCCAGTGATTGAAGGACTGCAGGATTTCGCGCGCCGTCTTTTCGTCGGCTGCCACCAGGTTGCCCAGCGTCTGGTCGGAAAACACCACGCCCCAGCCGAAGGTATCGTAAGGCCGGTTGCGCTCCACCACGACAATGCGGTGCGACGGGTCCTGCTTTTTCATCAGCAGGGCAAAATACAGGCCGGCCGGACCGCCGCCAATGCAAACGATATTCATGCGATTCCTCAGGTGCTACGGAGTTTGAAGCGTTGCAGCTTGCCGGTTTCGGTGCGCGGCAGCGAAGTCAGAAAGCGGATCGAGCGCGGATACTTGTACGGCGCGATCTGTTCCTTGACGAAGTCCTGCAGTTGCGCCGCCATTTCGGGCGATGGTTCGAAGCCGGGCTTGAGCACCACGTGCGCTTCCACCACCTGGCCGCGCTCCTCGTCCGGCTTGCCGACCACGCCGCATTCGGCCACGGCAGGATGGCGCAGCAAGGCGTCCTCCACTTCGGGGCCGGCGATGTTATAGCCGGCGGAGATGATCATGTCGTCCGTGCGCGAACGGTAGAAGAAGTAGCCGTCGGCATCCATTTCATAGGCGTCGCCGGTCAGGTTCCAGCCATTCAGCACGTAGTCGCGCTGGCGCGGATCGTCCAGGTAGCGGCAACCGGTCGGGCCTTTCACGGCCAGGCGGCCGACGATTCCAGGGCCTACCGGCTGGCCCTTGTTATCGAGCACGCAGGCGCGATAGCCGGGGATCGGCTTGCCGGTGGCGCCGGGCCGGATCTCGTCGCCCGCGGCGGAGATGAAGATATGCAGCATTTCCGTAGCGCCGATGCCGTCGATCATGCGCAGGCCGGTGGCTTGCTGCCACGCCTCCCGTGTGGCGACCGGCAGGGCTTCGCCGGCCGAGACGGATTTCTTCAGGCTGGACAAGTCGTATTTGCCGGCAAGCGTGGCCATCTGCCGGTAGAAAGTCGGTGCGGTGAAGCAGATGGTGGCGCGGTATTTTTCGATGGCCTGCAGCAGGGCTTCGGGCGTCAGCTTTTCCAGCAACACGGCAGCGGCGCCGACGCGCAGCGGGAACAGCAGCAGGCCACCGAGGCCGAAGGTAAAGGCAAGCGGCGGGGTGCCGATGAACAGGTCGTCGGCGCCCGACTTGAGGACATGGCGCGGGAAGCAGTCGCAGATGGCCAGCACGTCGCGGTGGAAGTGGATGGTGCCTTTCGGGACGCCGGTGGTGCCGGAGGTGAAGCTGATCAGGCAGATATCGTCGGCAGCGGTGTCGCAAGCCGTTGCGCTCGCAGGCTGCCCGGCCACCAGGGCGTCGAGCGAGCTTTCCGGCGCCAGGCCGGACTGGGCGTCGGCAGGCACGTTGAACCACAGGGTGCGTTCAGGGCGGCCTGGCGCGGCTTCGATCTCTTCGCGCAAGGCATGGGCGCACAATACCGCCTGTACCTGCGCCTTTTGCATGATGACGCCCAGCTCGCGCGCGCGCAGCAGCGGCATGGTGGGAACGGCGATCAGTCCGGCCTTGAGCACGGCCAGCACGGCGGCGGCCATCATCGGATGGTTGGCGCCGCGCAGCAGCACGCGGTTGCCGGGTACCAGTCCCATTGGACCGCGCAGCACATTGACGATGCGGTCGACCTGCTGCAGCAGTGCGGCGTAAGTCCAGTTGATGCCATCGCCACGCAGTGCAAGGCGCCCTCCACCACCGCCGGCAATGGCCTTGTCCAGGATCTCGGCCACGCAGTTCAGGCGCGCCGGGTACTGCAACTCGGGGAGATCGAACACCAGGTCCGGCCATTGGTCAGCCGGTGGAAGGTGCTGGCGCGCGAACTGGTCGAGATGCGCGCTCGGTTCTGCTGCAGTGGTTCTGTTCATGGTCGCCTGGGTAAGGTTCGGTTGAAAGTACAGCCTGCGGTGCAGACTACTTTAAACCTAAAATATATTTACCGCAAGGCCGGGAAGGCTATCCCTGCCGCACCAGGGAGGACTGGTGCAGCACCGCCCGAATGACGTCCGTCAGCGCCGCCTGCACTGCTTCGTTGCTGGTATGGCCTCCCATGAGAGGCTTCAAGGCCGCCGCGGCGCCGTGCAGGCCGAGCGTGGTGCAGCCGGTATGCAGGCGCTCCAGCCGCACGCGTACCTCGGCCTGCTCGTCGTGCGCCAGCAGCGCATCGATCTCGTTGCTGGCCGCGGTCAGCTGGTTCTGGAACCCGGTCAGGTAAACCAGCAAACGATCGGCGCCAATCCCCAGCCGCACCAGGGTGGCGGCCGGTTCTTCCGCCCGGTGTTCATAACCATTGGCTGCCTGGTCGAGGAAAGCGCCGAGGTGGGCGCGCACCTGCTCCGACTGGAACGGCTTGACGATATAGCCGGTGGCGCCGGCCAGGGTGGCCTGCTGCACCGTTTCCTTGTCGGTGGCGGACGACACCAGGACGAACGGCACCTGCGCCAGTTCGCCATGGCTGCGCACGTGCTGCAGCAGCTCGATGCCGGACAGGCGCGGCATGCGCAGGTCGCAAAAAACGATGCCCGGACGCAGCCCATCCCCTAGCTGCTGCCAGGCGTCGGCGCCATCCTCCGCCTCGACGATCTCGAACTTGCCGCAACCGTCGATCAGGTGCATCAGCACCATGCGTGAGACTACGTCGTCGTCGACTACCAATACTTTCATGTTCTCTCCGCTTTTATTTTAATGACGCGTTGGGGATACGACATGTTCCAGCAGCAGGCGAAGGCGCGGCAACTTTTCCCGGATCGCCGGCCACATGGCGCGATCCGCGGCGCGTTCCAGTTCGCCGCACAATGCATGCAATTCGGCCTCATCGAGGTAGGCGGCACTGCCCTTCATGCCATGGAACAGGCGGCCGGCCGCATCGGCATCGGCCGAAGCGAGTGCCTGGTCCAGCTCGCGCAGGCGCGCCGGCAGGTCGGCGATGAAGGCATCGCGCAGGCGCAGCTTGAGCGCCTGCCCTGCCTGTCCCGGCATGGGCGCCGGCGGCGGCAGGTCGCACACGCCGAACATGGCATCCAGCTCCGCCACCGAAGGCTTTTCCGGCGCGCGCGCGCGCATCGGCGGCAGCTTGATGCCGCGCGCCAGCTGGCGTTCGATGGCGCGTTCCAGCTGCATGTGCAGCGCGCCTTCGTCGATCGGCTTGGTCAGGAAGTCGTCCATGCCTGCCGCCAGGTAGCGGCTGCGGTCTTCGTCGCTGGCGTTGGCTGTCAGGGCCACGATCATCAGGTGCGGGTCCAGCACAGGCGCCTCGCGCGGGCCGCCGGAGCGGATCAGGCGCGTCGCCGTGGAACCGTCCATTTCCGGCATGCGGCCGTCCATCAGCACCAGGTCGTAGCGCTGCTGGGCGCAGGCGGCCAGCGCCAGCACGCCATTGCCGGCGATATCGACCTTGTGACCCAGGTCTTCCAGCATCATGCGCACGATGATCTGGTTGGTCGGGAAGTCTTCCGCGCACAATACGCGCAGCTGGTGGGTATGCGGCTCGCGCGCAACGTGCGGCGCCAGCGGCGGCGCCACGCCGTCGCGCAGCGGAACGGTAAAGGCAAAGCTGGAGCCTGCGCCCGGTGCGCTGACCACGTCGATCAGGCCGCCCATCAGTTCCACCAGCTGGCTGCTGATTGCCAGGCCCAGGCCGGTACCGCCGTAGCGGCGGGTGGTGGTGGTGTCGCCCTGCTCGAACTTCTGGAACAGGCGCGGCAAGGCGTCCGGCGGAATGCCGATGCCGGTATCTTCCACCGTGAAGCGGATGCGGTGCCCTTCCGGCCCGCTGCTCTCGCGCTCCACCCGCAGCGAAACCTTGCCGCGCTCCGTGAACTTGAAAGCGTTGCCGACCAGGTTGACCAGCACCTGGCGCAGGCGGGTCGGGTCGCCCACCACGAATTCCGGCAGGTCTTCGGCGAAATCGACCTCGAAGCCCACCATATTGGACATGGTCTGCTCGGCGAACAGGCTGACCACGTTTTCCACCATGCTGGCCAATGCGAAATCGATCGATTCGATGTGCAGCTTGCCGGCCTCGATCTTGGAGAAGTCCAGCAGGTCGTTAATGATGGCCAGCAGCGACTGCGCATTGCCCTGGCCGCGCTCGATCTGCTCGCGGGTGCGCTCGGCCAGCGCATTGTCGCGCAGCGCGAAGCCCAGCATGCCGATCACGCCGGCCAGCGGAGTGCGCATTTCGTGGCTCATATTGGCCAGGAACTCGGACTTCTGGCGCGTAGCGTCTTCCGCCCGCTGCTTGGCCAGCGACAGGTGCTTGTCGCGCTGCTCCAGTTCGCGCTTCTGCTCCTGCAGCAACTGGTTTTTCAGTTCAACTTCGGCCGTGCGCAGCTTGACCTGTTTTTCCAGCTGCAGCTGCTGGCTGCGCAGCACGCGCACGCGCATGTGGTAGGCGCCCCAGGCGCCGCCCATCGCAGCGGCCAGCATGCACAGGCGGAACCACCATGTCTTCCAGTACGGCGGCGCGATATTGATTTCCAGCGTGGCGGCGTTGTCGTTCCAGATGCCGTCCTTGTTGGCGGCCTTGACGCGGAACTGGTAGGTGCCCGGGTCCAGGTTGGTGTAGGTTGCGAAGCGCTTGCCCGCATCGGTCACCACCCAGTCCTTGTCGAAGCCTACCAGCTGGTAGGCAAAGCGGTTGCGCTGCGGTGCCGCGTAGTGCAGCGCGGCGAATTCCAGCGAGAAGACCGAATCGCCTTCGCGCAGCGACAACGATTTGGTGTATTCGATTGCCTGCTGCAGCACGCCCTTGTTGACGCCGCCCTGCCCCGGCCGCACCGGCTTGTTGAAGATCTGGAAGTCGGTGATCACTGCCGTCGGCGCCGAGCTGTTCTCGCGCACCTCTTGCGGATCGAAGGCAGTGATGCCGTTAAAGCCGCCGAAATACAAGGTGCCGTCGGCCGCGCGCAAGGCAGAGCCGTCAAAGTACGCGCCCTCGATGGTGCCGTCCACGCCGGAATAATTGCGCACCTGGCCGTTGCCCATGTCGAGGCGGGAAATGCCGGTATTGGTCGACAGCCATAAATATTTGCCGCGGTCCGGCAGGATGCCCGCGATCGCATCGTCGGCCAGGCCATCCTTGCGCAGGAAGCGGCGGAAATGCACGCTGCCGTCAGGGCGCCGCTCCATGCGGTTCAGGCCCGCGGCGGTGCCGATCCACAGCATGCCGTCGTCGTCTTCGTACAGGTAATGCACCTCGTTGTGACTCAGGCTGCCGGCGTCGTTCGGGTTGTTGCGGTAGTGAGTAAAGCGGCCGGTCTTGCGATCCAGCAGGTCAAGCCCGTTGAAAGTACCGACCCACAGGTTGCCGCGCCGGTCTTCCAGCACCGGGCGCACCACGCTGTCGGCCATGCTGTGGGTATCGGAAGGATCGTGGCGGAAGGTCAGCACGCCGTTGCTGGACGGATCGATGCGATGCAAGCCGTTGCGGGCGGAGGCCCAGACCATGCCTTCACGGTCGCCGTACAGGAAGCGAATCACGTCATTTTCGGGATCGCCGTGCGACAGCATCAGCGGCCCAAAGCGGCGGCCCTTAATGTCGAAGCGGCGTACGCCGTTGCGGCTGCCCACCCACAGGATGTTGCGGTCGCGCGGATCGTGCAGCAAGGCAGTGACCTGGAATTCCAGGCTGTCGCTGCCGCCACCGGTGCGGTACAGCACGGTCTTGCCGGTCACCGGATCGTAGTAATTCAGGCCATCGCTGTTGCCGACCCAGACCTTGCCGTCGCCGGCATCGAGCAAGGCGCGCACCTTGTTGTCGGTCAGCGTGAAGGGCTGGCCAGGGTCCTTGACCAGGCGCGCAAAGCCGCCGCTGCCCAGGTCGACCCGGCTGACGCCACGGTACCAGGTACCCACCCACAGGGTGCCGACGTTGTCGCGAAACAGCGAGAACACGTAGTTGTCGGCGATGCTGTGCGGGTCGCCCTGCTGGTGGCGGTATTGCACGAAGCGGTCGTCCGACTGGCGCCAGCGGAACAAGCCGCCGGTCTGGCTGCCGACCCAGAGCGTGCCGTCCTGGTCCTGGTAGATGCGCTTGACGGTGCTTTGCGGCAGCCCTTCCAGCGCGCCCAGCACGCGGCGCTGCGGATATTTGCCTTCCAGCGTCCAGCGCTCGATGCCGTTCTGGGTGCCGACCCACAGCACCTGGTCGCGGTCCACCAGCAAGGACTGGGCGCCGCGCGCGCCCGCCGCTTTCAGCGGATAGTGGATGAAGCTGCGCGCGCCGGGTTCGAGCATGTCGACGCCGGCCGAGGTGGCAATCCACAGCCTGCCCTGCTTGTCGCGCGCCAGCGCATTGACCTGGTCATGGCCAAGGCTTCCCGCGTCGGCGCGGTCATGGTGGTAGATGACGAACTTGCCCGAGACCGGATCGAAGTGCTGCAGGCCGTCGGCCGTGCCGATCCACAGGCCATCGACGCCATCGTCGATGATGGCCTTGATATGGCGATTGCCGCTGCCGCGCTTTTCCGGTTCGCGCGGCAGGTAGTGGCTGAAGGCCTGCGTCTTGGGATCGAACAGGTCCAGGCCACCGTCGGTGCCCACCCACATGCGGCCGCGCGGATCGAGGTGCAGCACGCCGACCCAGTTCTCGGCCAGGCTGCGCTGGTCGCCGACGATATTGCGGTAGACCGTGACCTTGTAGCCGTCAAAGCGGCTCAGGCCAGCCTGGCTGCCGAACCACATGAAGCCCTGGCGGTCTTGCACAATCGATAATACCGACTCCTGGGCCAGGCCATCGTCCACGTCCAGCTGCTCGAAACGCAGGGTGCGCGGCGGCGCCGCCAGCGCCGGGAGGGCGAGCGTGCAAGCCAGGGCCAGTGCGGCCAGGCGCGGGATCAGTCGACGGAGTTTTCCAGCCACGAAGGTCAAGATTGGGCAAAAGCTGCCATTTTACTATTTGTCGCCATCAGGACCCGAAAAATGACAGCACGTCTGCGCGGCGTGCCTGGGTATCGCGCTGGCCGAGGCGGATCAGCTCCTGGGTGTAGCTGGCTTCGAACAGCAGGTAGGACGCCAGCGCCGAACCGCGTGCCTCGGTGGCGCCGATCCCGGACAGCATGGTGCGGATCGGCGCCGGCAGGCTGCCGATATGGCGTGCCGCCAGGTCGTCCAGCCGTTCCGACGGCGCAATCACCAGCAACTCCACCGGCCGCAGCGGGGTCTTGGCCAGCAAGTCCTCCGGCAGCACCGACAAGGTCTGGTTGACCCGGTTCAGGCGCTCGATATCGACCGCCAGGCCGTCCAGGAAGATGGAGGACATGGCATGGCCGGCGATCTGCGCCAGGCTCGGATAGCGCGGCGACTCCGTCATCTGGCGCGGCGGCTCGGTCAGGCGGCCGGCGCCGACCACCAGCACTTTCTGCGCGCCGAGGTGGATGGCCGGCGAGATCGGCGCCAGCTGGCGCATCGAGCCGTCGCCGCAATACTCCAGGTGGCCGCCCATGTACAAGGGCGTCGCCGGGAAGATAAAGGGAATCGCCGAGGAAGCCAGCAAGTGCTCGACGCCGATCTGGTCCTGCATCGCCACCCGCTGCATGCGCACCCAGGGTGCGATTTCGGCGGCAGTCTGGTAGAAGGTGATGTGCTGGCCGCCGGTGTAGGACGAGGCAGTGACGGCCACCGCATGCAGCAAGCCCTCCTGCAGGCAGTTGTCCAGGCGCGGCAAATCCAGCATGCGGTGCAGCAGGTTCACCAGCGGGGTATTGTCGAGCAGCGATTGCGGCGGCGCGGCGCGCCATTTGCGCAGCAGCCAGCCGAAAGACAGCAGGGACAGCCAGCGCGCGCCGGAACGCAGCACGCCAAGCGAGTCGGCGCGATAGACCTGGTTCGCTTCGAAATTGCTCCACACATCGAGCAGCTTCTGCACGCCTTCGCCGAAATTGTCGGCGCGGCAGGCCAAGGCCGTGGCGTTGATGGCGCCGGCCGAAGTGCCGCAAATGATCTGGAATGGATTACGTGCCGGAGGCCATCCCTCTTCCCACAGGATTTCGGAGATCGCCTGCAAAACACCTATCTGGTAAGCCGCCCGGGCGCCACCGCCCGTCAGGATCAAGCCCGTTTTCTTTTTCATGCCCATTTATCAAGGGTAACATGCTGGCCGCGGGGCGGGAATCACCCTGCCCGCGGCCTGTCGCGCGCCCGTCACTCGCCGCGCACGATGCCTTCACGGCGCGGATCGGCGCCGCCAAACCAGCCGGCCGGCGTGCGCTGCAAGCCTTGCAGGCCGGAGTTCAGCTCCACCTGGCGCACCTCGTGGCCGCGCGCTTTCAGCTGGTCCACCACGTCGCTGGAGAACTTGCCCGCTTCCAGCTCGGTCGGGCCATTGCGGCTGCCGAAATTGGGCAGGCTGATGGCTTGCTGCACGTTCAGCTTCCAGTCCAGCGTGCCCACCAGCACCTTGGCCACGTAGTTGATGATGGTCGAGCCGCCCGGCGAACCGGCGGCCAGCACCAGTTTCCCGGTCTGCTTGTCGAACACCAGGGTCGGCGCCATTGAGCTGCGCGGACGCTTGCCCGGTTGCACACGGTTGGCTATCGGGCCGTTTTCGTCCACCGAGTCCCAGGAGAAGTCGGTCAGCTGGTTATTCAGCAGGAATCCATCGACCATCTGGCGCGAGCCGAAGGCGTCTTCCACCGATGTCGTCATGGAGATGCCGTTGCCAAAGCCGTCCACCACCACCAGGTGCGAAGTGGATGGCTTGTCCAGCGCCGTATCGTCGCCCCAGGCCACTTTGACTTCGGCCGGCACGCCGGCGCGGGCGCGGCCCATCGACTTGTCGCCGATCAGGGTGGCGCGCTGGCGCAGGTAGGATTTGTCGAGCAGGCCGCTGGCGCCCTTGCCGGGCAGCGGCACGAAGTCGGTGTCGGCCACGTAGCGGTTGCGGTCGGCGTAGGCCAGGCGTTCGGCTTCCGTCATCAGGTGGATGGCGTCGGCGCTGATTACGCCATCGACTGGCGCATAGTCGCCGATCTTGCTGTTCTCCAGGATGCCCAGGATCTGCGCGATCGCCACGCCGCCCGATGACGGCGGCGGCATGCCGCACACCTTATAGGCGCGGTAGTCGGCGCACAGCGGCTCGCGTTCCCGGGCCTGGTAGCCTGCGATGTCGGCTGCCGTCAGGCCGCCGGGATTGGTCGGGTGGCCCTGCACTTTCGCAGCGATGTCGCGCGCGATGCGGCCACGGTAGAAGGCATCGGCACCTTCGGCAGCGATTTCACGCAGGGTCTTGGCCAGCGCCGGATTTTTCAGGACATGGCCGACGGGCCAGGGTTTCTTGTCCTTGTCGAAGAAATAGGCGGCAGCGACCGGGTCGCGCTGCAGGTAACGCTCGCTGGTCAGCAAGGCGTTCAGGCGCGGGCTGACGGCGAAGCCCTCCTCCGCCAGCTTGATGGCGGGCGCGAACAGTTTGGCCCAGGCCAGTTTGCCATACTCCTTGTGCGCCAGTTCCAGCATGCGCAGCACGCCGGGGGCGCCGACCGAGCGGCCGCCGACCACGCCGTCCGCACGTGGCAAAGGCTTGCCGTTGGCGTCCTGGAACAGGGATTCGGTAGCAACGGCGGGCGCAGTTTCGCGGCCGTCGAAGGAGCGGACTTTCTTTCCGTCCCAGTGCATCATGAAGGCGCCGCCGCCAATGCCCGAAGATTGCGGCTCGACCAGGGTCAGTACCAGTTGGGTGGCGATGGCTGCGTCGACGGCGGAGCCGCCCTGCTTCAGCATCTGGTAGCCGGCTTCGGTGGCCAATGGGTTGGCTGCGGCAACCATGAATTTATGCGCGGACCAACCGGCTTTTTCCTGCCAGCCAGTGGCGATTTCAGGAGCGCGGTTGTCTTGGGCGTGGAGCGGGAGACTGGTGCAGCAGAGCGCTGCGAGGGCAAGGGCTATGGCTTTCATCCGGCCATGCTACACCAAAACCGGCAATTCAGTGCCAGACCCATAGGGTCTGGCACTCGGCATGCGGCGGCCGCGTATTCGTGTCTGACCCTGCGGGTCGGACACGGGTTTACCGGTTTATTTAGGCTGCATGCGAATCGCCCCATCCAGGCGGATGGTTTCGCCATTCAGCATGGTATTTTCGATAATAGCCTTGGCCAGCGAAGCATATTCGAACGGCTTGCCCAGGCGTGGCGGGAACGGCACCATCTTGCCCAGCGCATCCTGCACTTCCTGCGGCATGCCCAGCAGCATCGGGGTCTCGAAGATGCCCGGCGCAATCGTCATCACACGAATGCCGGAACGCGACAGGTCACGCGCCATCGGCAGGGTCAAGCCGGCCACGCCGGCCTTGGAGGCACCGTAAGCCGCCTGGCCGATCTGGCCATCAAACGCCGCCACCGATGCAGTATTGATGATCACACCGCGCTCGCCCCACTCTGCCGCCTCGGTCTTGCCCATGGCGTCGGCCGCCAGACGGCACATATTGAAGGTGCCGACCAGGTTGATATTGATGGTGCGTGCGAAAGATTCCAGCGGATGCGGGCCATCCTTGCCCACGGTCTTGATGGCAGGCGCCACGCCAGCGCAGTTGACCAGGCCACGCAGGGTGCCCATGGCGGTCGCCGCGGCCACCACGGCCAGGCCGTCCGCTTCCGACGTCACGTCGCATTTGACAAATTTGGCTGCGCCCAGTTCGGCCGCCAGCTTTTCGCCGGCTTCCACCTGCACATCCGCCAGCACCACCTTGCCGCCGTTGTCGACGATCATGCGCGCGGTCGCCGCGCCCAGGCCCGACGCGCCGCCGGTGATGATGAATACTTGGTCCTTGATTTGCATGCTTTTGTCTCCCCTATTCACTTTACGTTACGTAAACGTCAATCGAGGCGTATTGTAGCCGAAATCAGTAGCAAGTCATCCATCCCCCGCTTTGCGAACACACTTTTCCGCTCGGGCTGATGACCTGCCCTGGCGGCCCGTGGTAATAGGTGCCGCTGGCATCGCGGCAGCCGCCCGCGTCGCACTGGACCGGAATCGGCGCGCTGGGACCGGGCAGAGGCGTGGCTGGCGGCAGGATGGCCCCCGGCGGCAGCGCCGGTTGCCCCGCGCGCGGCAGTTGGGCAATCGCCGTCGGCGCGGCATGCGGATCGCGTTTGGTGAGCATGGGCGCCCAGGTCAGCGAAGGATCGGGTGCCGGCGCGATGCGCGGCGTTGGGGTGACGTTCAGCGGAACCGGCCGGCGCGGCATGTTCTTGCGGGCAGGCGCGGTGCGGCAAGGTTCCTGCAGCAGGTGCTTGCCATCGGCGCTGAGCCGGCATTCCGGCAACCGCCGGTACTCTTCAAGGGATTCGGCGCCAGCGGCCGGGCCGGACAGCCCGGCGGCCAGCGCCAGCAGGAGTGGATAGTTCATAATGCCCTCCGCAGCGTACAGCCATCATACGCCGCAGAGGGTGGAAGCGGCGCGGCTTACTTCGCCGCAGGGACCTCGCTCGCGGCCTGGGCCGGCACCTCGGCGGTAGCCGGAGCCGCCACCGGTGCGGCAACGGGTGCCGCAACCTGCGGCGCCGCAGCCGACGCCGGAGCCACCACCTGTTGCTGCGCCTGCATCGGCGCCATCGTCACCGACAGGATGCCGGTCGCAGGCAGCAGCGGCACCAGCAACAGCGCCACGATGTTGATGATCTTGATCAGCGGGTTGACCGCCGGGCCGGCAGTATCCTTGTACGGGTCGCCCACAGTATCGCCGGTCACCGCCGCCTTGTGCGCGTCGGAGCCTTTGCCGCCATGGTTGCCGTCCTCGATATACTTTTTCGCGTTATCCCAGGCGCCGCCGCCGGTGGTCATGGAGATCGCCACGAACAGGCCGGTGATGATGGTGCCCATCAGCAGGCCGCCCAATGCACGCGGGCCAAGCAGCATGCCGACCAGGATCGGCACCAGCACCGGCAGCAGCGAAGGCGCAATCATTTCCTTGATGGCGGACGCGGTCAGCATGTCGACAGCCTTGTCGTACTGCGGCTTGCCGGTACCGTCCATGATGCCCTTGATGTCGCGGAACTGGCGGCGCACTTCCACCACCACGGCGCCGGCAGCGCGGCCCACGGCCTCCATCGCCATCGCGCCGAACAGGTAAGGAATCAGGCCGCCGATGAACAGGCCCACGATCACCATCGGGTCGGACAGGTCGAACGACATCGACATGCTGCGCGACTCCAGCGCGTGCGTGTAGTCGGCAAACAGCACCAGCGCGGCCAGGCCGGCGGAACCGATCGCATAGCCCTTGGTCACGGCCTTGGTGGTGTTGCCCACCGCATCCAGCGGATCGGTAATGGCGCGCACGGAGTCCGGCATGCCCGACATCTCGGCGATGCCGCCGGCGTTGTCGGTGATCGGGCCGTAGGCGTCCAGCGCCACTACGATACCCGCCATCGACAGCATCGAAGTCGCCGCAATCGCAATGCCGTACAGGCCGGCGAGCTTGAACGACACCAGGATCGCCACGCATACGGCCAGTACCGGCCATGCGGTGGACTTCATCGACACGCCCAGGCCGGCGATGATATTGGTGCCGTGGCCGGTGGTGGAAGCTTCCGCGATATGGCGCACAGGCGTGAATTCGGTGCCGGTATAGAACTCGGTGATGTAGACCATCAGGCCGGTCAGAACAATGCCGACCACGGTCGCGCCGAGCATCTTGTAGCGCATCTCGTCGTCAGGCCAGACCATCCAGGTCACGACCACAAAGCCGATCAGCGACAGGCCGGCGGCCCACCACAAGCCGGTGTACAGCGCCGACATTATCTTCTTGCCCGGTTTCGCCTTGACCATCGAGCAGCCGATGATGGAACCGATGATGGACACCGCGCCCAGCAGCATCGGGTAAATGGCCGCTTGTGCCGGCGCGCTGGTGATCATCAGCGCACCAAGCAGCATGGTCGCGATCAGGGTCACCACATAGGTTTCGAACAGGTCGGCAGCCATGCCGGCGCAGTCGCCCACGTTGTCGCCAACGTTGTCGGCGATCACCGCAGGATTGCGCGGATCATCTTCTGGAATGCCCGCCTCCACCTTGCCCACCAGGTCGGCGCCAACGTCGGCGCCCTTGGTGAAGATGCCGCCACCGAGGCGGGCGAAGATCGAGATCAGGGAGGCGCCGAAGGCCAGGCCGATCATCGGCTTCAGCACTTCATGCACATTGGGCGCAGGATTGGGAGCGCCGGGAGCGCCCATCACCGTCAGCACCCAGTAGAAACCGGCTACGCCCAACAGGCCCAGGCCGACCACCAGCATGCCGGTGATGGCGCCGCCCTTGAACGCAACATTGAGCGCTTCGTTCATGCCCACCGACGCGGCCTGCGCGGTACGCACATTGGCCCGTACCGACACATTCATGCCGATAAAGCCGCAAGCGCCGGACAGCACGGCGCCAAGAAGGAAGCCGATGGCGGTTTTCATGTCAATCGCCGCCCCGATGGCTACCAGCAGAACAACACCGACGATACCGATGGTGCGGTACTGGCGGGCCAGGTAGGCCGCTGCACCTTGCTGGATGGCTGTCGCGATTTCCTGCATGCGGGCGTTGCCCGCGTTTTGACCAAGAATCCAGCTGCGCGCCCACAGCCCGTACACAACCGCGAGCACGCCGCACGCAATCGCGAACCACAAACTTGCTGCCATAAATTGCCCCCTTACGTTATTAGAATCAAAAGCTACAAAACGAACTCGGTACGACCGAACTACGTACTGCAAAACTTTGACACTTCACGGCCAGGGGGCCGCCAAACCGGTAGACCAGTGTCAGACCCGCAGGGTCTGACACTTGCGACGCGACTGTCGCGTACCGGTTAAAAAAAAGCGGGCCAGGAGCCCGCTTTATATGTATTAGCTGTTCAGAGCCGCGAACGCACGGTCGCGAATCTCTTCGACTGGACCAACGCCTTCGATCTTGCGATATTTCGGCGCACCAGGCTGGCCCGATTTGGCCCACTCGCCGTAGTAGCCGAGCAGGACTTCGGTCTGGTTGTGGTAAACGTCCAGGCGTTTCTTGACGGTTTCTTCCTTGTCGTCGTCGCGCTGCACCA
>Ga0102595_100841_pt1 | contig 17071 bp, 17 predicted proteins | sample Araplaol_mTSA_r2_2_FD_76864 | JGI IMG/M metagenome (GOLD analysis project Ga0102595, IMG submission 76864) | Arabidopsis root microbial communities from North Carolina, USA - plate scrape MF_Col_mTSA_r2 (SPADES assembly) (version 2) | ecosystem: Host-associated > Plants > Roots > Endosphere...
CGCTGGCGACACGGAGCGGGCGCAAGCGGCTGCCAGCGCTCACCAGTTCGCTGAACGGATTTCGGGTGAAATGGCAAAGCTGGCCCAGGACTGTGGATGCCTCGTTGTTGACCGCTCCCTGGTGGTTGGGATGCGGCCAGACGTGCGGGATTTGACCCCGCTGCTTCGTCAACGGGTGCTGCGATGATGAGCAATTTCCTGACCCATGCCCGGCAGCGCTGGTATTTTTACCTGCCGCTCGCCCTGATATGGGCGCTGGCGGCGGCGCGCATCTTCGTCGACCCGGTCCCGCATGTTCCAGTTCTATTCAACGTGACGCCCAGCTTGCCTTATACGCTGGCGGTCATCGAGCGGCGAACAGGCGCGATCGCACGGGGCGACTATGTCATCTATGCGTTCGGCGGCGCCGCGACCAGGCATTTCCCTGGTCTTGCTCGGCAGCCGTTCTTCAAGCGCGTGGCCGGCATCGAAGGCGATCAGGTGCGCGTCGAAGGACGGCGCGTACTGGTCAATGGCGTTGACGTTGGTCAGGCCAAGCAGTTTGCTGCAGTGACAAAGCTTCCATTGGAGCCGATTGAGCCCCGCATCATCCCGCCCCACTTTTTCTACATGCAGGGGACAAGTCCGGATAGCTTCGACTCGCGCTATCGCATCAGTGGGCTGGTGCATGTCAGCGAAGTGATCGCCGTGGTGCGTCCGATCTTTTAGGAGGTGACGATGCATTGTTTGTCGGTGTTATGTCTCGTCGCCCTCGGCAGCGGGATCGTTTGCAGCAATGCCCGGGCTGAGTCGCTCGGCGTCGTTGGTCCAACCTATCCGATCGCCGAGGAACATCTATTGAAGATGATTGAGGCACGCCTGCGGGCCAAGGAGCAGAGCGGCGAGCTGGCGCGCATCCAAGAGCAAATTGTTTCACGTGGAAAGCAGGCCGTCCTGGCGCCACCGCCCTTGCAGCTCCCGGTCGTGGCAGTGCCGCGGACATTCTATGTCGATCCGACCTACGTGCTGGACCGGAATATCGCCGATGGAAGTGGACGCCTATTGTTCGCCGCCGGAACTCGAGCCAATCCGCTCGATATTGTTTCGATGAGCCGAAGGCTGTTCTTCTTCGACGCACGCGATGAGCGGCAGGTCGCGATGGCCGAACGCTTGGCGAAAGCGGAAACGGCGCGGGTGAAACCGGTGCTGGTCGGCGGCTCGTATCTCGACCTGATGCGGCGCTGGAAGGTTCCTGTGTATTACGACCAGAAAGGTGCGCTGGTCAAACGCCTGCGGATCGAGCGGGTGCCAGCCATGGTGTCCCAGGAGGGGCGCAGGTTGCGGGTTGACGAACTGGTTCCAGCCTCATGACAGGGAAGGAGAGACGCGATGAAGGTGCCGTTGCCCAAGCTGAAGTTTCGAGGACTGTCCAGTCCAGCGCGCACACTGGCGCGAGGAAGTGCGGCGTTGTTATTTGCCTTGGTAGCGGTTACGGCGAACGCCGCCGGCGTGACAACTTGCCCTGGGCGCTTCCCGAACCCGATCACCGATATCTGCTGGAGTTGCATCATGCCGATCTCCCTGGGCGGCGGCACTCTAGCCAGCATCGGCGGCCAGGAGGACATCGGCAATCCAGGGTCGCCAATTTGCAGTTGCGGCGTCAACCCGACTGTCGGTTTGTCGATCGGGTTCTGGGAGCCCGCCCGGCACGTGGAGGTCGTGCGCCGTTCCTTCTGCTTGGTTTCGCTGGGCGGCGTCGACCTGAACCCCGGTATCGCGGCGCCAGATGCCGGCCGCTATACCGATGGGTCTGGCGATCAGAACAGCTTTTACCAAGCCCATTTCTACGTCAATCCGGTGCTGTACTGGCTCCAGGTCGTGGCGGACTTTCCGTGCCTGGAGCGCGCATCGTTTGATCTGGCCTATCTCACGGAAGTCGACCCGCTGTGGAATGACGATGAGCTGACGCTGATTTTGAACCCGGAAGCCGCGCTATTTGCCAATCCTGTTGCCTTGGCGGCGTGCGCCGCGGATTGTGTCGCCGCCACGGCGGGTTTTGCCCGATCGGAATTGTTCTGGTGCGCCGGGTGCCAGGGCAGTCTTTACCCGTTGGACGGGCAAAGCATCTATCACCTGGGTGGTGTACGCACGGCCGAATTGCTGATGCAGCGGTTGACCGCCAAGATGCACCGTGAACTGCTGGCCTGGGGCAGCCATGGTGCGGCGGGGCTATGCGGTCCGTACTTCCTTCCGGTGATGGACAAGGCCGCCTATAAGACGCAGTTGACCTACCCGATCCCAAGTACCGGCAAGGTTTTAGGACGGTGTTGCCAGCCGTTCGGGCGTACTACCGTGCTATGGGGCGCGGGAAAGGAATATCCGGTCAAGGGTGAGGATTTTGCGTTCATGCTCTTCAGGAAAAGGAACTGCTGTGTTGGCTACTGACCAAAGCTCCATGAAGCGGTGGAAGGCGGTGCTGACGCTCACTGCTGCCAGCATTTGCGTCAGTGCTGCACGTCCGGGCTTTGCTGTGGCGGGGCCATCAGGCGCCGCGAGTGCAGTGCAGTCCGGCGCGCCGCAGCCAGGCCAGGTCACCGCCGCCCCAAGGCTTGAGCATTTGCCGCAGCCGCTGCATGGCAGGCCGGTCGACGTCGCTGCCATCGCGCGCGGGTTCGAGTCGGCGGGAGCTTCCGCCGTCGGCAGGGTACTGGAGCAAGGCCCGCAGTTGCTTGTTTTCGTCAGCTTGTCGATGCCGGAAGGGGCGCTGCGCAAGTTGATTGAACAGGCTGAACGCACGCGGGCTGTTCTGGTGCTTCGGGGCTTGAAGGACGGCTCCATGGTCAAGACGGCGGTCGCCGTGCGTCAGTTGCTCGGCAAGCGTAAAGCTGCGCTGCAGATCGATCCGCAAGGGTTTGACCGATTTGGTGTGAACCAGGTTCCAACGTTCGTGCTGTTACGTGATGGCACGCAGGCCCAGCGCTGCGCAGATGCCAGTTGCGTGCCGACGTCCTCCTACAGCACGCTCGCAGGTGACGTGACCATTGAATATGCGCTCGAATGGATCGGAACCCATTCTTCAAGCGCGCAGCGCGAAGCCAAAGTGCTTCTCCAACGCCTTCGGGAGTGATCATGCGCCGAATTGCTGCCTTTATTGTCGCTTGCTGCTCCCTGTCGACGCAAAGCCACCTGGTGCTGGCCCAGACCGAGGCGGACCTTGCCGCGGCGCGTGCCGCGAACGCTGTGGTGCGCGGTGGCGTCAACGCGACGTCGGCAGCAGCCGTGGTTCCTGGCTACACGACGGCGCCTCCGGAGACGGCATTGTATGGTCGGACCGACCTGGCGACGGAAGCGAGGGCGAGGTTGATGCTTTGCGGCTCGATGCCGTCGGACCCGGTCTGCGAGGGACAGCGCAATGCAGCGACGTCGGCTGCTATTCCTCGCCCACCTGTTACGCCAGGAGATCCTCAGGTTGCGGGCGCCAGTGCCGTTGCGCGGGACCCGCTGGCAGCGGAATCGGGGTTGACCGCAATGTACTCGGGGTGCCCGGCCAGCGGCCCGTGCACCCCGACCGCATTTTGCCTTGGGGCCCGGTGTTTCGACACCTCCAGCGTGAATGACCCCGACTTTGCCAAGGCGATGAGCTACCTTGAAGCCGCCCGCGAGGCGGGGGTATATCTCGATCCGGCCTCGATGCGCGTGTTCAGTGGTGAGGATAACCGTTGCCGGGACAGGTTGCTCAAGAACTGCTGCGGCACCGACAGCGCCGGCGCAGGCTTCCACAACCAGTCGCTATTCGGGACCGGTTCGCGGCTAGTGTTCGACATTCTCATGAACTCGAACAACCGCAGCTTCATCATGGCGGGCTTCAAATCCCTGTTGATGGGGAGCGGATTTTCGGGAGCATTCTCGACCTATGGCGTTACCGTTGCGGTCAATGGTGCGGCACTGCCGGCAGGGTCCGTCACGCTCATGGCAGGCGATTCCATCGTCATCGCCATCACGCCCTGGACGCTGGCGATCGCCGTGATTTTCTATGTGGTGATGTCGATGATGTCGTGCAATGAGGAAGAAGGAAAGCTCGCCATGAAAGAGGGCGCCCGGCTGTGCCGGTCGATCGGCACCTGGTGTTCCAAATGCATCCGTGTCCTCGGCAAATGTGTCAGCTGCATCGAGCACACCACATCGAAGTGCTGTTTCAACTCAAAACTTGCGCGCATTCTGAATGAACAGGGCCGTGCACAGTTGGGATTGGGCTGGGGTGGGGCGCAGAACCCGTCCTGTTCGGGATTTACGGTGGCGCAATTGCAGGCGCTGGACTTTTCGCGGATGGACCTGACGGAGTTTTACGCGTCGATTGTTCCGACGATTCCGGCGGCGAGTGCCATTCAGGCTGCGGCCAGTGCGCGCGCCCAGACTTGCTATTTTGGGAGGGGGAAATGCTGAATCCTGTGCTGTATGGAATGATCGCGTTAATCAGTGTTCCCGCACTCGGGCAAAGGGACGGAGTCCAGCGACGCCCTGTGGAGGAAGTGCGACCACTTCTGATCGAGGCCATCGATGCGCCAGCTGGTGAGGCCCATGGGCGCCTAACAGGCCAAATAGCGGACGCCATCGGACGGCAGTTCAAGACCGCTGAACCAATCAACGTTGACGTCACGACGCTCATCCGCTATGCGGAAGAGGGATGTCGCCGCCTGTCCGTCCTGTTCTGGCAGGACGCCGTGCAATTGGAGCAGGGCGTGCCTGCCAAGCGCCAGACGGTCGAATTTGGAATCAACTATTGCAGAACCGGGATGCCGCCACGCAGCCTGGAAAGGCCGGTGCGACCATGAGGCTCTCTACTCTCGGCTTACTGGCCTGGCTACATACTGGAATCGCTCTCGCACAAACCGGCGAAGGACCCGTCGCCCAGACCGCTTTAATTAGCATTCCTGCGGAAACACCCAGCCGGCGCGGCTGGCATTTCTACGATGACCCGTTGGCCGAATTGCCCTTCAAGCCGCCACCCAAAGCCACCCCGCGAGGCGTGGCGGCTGCGCCGGCGATTCGGCCGGAACTTGAGCGATTTCGCCAGCTGCAGCGCGAAGTTGAGGAAGTCCGCGCCATAGCCATCATCCGTCCCACGGAAGAGAATGTCCGGCGGTACATGGAGCTCGAATCGCGGGTGGTGCGTAATGCATCCCAGTTCGCCGATCTGGCGCAACGTATCGCGTGGGCGAATCCCGACCTTGATCCGTCGACGCAGGGGCGGCCGGTCAATGCCAGCGCGTTGGAAGCCTATGAAGAGAGCCAAGCGCGTACCCGCGGCAGCACTCTTGCCGCACTCGCCAATGACCATGCACTGATCTTCTTCTTCCGTGGCAACTGTGGCTATTGCCACAAGATGGCCCCATTGTTGAACGCTTTCCGCCAGCGCTACGGCTTTCCTTTGATCGCGGTCAGTGTCGACGGTGGCGCAATTCCATCGTTGCCCATGGCAAGGGCGGATAACGGAATTGTGCGTGCGCTGAAGGTGGCGCAGGTCCCGGCTGTTTTCTTGGCACAGCCCTTCACAGGCCGCATTCTTCCGGTGGGTTTTGGGGTGCTGTCGGAGTCTCAATTGGTGGAACGGATCATGGCCCTAACCGACAAGCAGCGGAGCATGGCTTCGCAAGCACGCCTGTTCTGGCCGAACTAAGGAGGTGAAGAGATGAACACATTGAAAAGTGTATTTGCGGCTGCGGCACTACTCGGTACGGTGCTGCCGGGAGTTAGCCTGGCTGGCGACCTCAATTCCGAAGTCAACAAGATGTTCAACGACTTGGGAGCGATCGGAAACTACACTGCGCCGGGTGCCTTCCGGGGGCAAGTGTATAACACGTACACAGGCGGGAGCATGATGCTTCGCACGCAAAACAAGACGTACCAGTTGGTTGCGATTGACTTTCCCGAGGCGCGCGCCGGCTGCGGAGGGATTGACGCATTCGGCGGTTCTTTCTCGCATATCTCGGCCACCGAGTTCAAGAATATGTTGAAGAACATAACTGCGGCGCTACCGGGCGTGGCCTTCCAGCTCGCGCTCGAATCCGTTTCTCCACTCTTGGGTGGGGTGACGAAATGGACCAAGAACCTGGAGAGCATGCTGACAAACGCAAACATCAGCACGTGCAACACGGCCAAGTCTCTTGTGAGTTCCGCGATGGAGGCCACAGGGGTCAGCACCGACAAAGTCTGCGAGGACCTGGCCGTCGCGATGGGCTTGGAGTCGGATTATGCAGCTGCCAGAGTGCGCTGCCAATCGAACAAGAGCTCTGTAATGAGCAGTGCCCGGAGCTCGAGCGATCCATTGGTTCGTAACAAGGCGCCTTTTGTTGGAAACCTGACCTGGAAGGCACTAAAGCTGGCCGGAACAAATCTCGATGATCAAGAGCGAGAGATGATCATGAGTATGGTCGGAACAGTGATCTTCTATGACGGACAACGTGATCCGAACCCAGTGCCGCCAACTTTAACTTCGATTGCTCGTCTGCTTTACGGTACTGCGGAGGCTCCCGGGGGCAAGGTTAAGCAGGAGATCCTGAAATGCAATAACTATGTCGATTGCGATGTGGTTACTGTTGACAGCGGTTATCTCCATACTCCTTTCTCCACAAAAGTGGAAGGCTTAATGCAGTCCATCGCGGGCAAGATGCTGACGCGCACCGCTATTCCGAATAATTCGCCTGAAGTCGGCTTCGTGAATCAGACCACAGAACCAGTATATCGATTGCTCTCGGTTGGAACATCGATCCCAGCGTCAGAAATTACTGGCGATCTTATTACCCGGTTTCGGGACCTGATAGCCGCTGACTACGCATACGTCTTCCTCGAGAGGAACCTCAGACTTGGCCTTCAGGCTTTGGATAAGGACTACACGCTGGATGTAAAACAGGCAGAGCGCGCGAAAGAATTGCGTAAACGCGCTCAGGAGTTGCTGGCACAGCTTTCGAGGGAGAAGAGCATCCTTTATCAGAAGGTCGGATCGATTAGCGCGCTCGCATCCAGTATCGAACAACTTGAGCGCCAGCTCCGATCCAGCATGCCGCAACAAATTCAAGACCTTCTGGGGCGTCGTGCGGCGTACCTGCGTTGAATGAATCGACTGGAGATGTCGTATGTGGGAAATCTATGCATATCAGAATAGTGACAGTTTGTTCGGCATATTGAATGCTGTTGCTGCAATCGCCGGCGCGAACGATTTCAAAGGAGCTCTCGCGGTTGTTGCATTCTGTGGATTCGTATCTGCGGTCTTCGCTTACGCAGTCGCCCCGCAAAAACTTCAAGGGTGGCAGTGGCTTGCCTCGGTCACCCTGGTTCTTTCCGTCCTGTTTGTTCCTCGCGTGACCGTCGGAATTGTGGATAAGACTGGTTCAAGCGCAGTGGCCGTGGTGGACAATGTTCCGTTTGGACTCGCGATGTTCGGATCACTATCCAGCACGGTTGGCAATACGCTGACGGAGCTCTACGAAACAGCCATGCAGGTACTGCCCGGTCGCGCAAATCTACCAGCAGAACTGACTTATCAGAGGAACGGGCTGTTGTTCGGAAATCGTCTCATTCGGGAGGCAAGCCGAGTTGTGTTTCAGGAGCCAAATTTCCGAACGGACCTAATCAGCTTCATTAACAACTGCACTATGTACGATCTCGCGTCAGGAGACATCTCGCCGGAGGCCTTCGCTACGTCCGGAGACGTTTGGCCCCTCATGGCAAATCCGAATCCCGCGCGATTTACTCCAATCACAGACGCTTCGGGCGCGCCGACCGTTGCACCGTGCCCCCAAGCGTATCAGATTCTCAATGCTAGACTGCCAGCACAAGTTAGCAGAATTCAAGCGTTGCTCGCCCAGAGAATGAATCCCACCTTGCCCGGGACAGTCGCGGCCTCGTTGATAGGCGGCCAGGTAGAACAAGCGTACATACGTAACGGGATCGCTACTGCGGCGGCAAGCGCTGCGGATCTGATCCGCCAGAACGCACTTATCAATGCAGTGAACGACACCAGTCTTCTCGCTGGCCAACGGGTCAACGATCCGGCCTCAATGCTGTTGGCAGTTGGTCGCGCACAAGCTGTCGCTCAGACTAACGCGGCGTGGATCAACAATGGAAAGCTAGCGGAGCAGGCGCTTCCCGTCATAAGGAACACAATCGAAGCAATTGTTTATGCCATTTTCCCTATTGTGATTCTTTTGCTCCTCATGACCGGGGGGCGGGAAACGATGATGGGCCTGAAGAACTACATTTCAGTCTTGATTTGGATCCAGCTTTGGCCTCCGCTTTATGCGATATTGAACTACATGGCGATGGTACACGCGGCCCGCGAGTTAGAGGCTGCAGCGTCCGTTGGCGGTGGTGTTACAGCCTTGTCGTTAATGACGTCTTCTTCTATCTACTCTGGCGCCATATCGGGTGAAGCGGTTGTGGGCTACTTGACGATGAGTATTCCGGTTATCGCCTGGGCCGGGTTGAAGCGCATGGAGACGTTCGGCAGTGCTTTGATCGGGAATATTCCGGCATTTCAGAGCCTTATTAGCGGTACCACTGCGCCAGCAGCAAATGGAAATGTGAATTTGGGAAATACGAGCATGGACCAGGTGACGGTCGCGCCCACAAGGTCCTCAGCATTCTTTGGTTCGCGACAGGACGACACCTCCGGAAACACTTACACAAGCAATGTGTTGAGTGGTCTCACCGCTATGAAGGCGCTTGCAAATGAGGGCCCCGTCAGTCGTGTCGTAGACGCTAAGATCAGCCACCAACAGGTTTCCGCCGCTGCGAGTTCTATCGCTGCGGCCCACTCGGAGAGCGTTGCTGCATCCAGGGAAAAGGCAGCCGCCCTTAGCGAAGTTCTAATGAACTCGAATGCGAGCATATCCAGTAGGAACAACACTCAAGGTTCTTCGTCTAATAGTGTCGATAGCATGGGTGAACGAATCAGTTCCTTGCAACAGATCGCGAAGTCCATCGCAGCGACGACCGGTGCGACTGAACAGCAAGTAGCGTCGGTTGCTTTTGGGGGATCGTCTGTATTTGGCCTCGGCGTACCGAGCGGACTTAAGCGATTTTCGCCTGTTAACGTCGGTGGCCAAGTGTTTGGGAAGGGCGAAAAGAATTATTCCTCGGCCATCCAAAAGCAAGACCAGCTTATAAACAACGCCTTGTCGAGCGAGGATAAGGCTAGCTTTAAGGCGTTCGCAAACTCAGTTAGTCAGAACACTAGCGAGGCTACTTCATTTGTCGGTGACCACCGACGAGCCCAAGAATTGTCCGCAAGGCTTGCAGAGTCAGTCACCCGCTCTCAACGGGCGGACGCGAGCCTGCGTGAACAAACCGAATTTGCAGAATCGGTATCGGACGCTTATCAGCGCGGCGAGTTGCTAAGTAAAGACCTGGCTAAAGATCCGAAGAATATTCAGCTGTTCGAGAAACTGCTTCGTAATGAGGGGAAGGGCAGCGCGGCAGAGCTTATTAAATTGGAGACATACCTGGGGAATTTTGCGACCTCGCCGACAAGAGTCCACAAGGGCGCCGCTTTGCCCGGCTCGTTCCAGGAAGTTGAGGACCAGTACAGGACGATAGCCCAAGACCCCAAGTTAGAAAGGGACGTACACAAAGACTTTAACGCATTCAAGTCGAGCATCGAAAGGAAAAGCAGCGGTGCTGGCCAGTCTGGAGGCGGAGCTGCTGAAGCTACGGACCAAGTTCACGCTCCGAAGGTGCGGGATGATATTGCGCAAAAGGGAATTGGCATAAATGCTGAGATGGACAAGCGCATCGAACAGTTTGAAGGGAAGGGTATCCACTCGAAGCCGAATGAGCCATTGCGATCGGAACAGTCATTGTTCGAGGATGCGAACAGGCAGGTGACTAGCGATCCGGACATAGTCGCGAAAAAGCTACGTGAGTTGGTAAAGGCGGCGAAAGCAAAACTTGGGAAGGACGAATAGAGCGCTTAGACCGGATATTTGCTTTCGATCTTTAACTCTCCACGCGCATCGAAGCCAAGCAATGACTCCTCGCAGTAGTCGGCGTAAGAAGCAGATTCAGGGCTGCGTTTGAAGATCGAATGGGCGACGAATAGAATCAGATACAGCGCAAAGAATGCTGACGCGGTCAATGCGCCGGCGACCAGCATCAGTTCGTCGTCATCGTGCAGGAGTGTACAGCCTAAAGCAAAGCCGACGATTGTTGTTGCTAGTAGTTGCGCAAGTGTTTTCATTTTGTGAGGATAGGAGGTCGTATGAAGTTCACCTCGAAGTGTATCGCGGCTTTGCTTATCGTTTCCAGTGGTGAGGTAGGTGCAGTTTCTTTATCTGGAGGAGCGACAGATGACTCGGTTTGTGATCTTTCTCCAATGACTAACTATCGGCTTACACGTTCAGTGTTTGTAGCTGCAGGAAGTTCGAATGTCTCAACCATATATGCCCGACTGGCGCTACGATTTGTGACCAAAGAGTGTAAGAACAATCAGATCCTCATCCTACATTCTGAAGATGGTCAAAGCGACGATGATCGCGCCTTCAGAACAGTCACAACTGAACTCTGCGGAGCAGCCAATGTTCAGCGCGAAGCGACACCAACACCCGACTATCCCTACTCGTTTCAGCTTAAATGCAAGCTGACCAAACTGCAAGAAGCGTCCATACGGCTTGCAGCTGCAGAACGTGAGAAGTCATTGGACGATCTGATCACCGAAAACGCGCCAATTCACCGCCAAGTTGAAAGTGAGGAAGCGGCCCCGAAAAAGGAATGCGGAAAGCTCACGTTTGGCCAGCTATTCCTTGGAACGGGCGGGCGCTGCACCAATTGAAATCAGAGTCTGACGGAGAGCAAGATGGAAAAGATCGAACCAAATGAACGTGAACCAAGTCGCGATTCCCTAATGTTGGAGTTGTTAGAAGAAATGCGGGAGCAAAGGAAGGCCTACAGGGAGGAACTGCTTCTCGGAGCCGCGGAAAGGCGTACCGTACACCGTTGGAATTTGGCCTTGAAATCAGTTCTGATCATCGGTCCGCTTGCGGGTGCATCAATGTATTTCGCAACAGCGACTGGCTTTTCGTTCGGCCCGTTTGGTGACGTCATCGGCGTTGTCGAAATCAAGGGCGAAATTAAGGATGGTTCGCTCGCCTCGGCGGAGAGGGTGGTGCCGGCTTTGGAAGCCGCCTTCAAGAACTCGCACGTCAAGCAGGTCGTGCTAAAGATTGATAGCCCAGGCGGTGCACCTGTGGAAGCGGAGCGGATCGTCAACGCCTTGACGGTCTATAAGCAACGGTATCCCAAGCCAGTGACTGCGGTTATCGGAAACCTGGGGGCGTCGGCAGCATACATGGCGGCGATGCACGCAGACCGCATCGTGGCGGGCAAATACAGTCTCGTAGGGTCTATCGGAGCTATCCTGGCGCCCTGGCAGTTGGATAAGGCCATTGCACAGGTCAAGATATCGCAGCGCGTGTACAGTTCTGGCCGGCTGAAGGCGTTCCTGAACCCATTCACTCCGCTGACCAGCGAGTCCGACGCCAAGGCGACGGAGCTTGTCAATAAGGTGGGCGGAGCATTTGTCCAGGAACTGCACAGCATGCGCGGGAGTCGCCTGGCGCGCGAAGTGGACTTCGGCACTGGCGAGGTCTGGAGTGGAATGGAAGCGAAGACGCTGGGACTAGTCGACGAGATTGGGACGTTTGAGAGCGTTCTTGGATCGCAGGTCAAATATGGGGAATATAACTTTGGCCCACGCGAAGAAGGTTTCGCCGGTCTGGGCAGTCAGTTCATGGGCGCGATCTTGTCGGCGATCGGTGAGGCACGGACGCGTTCTTCGATTCAACTGTACTAGCTCAGACCTGAACTGATACACACTGTAAGATGAATTGAGGTTCTCATGGTTCGAGCAGCTGCTATGAGCGGCCAACGCCGCTACAAGTTTTTCATGACCTCGTCCGTGATCGCCTCCCATTCGCCGGCGACCATCGGTTGAACCGGCGAGCGTCCGACCGCCGCGCTTGAAATAACCACGTCTGGTTTCAAGTCTCGTAGCAAGCGAAGGCTGTTTTTCAGATCCGACTTGCGACCACCGGCAAATAACTGAACACGTGTCCCCCAGGATTGTCCATCTGGGAAGATGGAGTCTCCAGTGAAGAGATACGTCTTGCCGTGTGGCGAGCGGTAGAGGAAGCAGGTACTTCCGGACGTATGCCCCGGCGTGGGGATGACTTCGATATCGCCCAATTGGATTTCATGGGTATCGAAAGTCATATCTGCCGTACAAATGGATCGGATGGCTTTGGCTTCCAGAACGTGGCAGCAGAGTGCGGAGCCAAATTCCTGCTTGATTTTCACCAGCGGTGGGCCAGCCTCATCCCGGTGACTCAGATACTGCCGAGCGATCCCTCCCAGATCATGAATCGGCTTGAAATCATCTGATACACCAGTGCCATAGAACAGTATGTTCCCATCCGGACGCGTCAGGAGGTAAGCGTGCGAGGTCACTCCACTGAAGGGGTGCTCGGTCTGTGTCTGCCACAGATCAGGGAACAACTGTTTCATAACTTAGACCTCCGAGGTCAGGATCGTAGCGCCGCGGCGTGGCGTTGCATGGGCTGCGGACAAAGCTTCGACCGCAGCAGTCATTGGGAATTCGCGGAACTCGGCGAAGTTCTGCGACGAGCGGCGGGTGATTTCGAACAGATCGGCGATGTAGGCTGCACGCTGCTCAGGAGTCGTCGTGGCCAGCCAGCTATAGGCGTTCAAGCCCTTCAGGGTTTGCTGGCGCACCGTCAGAGCGATGGTGGAAATCATCGACGGACGCGCATCCAGACCGCCATACGTCAGCAAGGTACCGCCATCAGCCAGTACCTCCAGGAACTTGGGCGTCATGTCACCACCAACAGGATCGATGACCACGGACGGTGCAGGACCGCATGCGGCGGCTACTAATGCAGGCCAGCCTTCATGTTCGGTACTGACTACAGGCACGCCAGCCAAGCTCTGCGACAGTATGGCGGCGCTCGCATCACTGCGCACCACAGCCACCACCCTATGTCCACGCATCTGCGCGAGTGCAATCACATTGCGACCGACACTGGAGCCGGCGGCCGTGACGAGCAGCGGCGACGTTACACCAGAGTTTTTATCCGCCGCCAAGGCCGCGCGCGTCAGCACAATCGCGGTAATGCCGTTGATGATGATCTGGCATGCCGTCGCGTCGCTGACATCGTCCGGCAGCGGAATGAGCAGGTCAGCAGGAACGATCACTCGCTCTGCCCAGGTGCCTTGCACCGGGAAGAACATCACGCGGGTGCCCTTTGCGATGCCGACCGCCGCGCCAACTTGTTCAACGACGCCAACACCATCGCCACCAGGAATAGCGCCAGTAGGAGGGATCAGAGAAGGAACGATGCCGCGCACGGCCAGGCCGTCGATTGGATGCACCATGCGCTTGGTGATGCGAACGATCACTTCATTGGGGCTGGATTGAGCCGGTGCGGCGATTTCTTCATAAGCGAGCACTTCAGATGGCTCGCCATGACGGCGATAAACAATGGATTTCATCAGGGTTTCCTCTGCAACAACGTTGATCATGCCCTCACGTCGCACACCTGCACAAACGTCAGGGGCACTTCACGTGGCATACGTTTGAGACAGCGCAAATGAGCGGATCTTCGTGGCCTGGCCCGTTAGGTTCGAGGCCAGCGAAACCGTCGCAGGTCTGTGCTGTCTGCTGGTTTCCATTATGGCGCTTGAGTGGCCATAGCGTTAGAAGGATACTGGCGAAAAATAGCCTAATCCTACTGCCGATGGGTTAATTGGACTCCGCATTGGCGCAGACGGGGCTAGAATACGTTTCCATGGACAATCGCTTCGAACAAACTCGTGGCCAGCTCGCGGCGCGCATCGCGCGATGGACAGCCGACGGAGAGCAATACACGCCGCCTATTGCTGGCATGAGCCTGCACCGCCATACCCATGCTGGACCACCATTTGATTGCCTGATGGAGCCGGCAATCGCGGTGCCAGTGCAGGGCGTGAAGCAAACGCGACTCGGTTCCGAGGTCTATACCTACGACAGCCATCGCTTCTTGCTGACATCGCTAGACCTGCCAGTGGCAATGCATGTCACGGAGGCCACGCTCGAGTCTCCCTTCCTGTGCGCGGTATTGCGGATTGATTCCCGAGTGATTAGCGACATGGTATTGGAGACTGGCCTGCAGCTGGCCAAGCAAAAGAGCGCCAACGGCCCTGGTATGGTGTTGGGGGAAACGACGGCCGGGCTTCTCGCCGCATTTGACCGGCTAATTGGATTGCTGGACGAACCCGAGCTGCTGCCGGTATTGGCGCCGCCGGCAATGCGAGAGATCTTCTACCGGGTGCTGCGCAGCGAAGCCGGACGCTATTTGTGGCAGATGGCGTCGATTACCGATCAGAACCAAAGCATCGCGCGGGCCATCGATTGGTTGAAGCACCATTTTCGTGAGCACCTACGTATCGACGACTTGGCCGATCGGGTGGGCATGAGCACTTCCAGATTTCACCATCACTTCAAGCGCCTCACGTCGATGAGTCCTCTTCAGTTTCAAAAGTGGCTAAGGTTGACAGAAGCGCGCCGGCTGATGCTCGTCCGGGGCGTCGACGCATCGACCGCAGCCTATGAGGTCGGATACGAAAGCCCTTCGCAGTTTGGCCGAGAATATGCGCGTCAGTTCGGCGCATCGCCACGCCGCGACGTGGGAGTAATGCTTCAAGAATCGGGCGTGTCGGTGGGTTAGAAACCTGGTGGATTCCAGCTTCCGGGAATCGGGCAGAAAGGACCGATCTTCGGGGAATGCTAGTGTCGGGCCGAATCTGAGCTAATACGACCAACCAAATTTTTAGCTTATCTGACAGTGTCTGCCCGATCAAGTCAGAACTACTACAGGCCACGGAGAACTCTTACCCATCTGACTGTCCATGTCAGGTCGAATATCAACTACTACAGCTTATCCCCTCGGAACACTAGAGCACCTTGACCACGACCTTTCCTTTTGTGCGTCCTCCTTCGACATAGTCCAAGGCCTGTTTGGTTTCCTCGAACGAGAAGACGCGGTCGACCACCGGCCGGATGTGACCTGCCTCGATCAAGTTGGTGATTTCGCTTAACTGCTGGCCGTTGGCACGCATAAAGTGAAAGGAGTAGCTGACACCGTGGTGCCTGGCCGCTTTCCTGATGCCGTAGCTGAGCAGCCGCATTACCAGGCTGAAAAAGCCGTTCATGCCACGCAGTGTCGCGAAGTCAGGATCCGGAGGACCTGCGATGCCGATCAGCTTGCCACCAGGCTTGAGCACACGGAGGGATTTTTTCAGCGTATCGCCGCCTTGCGTGTCGATTACCAAGTCGTAGCCTTTCAGCTTGGTCGAGAAATCGTCCTTCTTGTAATCGATGACAATGTCTGCGCCCAGACCCTTCAACAAATCGGTGTTGGCTGTACTGGCAGTGGTTGCAACTGTGGCGCCGATATGTTTGGCCAATTGAATAGCGATCGTCCCTACGCCACCCGAACCGGCGTGGATCAGCACTTTCTGACCTCTCTTCAGTTCGCCTTTTTCAACCAATGTTTGCCATGCGGTCAGCGCTACCAATGGAATGGACGAAGCTTCTTCCATCGTGAGATTTGCAGGTTTGAGCGCCAACGATTGTTCTCTAATCGCGATGAATTCGGCAAACGTGCCGATGCGGTTGTCGTCCGGCCGTGCATAGACCTCATCACCCGGCTTGAAGCGTTTTACGCTCGCGCCGACGCGCAGCACAACGCCGGCCAGGTCGTTCCCTAAAATCAGCGGCATTTTATACGGCAACAACAGTTTGAATTCGCCATCCCGGATTTTGTTGTCTAGCGGATTGACGCCAGCTGCGTGAATCTGTACCAGGACGTCATCGTCACGCAGTTCAGGCTCGGGCAACTCGCCTGACGTGAGAACGCCGGATTTGCCGTAACGGTTGATGAAATATGCTTTCATGCTTTGCTCCAGTGCTTATCGTCTATTATTGGGATGGCGCCGTCGGGCGCACGCGCACCGGTGGTTGCGAGTCAAGCCGCAAGTCCTTGCGTACGCCGGCCTCGACCAACGCAGCCGGTGCAAATCTGCGCAAGAAGCGCAACCGGCCAGCGAGCGTTCCGGACGTGTAGCGCACTTTTGGTGTCGTCGCCAGCGCTGCTTGCACCACCGTTTGGGCTACCACCTCTGGACCATCTGCTCCTTCCAAAGCTTCCTTGACGCGTCGGTCCAATCCGGCCCGCAGGTCTTGATACTCGTCGAGCGCCTCATCGGGCTGCAATTGGTTGGCGTCAAATCCAGTCTTGATATAGGCCGGCTCGATCAGCGAGACACGAATGCCCAGGGTTCGTAGTTCGTGGTCCAGTGATTCCGAGTAGCCTTCCACAGCGTGCTTGGTTGCCGAATACAGCGCCATGTATGGCATAGGCACGAATCCCAATACCGAGCTGATGTTGATGATACGTCCGGTCCCACGCTGCCGCATATGCGGCACTACTGCGCGAATCATCCGGACCATGCCGAAGAAGTTGGTGTCGAAGATCGCTTGGGCCTGCTCGATTGAGCTCTCTTCTGCCGCTGCTGGCGATACGCCAAAGCCGGCGTTGTTGACCAGCAGATCGATATTTCCTTCAATCCGTAGCACTTCGCTAACGGCGGCCGCCACAGATTCATCACTTGTTACATCCAGTGCCAGCATCTGAAATGTGCGCTTGCCGCCGGCTCCATGTGCGCCGCGCCTGCTGGTGCCGTACACTTTATAGCCCGCTTTGGCGAGTTGTTCGGCGGTGGCTTCGCCAATTCCCGATGACGCGCCGGTCACGATTGCGATCTTGCTGCTCATTGTGTTTCCTCTCGAAGTAATTTGGAATATGATGCACATCATATTTTGTTCCAAAGAAAGTATCCCGGAACTTGGGATTACTGGAGGGCTTTAACTGCCAGCCGCTGAAAAGTGTTTGAGTGCTGCAACACGCAATTGCTCGGATAGCCGGGGATCATCGACCGCACGCGCCATCATCATCGTTCCGACCATCGAACTGACGATGAACAT
>Ga0102595_100843_pt1 | contig 17052 bp, 18 predicted proteins | sample Araplaol_mTSA_r2_2_FD_76864 | JGI IMG/M metagenome (GOLD analysis project Ga0102595, IMG submission 76864) | Arabidopsis root microbial communities from North Carolina, USA - plate scrape MF_Col_mTSA_r2 (SPADES assembly) (version 2) | ecosystem: Host-associated > Plants > Roots > Endosphere...
GTCGAAGTCGGCGCCATCGATCCGGACGCCGTGCACCTGCCTGGCATCTATGTGCACCGCATCGTGCTCAACGCCAAGCCGGAAAAACGCATCGAACAGCGCACCGTGCGTGCCAACTAAGGAGAAGACAACATGGCATGGACTCGTGATGAAATGGCCGCGCGCGCGGCAAAAGAGCTGCAGGACGGCTTCTATGTGAACCTGGGCATCGGCCTGCCGACCCTGGTGGCCAATTACGTGCCGCAGAATATCGAGGTCTTCCTGCAATCGGAAAACGGCCTGCTGGGCATCGGTCCCTTCCCGACCGAAGCGGAAGTGGATGCTGACCTGATCAACGCCGGCAAGCAAACCGTGACCGCGCTGCCGGGCGCCGCTTACTTCAGCTCGGCAGACTCGTTTGCCATGATCCGTGGCGGCAAGATCAACCTGGCGATCCTGGGCGCAATGCAGGTGTCGGAAAAGGGCGACCTGGCCAACTGGATGATCCCGGGCAAAATGGTGAAAGGCATGGGCGGCGCGATGGACCTGGTGGCAGGGGTGAAGAAAGTCGTAGTGCTGATGGAGCACGTCGCCACGGCCAAGGATGGCTCGACCTCGCACAAGCTGCTGAAGAAATGCGACCTGCCGCTGACCGGTGTGGGCGTGGTCGACATGATCATCACCGACCTCGGTGTGATGGAAGTGACCCCGACCGGCATCAAGGTGACCGAACTGGCCCCAGGCGTAACGCGCGAAGAAATCGCCGCTGCCTCGGGCGTGGAGCTGTCGTTCGCCTGAGCACGTAGCTGGAAAAGCAAAGGGACGCCGCGGCGTCCCTTTTTTGTTGGCTGGAGAAAAAAGGGGGCGCCGCAGCGTCCCCTTTGTTTTATTACTGGCCTTTGACGTAAGTATATTTACGTTTGCGTACGGACTTGATCTTCGGCTTGACCTCGGTGGAATTGATCGACGAAGGATCGTAGCCGGAGCCGATCACCACCGAATAGCGGCGAGGTTCCCCAGGGTTCGTTTGATCGGCTGTGCCGACCGATACGCCGCTGGCCAGCACCGGCGAGGGCGGCAGGCCGCCACCGGCGAAGACAGAGGAGCGCGTGCCGCCGCAGGTGCCGTCGGCGCCGATCGCACCGGAAGCGTTGAACAGGCTGACAACGTAGCCGCGCGCTTCACCCAGTGCGGTGGAGCAGCTCGCGGCGTTGCCGACGATCGGGCGGTTGGTGCTGAACATGACGGTGCCGGCAACAATCAGGGAAGAGGTCACGACCTGCTCGCCTTGCTGCAATTGCATGAACCAGCCCCGGCTGCTGCCATTCGGCAGCACGTTCGGCGAGTTGCAATCGGTCGGCGACGTGCTGTTGGTCAGGCTGGAATCCATGTTGAGGCCGGCTTCGTCCGTCGTCGGCTTGTCGGCCAGGTTGTCCAGCGCCACATAGAAGCGGTTGGCGGTCGAGGTGTATGGATACTGCCAGGACAATGGGTGTTCGCGGTCGCCGCTACCCAGTGCCACGTAGACCGAGCCGCGCGAATAGAGCAGCGCGGGGCCGAACATGAATTTGCGCGGACTGGTAGCCTGGTTGGTGTAAGCCACGCGGTACATGCGCCAGTTGGTCTGGTTCAGGCCTACCTTGGTAGTCGGTGCGTCGATGAAATCGATGCGGTAGACGTTGCCACCCAGGTCAGCGGCATAGGCATAGTCAACCGAGCCGTCGTTGTCGATGTCGATCATCGAAACGTCGCCGACAACGCTGCGCTTGGTCCTGAAACTGCCCAGCAGGTCGCCCGATTCCGCGTCCAGGATGTAGACGTAACCGCCTTTGCCGGCCACGCAGGTTGGCAGGCCGGTGTTGGCATCTTCGCAGTTGTCGTAGCCGCCGCCCATCACGATCACCGGACGGCTGGTTGAATAGCCTTTGATGAAGGCGACCGATGGAATGGACCAGGTCTGGCCGATGCCCTCGAAGCCTGGGGTGCAGCCGCTGTCGTTGGCCAGGTTCGGGCAACCGGCCGACCACATCAGGCGCGGGCTGTCGATATTGCTGACGTCCAGGCCATACACCATGCGGCCGCCGCGGCGCATGGTTGGGTAAATCCAGATCTTCTTGGAGTCGGTGGCACTGGTCGGCAGGTTCTGGTACACGCCAGTGGAGCCGTCGAAGAAGTAATCTTTCGGGCTGCCGACTGCAGCAACGTCGCCGGGACCGGACACGTTCGGGTAGTTCACCAGCGGGCTCTGATCTTTCAGGCGGCTCAGGCGGCTGAAGAATTCGGGAGCGACAAAGGCCCAGCGCTCCTTGCCGTTGCTGGCATCGACCGCGCGGAACATGCCATCGTTGGAGCCATAGAACACGAAGACATTGTTATCGTCGTAGGCCAGCGGCAGCGGGCGCGAGTGGATCACGTCGCCATGGATCGAAGGACGCGTGGTGGTGGTCGGCATGTCCTGGCCGCGTTCCTGGTTGACGTCTGCACCCTTGATGAAGTTGACCACGTCGGCCGACAAGCCGGTATTGGTGGTATTGAAGGTGACCAGCGTATTGTTGCCTGGCACGCGGGTGTAAATGGTGCGGCTGACGGCGTAGGTCGGATCGCCGGTATTGCTCGGGTTATTGCCGTTGCGCAGGACTTGCGCTGCCGCGCCTTTTTCAACCGATGGGCCGTCCGGGGCATCGGAGTAGGGCGATACGCCGCGCGCCAAGGTCCGGCAACCGGTCGCCGGATCGGGGTTGATGCCGAGTCCTTCCCAATATGGACCCTTTTCGGTCGTCCAGAAGCTGACTGCGCAATCGGTAATGAAGCCGGTGTTCTCGTTGACTGCCAGGTTGCCGTTAACGTCGCCCAGCTTGACCTGGGAGCCATCGAGCACCAGCTGATAGCGCTTCAGGTTGCCGAACCAGCGTGGCTTGGCATCCGGGTCAGGGCGGAACATGCCGATGAAGACCTGGTTCTGGTTTTGCGAACGGTTGGTGGCGTTGACTGGCAGCGAAGTCGAGGCAAAGGTGGTGTTTACCGCCAGCACCTCGCCAATGATCTGGTTCAGCGCATCAAGGATCGCTTGCTGGCTCTTGGCGGCAAAGTACTTGCCGCCGCCGGCCTTGGCCATGCTCAGCATCAGTTTGGTGTGTTCGATGTTCTGCTGTGCGTTGTACACGTCGATGGTGTAGAACGTCACTTTGGACTTCATCGTGCTCGATGGGATCGGCACGCCCTTGTCGTGCATGAAGCGCGCCCACTCGTCGGCATTCCACGGATTGGCATCGGTGGTTTCACTGCCGGTCGGCACGTTGGTGACGGTGCTGTTGACGCCGTTGATTGCGTACGAAGCGGTGCCAACCGGGCAAATCTTGCTGCCGTCGTTCAGGGCCGAGCCGATCTTGCAGCCATCCGTGTAGTTGCCGCAGGTGGAGGGCCACGGCGCCACGTTCAACTCAGTGGCAGCCGCAGTCTGGCTCGAGTAGCAGGTCGCGGTCTGGCCGATATTGGTGACGCTCTGGACGGTCTGGGTCGAGAAGTTCGGCAAGCCGAGCTGCCTGGTATTGCCGCCCAGGCTTTGCAGCTGCGTCGTATTGGCGGCATCATCCTTGGTCGGTCCGCTCTGGTCCGGGTTGGTGACGAAGATAACGATGGTCTTGGCACAGCTTGCGTCATCGGTCAGCGGGGACTTGAACGGCACCCAGCGGCTGACGTAGCCGTTCGGGTCGGCAATCGAAGACGGCGTGACGCCTTGCGCGGCGGAGTAGCCAGGACGCCCGCCGAGGTAGTTGTACACGTCATACATCAGGTTGCCGTACATCGTGCCGGAGTTGCGCTTTTCGATCGGACTGGTAATGCCGACGTCGATGGCGTCGAGCCGGTTGTTGAGGGCGTTCTTGGCCGGCTGGGTCATCGGCTGCACCTGGTAGCGCACGAAGCCGCCATTGTCATTGGCGTTGCCGTCGGTGACGAATTCGAACAGGCCGACGTTGACCTTGTCGTCCAGGTTGGCAATTGCGCTCTTGATGGCACGCACCTCGGACTGGCCCTGGGTCAGGCCGCCTGGCCATTTCTGCGCCTGGCGCGACCAGTTGGACGTATTGTCCAGCACGATCAGGATGCGTGGATTGATCGAGGTGCCGGCGGAGGCACCTGTGAAAATATCAATGTCGTCAGCGCCAGCTGGGAACGACAGGAGGGTGGCGCATGCACCGAGGCTCGCGGCCGCGGTGATCATTAGCTTTTTTTGCATGGCTGGCTCTCAAATATAAGCGGGCTATTTATTTGCAGGTAGTTTCGACGTTGTCGGTCGAGACGCGCATGGCGACGCCTTGTACGACCTGGACTTCCGATTGGACTTGCTGGTCCTGGCTGGTGGCGGTCATCTCCCAGACCGAATCCGCGCACATCGAATTACCACTGCCGGCACCGGCAATGCCGTGGTCCTGGCTGGCGCCGACGCTGCAGCCGCGGTCTTCTTCGTTGCCGTAATCGAGTTCGTTGGTCTTGATCTTGCGTACCTTGACGCAGCGCGCTGTACTCAGCGAAGTGACGATGTCGACCACGCCGTCGCCGTTGAGGTCGAAGCAGCGGTGGTTACTGTTCAGGCAAGGCTGGTCCAGCGCATCGGTTGGCGTCTCAAAAAAGCGGGTGCTGGACATTGCTTCATCGAGTACGCTACGGCTGGCAGCGATGCCTTCATCGCGGTTTTGCATATTGTTGACCACCTGGATGCTGGATTTGCCCAGGTTGAAAGTGGTCATCGCCAGCAAGGTGATCAGCACCAGCATGACCAGTGCCACGACCATGGTCATGCCGCTTTGCTGTCGGAATGCAGGGTGTTTCATCAGGATTTCCTTCCGGCCACGTTAGGCAGGCCAATCAGTGAGGTGAAAACGTGGCGTTTGTATTTGTCGTTGGTCGCGCTAATGACGTTCTGCTGGCCACTTGAATTCGAGCCAAGCACATAGGATTTGGTATCGGTGTGTCCCAGCGACGGGCTCAGGGTGCGCGCCAAAAGGTGCAGCTTGACCGAGACCACATTGCCCCATTCGGCATCGTTGACCGTGGTGCCGAAGCTGTTGGCCACGCCATCGGAGTCACTGTCGAGGCCATATTCGACCTGCATGTTCTCGATGCCTTCTGCCAGGGGGACGATCTGGACCGACATGACGCCACCCTTGCTCACCACCTCGGCACGCTTAAGGGTAGGAATGCCATCGCTACCGACGCTGTTGTTGGCGACGAAGTAGATATGGGTCAGCAGGCGCCGGACGTCAGCCACGCTGCCGCTGTTATTGGTTGCGGTGCAGTTGTACTTGTGCAGGGTGAAGCCGCTGTTGGTCGCGGAGATCTGGAAGTGCTTGGTCTTGTCGCTCGAGCCAAGTTCATAGTCGTTCGAGCATTGCGAAGCCTGGAAGAAGGGGCCGCCGGCAGCGGCGTCTTCACAATCGGCGGCACCGACCACGCAGGTCTGCGTATGGCGCACCACGACGACGTCGGTATTGGCCTTGACGTCGGACAGGCAACCGAGCGAATTGCTGTTGTCATAGCCTTGCACCGCGAAGGCGATGGCGTCACGCATGCCGGTCAGGTCAAGCGAGCAAGGATCGGGCAGGGCAGCCGGTACCGACAGTTCGACCGGGTCATACTCGGAGTAGTAGCCGGCGTTGCGCAAGTCGCCGGTCATCAGTTGCATGGCATAGCGCCCGTTCTCCACCTGGCGGTTGGCGCGCTCGATTTCCACTTGCGCGTTGCTGTTGTTGGTGAACAGGGTCGACAAGCCGGCGAGCAGGATGAGGCCGACGGTGACCGCCACCATCAGTTCAACCAAAGTAAAGCCTTGCTCGCGACGGCGAATAATCTGCATGAATGGGCTCCTCATTTGCAGTCAAGTAGAGGAATCAGGACTTGGGCAGCAATCAGGCGGCGATAGCTTTCTGCGCCGAATTGATTGAGGCCGCAGCCCAGCGATGGAGCCTGGGTGGCGTGCAAGCCTTGCCAGGCAACGGCGACCTGGACGATGCTTGGCTTGCAGACGCCGGCTGTGGTGTCTGCCGTCTGCAAGACGGTAATGCAGCCGCGTGCGCCGATCATGGCGCCGACCTTGGTATTGCTATCGGTCTCAGCGGCGCCTTTCAGCAGGTTGCTCCACTCGCAGAGGTCGCGGCTGGCTCCCGCGCCAAGCGCGCTGCAGTCGGCCGGCTGCGAGTCGCCGGTGCCGATGTTGCTCGAAGCATAAGATGCACTGTTCTGCGGGTTGCCTTGCAGGCGCGCGGTCATATCGTCCAGCAGGATCACGGCCTGGGCGCGCTGGTAGGATTCGATCGAACCGACGCTGGCCTTGGACTGGAAAACCGCAATGCCCAGCAGGCCGAAGGCCAGGATCACGATCGTGACCAGGACTTCAATCATTGTGACGCCGTGTTGGTTGGTTCTTAGCATGATGTGGGTTGTACGTTCGGGCGGCCGCCAAGGTCGATCTTGATGCAGCTGGTTTTGCCGGTGGAAGACGTCAGGGAGAACTGTGGGTTGGTCGTGCCCTTGACGCGGCCGGCAGCGGTAAACGTCACGCCAGCGGCCGGTCCGGTGACCGTGACCGCTGAACGTGTCGTAAACGTGGCCAAGGCCGGTTCGCCGGCATTCGGGCTGGGAATGCTCCAGCCCTTGCTCCAGTTCGTGGTCGGCGTGATCGTGACGTCCTTGTTGCGCTTGATCGCCTCGCTGCGCGCGCGCAGGATGCTGGTGAACAAGTCGCTCGAGGTGCTCTTCAGGCGCTGGTTGGTGATGAAGTCCTGCATGGCCGGCATGCCGACCGCTGCCAGGACACCCATCACGACCACCACCAGCATCATTTCAGGAAGGCCGAAGCCGTTTTGGCGCTTCATGGCGTCACCACTTATCGGCTGGCAGCTTGTTGCCAGCCTGGTCGATGGAGAGGGTGCCGTCGCCGGCCTGGCCGCTGCCGGCGACAGGGGTCGCGGTAATGGTGAACTTTGGCGGCGGACCGCTGTCGGTCTGGATGGTAATCGTGTACCACTTGGACACCGCTGGCGGCGTTTGCATATTCAGGCCGCTGACCGAGTCCTTATAGACGCGGGCATCGGCCAGGAATTGCTGCTCGCGCTGGGCCAGGTCGATCAGGTGCTGCTGGGCAGCAGCGCGATTGCCGCGCACGACATAGCGGGTGTAGTTGGGGATGGCGATTGCAGCGAGAATGCCGACGATAACGACGGTGATCATCACTTCAACCAAGGTAAATCCACGGTGGCTGGGGAGTCTCATCCTGGCGTCCGTTCCGGTTGCATTATTAGTGAGTTTATTCTAGGTGTCGTGTTTCCGTATGTCAACATTCACGCCGTGACTTTTCGTTACATTCTAACCACAAAAAAAGACGGGCCCCACGCACAATTGCATGGGGCCCGTCTTAGTGGTAGAGAACGTTCTGGCTTACTCGGCGGTGGCTGCCAGTGCTTCCGTTGCGGCCGGCTGGGCAGGGGCGTTCAGCGGGGTCGGATTGGCCAGTTCGCGGTTCAGGGTATTCATGTCGAGCTCACCTTCCCACTTGGCGACCACCAGGGTTGCTACGCCGTTGCCGACGAAGTTGGTCAGGGCGCGGCACTCGCTCATGAAGCGGTCGATGCCGAGGATCAGGGCCATGCCCGCGACCGGGATGCTTGGCACCACGGCCAGGGTTGCTGCCAGGGTGATGAAGCCGGCGCCGGTGATGCCGGAAGCGCCTTTCGAGGTCAGCATGGCAACGCCAAGGATGGTCAGTTGCTGCCACAGCGTCAGGTCGGTATTGGTTGCCTGGGCTACGAACAGGGCGGCCATGGTCATATAGATATTGGTGCCGTCCAGGTTGAAGGAGTAGCCGGTTGGCACCACCAGGCCAACCACAGGCTTGGAGGCGCCCAGCTTTTCCAGCTTGCGCATCAGCGAAGGCAGGGCGCTTTCCGAGGACGAGGTGCCCAGCACGATCAGCAGTTCTTCCTTGATGTAGGAAATGAAGCGGGTGATCGAGAAGCCGGTGTACTTGGCGATCAGGCCCAGCACGATGAACACGAACAGGAAGCAGGTCAGGTAGAACGAACCCATCAGCTTGGCCAGCGGCAGCAGGGAAGCGATGCCGTATTTACCAATGGTAAATGCCATGGCACCGAAGGCACCAATCGGGGCCGCCTTCATGATGATGTTGACCATGCCGAAGAAAGCGTGCGATACCTCGTCGACCAGTTTGGTGACCGGGCGGCCGCGCTCGCCGAGCAGCGAGAGCGCGAAGCCGAACAGCACGGCGACCAGCAGCACCTGCAGGATGTCGCCCTTGGCGAAGGCGTCGAACACGGTGTTAGGGATGATGTTCAGCAGGAAGTCGACGGTGGTCAGGGACTTCGTCTTTTCCGTGTACTGGGCGATGGACTTGGTGTCCAGCGTGTGCGGGTCGGCGTTGAAGCCGGCGCCTGGCTGGATGAAGTTGGCAACGGCGAGGCCGATGACCAGGGCGAAAGTCGATACGATCTCGAAGTAGAGCAGTGCTTTACCGCCGACGCGGCCGATTTTCTTGACGTCCTGCATGCCGGCGATGCCGCTCACCACGGTGCAGAAGATGACCGGGGCGATGATCATTTTGATCAGTTTGATGAAGCCGTCGCCAAGCGGTTTCATCGCTACTGCGTCGGTCGGCAGGTAAATGCCGAGCATGACGCCGCAGAAGATGGCGAACAGTACCTGGACATACAGTACTTTGTAGAAGGGTTTCTTTTCCATGATGAGGGGGCCTCGTTTGTCTCCGAATATCCTCATCATGGCAAACGGGTTGCCTTGCCGCTATTGTGTCTATCCCTATTGTGGAAAACCACAATGTCCTGCGTGCCGCGGCGGCGCAGGCCATATAATCCTGACATGACTCTGCAACCCTACCTCGACACCTTCCCCGAGCTCGCCGATGGCGTGTTCGTCCACCAGTCCGCGCAAATCATCGGCGACGTCCGTGTCGGCCGCGATGCCTCAATCTGGTGCAATGCCGTGCTGCGCGGCGATGTGAACCGCATCACGATCGGAGAAGGCAGCAATGTGCAGGACTTTGCAATGTGCCACGTATCGCACCGCTCGGCTGCCAAGCCGGAGGGCGCCGCGCTCACGATCGGCAAGCATGTGACGATCGCCCATTCGGTGCTGCTGCACGGCTGTACCATCGGCGACGAATGCCTGGTCGGCATGGGGTCGATCATCATGGATGACGTGGTGATCGAAAAGCATGTGATGGTGGGGGCGGGCAGCCTGGTCGCCCCCGGCAAGGTGCTGAAGAGCGGCGGGCTGTACGTCGGCCGGCCCGCGCTGCGCATCCGCGAGCTGACCGAACAGGAGATCGCGCACTTCAGGTACTCGGCCGAGCACTATATGCGCTTGAAGAACAACTACCTGGCGCAGATGGCCTGATTACTGGGCGACCCAGCCGCCGTCCATATTCCAGGCCACGCCCCGCATCTGCCTGGCCGCGTCGGAGCACAGGAAGACCGCCATCGCGCCCAGTTCCTCCGGCGTGACGAACTCGCCGGACGGCTGCTTTTCTGCCAGCAGGGCGGCTTTGGCCGCCTCGTTGGACAGGCCTTCCTTCTCGGCGCGCGCATCGACCTGTTTCTGTACCAGCGGCGTCAGCACCCAGCCCGGGCAGATCGCATTGCAGGTGATGCCGGTCTTTGCGGTTTCCAGTGCGGTAGCCTTGGTAAAACCGACCAGGCCATGCTTGGCGGCGACATAAGCCGATTTGCCGGCCGAAGCCACCAGCCCATGCACCGAAGCGAGGTTGATGATGCGGCCCCAGTTGCGCGCCTTCATGTGCGGCAGCGCCAGGCGGGTAGTGTGGAAGGCCGAAGTCAGGTTGATGGCAATGATGGCGTCCCAGCGCTCGGGCGGAAAGTCTTCGACGTTGGCTACATGCTGGATGCCGGCGTTATTGACCAGCACGTCGACGCCGCCGAACTTCCCGGCAGCATAATTCATCATGGCTTCGATGTCGGCCGGCTTGCTCATGTCTGCGCCGTGGTAGCCGGCTTGCACGCCGAATTCGGCGGCCAGCGATTCCTGCAGCTTTGCGATCTCCGCTGCATCGCCAAAGCCGTTCAATACGATGTTGGCGCCTTCCGCTGCCAGGCTGCGTGCGATGCCCAGGCCGATGCCGGAAGTAGAGCCGGTTACGAGCGCGGTTTTGCCGCGCAGAGTCGTGCTGACCATTTGGTCCCCTATAATTAGTTAGCCAATGTAGAATGTAGCGCAAAAACCAATAGTACGGGGAGCGAGGAACCGAATGCCAGAAGCGAAAATCAAGTCCGTTCAGTGTTTCTCCATGTCTGGCCTGCACCAGATGGCATACAAGGAATGGGGCGAGGAAGATAACCCGAACGTGCTGGTTTGCGTGCACGGCGTGACCCGTGTTTCGGATGATTTTGACAATCTTGCACAGGCACTGTGCACAGATTACCGTGTGGTTTGCCCCGACGTGGTGGGCCGCGGCCGTTCCGGCAGCCTGGTCAACCCCCAGCTCTACCGCCTTCCACAATATGTCAGCGACATGGTGACCCTGCTGGCGCGCGTGCTGGCCAATGGCGAGCGCCAGACGGTCGACTGGTTCGGCACTTCGATGGGTGGCCTGATCGGCATGGGCCTGGCTTCCCTGCCTGACAGCCCGGTCAGCAAGCTGGTATTGAATGATATCGGCCCCACATTGGATGCGGTGGCGATCCAGCGCATCGGCGATTACATTGCGCAGGAAGTGCGCTTCCCGACCTTCAAGGCCGGCGCCGAGTTCGTGAAGATGGTGTCGGCCACCTTCGGCGAGCATACCGACGCTGAATGGCATAAGCTGGCTGCCGACGTGCTGCGCCAGGATAAGGATGGCTCGTGGGTGCGTCACTATGACATGGGCCTGGCCTTGCCGTTCCAGTCGGTGACACCGGAATCGGCCAAGGCCGACGAGGCGATGCTGTGGGCTGCCTTCGATGCGATCCGCTGCCCGACCTTGCTGGTGCGCGGCGAGAACTCGGACCTGCTGTCGCGCGAAACGGCGCAAGCGATGACGCAGCGCGGGCCGAAAGCCAAGCTGGTGGAAATCCCGAACGTTGGCCATGCGCCGACCTTCCTGCACGACGACCAGATCGCGATAGCGAAAGAATTTTTGTTGAACCATTAAGAGAGAAGCATGGAAATCAAACGTTTTCACGTAGGTAAGCGCATGTCCGAAATCGCCGTCCACAACGGCACCGTCTACCTGGCCGGCCAGATCGCCGAAAAAGGCGGCGACATCAAGGCGCAGACCGCGGAAGTCCTGGGCCACATCGACCGCCTGCTGGGTGAAGCCGGCAGCGACAAGGCGCACATCCTGCGCGCCCAGATCTACATCACCGACCTGGCCAACTTCGCCGCCATGAACGAAGTGTGGGAAGCCTGGGTTGTGGAAGGCAATACCCCGCCGCGTGCCACCGTGCAAGCGCAACTGGCAAATCCCGACTGGCTGGTCGAAATCGTGGTGACCGCCGCCCAAAAGTAAGGTGTAAAGGTTTTAGTAATGGTTTCAATCGCGGCTCTCAACAGCGCAACGACGGACCAGCTGGTACAAGGCTTGTCCGCCGACGATGGGGCGCGCGTGCTGGCTGCGCTCGACCACGCCAGCCAGGCGTACAGCGGACGTATCACCGGCCATGGGCAGGATGCCCTGGAATTTGCCATCGGGGTGGCCAGCACACTGGCCATCCTGCGCACCGATGCGGAAACCCGCATCGCGGCACTGATGTTCGAGCTGACCATGCTCGACGCCGATACTGCTCCATCGATCGAGCCGCGCTACGGCAAGGAAGTCAACGACCTGGTAGCTGGCGTGCGCCAGCTGATCCGCCTGCGCGAACTGACGCTGGCCTCTTCCGGCAGCGCAGCGCGCACCAAGACTGCGGCGCAGCAGGCTGTCGCCCAGGTCGAGTCGCTGCGCAAGATGCTGCTGGCGATGGCCACCGATATGCGCGTGGTGCTGGTGCGGCTGGCCTCCTGCTGCACCACCTTGCGCTACTTTTCCGACATCAAGCGCTTCGACGATGTGACGCGCGCTTATGGCCGCGAGACCCTGGACCTTTACGCGCCGCTGGCCAACCGCCTCGGCATCTGGCAGATCAAATGGGAGCTGGAAGACCTGTCGTTCCGCTTCATCGAGCCGGAAACCTACAAACGCATTGCGAAGATGCTGGAAGAGAAGCGCATGGCGCGCGAGAGCTTCGTGACGTCTTCCATTGCGCGCCTGCAGGCCGAACTGGCTTCGGCGGGCATCAAGGCCGAAGTATTCGGCCGGCCCAAGCACATCTACTCCATCTGGAACAAGATGAAGGGCAAGGACCTGGACTTCTCGGAACTGTACGATGTGCGCGCGTTCCGCGTGATCGTCGATGACGTGAAGACCTGCTATACAGTGCTCGGCGTGGTCCACAACATCTGGACCCCGATCCCGAAAGAATTCGACGATTACATCTCCCGTCCCAAGCCGAACGGCTACCAGTCGCTGCACACCGTCGTGACTGCGGACGATGGCCGTCCCCTCGAAGTGCAGATCCGTACCCAGGAAATGCACAACTTCGCCGAATACGGTGTCGCTGCGCACTGGCGCTACAAGGAGGAGGGCGGTTCCAATTTCAAGGGCCAGCAATACGACGAGAAAATCGCGTGGCTGCGCCAGCTGCTGGCCTGGAAAACCGAAGTCGCCGATGCGGTGGTCAATAACGAAGACCAGCAGCGCGAGTGGGTGGAAAAGCTCAAGTCCACCACGCTGGACGACCGCATCTTCGTGCTGACGCCACAGGCGCGCGTGATCGAACTGCCGGTCGGCGCCACGCCAATCGACTTCGCCTATCACTTGCACAGCGATGTCGGCCACCGCTGCCGCGGCGCGCGCGTCGACGGCCAGATGGTGCCGTTGAATACCCCGTTGAAAAGCGGGCAAACTTGCGAAGTCATTACCGCCAAGGGCGCACCTGGCACGGCCGGCCCGTCGCGCGACTGGCTGAGCCCCGGCTATACCGTTTCGAACCGTACCCGCACCAAAGTGCGCGCGTGGTTCCACGCCATCGATATCCAGGAAACGGTTGCGAATGGTCGCTCCCTGGTTGAGAAATCGCTGCAGCGCGAAGGCAAGACCGCCGTCAACCTCGAGACGCTGGCGCAAAAGCTCGGCTTTGGCAAAGTGGATGACTTGTTCCTGGCCGTCGGCAAGGATGAGTTTTCGCTGCGTCACGTCGAGGCAGCATTGCGCGATCCTGCCGAGTCCGAAGAGGACGCGACCGACCAGGTTGCCGTCAATAAGAGCCGCAATTCCAGCGTTGAATCGGGCGCTAAATCCGGCGTGCTGGTGGTTGGTACCGATGGCTTGATGACGCAATTGGCCAAATGCTGCAAGCCGGCGCCACCTGATCCTATCGTCGGTTTTGTCACGCGCGGAAAGGGCGTTTCAATTCACCGCGCTTCATGTAAAAACTTCGCTGAAATGCGCGCCAAAGCACCGGAGCGCGTCATTGTCACCGAATGGGGCGCGGCGCGGTCGGATACGGTATTCCCGGTCGATTTATTTGTTTTAGCGACCGACCGCCAGGGCTTGCTGCGCGATATTTCCGAGATTTTCTCGCGCGAGAAAATCAACGTTACCGGCGTGAATACCCAATCGGCCAAAGGCCAGGCGCGCATGACATTTACCGTCGAAATTGGCGCGACCAGCCAGCTGCAAAAAGCCCTCGCCGCGATCAGCGAAGTCACTGGCATCCTCGAAGCCCGCCGCGCTTGACGGCCGCCGCAGTGCCCTCATTCTGTGCGGCTGTCCGTAGCATGCCAGCCCTTGGCGCGTTGCTGCCAGAAGCTAGCGCGCGGGGCTGCTGAGCAGTTCTGCCAGCGTGTCCGCCACACGGCGGACACGCGGCGATTTGCGGACGTCGTCATGAATTACCATCCAGAGTTTGCGCTGAACCGGGCAGTTAATGCCCGAAAGCTGCAAGCCGTCGGCCAGATAATCTGGAAGTACTGCTACGCCGGCCCCCGTCCGGATGGCCGACGCAATGGTGGCGAGGTCGTTGCTCTTTAAAATAAAGCGACGGCCTGCCGCAAATGCCTCAAGCCATTCCTGCTGTGGAGTTTCAGCGAGGCTTTCGTCACAACCGATGAATTCCCATTCATCTTCGGCGCAGGAAGCGATATAGCCCGGCGCCGCACATAAATAATATTGAATTGTGGCGAGTGCCCGTACCGCCAAATCGGGCGATTGAGGGCGGCGAAAGCGAATCGCAATATCCGCCTCGCGCCGCGATAAATCTGCATGGGCTGATTCCGCGCCCAATTCAATCTGAATTCCCTCGAGCTGCGAGCGCAATCCAGCGAGGCGCGGAGCGATCCAGTGCGCGACGATTGCGGGTGGGGCGGAAACGCGCACCATGCCGTTTCCAGCGCCCGCGCCACTTGCCTGGCGCAACAGGCCCTGAATTTCCTGTTCCACGCGTTGCGCCTGGGGTAGCAGGCCTTGGCCGGCCTCTGTAAGCGCCCAGCCGCGCGCAAAGCGGTCGAAAAGCCGGACCCCGAGCACAGTTTCCATTGCCTCGATCCGCCGCGAAACGGTTGTGTGCTCCACACCGAGCCCCCGGGCTGCGCCGGAGAGCGAGCCTGCCGTGGTCACCGCGAGAAAATAGCGAAGGTCGTTCCAGTCGAGCTTATCCATCGGTGCAATTATGCACAGGTGCGGCGAAGTTTTTGCAATTTTGCTGCTTTGGTAAGCCAGGTATGCTCATTTCCCATGTCAAACGCAGGGAGAATGCAATGAAAAGGCTCATGATCGCAGCATTGGCGCTGGCGGCGGTAAATGCCGCGGGCGCAGCGGGCTTGGTCGGCGAATGGGAGCTGGTTGGCGCCTACCGCGAGCACCGGGACGGCACCCGGAGCGAAGATTACGGCGCCAAGCCACGCGGAACGTTGAGTATCGGGAGTGACGGGCGCTACGCCCTTCAGATCTATCACAGCGACCGGCAGCCATTTGAAGGCGACTTCCGCGCCGCAGAGCCGGCCGAGTACAAACGCCTTCTGCTCGCCATGAGCACTCATTTCGGCAGAGTCGCAGAGGAAGAGGGGAAGCTTGTTTTCCGCATCACGGCAGCATCCAATCCGCAATGGGATGGATCGGTGCAAAGACGCACCTATCGATTGCAGGGCGACGTCCTTGAGTGGCGCGTTCCTGCCCGGCCTGACGGCGACGTGCCGATCTCAGTCTGGCGCCGCTTGCGTTGAGGGCGCCGGCCCCTGCTTGCCAAGAAACAGCGCTGAACCAAGCAGCAACGGCCCGCCCACAGGGACCAAGGCCAGCAGCACAATCCCAGGGTGGCGCGCCCGGTACGGCGTAAGCAATAACGATGCAAGGATAAAACCGCCAAGCAGGAGATGCGAAAGCATCAATGGAACCCAGTCAAGGCCAAGCCGCAGTGACGCTGCGAGCAGGTCGAACCACTGCAGGGCAAACAGGGCGATCCAGGAAATGTTGAGGGCGCGCGGTGCCGGCGCCGGAGCGCTTCCACCCAGGTTGGTAAAGCACAAGAACAGCGAGAAAAGAGCGACGGTAACGAGCTGGGCGAACAGGACTGAATACTGAATGCCCGAATAACCGCAGGCGCCTTCAAAAGCGGATCCAAACCATTTGCATGGAGCGAAGGAAAGGAAGGCGTAACCGGCGCCAACGCCGATGAGGAGGGCTGCCAGTAATACTCCCGCGATTCGATATAGTTGTTTCATTCTGGATATTCGGGGTCAGGTCTGTCATTTGGACACGCGCGCTGTTCCTTTGAGATTTCTCAATACGCTAGGATTTGCGCGTGCAGCGAAATCCCAGATAGCGATCGCCCAATGACCGGCACCAGCCAGACGAAGAGCAATTGCGCAATTTTCCGCGCTTTCTCCGAGTACTCGTCGCGATGGATGAGCCGCGTCGCAAATACATTCAGGAGAAGTGGGATCAGCGCGATTGCAATTGCCAGTTTCATGATCGTTGTGTTGGCTCAGCCTGCAAGGTGATGTGATCGATCTTGTGCTTCGCGAGTAGCATGGCTTTGACGTTATGCAGGATTTGCGGCCATGCCTGCAGGTCGCTGATTTCGAGATGCCCGATCAGCGCTGGCTGCCCGGGCGACATTTCCCATACATGCAGGTCGTGCACCGACAGCACGCCGGGAACTTCGGCAAGGTCTGCGCCGATTTGTGCGTAGTCGGCGCTGTCAGGCACGCCTTCCATCAAATGGTGGAAGGACTCGCGCAGCACGCCGATAGTCGACTTGAGGATCAGCAGTGAAACCAGTAGCGACAGAATCGGGTCGATCTGCATCCAGCCGGTTGCCATGATCACGGCGCCAGCAATCAGAGCCGCGACTGAACCAAGCAAGTCGCCAAGCACATGCACCAGGGCCGCGCGGGTATTCATGCTTTCCTTATCGCGCGACAGGCTCCAAGCGACCAGCAAGTTCACAGCCAGCCCGATGCCCGCAACCACCAGCACAGTGCCACCTTGCACCGGCTCCGGCGACGCGAAGCGCTGCACCGCCTCGAACACGATCCAGCCGACCACCAGCAACATTGCCAGCCCGTTGACGAAAGCGGCCAACGCCTCGGCCCGGCCAAAGCCAAAAGAGTAGCGTGCGGAAGGGCGGCGCTTGGCGATCAGTTGCGCCAGCAGCGCGAGGCCGAGCGCTGCAGCATCAGTCACCATATGGCCGGCATCGGAAATCAGGGCCAGCGAATTGGCCATAAATCCGGCTGCGACTTCGACAACGGCAAAGCCTAAAGTGAGCGCCAGTGCGGCTGCCAGGGCTGCCTGGCTGCGATGTTCATTGAAATGGGCGTGTTGCGCGTCGCCGTCCAAATGCGCGTGGAGGTGCGTGGAATCGTGGTTTTGCATAGTGCCTGAATATATCAGCAATGTTTTCTTCGGAAAACACTTGTCACAGAGGGAAGTGCTCTCTATAATGCTGGCTCTCGGGCGGTTAGTTCAGCTGGTTAGAATACTTGGTCGACATCCAAGGGGTCGGGGATTCG
>Ga0102595_100848_pt1 | contig 16948 bp, 12 predicted proteins | sample Araplaol_mTSA_r2_2_FD_76864 | JGI IMG/M metagenome (GOLD analysis project Ga0102595, IMG submission 76864) | Arabidopsis root microbial communities from North Carolina, USA - plate scrape MF_Col_mTSA_r2 (SPADES assembly) (version 2) | ecosystem: Host-associated > Plants > Roots > Endosphere...
ACGACCAGCCGTTCTGCCACTACGGTACCCGCAAGCCTACCGATGCTGAACAGAACCGTGATACCACCGTGCCGCTGTACGAAGCCTACTTCCCGAAATGCCAGATCAACAGCTGGACTACTTTCGGCCTGGGCTACACCTACACCGGTATCAAGAACCTGATTCTGTCGGTGAACATCAAGAACCTGTTCGACGAAAAGGCTCCTTACGTGCCGAACTCTGGTGTGAACACCGCGGGTACCCCGCTGGCTGGTTACTCCGAAGGCCTGCACAGCAACCAGGGTCGCTACTTCAACCTGAACGCTACCTACAAGTTCTAACAGAAGTGGATGCCGCCCTCACAGGGCGGCACCAAGCAAAAAGGCTTTGCGAGCAATCGCAAAGCCTTTTTATTGCAGTGGGAAACCGACTCAGGCCAGCGCCTCCTTTGCCGCCTCTTCCGGCGTCAAGCCGTCATAGAACAAGTCCGTGAACCATTCGATCTGTTCTTCGATGTGATCCTGGGCCTGTTCCACCGTGGCGCCGCCCTTGACCAGGAAACCTTCCACCTCGATACACCACTGGATCAGTTCCAGGGTTTCCGGATCGAGCTCTTCTTTCTTTTTTGCCATATCATCCTCCCGCGCAAAGCAAAAAAGCCCAACGGGCCGGTTGGGCTTTTCAAAATTCTGGCTCCCCGACCTGGACTCGAACCAGGGACCTGAGGATTAACAGTCCGTAAGCCTATTCGCAGAAAAACCACATGAATACTGGCCTTCCGCAAATACTGTGGGGAATTTTCGCCGAATTCTACCAGTTTTCCGCCCCGTAGATTGAATGCCAGTCGAAGAATATTCTCCAAAATTTTCAACGACTCGAGGCCACTCCAGCAGTCGTTGCCACCCACAGAACGATCAAAACAAAAAATTGGCAATTTACACCCCCAATGCTAACTTAGCAACAGTTTAGGGGGGAAGTGGCGTCGAGCACGGTTCTGCTGCCTAGTCGCCAATTGCAAGGTACCCTCCCCTACGCGACTCCGGATCAGGATAGAAGGCCGCGAGCGTGTGACTCACGACGCAGGGTGCAGGGCATTTAGTGTGCCGTGACACCGCCACTGGAAAAGGCAATTAACAACTAGAACTCGAGACCATGATTACGCAAATTGATATCGCGAATTTCGGCAGCTTCCAATCCTTCGCCTGGAAGAACTCGGTAAAAGACCCCACGGGAGCAGTGCAGAGCTTTAAGAAGCTGAACATCATCTACGGGCGGAACTATTCCGGCAAAACGACACTCTCCAGGATCTTCCGAACCCTCGAAGAAAAACGCTTCCCTGCGAATTTCGATAACCCGGCCTACTCGTTACACCATGCTGGAGGGACAATCGCACATTCGCAGATAGCGGCGGGAGGCTTCAACGTCCGCGTCTACAACAAAGACTTCGTCCAAGACAACTTGAGCTTCCTCACCAACCAGCAGGGCGGCGAGATCAAAACGTTCGCAATCGTCGGCGCCCAGAACATTGAGATCGTCCAGGAGCTCGAGAAACACGAGGCGACGCTCGGCACACTCGATGCGAAATCAGGGCTGCGCTACGATAAGATGCTTAAAGAAGCTGATCAGCGAAAAAAATCGGCGAAAGCCACTGCGGCGGACGATGCCCTTACCGAGAAATTGCGTCGGCATGCCAATGACGTGATCAAGCCAAACCGGGAGTACGGGAGAGCGAACTACAACATCAACGATATCAGGACTGACTTAAAGCATGTACGGGTCAACTCGACCAAACCGCTTACAGAGGAAGAGGTGGCAGATAAGAAGGCCCTTCTGAAAGAAGACCAGCTAGAAAAAATAGGTGCGACCGTCGAGTTCCTGCCAGCCATCGAAACGCTCCGGACGGATGCCACCGCTCTCCTGAATCGAAAGATCGCGCCAAACGTGCCGATCCAAGAACTACTTAACGACTCTATCCTACAAGCGTGGGTCAAGACGGGCATGTCACATCACCGGCACAAGCGCGAAAACTGCGCGTTCTGCCGACAGCCACTGCCTTCGGACATGTGGCAGGTACTCGATGCCCATTTCAGCAAAGAGTCCGACGAATTGGAAGCCGCATTGGATAACTGCGTTTCGGAGATCAGCACCGAAATCCAAAAGATCGAGCTTATCGTGACCGTCAAGGGCGAACAGTTCTACGCCGCAGAACGGAAGGAATTCGACGCGGCAAACTCTTCGCTCGACAAAAATCTCAAGCTCTACAAGGCGGAACTGAAGTCTCTTGCGAAGGCTCTCAACGAACGCAAGACGCGGCTTTTTGAAACAATGGACGCTCCGGCATCGGACTTCGATACCAAGAAGATTGCGGACGATATCGCACTGATCAATGCTGCCATCGGAAAGAGCGACGCCAAGACCGCGACTCTATCCAAAGACAAAGATGCCGCGCGCACCGCTTTGCGGATCAACGACGTCGCCAACTTCGAGAAACAGGCAGCACTCGCAGATGACGAAGCCACGCTGAAGCTGCATAAGGACGCGGAAGCGGAAGCGACACGGGAAGCGTCGGACCTTGCGAAGCAGGTCGAGGACCTTGAGAAGAGAATGGAAACCCTCCGCGCGATGCAGAAAGACGAGAGAAAGGGCGCTGAACGGGTCAACGCCCTCCTAGGCCATTTCTTCGGCCACGACGGCCTGAAACTGAAAGCAGTCGACGGTGACAACGACTCGGGCACAAGATTTCAAGTCATGCGCGGCGGGAAGTCGGCTTACAATCTTAGCGAAGGGGAATGTAGCCTCGTCGCATTCTCTTACTTCATGGCCAAGCTCGAAGACTCCGAGTCCAAGGGCAAGGAACTCGTCATATACATTGACGACCCAATCTCCAGCCTGGACAGCAACCACGTCTTCTTCATCTTCAGCATCATCGAGGCGCTGATAGCGAAGCCGGCGAAGAATCCCGACGGCTCGAATTTGTACCGTTACGGACAGCTTTTCATCTCGACCCACAACTTGGACTTCCTGAAGTACCTAAAACGACTATCTTCGCCAAATGAGAAACGCGGAGGCACCGCACACTTTATGATCGAGCGGAGCGGCTCCCCAAGCTCCATATCTCCAATGCCAGCTTACCTGAGGGAGTACGTTACAGAGTTCAACTACCTCTTCGGGCAGATTTACAAGTGTCGGGACGCAGAGTTCGCGAAGACATCCCCGGAGCCTTTTTACTCTTTCGGAAACAACCTACGAAAATTCCTGGAGGCATACCTGTTTTACAAGTTTCCTTGCCAAGACGACGCAAACAACTCTCTGGAGCGGTTGCAGAAGTTCTTCGGAGACGATCATACGGCTATCGCCCTCGTGAACCGACTGAGCAATGAACTGTCCCACTTGGAAGAGATCTTCGACAGGAGCATGAGGCCTATCGAGATTCCCGAGATTCCGAAACTCGCCAACTTCGTACTCGACAAGATCTACGGCGCCGACAAGGAGCAGTACAACTCCCTGCTCAAGAGCATCGGCGAACCTCCGCGAGAAGCCTAGCAAAGGGGATACGACTAGCAACCATAGTTGCCATGAACCATGCAACTGAATCGGGCTCCGCTTACCACAACATCGCCCCCTTTTCCGCTACTAAACTTGGACCGCCCAAATGAACAAGAAGAAGCGAAAGTCGAAGACTGATCTCCAGTATGCCCTACTTTCCATGCTAGAGAACTCACTTGGTGAATCCCTGCTTGCCATTGCGCGGGACGACTTTGAAAAAGGGCTGAAGGATCCAACCCAAATAGAAGCGGCGATTTCCAACTCACTAGGAGCTGCCATGCTTGATACGCTGCCAAGGCAAGTTCTAGAACGTTTGCTGGCAAATGCTCCTTCCATGCTGCAAGAGCGCAGACAGGAGGATCAAGAGTTTGAGGAACGAAACTTCATGCGGTGGCAAAGGGCGTTCGACGCGATTGAGACTATGGCAGAAGTTGCCGCGGAAGTCGGCGGAGCGTGCGATAAGGAGGGACGTTCACTGGCGCAGTTTGAAAATGATTACCGCTTCGAAGCCTTGAGCCAGCTCTTCCCACGCGCCCTCCTTGTAACCCGCGAAATCATTCACCTACTCAAAGGAGGATTTCCTGACGCTGCATTGAGTCGGTGGCGCTCGCTTCATGAGCTGACCGTAACCGCGATATTCATAAGCAGAAACGACGGCAACGTCGCAATGCGATACCTTGCAAATTTTGACTTTCAAGCGAAACGCGCAGCCAAGCAGTTCAATCACCATGCGCAGCGGGCAAACCTGAAACCATTCTCAGCTGAAGAACTAGCGGAAATTGACGCCAGATTCGCGCTCGCGGTTAAGGCTGTTGGCGGAGAAATCGAAGGCGATTGGGGCTGGGCAGCGCCTGCTCTCAAAAAAGACAGACCAACCTTTGCTGACTTGGAGAAGGACGTCGGACTGGACCATTGGAGGCCTCGATACAAGTGGGCCTCTCAACATGTCCATAGTGGCCACAGACCTAGTGACAAGCTCCTTGGATTATGCGAGGCAAAGCAGCCCGTCATGCTGGTAGGACGTAGCAACTCCGGCTTCACTGATCCACTGCATATGACCGCTATATCGCTTATGCAAATCGCAACCACGGTCTTGTTGAAGAGTCCCAACATCGACCGGGTCGTCTATTCAAGAATCCTGATGACCTTATCGGACAGCATAGGGCAACTATCTCTTGAATGTGAATCTAAGTAGACCTTAGGCCTGCGGGGCTATCCTCGCAATGGACTGTCTTCGTAATGCGGTGCAAGCGGCAAGTATTCCCACGTGGGGAATATCTGGGGGAAAAACCAAACGAAAACGGCCCCGCGATTTCTCGCAGGGCCGTTTGTACTCTGGCTCCCCGACCTGGACTCGAACCAGGGACTTGCGGATTAACAGTTCGGTGCCCCTCCGAAAGCCGACGGAACTAAATTGGAATCGTAAAAGCGAACATTCGTGTCGCAATTTCACAACAAGTTAAGCCAATTCCAAATGCCGGCAATGACGCCAGCTAATTGATCTCCTAGGTTAAGTACCGAGCGCTCCAAGTCACGCCGTACTTCGTTACATTTGGGGAGTTTTCTCTAAAATATTAGTGGTACGCTTTTTTGAAAAATCATCCATAGCTCGCAGCAGGATCAATTTACAAAATTTCAATTGATGTGGCTTTAGGTAATCCCACTTTCTTAAGGAGGAGCTATGGGAGTCAGTGAAAAGCAGGTTAAAACAACGGATGGGGGTGTTTTTCGTGTGAAGGCTCTTGACGGGGGTATTGCCGCCAAAAAGCCGACTGACGACGGCGGCGTTGGTATCGGGACCTCACGCAAAACGTCCGACTCAAAGGCCCAGTTAATGGATTCTGCACCGCTTCGCAGAGTTACGACGATGAACGGTGGAGTCGCCCTTGTAAAACCGATGGACAGCAGACCTGGAAAAAGCGTCCAAACCCTTGATGGAAGCGTAATTAAAGTGAAACCAGCCAAATAATTTTAGCAAGGAGGGGTCTGTGGATATTTCAAACTTAATCCCTCCCGAGCAATTAAAATCATTCGAGGAAAATGTACTGGGTAAGAAGCCTTTGCTGTTGCGCCCTGCGATGGATAATCAGCTTCCTAATCGAGATGCACTCTGGGAGCTGGTTCAAAAAGGATATATCACCTATCCATCGCTCCAGATTGCAAACAATGGAAAATATCAGACGCCATCTGAATTTGCGGTTGACATCGAATATAGCACCGGCACGTTGACGGGTGTCCTGATTGGGAAGGAAGTCGCAGATCAATTTTTATCTGGGAAGACGCTAGTGTTCAACGCGATTAGCCGATTCTTCCCAGAGCTAAGCTATTTGTGCAAATCAATTGCAGACCGTTGGCAATGCATCACAAATGCAAATGCATATTTGACCCCACCGAATGCAAAAGGATTTTCCTCGCATTTCGACATACATGACGTCTTCATTATTCAACTCTCGGGAACCAAGGAATGGACCATTCATGAGCCAATATTTTTGAATAACAAAAGGATAGAAAATGCAAATCTCCCATCTGAACTGCCCCCACCCGAGCTTGAATTGACGCTAACTTCGGGAGACATTTTATATCTTCCCACCGGGTACATACATTCCGCAAAGTGCACAACTGAAGAATCTCTGCATATTACTATTGGGGTCACCCATATCTCTTGGTATGACATAGCAAGAGCTGCACTCAAATCCAACAAGAATCATAAGTGCATGTTAGAAAGAGTTCCAATCAAAGATTTTTCTCGAGCCAACCTATCAGCCTCGTACAGGGAAACGCTAAATGTCGTGCTTCAGCAATCCGTAAGCGAGATTATCGATGAAATGAATAAAAACGGCAGTCTTTCCGAAACATTTTCAAGCGACGCATTCCAAATAAAGTTGCCCAGAATTTCCAAAAATTAAAATGATACGACAAACCGGGAAAATAATTACCCCCTCGAAAAACGGAAGCTTAAGAATTGAAAAAAACAAAGCAATTCCAGCACCGTGGTATGGTCTATTGAAAGACGTAGCCTCCACCTACAAATCGGTTTTCGAGGACAATTTGCTTTCTGTGTATATTCGAGGTTCGGTCGCCGATGGAACCGCGATTCTCGGCGTTTCGGACTTTGACAGTTTAGCCGTTTGCAAAGCCTCGGTTAACAAGGATCAATTTCAGCTACTGGAACAGTTCGAATTGACGTTATCGCAAAAATTCCCTTTCACCACTTCCGTAGAATTCTGCGCTTACGAGCTGAATCAGGTATTAACATGTCCCGAGTACGCCCCAGTGCGATTTCAAATAAAATCACTTAGTAGGTGCGTATATGGCGACGACATCTCAGAAAAAATTGAAGAATTTACGATTAAAACAGTACCAGACCTTTGCAGACATTCAGTGATTGATTCATACAATTATGCAAAAAAAATTATTGAATCCAATCACAGTACTTTAGACACAATTATGATATGTCGCTGGATAATGAAACAACTTGTCCGAGCTGCTTTTGAGTGCAATATGAGAACAGGGGATTTCTACACTAGAGATTTATACCATTGCGCAAAATCCGCATGCCAGCACTTCCCTAATCTTAAGGACGAATTGTGGAGGTCAGTAGAATTGGCCGTAGCCCCAACGAGCAATGAAAAAGAAGTTCTCCTTCTGGCACAGAAGATAATAAATTCAATTCAGGCCGTATAATGCCCCCCACAATCAACTGCGAACTAAAAAGCGCTTACAAGCACTCTTGTTAAGCCAATTGAAGTTCAGCAAATGATCTTGCTGGCGTACTCACTCAAGCTCCCTGCGCGATCAGTTCCCGTGCCTGGTCGATAGGCAATACATCAACTCACTTCGTTCTTAATGATGCGTCGCCCACGAGGACTAGTCCAGTAATCCCAACCACGTACCAATCCAGCAGCTGTGCTAGTTGCCCCCGTACCACCGAGCCACCCCAAGGAGAGTAGCAATTCCTACCCGTAAACTACTTCACCACGGGCCGATATGCGCAAATAGACAGCCCCTGACAAGCAAAAAGCCCAACCGGTTAAGGCTGGGCTTTTCTGTATTCTGGCTCCCCGACCTGGACTCGAACCAGGGACCTGCGGATTAACAGTCCGTCGCTCTACCGACTGAGCTATCAGGGAAAAGAGGCAATATTATAACTGCCGTTCCGGCTTTTGCAAAGCCTATTTTAGATCACATGCCGAGCGACTTCAAAAGCTCGTCTGCATCGTCCGCGGAGATCGCCTCGGCCGGCGCCGCAGCCGCTTGGGCAGCCTGCTCGCGCTCCAGCAGGGTATCCGGGTCTTCGACTTCAGTCTTCTCGAAGTCGTGCAATTTAATAAACTCCGTGCGGTCAATTGCCAGCTCGAGATAGAAAATATTGTTGCGTTCGGTGAAGAAGGAGACGCGGCGCATTTCCGGACGGTCCAGCGGGGTATCCACGCTCAGCGTCACCTGCTTGTTCAGCACCAGCATCTTCGGCTGGTTCTGGGTAATGTTGGTATGCAGCTCGCTGCGCACCTTGCCGGTGAAGTCGCCGACGATCTGGTTCATCAGCTCGCCCATGATGTTCGCCACTTCGTCGGAAGTGAAGGAACTGGCCAGTTCGGACTTCGGCATGCCCATGCTGAGCATGTAGCGCTCGTAGATCTCCATCGCAGCTTCGGCCGAGAAATTCAGCACAACCAGGCCGGTGAAGCCGCCATCGAACAGCACGAAGCAGCCAATATCAGGTTTCAGTCCGACCTTGGTAATACGCTGCACCATGGCCGAGTAGGTAATCCGGCTTTGCGACGCCACGTTCAGCACGCGGGTAACCGACGAGCACAGGGTGGTGAGCAGGTCCTCGGTGCCGTACACCACCCGTTCTTCTTTTGTAATCATTATTCAAATGCTCCGGATTAAATCTAATGGATAACTTGAAGAATAACTGATTCCATCCCAAAAGCAAAAAAGCTTATATTCAGTTTGGCAACATTCAGTCTCATCCTTGCAATATCCAGCTGGCACGGCCCTGCCCATCCAGCTGCAGGGAACGCCGTTCGCCGCCGTAGCGCACAGCGACGCGATCGCCAGCCTTGCCGCGCAATGCCAGCTTTTTCAGGCGCCCGCCCGACCACTCGACATCGGCCTCGTTCCCGCCGCGCGCGCGGATGCCATGCATGGCGCCATCCGGCCACGCCTTCGGCAGCGCAGGCAGCACGTGGATCTCATCGCCCCAGGATTGCAGCACCATTTCGATAATTCCGGCTGCGCCGCCGAAATTGCCGTCGATCTGGAATGGCGGATGGGCGTCGAACATGTTCGGATAGGTGCGCTCAGGGCCCAACAAGCCAAGCAGGATGGCGTGCGCCCGGTCGCCCTCCCCCATGCGCGCCCACAGCGCCAGCCGCCACGCCGTGGCCCAGCCGGTCGACTTGTCGCCGCGTGTGTTGAGCGTCACTTTGGCCGCCCGCACCAATTCCGGGGTATCGCGCACATTGGCCTGGCTTGAGGGATAGATGGCGTACAGGTGTGAAACGTGCCGGTGCTGCTGTTCAGGCGCGCCGGCATCCCAGTCTTCCAGCCATTCCTGGAACTGCCCCTGCGCACCAATGCGGTCTGCCGGCAGGCGCGCAAGGGTCGCCTCCAGCACGCGCCGCAACCCGTCGTCGCCATCCTTCAACAAAGCTTGGGCGGCCAGCGTATTGCGGAACAGGTCGCGCAGGATCTGGCGATCCATGGCAGGGCCGGCGCAGATTGCCACGCCCTGGTGATGCTGGTTTTCCGGAGAAATCGACGGCGATGTCACCAGGCCGCGCCCCTGCGGATCCTCGACCAGCGTGTCGATAAAGAACTCGCATGCCCCTTTTAACAATGGATAGAGCCGGCGCAGCCACGCTTCATCGCGCGAATAATCGTAGTGGTCCCACAAGGTATTGCATAGCCATGCGCCACCAGTTGGCCAGATACCCCATAGCGGCCCATCGATCGGGGCGCTGCCGCGCCACAGGTCCGTGTTGTGGTGTGCGACCCAGCCGCGTGCGCCATAAGCCTTGCGCGCCGTGACAGCGCCGGTGACTGCCAGGCCCTCGACCATGCGCAGCACCGGCTCAACGCATTCACCCAGGTTCGCCGGCCCGGCCGGCCAATAATTCATTTGGGTATTGATGTTGATCGTGTACTTCCCGCCCCATGGCGGATTGGTGCCCTCGTTCCACATTCCCTGCAAGTTGGCCGGCTGGCTGCCGGGGCGTGAGCAGGACAGCAGCAGGTAGCGTGCGTACTGCACGTAGAGTGCCGCAAGCGTAGGCTCGGGCTGCGATTCGGCAGTGGCAATGCGCTCGTTCGTAGGCCGCACATCCTGACCTTTGCCCAATCGGATCGAAAAGCGGCGATACAGGGAGCGATGTGCAGCCAGGTGTTCGGCCAATAAACGCGCATAAGGCTTGCCGGCTGCTGCGGCGCAGTCGCTGCGCACGCGCGCCACCGGGTCGCCGCTGGTGTCAGCGAAATCAACATAGCTGGTGGCGGCAGCAACCAGTAGCGTCACTGTGCGCGCGCCGCGCACCTGCAAACGATCGCCTGCCACGGCCACTTTGCCGTCGGCAAGCGCCTGAACCCTGACCGCATAGCGCAGCGCTGCAGGGATGTCGGAAGATTCGAGGTTGCGTCCTTCGATCAGCAGCGCGCCGGCGCCATCCGGGCCAAGAGCCAGCGTATCCGGGCGCGCCGATTCGTCCAGTGATTCGCTCAGCTTCGCAGGCGCTTGTGTAGTTCCATAATTGGCCTGGCGCGGATGACGGTATCCAAGGTCAAAATCCAATACGCCATGCGAAGCAGTCAGCCGCACCACGATCACCTGGTCCGGAGCGCTGGCAAATACTTCCCGTGTGTAGCGCGCCTTGCCTGCTGCGTAGCTGGTGCGGGCCACGGCAGAATCCAGGTTGAGTGCGCGGCGGTAGTCCGAAGGGGATTCGGGTGCTCCTATAAAATCGATCAACAAATCCCCTGCAGAACTGTAAGGCATCTGCTGGTGTGAAATCATGGTGCTGCCGCACAGGTCGTGGGCTTCCTTGAACCTGCCCTGTTCGATCAAGGCGCGTACTTGCGGCAGCGCTGCCAGCGCCCCTGGCATGTTGGGGTCGTAGGGACCTCCGGCAAACAGGGTGTCTTCATTGAGCTGCAAGCGTTCCTGCCCAACGCGCCCATAGACCATGGCACCAAGCCTTCCGTTACCCACCGGCAGCGCCTCCACCCAGGGTCCGGCAGGACGGTCATACCAAAGCTCCAGGTCTTCTCGCTTGCCGCGTGCTGTGGCCTTGACTGCGGCCCCAGTGAGCCCCGGAAATGCCGCCGCCAGCCCAAGAGACACCATCAGGTTCCGCCGCCTTGCGTTCACGCCCATCCTGCCTCCGTTCTTGTTTGAGTGGGCAAATTATCCTCGTGCCTGGCGGCGGCCGAGCTATAACTTATTTAACGCGAGCTATGCCTGCTACCAGTGTTGGCAGTATGCTATTGTTGCCCCATGAGAAAAATCTGGATCGCCCTGTTACTGCTAGCCGCCCTGCCCGCCAAAGCCGACCGGGCTGCCGATCTTGACCGTCTCGCCACGCGCTATCATGCCCTCGGCCAACTCGATGGAGCAGTGCTGGTCGCCGACCACGGCAAGGTTGTCTACCAGCGCGCCTTTGGCCTTGCCAACCGTGAATGGCAAATCCCGCACAGCACCGACACCGCCTTCCGCATCGCCTCGCTGACCAAGCAATTCACCGCTACCCTGGTCATGCAACTGGCAGAGCAAGGCAAGTTGCGGCTGGACGAGCCGATCGGCAAATACGTGCCAGAACTAAGTCCGGAAATTGGCTATCGCGTCACGCTGCACCATTTGCTGAATCACACATCCGGCATCGTCGACTACGCGAACTACCCGGGCTTCTGGGCCAACCGGCTTGGTGAAAAAGTGCCCAAGGCGGACTTCCTCGCCATCATGAACCGCCCGCTGGAATTCGAACCGGGCAGCCAGGGACACTACAGCAGCTCCAATTACACCCTGCTTGGCTGGGTCATCGAACAACAGACCGGCAAGAGCTACAGCGAAGCCCTGGACAGCATGATCCTGCGCCCGCTTGGCATGCGGCGTACCGCATACGACGCGCCGGACCGCGTCTTTCCCCGCAAGGCTTCCGGCTATGTGCGCGTACTCGGCGAATACCGGCCGGCCGATCCGTTATGGGTCCCCAACGTCGGCGCCGGCGGGGGCGTAGCCAGCACCGTCGGCGATTTCTTCAAGCTTGATCGTGCGCTGGCCGGCAACGCGCTGCTCAAGCCCGAATCGAAGCGCCTGATGTTCACCGCCTACGTCAAGGACGATGTGTGGGGCGACCTTGGCTACGGCTACGGCTGGCTGGTGGGAACGCGCACCATTGCGGGCAAACCGCGCCTGGTGCACGAGCATGGCGGCAATGCCAACGGTTTCCGCACGCTGGTCACGCGCTATCCGGAAGACGGCAAGCTGGTGGTCATCTTCCTCAACGAAGGCAATGGCAACAAGGGGCCCGAGATTTACAGCATGCGCCGAGATTTCACCGCCGCCTTATACGGGCAGCCAGTTGCGCTCCCCAAGCCCGCATTGCACGACTTGCTGGCCGCTGAAATTCGCCGTATCGGCGACGAGGCCGCGCTTGCGCATTTCGACGCACTTCTTGCGCAAAGCGGCCAACCAGGGAATGGCGATGGCCTGAATCGGCTCGCCTACCAATATGCCGAAGCCGGCCGCGCCTCCACCGGAATCGCAGTCCTGCAAAAGGCAAGCGCCCTATTCCCTCAGGATGGAAATTTGCATGATTCGATGGGCGAACTCTACCTGCAACTGGGCGAGAAGGAGAAGTCGCGCGCCGCCTACCAGCGCGCCTCGGAACTGGCCCCAGGCAATGGCAGGTGAGCGGCGGAACTCGGCTGCCGACTAAGGCAGCGGCACTTTCCCGGCCTGAGCAAGTCAGGCCAGGTTTTGGAGGGGAAAAGTACCAGTTGGGTACTTATGCGCGGCGGCGGGTACGTGCCAGCGCCAGCAGGCCCAGGCCAAACAGAGCCATCGATGCAGGTTCAGGTACCTGGACGTTGGCAGCGACGGTGCCGACGTTGTTCCAGGCATCGGAATCCCAGTAGAACATGTTCAGCTTGCCGCTGGCGTTGGCAAGACCATCGAAACGCGTGCCAATCACAAAATAGTTACCCACACCTGGAGTACCGGTGCCAATCTGGCCAACCAGCGAGCCGATCAGCGCATTGAATGCGCTGCCATCAGGATTCCTGACCTGCATATTCCAGCCAGCCTTGCCGTTGGCGTCGGAGAAATAGTCCGAAGCGCCGCCGGAAAAATTCCACAACTGCGATGGATTAACCCAGATCGAGAAATGCTGGCCAGCTTCCAGGGAAATGCCGGTAGCGTGCGTCACGCCACCGGACAGGCTGTAGTCTTTGGCATTCACCGAGACCACGCCTGCCTGGGCCAGCCCGGCCATGGCAAATGCAGCGACGAAACCAATGGCGCGCAGTACTTTTTGGACTTTCATTCAATCTTTCCTAGATATTGTTAGAACCGGATGCCCAAGCAAAACACATGCCAGTTTCCACGGATCATCAAAAGATGAATAAAATTAAGTACTTACGCACAAGGAAAGCTGAGTTGATTTTCGGACTGTAAAGTTTTCCGACAGCATCGTCGAAAATCTCAGCGATGGGGACGGGCTTTCCATCAACGTGATTCGTCCGCTCGTGAGGGCAAAAGCAAACAGCCCAACCGGTAAAGGCAGGGCTGCGGGTTCTCAACTGATAAGTGCTTTGACGTAGTAACCTATGCCGACAAAAATGGTAGTCGCCGGTAACACCTGCAGCCCCCTAATCATATAGCGCAGAACTGCCGGCTTGGCGGCCAATGCTTCCGGGTTGACGTGTGCGTGTTGCCAGTGCGTTTTCGGCGCGAGTTCAGCGCGGGATTGCAGTGCAATGCTGCCAAAGTAAATGACAATCAACCCGAGCGTCTGCGTCTTCCAGGAGTTGGGGAAGCCCGATGCAAGGACCCACAGCGCGGTCGAAATCCATACGAGCTGAGCCATCAGAAACCAATTCAGCGAACGGTGCTCCTCGGGCGAACGCCAGCAAAGAATGGCGATAATGCTCCAGGATGCGAGCAAAAAGCCATATCCCATCAACCGCCGCCGCAAGTTTTCAGGTGCCGCAGACGGACGAACTGGAGATGCAGCGGCAGCTGGCTGATCGTCAGCAAGGTTCAACGTCATACCAACTTCGCCAGAGGCCTTTTTCAGGTTGGCAGCATACGCGCGCACCTCGCCCGGTTCAACCTGTGACTTCAACCAACGCAAGCGATCAGTCAAAATGTACTTAACATCGCCCTGCCCCTGCTCAACCTTATGGCTGAACTCAAACGCCGAGTCTGTCACAGTAACTTCCCTAGGGTTAACATCCCAATTACCCCGCATTTTTACTTCGGTAACTTCTTCGATATCCTCGGGGTACCTGGTCGCCAAAGGAGCTTTGCGGTTCAAATCATCGGGTGCCGCCAATTGAGAGCGAATTTCGGAAGAACGCACATATCCTTGACGCCTCACGCCAGGTTCGCGACGATTCCAGAAATCGGGAATTTCGTACGATTCAATCGTGGTGAACTGATTCAGCTTCCGCTCATCAATATGGCGCAACGGAGCCTTCACCCTGATCTCAGGATAGCGGCGAGCGTAATAATTGACGTACTGAGCCTGCATCTCAGCCAGCCCCCGGCGCGCAACCATACTGCGAATCTCGTCGGCTTCAAGCCCATATGCAACGGTGGTAATGGAATAAAGCATCGGCCTATCAGCACCATCGCGGCCATCGAAAACCGCATGGATTTTCTTTCGGCTCCGTCCATCCCTGCCGGCCATCTTGCTCAATCCAGCCTGCCGTTCGTCCAGCACCAGCGCAAAGCCATGGTCTGACTGCACCATGTTTTCGAGATCTCCGCCTTGGGGTGAAACCGTCGGATCCAGCCAATAATGGCGATCGTTCAGCGTTGCACGCACCACGACGTGATTGAACACATTCGGCGCTGGCAGCGCCTTTGCAATGGTTTCGCGCCGTTCTGTATTGACCAGCGCCGGAACAGCGTGAATACCAAGCCTGCGCAGCATCGCCACAACCAACCGCGCTTTATCCTTGCAGTCACCAAAACGGCGCTGGAAGACGGCGGCAGGTCGGTTAGGGGCGTAAGATCCGGCGCCTACCTCAACTCCCAGGTAGCGAACCTCCGACTGAACCAAGTGGAGCACCGCGCGCACTCTTCCCTCCGGCGTTATCTCGGCATGCCGAATTTTCTCGATAGCCGCTTCCAGTTCTCCTCCCAGCTTGCCATCTTCGCGGTACAACGGCGCCCCCCATTCCACCACCGACTTCCAATCGGGGAACTCGCTCCAACGCACACGCGCATAGGGCACATAAGTTTCAGGTGCGCCGCGCTCAACCTTGATCGCGGGCACATTCTGTTGCGACCAACGGTATTCGCGATAGTTCCCAACGTCCCGCACCTGCGCTTGCAGCGTGCTGTTCACGACTTGCGTAAAGACTTCCCGGCCATGGGGAATGATCAAGCGCACCGAAGCAAGTCCCACCGGCACCGCCCACTGCAACTCGGCGCCGCCCGCAACCCGGTTGCCGAACACAGGGTTGATGCCGCTCCTGCTGTAAGCATATTCAACGACGTCGCCGACACGCAAATCTTCCAGCACTACGCTGACCGTTTTACTGCCATTGTAAATCCGGTATTCCAGTTCCGTTTCGCGCTGCAGCACCGAAATCTTGGCCCCGGCCAGTTTGTCGATCACTTTGCCTTCGCGCCACACACGAATCGCATGAATTGTCAGCTGTTCAAAGCTGGGGTCAAATACGAAGGAAAGGTCTGCGATGTCGTGGACCCCATTGGCGTCGAGTGCCTTGTTGGCGAAGTGATGGTAGCTCGACTTCCCATTCATCTCTATCCGGGTCTGCACGTCACTGAGGATGCACCACTCGCCGCTCGACCGATCATTTGCAGGCTTGCGACTCAGATCCACCGGCAGCGTTTCAACCCAGGCAGGAGCGGGGGCAATCTGATATTCAGCAGCGTGGATTGGCAGGTTGGTCATCCACAACCATACAAATAATGCGAGAAGCCGGTTCATTTTTACCTTTTTGAAGCAAACAAAAAGGCCGCACAAATTGCGGCCCTGTCTCTTCAGCGAATTAATTTCCCAACAGTATAGCTTTTACAAGGAATATTACCAGAAAGATATGTCGTTATGGCGGTCAGACAGCTCAGTTAGCAACCGCTGGAGGGAAAACCTTGATCAACTTCCCGATGATCTGATCTGAACGCACGTATCCCCAATACCTGCTATCAAAGCTGTTGTCCCGATTATCCCCCATGACGAAATAACGCTCCGGCGGGACGGTGCATTCGACCCTTCCCTCGGAATGCGAGCAGCTTTCCTTCATTGGAAAGTTCCATGCATCGGGCCGCGCTGCAGGTGCATCGGCGTTGATTAAAGTCTCGAAGTTGCCAGCGTCGAGGCGATTGAGATGGCGCTGACGGTAAGCAAGCGCGTCAACATCGAGGTAGTCATCCAATTGCTGCACGCGGGTCTCCTGCCCATTCACCACGACATTCTTGCCGACAAAGGCGACACGATCGCCGGGCAAGCCAATGATGCGCTTGACAAAAGATTGGCTTGGATCGCGCGGAAAATCGAAGACGATAATATCGCCCCGCTTTAGCGCTTCGGACATCGGCAAGCGTCCGAAATTTAAGCCCAGTGTACCCGGATGCCCATAGCCATGTTTCTGCACAATGACATTTGCCTTCCGCGGCAGTGTTGGCAACATCGCCGTCGATGGGATCCTGAACGGTTCATACAGGAAAATGCGGATGAACAGAAAAACCAAGGTGATTGCAAGGGCAATACCCAGCAGGCTGTACCATCTGGCGTACCAAGGGGCTGCCGCATCAGTGCTGCTCCTGGCACACCGATAAGCTACGACTCCGCCGGCTATCAACAATGCCCAACCCAAAATGCCTTGTGACATCTCATCAATGACGCCGATGAAACCGCATATGCCAATCACAACGCTAGCAAGGGTAAATCCGAGCGCGACAAGCGGACGGCGCGCATAAAGCATCGCCAGTGGCGCAGCAAACACGCCCAATACAGCAGCAATCCATGGAACCGGCTTCCGCCTCATAGCAATATCCTGAAATGCAAAAAGCCCAACTTATGCAGCTGGGCTTTTTGCTTTGAGATTCTGGCTCCCCGACCTGGACTCGAACCAGGGACCTGCGGATTAACAGTCCGTCGCTCTACCGACTGAGCTATCAGGGATCATTCTCTGACCGCGTTGCGATCAGAGAGCAGCATATTAAAGGACC
>Ga0102595_100850_pt1 | contig 16893 bp, 19 predicted proteins | sample Araplaol_mTSA_r2_2_FD_76864 | JGI IMG/M metagenome (GOLD analysis project Ga0102595, IMG submission 76864) | Arabidopsis root microbial communities from North Carolina, USA - plate scrape MF_Col_mTSA_r2 (SPADES assembly) (version 2) | ecosystem: Host-associated > Plants > Roots > Endosphere...
TAAGCGCCGCCAATACAGTCTTACGCATATTGTCTCCATTATTTTGGTTTTGGTGAGCCAATGTTACGCAGGGCGAGCAATATCAAAGTATTGCGTCTTTCTGAATTGATATTCCGAAAACATATGAGTCACGCCCGCCCGGCCTTTCCCAGCCAGCGACGCAGCCTGATGTAGGATTTATGCAACTAGCCAGTATTTTGAAATTTGACTTACGAAAACTATAATTGCAATTTACATCTCAGAATTCCAGGACCCTCCGTGATGGGCAACATCTACGCGGCTTCGCGCGCCAGCCTCGATGAGGGGACTCCATTCCAACAGCATTCATCTGGTGCGTAATCGCATCGTGACCTGATTCTTCGCCGAACCGGCGTCTTGTTCGGCGCCTGATACTTCTTTTCTTCTTTAGTGATCCACCATGCCTGAAAACGTTTACGCCGCCCCGCTATCCAACCTGGACGAGCGAACGGAATCCAGCTCCGACTCGCGCTTTTATGTCGTCTCGACGCGCAAGCTGCTTGTCCTGTACTTCATCACGATTGGCCTTTACCACCTGTACTGGAACTATAAGAACTGGGCCCTGCATAACCGGGCAACCGCAGAAGGCGTATGGCCTGTGCCGCGAGCAATTTTCTCGGTGTTTTTCACACACAGCCTGTTCCAGAATGTCGCACACCATGACGTGACGCACGAACGAGCCGAGTGGAACGCAGGCCGGATGGCGGCGCTGATGGTGGTCCTGGTCTTCGCAGGAAACGCAATGGAGCGCTTGGCTTCGAAAGGGTTGGGCTCTCCGATTACCGATGTCATCTCCATCGCGCTGCTGCTGCCGACCGGCCTGCTGCTGAAGAAAGTGCAGGCAGAGATCAACGCACGTTGCGGCGACCCGGACGGAAGCAGCAACGCATCTTTCTCGGCAGCGAACATTGCCTGGTGCGTTGCCGGCACCGCCTACTGGGCGCTGCTCTTGCTCGGCTATTTTTACCCGGCTTGATCGGCCTTGCTGGGACCTGCCAGGGGAATCTCCGGCAGGAAAAGCAGCGTAATCAGCCCTAGCAGCACCAGCAGCGCGCCGGCACCGAAAACGCCGGCGATCGCGTGGCGGTACACAGCCACCGTTGAAGGCAACACGCTGAGGCCGGGCCCCACTGCCGCCACGGCTTTCACGCCGTGGATGTGCAGCGAGCGCGCCAGCATGGCGCCCGAACCAGTCACGCCCAGCAAGCCGCCCAGCGAACGGAAAAAAGTCAGCATCGCCGTGCCCACGCCGCGCCGCGGTAATGGCAAGGCATTCTGCACCGCGATGGTCATATTCGGCATGACCAGGCCAAGGCCTGCTCCAAGCAGGAAGATCGCCGGTTCAATCACCCAGTAGCCCCACCCTGCTTCCATGCCCAGCGCCAGCGTGGTGAAGGCCACCAGCGCAGCGGCCAGCCCGCCCAGTTGCACACCCTTGTACTTGCCGGTTCGCGCCAGCCGGCGGCCGCTCAGCATCGAGGAGCCAACCAGGCCAATCATCATCGCCACGGTAAGCAGGCCCGAACTGGCCGGGCTGCTGCCCATCACTACCTGGAAGAACAGCGGGAAAAACACGGTAGCGCCCATCAGGCCCATGAAGGTCAGCGCCATCACGACACTGGCGATGTTGAAGACCCGGTTGCCGAACAAATCCGGCGGCAGCACCGGTTCCGGCACTTTGCGCACATGCACGGCCAGCCAGGCGCCCAGCACCACGGCCAGCACACTGCACACCTGCACCTGCGGCGAATCCCAGGCCCATTCGGTGCCGCCCAGCGCCAGCACCAGCAGTGCTGACGTGATCGAACCCGTCATCAGCACAGAGCCCAGGTAGTCGACGCGATGCGCGTGGTGCACCTTCTCCTTGTGCAGCGCCCGCGCAATTGCGTAGAAGGCGACGGCGCCAACCGGCAGGTTGACGTAGAAAGTCCAGTGCCACGAGAGCGCATCGGTAATCAGGCCGCCCAGCACAGGTCCGAGCAGGCTGGTGGCGGCATACACAACCGGCACCATGCCCATGCGCTTGCCGCGTTCCGCGGGCGGAATGATGTCGGCGATGATGATCTGCGCCAGCGGCAGGAAACCGCCCGCGCCCACGCCCTGCAGCGCACGGAACACGATCAGCTGCGTCATGTTCTGCGACAGGCCGCACAGCGCGGAGCCAAGCAGGAATGCGCCCATGGCGGCGAAGATCATTGGGCGGCGGCCATACTGGTCAGCCAGTTTGCCGTACAGCGGCATGGTGGCGGTGGAAGCCAGCACATAGGCCGTGACCACCCATGACAAGTGGGCCATGCCGCCCAGGTCGGCCACGATGCGCGGCAAGGCGGTGGCGACGATGCTCTGGTCCAGTGCACTGAGGCCCAGCACAGCCATCATGGCGAGGTAAACGGCGCGGATCTCGCGCTCGGTAACGGGAGTGTCCTTCATGGGGTTCCGATGAGGTTCAGGGGTTCAATGGCAGCTTCCAGCGCGGCCAGCTGGGAAGGCGTCAGGCGGGCGATGCGCTGCGCCATCCAGTCGCGCCGCTTGTCGCGCAGGGCTTCGATGCGTTCGATGCCAAGCGCCGTGGCCTGCAGGCCGGAGCGGCGGCGGTCTTGCGGGTCGGGCGCGCTGCGCTCCACCAGCCCCGCCTCCTCCATTGCCTTGATATGGCCGCTCATGGTGGCGGCGCGCACGTTTTCCATGCGCGCCAGTTCGGCCACGCCAATGCCCGGCTGTTCCTGGATGATGGACAGCAGCATGTACTGCACCAAGGGGATATCGCCGCCGTTTTCGCTGGCGTCGCGGCGCATCTCGCGTACCAGCCGCTTCAGCGTCAGGCGCAACTCCTCGCTCGCGGCGAGCACGCGCGGCGACAGGCTTGCCTCATGTTTTTTTGACATTTATCCGGATATTTAGGTAGGCTACCTACCTATATTACCGGATTTCTCCTGGCCGCGCAAAAGCGCCAGCAAGTGGTCGCGCGCCTCAACCAGCGTCATACCCTTCTCCCGCAGGTGCGGCAGCAGCTTCTCGAACAGCTCGCGGCGCCGCGCCCCGGCATCGGAGATATCGCGCCGGTCGCTGAAGAAATCCATCAGCGTGGAGCCGCACAGGCAATTGCGGTAAGCCTCGACGATCGCAACGCTGTCGTCGTCGAAGCTTTGCTTCAGGCCAGAGATATCCTTACGGACCGATTGGGTTTGCTGCATGAAGTCTTGCGCCGTGGCGAACACCCGGCCGCAATAGCCGCAATGCTTGGGAAATGCTGATGCAGCCAGCGCTTGCAAGCCCTCAAAGAAAAGACGATCCTCCATTTTTGCAACCTCTTTCTTCCAGTGCGCTGCAATTTATGAGACAGTAAGTCTTTCGCGCCGCGGAGCACCCATGACCCTGCAGGAGCATTGCCGACTCGAACCGCTGGAGCGCGCCCACGCGCTGCATGCCAGCTTCTACACCGACCAGCATTGGCTGGAATTCGAACAGCGGGAAGTCTTCGGCGCGACCTGGCAACTGGCCGCGCACACGGGCGAATTGAGTGCGGCGGGCGACCATGTAGTCGGCGACATTGCCGGCAAGCCGATCATCATCATACGCCAGCCCGACGGCAGCCTGCAGGCTTTCTTCAACGTATGCCGCCACCGCGCCGGGCCGCTTGCGACCTGCAACGGCAAGGGTGCGCGAGCACTGCACTGCAAGTACCATGGCTGGACTTACGAGCTCGATGGCAGCCTGCGCGCTGCCACCGAAATGCAAGGCGCGGCCGGCTTCGACAAGTCGTCGATCCGCCTGCCCCGCATCCAGGTGCGCGAGTGGCAAGGCCTGGTGTTCGTGGCGCTGGACGCTTCCACACCGCCGTTCGAGCAGGTCTTTGCCGGCATCGCCGAACGTATCGCACCAACTGATTTGTCGCACATGCGCTTCGCCAAGCGCGATACCTACAAGCTCGAATGCAACTGGAAGGTCTATATCGACAATTTCCTTGAAGGCTACCACCTGCCCTTCGTCCATCCGGGCCTGTCGAAGGTGCTCGATTACCGCGCCTACGACACCGAACTGGCGCAGTGGCATTCGCTGCAGCATTCGCCGCTGCGCAACAACGACGGCATCTACGGCGACGGCAACGCCTGGTACTACTTTATTTACCCGAACATCATGCTGAACATCACGCCGGGGCGGCTGCAGACCAACCGCATCCTGCCGGCCGGGCACCGGCAATGCATCGTGGAGTTCGACTATTACTACACGGACGACCCGGAGGTGCAGGCGCGCGTGCAGGCCGAGCAAGCCTTCAGCGACGAGATCCAGGCGGAGGACATCAGCATCTGCGAGCACGTCCAGCAAGGCCTGGCGTCCGGCTCGTACAGCGCCGGGCGCCTGAATCCCAAGCGCGAAAGCGGCGTATGGCACTTCCAGAACCTGCTGCGCGCCGCCTATGCACGCCACCGATAAGCGCAAGCCGCTAGGCTTCTGGATGTGCACCTCCCTGATCGTGGGGAATATGATCGGCATGGGCATCTTCATGCTGCCCGCGGCGCTGGCGCCGTTCGGCAAGAATGCTTTTGCGGGATGGGCCATCACCGTGATCGGCTGCCTGTTCATCGCCCACGTCTTTGCCCGCCTGGCGCGCGCCATGCCCGGCGAGGACGGGCCTTACGGCTATTGCAGGCGCGCCTTCGGCAATGGCGTTGCCTTCTTCACCATGTGGTGCTACTGGGTCTCGATCTGGGTCACCAACGCCGCACTGGCGATCGGCATCGTGGGCTACCTGACGACACTGGTGCCGGCACTCTCCTCGCACCCTGCCCTGCCGCCGCTGGCTGCCATGGGCATCATCTGGTTCTTCGTGCTGGTCAGCTGGCGCGGAGCGCTGGCCTCAGGCCGCGTGCAACTGGTATCGGCTGCGCTCAAGCTGCTGCCGATGGGCGCCATCGTGCTGCTCGGCGCCTGGATCCTCGCCACCAACAGCGCCGCCTATGCAGCGCACTTGCCGCCCACACCATTCACGCTGGACGGCACAGCCGCTGCCGGCACCATCGCCCTGTTCGCAATGCTTGGCGTGGAATGCGCTTCCCTGCCAGCGACCAAGGTGCACGAGCCGGAGCACACGATCCCGCGCGCCACGATCGCCGGAACGCTGGTGGCGGCTATCGTGTATGTCCTGGTTTGCACGATTCCTATGCTGCTGTTGCCGCAGGCGGAACTGGCTGCATCCAATGCGCCCTTCGTCGACCTGTTCCGCCGCTATTGGGACGCCGGCAGCGGGCATTGGCTGGCGGTTGCCGTGATTTTCAGCGGCCTTGGCGCATTGAATGGCTGGACAATGCTGGCGGGCGAGGTGACGGCATCGATGGCCAACCACGGCATTTTTCCTGCCGTGCTGAAAACGTCCAACCGCCATGGCGCACCAGCCTGGTCGCTGCTGCTGGTGGGTGCGCTGGCCAGTGCCATGATCGCAATGAATTACAGCCGCTCGATGGCGGAAGCATTCACTTTCCTGACGCTGGTGGTCACCGCAGCCAGCATGCCGCTCTACCTGGTTGGCGGCGCCGCGGTATTCACCTTGCATCGGCGCGGCGTGCTGGCGCGTGGCACGGCGCTGTCCGCGAGCGCGGTGATGACCTGCGTCTTTTCCATCTGGGCCTTTTACGGCATGGGCAAGGAAGCCTTCTGGTGGGGCGTCGCGCTGGGCGCGGTCAGCCTGCCGATGTTCTGGCTGGTGCGCTGGCGGCAGAAGGCGCAACAGGCTGCAGGCAGTACGCCACCAGCAGCAGCGCCGCAGTAACGGCGCCGGCCAGCGCCAGACGGGCCGGCAACGCCAGCGCGGCAGCGTGGGTAATCAACTGGTTCTGCAAAACCACGGCGGCCACGAAGGCCAGCAGCGCGGCGATGGTCCAGCGCGCGCCACTGGCTGTGGCGCGGGTTGCGGTATACAGGCGGTCAGCCGGCAGCATGAAGGGAGGCCACGGGTCGGCGGCGGCAACATCGGCGGGACGCCAGCCGGTGTGTCGGAACCACAGCGACAGCTTGTCGCGCCAGCGCGCGGCACGCACAGCATCGCGCCACATCACAGCAGGCCAGGCGAATTGCGCCCACACCGCATTCCAGCCCGGCCCGCCCTTGCGCACGCCGTACACGCATTCCTCGCCTTCCTCAATATAAGTGCCGAACAGGCGGTCCCAGATCATCAGTGTGGCCGCATAGTTGCGGTCCAGGTAAACATCGTTGACGGCATGGTGCACCCGATGGGCACTGGGCGTGTTCAGGATGCCTTCGATCAGCGGCACGCGGCCAACCAGGCGGGTATGGATCCAGAACTGGTAGAACTTGCTCAGCGTGAGCTGGATGATGAACACCCCCGGCGGACAGCCAAGCAGCGCCAGCACCATGAACAGCGGCGCATGGAAGAGGTCCTGGAATGCGCCCTGGCGCAGTGCGGTCGTGAAGTTGAATTCTTCGCTCTGGTGGTGCGGCGAATGCACCGCCCACAGGAAGTTGATTTCGTGCGACCAGCGATGCGCCCAGTAATAGACAAAGTCGAAGGCGACAAACGACCAGGCCCAGGTCCACGCCGCGCCCGGCGCAGCTTCCCACAGCGACCAATGGCTGAACACCCAGCCATAAGCCAGCAGCATGGCGGATTTGGTGAACACTTCCAGCGTCACCGTCCAGATGCCGCAAGCCATGCTGGTCAGGCTGTCCGCCAGCGAGTAAGCCTCGATGCGGCGGCGCTGGGCCAGCCAGGCTTCTGCCGCGATCATGACGAGGAAGACGGGCGTGGCCGCGGCCACCAGGGCATTGTTATCGAGCATGCGCGGGCTTGGCGCCGGCTTTGCGGCCAAGGGCGCTGCGCAGCACTTCGCCAACGGGACGGTTGAGCACCGCCGCGACGTTCTGCATGCGCCTGGAGTCCAGCATCGGGCGGGTGTTCTGCGCGGCCAGGGCGGCTTGCGCAGCCTGGGCCGCGGCCAGGGCCTTTTCCTTCGCTTCGCGCCGCGCTGCAGCGGCAATATCGGCCAGCTGCGCCAGTTGCACTTCGTTCGGGAAGCCCTCTACAAAATAGCGCGGCGGGTAGTCGTCGGTGCGCTGCATCAGCGCTCCGACGATAGGCATGGCGGCGTCCCAACTGACGGTAATCGGCGGGTCGAGGCTGGAAGGATCGGCGAAGTACAGCAGGTCCGTCTTCGGCAGCAGGCTAGGCATGTCGCGGGTCCAGGTGCAGGCGCTGGTGCGGACCTGCTCCGGACCGAGCTTGCCGACCAGGTAGGTCACCACGCAGCGATTGCGTCCGCTGGCCCATTCATGCGCCTTCAACAGCTCCTTCTGCAGGCGGTAGTCGTTGCCTTCCACATATTTGGACAGGCTGTTCAGGCGCCTGGTCAGGCTTGGCGGCACAAAGATTTGCCAACGGTCGTCCACCAGGCGCAACAAGCGCGGCATGACCATCTTTTCTTCGCGCATGGCTTCGATCGCTGCCTTCAGCATCGCGCCCATCGCCACTTCGTTCTGGTCGCTGCACACCATCAGCACGCCGCGTGTCGGCACCATGACTACCGGGCGGCCGTCCGGCACGGCAGCCTTGATCAATTCAGGCAGCAGCATGCGCGAGGAACCGTAACCATCTTCCCATCCGCCGCCGAACACGCCTTGCGGCGTAGGCAGCAGCGGCGCCGTGGAGCGTGCGCGCAAATTGGCAAAGGCAGCTTCGAAGGCGGCATCCTCGGTCAGCCCCCAGGCTTCCAGGTGGGCCCGCGCCACACGGTGCGTGACCGTGCCGCGATGGAAGGCCAGGCCCATCTCCAGGCCCTCGCAGATAGGACGGAACAGCAGCGGCGAGTAACCGCGCGCGGCCGCCAGCATGGCCTGCCCGCGCTCCGCACTGTTGCGCACGATCGGCAGCAGGTGGCGCACGGCCTCCTCCACCATGCCGGGCGTATTGCCCATCAGGACCATGCCCGCGGTGTGGCGCAACAGGTCTTCGCTGGCGGCCAGCGATACCCCCAGCCATTCCTGGTACATACTCTCCAGCGGCACCAGCAGTTCGAGCGGATATGGCGACTCCGGACCCGGCACGCCAAACAATTCGCCTTCCGCCTCCATGAAAGTCCAGCGCCGGCCAGGATCCAGCAATTCCAGGTGCGATTGCAACTGCGCTGCATATTCAGCCAGCGTGGCGCGCGGAGGCGGCGCCTTTTCCTCTTCGACTTCGCAGCGTATGCCGCAGGTCATCAAGGCATCGCGGAAACGCTCGGCCATGGCCCAGTCGACGCCTTTTTTCACGATCGCCCCATTGCCGGCCGCGATCGGGCGCACGGCTTCCAGGGGGCGGCGGAACAAAAGCATCAGGCGTGCTTCGACCCGCTCCTGCTGGAAGCCTCTCTGCACGCCAAGGGTTTTGATCCGGTAAGTTGCCACGAACGTCGCCACGTAGACCAAGTTGAACAAATTGCAACGGCATTGTAAGGGAAGCCGGACGTTAACAGTTCAGCAAAGCTGTATCATGTTGGCCCCATGCCACAAACCATTATATCTCTCGCGACTAGCGATTTAATTGTAAAGAAGAGCCGTTTCCTCGGTTTTGTGCAGCCGGTCGCCGACCGCGCCGAAGCACAAGCCATCATCGCCCGGCTGCGGGCCGAACATCCGGACGCTGCCCACGTGTGCTGGGCCCTGCTGGCCGGCGGCCAGTCGGCGGCGGTCGATGACGGGGAACCGGGCGGCACCGCAGGCCGCCCCATGCTCGACGTGCTGCGCCACCAGGACCTGGAAGGCGTGCTGGCAGCCGTGGTGCGCTATTACGGCGGCATCAAGCTGGGCGCCGGCGGGCTGGTGCGGGCCTATACCGACGCCGTGGCCCAGGCCCTGCTCAAGGTGGAAAAAGTCGCCATCGTGCGCTATGCCGAACTGCATTGCACCCTGCCTTATTCGCTGGAAGGCTTGCTGCGGCGCGAACTGGCCGCAGCCGGCGCCACCCTGCTGCAAGTCAGCCACGACCAGCGCGTAACGCTGGCCTTCCGCATCGCGCAAGCCGCCGCGCCGGCATTGGTGGCCCAGCTGAACGAGGCAAGCAGCGGCCAGCTCAAGTGGCCGCCCCGGCACGAATAAGCCAAATAGTTACAAATAAATCATTTCCTATTAACAATTTTTGCGTAAATCGCCGGCTCTGGATACTGTCCTAGACATGCGCGATGAAACACTATTTTCAGGCAACCAGCTCGCGTCGCTGTTGAATGCCCTGCCCGACCCTGCGTTCATCCTGACGCGGAGCGGCCGCTATATGTCCATTTTCGGCGGCATTGACGTGCGCTACTACCACGACGGTTCTCACCTGATCGGCAAAACCGTCCGTGACGTGCTGACCCCGGACAAGGCCGGCTGGTTCCTGAAAGAGATCGAAACCGCCCTGGCCTGGCGCGCCTTGCACATCGTCGAGTACAGCCTGGTGCAAGGCGACATCAAGGGGTTGGCAACGAGCGGCCCCAGCTACCGCCTCTGGTTCGAAGGCCGCATCCAGGCGCTGGACTTCCAGGTGGACGGCGAAGATGCGGTGCTGTGGGTTGCCAGCAACATCACGGCGCGCAAGGAACTTGAAGTCCAGCTGCGCATGCTGAGCGAAGTGGACTCCCTGTCCGGCCTGCTGAATCGCCGCAAACTGATGAGCGTGCTGGAGGAGCATTTCGATACTTTCCAACGCTACGCCACCCCGATGGCCATGCTGATCTTCGATATCGACCACTTCAAGCGCGTCAACGACGAGCACGGTCACCTGGCCGGCGACGTGGTGATCAAAACCACCGCCGAGGTCTGCCAGCGCGAACTGCGCACGACCGATTCGCCAGCCCGCCTGGGCGGCGATGAATTCGTGGTCCTGATGCCACACACCACCTGTGAGCAGGCGACGCCGATCGCCGAACGCCTGCGCCAGCGCATTGCGGAAACCCTGCAAGGCCTGGGCCGCATCGGCGAAGCGGTCACCATCAGCGGCGGGCTGGCCTGCTTCCACGCCGGGGACGGCTCCTGCGAGGACGTGCTGAAACGCGGCGACGACGCGTTGTACCAGGCCAAGCGCGCCGGCCGCAATCGCATCGTCCCGGCCAGTTGAGGCTTGCGAGGGCTTGATAAAAGGTTCAGAATTCCCTCAAAGCCCGAGGGAGGTTGCGATGGACTCTTTACTACAGTTCAAACCTGGCGACACCTGGCTGCTGCGCAGCCGCAGCACGCGCGCCATGAACCACCTGCTGTCACCGGCCTCCGCGCCGCGTGCCGCCACCATGCCGGCCGTTGCCCGATGGCGTGGCCGGGAATTTCTTCCCCGTCACCTGCTGGACAAGCTGCGCGAAGCGCGCGCCAGCCACGCCTATGCAAGCCGCCTGGAGGAGCTGCAAGTCTGCGTGGCGCGCGCTGAAGTCCAACTGCGCCAGCTTGCCGCGCCCCAGGTCTGGCAAGTGCCGGGCGCCGGCCCCGTGCTGGGCGGCGACGCCATGCTGGCAAGCTGGCACAAGATGGCCGACGGCGGTCCCCTGGCGCGGGAGTTCGCCACCTATGCTTGCCACGTTTCCGCCTGCACGCGCCAGCTGCAGGAAGCCCTGGCCAGCTTCGACATCCTGTTCCAGCAGGCCAGGTCGCCCGAACGCCGGGCCGCGCTCCATGCGCTGGGCGAACGCCTGCTCGCCTGGGGCGACGCCATGGTGGAGGACGAAGTGGCCGATGAAGTCATGCTGCGCATCCAGGCCTACCCCGTGCTTTACGAAGACATGCTGGAAGAAGCCGGCGGCGGCAGCGACGAGGCAGCTGCCAGCCTGGAGTCGCTGGGCGATGCCGACCTGCTGCGCCTGGACTGGGCCGGCGGACAGCGCAGCAAACTCCTCAAGGCCCTGGACCAGTTGCGGTCCTAGCGGCAGCCAACTGATACGGTCGTTTCAAGGCGCTTCTGCGCCTGTTTTTCGAGGCTGGGCGGGCGCACAATAAGCCCAACCTCGAAAGGAAACGACATGGACGACATCAAACCCCGCGGCTTCGGCGAAACCATGCTGGCCGTCGCCTGGTCCTTCATCGGACTGCGCCGGCGCAGCGATTTTGAACGCGACGTGGGCGCCCTGCGCCCCGGCTACGTCATCGCAGGCGGACTGATTGCCGCCAGCTGCTTTGTCGCCATCCTGCTGTTCGCCGTGCGCATGGCTACGTCGTGATGCAGCTTGAACACGCCCACCAGGGTATCGAGGTGGGCGGCCTGCTGCTTCAGGGCGTCGGCCGCTGAAGCGGCTTCCTCGACCAGCGCGGCATTCTGCTGCGTCACCGTATCCATCTCCGTCACGGCCCGGTTGATCTGCTCGATGCCGGCGCTTTGCTCCTCGCCGGCGGCCGTAATCTGGCGCATGATCTGCGACACCCGCTGCACCGAAGCCACCACTTCGTCCATGGTGCTGCCGGCGCGTGCCACCAGGGCGCTGCCCTGGTCTACCTGCTCCACCGAATTGACGATCAGGTCCTTGATTTCCTTGGCGGCAGCCGCCGAACGCTGGGCAAGCTGGCGCACTTCGCTGGCGACGACTGCAAAACCGCGCCCCTGCTCGCCGGCACGCGCCGCTTCCACCGCCGCGTTCAGTGCCAGGATATTGGTCTGGAACGCGATGCCGTCGATCACGCCGATGATGTCCGATATCTTGCGAGAGGAATCGCTGATCGAACCCATGGTCTGCACTACCTGGCCCACCACGTCGCCGCCCTGCTGCGCCACTGCGGTGGCCGCTGCGGCAAGTTCGTTGGCCTGGCGTGCATTGCTGCCGTTTTCGCGCACGGCGCTGGTCAACTCCTCCATCGAAGAAGCGGTTTCCTCCAGTGCGCTGGCCTGCTGCTCGGTGCGCGAGGACAGGTCCAGGTTGCCGGCAGCGATCTGGGTCGCAGCGGTGTTGATGGTCTCCGTTCCCTGCCGCACTTCGGAGACGATGCGCAACAGGCTATCGCGCATCGTGCTCATGGCCTTCATCATGCTGGCTTCATCGTCCTGGCGGGTTTCCACGTGCACGGTCAGGTCGCCGGCAGCAATGCGGCCAGCAATTTCGGCCGCCACATCCGGCTCGCCGCCCAGCTGGCCAAGCAGGCGGCGCGCGATGAGGGTCGCGGCAAGCACGCCAGCGACCAGCGCCATGCCGCTCATGACCAGCATCATGGTGCGGGCTGCGGCATAAGCTTCCGCTGCTGCAGCGGCATCACTGGCATTGTGCTGGCGTTGCAGCTGCACGTCCTCATCCATCGCGTCCTGCCAGCGCTGGGTGGCCGGGCCGGCTTTCTGCATCAGCAGGGCCACGGCTTCTTCGTCTTTGTGCTGCAGGGCCAATTGCAGCAATTGGTCGGTCAGTGGCCGCGCCTCTTGCTGCAGCGCGCGAATCCGGGCACGAATCTCCTTGCCCTTCTCGGTGGAAGGCAGGGCTTCCAGCGCCGCCTGCGCCTTGTCGTATTGGGCCCGGGCTGCCTGGATCTTGGGCAGTTCGCGCCGCATGGCCGCTTCGTCCGACAGCAGTACCAGGGTGCGCGTCACGCGCGCAACGACGTGCACAGCCTCCGACATATCCTGCACATAGGTCAGCTTCGCCACATTGAGCTGCACGACTTTCTCCAGCTGCGCATGGATGCGGTGCATATTGTAGATACCAAGGCCCGACACGCCGGCCATCAGCGCCAGCACCAGGCCAAATCCCAGCGCCAGCCGGGTGCCCACCTTCATAGATTGCTTCGACATAGCTATTCCTTTCGTAGCGACTCTGCAACCTCGGCACTGCAAATAGGCAAGACTACACCAATTCAATTAGAATCTGTCGATTCCAAAACATAAGCCGCAGCCCTTACATGAACCTGCAAGTGATCCTCAACCTGGCCGTTGCCGCCATCGTGCTGGCCTTCCTCGTCATGCAGCAGAAACGCCATGCCAGCTTTACGGTGCGGGTATTCAGCGCGCTCGGTCTGGGCGTCGTTCTTGGCGCCGGGCTGCAGGCGCTGTACGGCGCCGGCAGCGACATCGTTAAAGTCACCGGCCAGTACCTCGACATCGTCGGCAGCGGTTACGTCAAGCTGCTGCAGATGATCGTGATGCCGCTGATTATGGTATCCATCGTTTCGGCCATCCTCAAGCTGCGCAATGCCAGTTCGCTGGGCAAGATCAGCGCCCTCACCATCGGCACCCTGATGCTGACGACCACCGTGGCGGCAGCGATCGGCATCCTGATGGCCAAGCTGTTTGGCCTGAGCGCAGCGGGCCTGGCATCGAATGCAGCGGAAGTGGCGCGTGGCGCCTACCTGGAAGGCAAGCTCGCAGACGCGCAATCGATCTCGCTGCCGAACATGCTGCTGTCCTTCATCCCGAGCAATCCCTTCCTCGACATGACGGGCGCGCGCAAGACGTCGACTATCGCAGTAGTGGTGTTCGCGGTGTTCGTCGGCGTGGCCGCCATCGGCATCGCGGAAAAGAAGCCTGAGCACTTCACCTCCTTCGACCATGCCGTGCACGTGGCCCACACCATCGTGATGCGCATGGTGACGCTGGTGCTGCGCTTGACGCCTTATGGCGTGTTCGCCCTCATGGCACAGGTGGTCTCCAGCTCCAGCTATGCCGACATCCTGAACCTGATCGGCTTTGTGGTCGCCTCCTACTGCGCCCTGCTGCTGATGTTCTGCGTGCACCTGGCAATGGTCAGCGCCAGCGGCCTCAATCCGCTGCGCTACACCAGGAAGATCCTGCCGGTACTGACTTTCGCCTTCACCTCGCGCACCAGCGCAGGTTCGATTCCGATGAGCGTGCAGACCCAGACCCAGCGCCTGGGCACGCCGGAGGGCATCGCCAACTTTGCCGCCTCGTTCGGCGCCACCATCGGCCAGAACGGCTGCGCCGGCATCTACCCGGCCATGCTGGCGGTGATGATTGCGCCGACGGTCGGCGTCGACCCGTTCACTGCGTCGTTCCTGGTACCGCTGCTCGCGATCATCACCATCGGCTCCGTTGGTGTGGCCGGCGTGGGTGGTGGCGCGACCTTTGCAGCGCTGATCGTGCTCTCTTCCATGAACCTGCCGGTGGCGCTGGCTGGCCTGCTGATTTCGATCGAGCCGCTGATCGACATGGGACGCACCGCGCTGAATGTCAGCGGCTCGATCGCCGCCGGCACCGTCACCAGCCGGGTGATGGGCGAGACCAATATGGCGGCCTTCGCCAGCGACCAGGAACTTCAGGTCGATTCCCAACCGGCAACCTGAGATATGCTGATCCGCTACGAATTCGAAGTCGGCGCCAGCGCCGGATACCTGTTCAAGCTCACCCAGGATTACGACCTGCGGGCCAAGTGGGATCCGCTGACGACCGAGGCCTTCCTGGTCAACGCCACCGATGCCGCGCAAGGCGAACTGGTTCGCTGCACAGCGGCCAATGGCCTCAGCATGGATACGGTATATGTGTCCTACCAGCCTAACAAGGTCGCGGCCGTGAAGCTGATCAAAGGCCCGTATATCTTCGATAAATTTGCCGGTGGCTGGAACTTCAAGGAACTCGGCCCGGACAAGACTCGCGTCCTTTTCTCGTACAACATCACGACCAAGCCTCGCTGGCTTTCGTGGCTATTGACTCCCGTGGTGGTGTTCTTTTTCAAGCGCGAGACACGAAAGAGGATCGCCGCGCTCCAGCAATACGCTGCGGCCAACTATCAGCACTGAGCCGATACTATGAGTCGCCTCTTTCTACTCCTTGTACTTCCATACAAAGCATCGCTCCTGCGCGACGTCGACCAGCGCCCGTTCTTCGACTGGTTCGAGCAATCATTCCGCAGGACGTCCTGCATGCCGCAGAACAAATACTTCAGGCCCAGCTATGGCTAATTCAAGAAAACCATTTATCGAGAACACACCTGGTGACTTCTATGTCGAAAACGGTTGCTGCACATCGTGCGGCATGCCGACAACTGTCGCTCCAGGCCTCTTCTCGTACGCCCAAGATGGCCACTGCTACGTCAGCAAGCAACCCATTCACGCTGATGAAGTCAAAAAAATGATTGAGGCCTTCCAGGTCCAGGAAGTGCAATGCATTCGCTACAAAGGAACAGATCGAATCATCCAACTTCGGCTTATCCACATTGGCGAAGGCAATCAATGCGATCATTTGCCACCGGACTTGTCCGCCATCTACGAAGATCAGCAACCTGGTTGATAATACCTGCTACGTTATTCGCACCACCGGTATTGAAGATTTGGTCATCTTTCATGCATATCTGCAGAACTACATGCAACGTTTAGCCCTATTACTCACCTTCGCTATCAGCTCTGCAAATGCCCAAAGCCAGCAGCCCCTGACGCCCGAGCAGGACGCCTTCGCTCGCGAGATGATCTCTTGTGGTCAGAAGTATGTAGCGCTCAAACTGCTGAAACCCGGCTCTGCGTCTCCAATGCAGATCATGATGGAGGGCCGGACCTATCCAGCAGCAGCGCGTAAAGTTGCTGGCGATGCCTTCGTTGACCAGGAAACTCCCGCCATTCGCCAGAGCGCCATGGAATACGTATCCAAGACGTCCAACAACGGTGAGCGCGACATGGCTTCCGCGATTGCGGAGGTAAAGCGAGAGTGCGATGCCAAGCTCGCTGCCTTTACTTCAGGCGAAAATTAAGTCAGGGCTCAAGCTTCTCCAACATGCGCTATTTGATGCTCGATAGGCAGATTCTGCTTCCTCCAGGTTATGCGGAACGTTCGTGTTTGCTGGTCAGGTACAGCTTGCCATTGCTGCCTCACTGCTACGTTTTGTGTCACGAGCCGCACAGCGAAGGGCCGCTTGTTTCGTCAGTTGAACTCATGTCATTCTTCCTCATGCAAGCAGAGCAATTGGCCACCGATGCAGTTAATGATCCGCAGGCTTTCATGATCATTCACAGCGGCGCTTCAATTCGGAAGCGGCCGAACTGGCATCTGCATGTATTCGTCGTGGAGCGCCGTTGGCAGAAGGCTTGGGTCTATATGATTCTCGCCACCAAGAACGTTGCTGTGGCGGCCGCCGCTGCGATACGGACGGTAACACGTCGCCGCTCAACGTCCGCCCAAGCAATCCAATGGTAGCAAGGCGCATGGAAATGAATCGATCAGGAGCATCGCTGGCGGCAAGCATCAAGCCATGAGCAACAATGAACCAGCCGGCGAAGCCCGTCTGGTCAGCGTACAACTACAAAATGGATCACATTAGCGTTATCAGCCACCAGCCGGGATTTGCCAGCGCTCCGTGCACCTGGATGGCAATCAACGGTACACCAATCGAGCAATGGTGCGCCGAGGCGTTTGGTTTTCCAGATGCAGCCCTGCTTGGGCTTGCGCAAATGTGGCTGGTGGACGAGGCTGAGGCAGACCTTGCCTTGACGCGGATTACACCTGGCGAAGAAGGCACGTCGACCATAGTTCCGATCCTGGTTTGCAGCGATGACATGGACCTTGCCTGCACCGTCGTCGTGGTCGAGCAATTGGTTACTGGCGGGACGGTGCAATGGCTTAGATGGGGGCTCAGTGCCTCAACAGGCCTGCAAACCGGCATCTCCACCAATTGGGAATCCTCGCCGAAATCGCCACTGGCAGTCTTCGACCGAAAAGAGTTTGACGGCTGCCTACAGGGTTTTGGCCGGCCTTCCTAACACTGCTCATCTTCTTGTACCACGGTTAATTCAAACTTGACACGGCCTCAACCAGGCAACAGTTGAGCTCGTGTCACACTTGGGGTGTGACCCCAAGGTGTGACACGGGCGCGGCTGTAAATCTTGCCGGCGGGGATTGTGTGCCGCCCTGCCTTCGCATCGCTTACCATAAGCTTTTGGCTATCCACCGAAAGGTATGCGATGGAGCAAAAATGGCCGCAACAGATCTGGCTCGTGCGGCACGGC
>Ga0102595_100855_pt1 | contig 16704 bp, 9 predicted proteins | sample Araplaol_mTSA_r2_2_FD_76864 | JGI IMG/M metagenome (GOLD analysis project Ga0102595, IMG submission 76864) | Arabidopsis root microbial communities from North Carolina, USA - plate scrape MF_Col_mTSA_r2 (SPADES assembly) (version 2) | ecosystem: Host-associated > Plants > Roots > Endosphere...
AAGCTCATCAGCCGGCGAAAGAACCACCGCCGTCATGGATTCCATAACCCATCCCATGAAGTTGCGGACGTACACTTCATCACCAAGGTCCGCCAGGCGATAAAAGTCATCAAGAGGTACCTCGTGCGTTCGGGTCTCACGGTTCTGTCGAGCGTGCGTCAAGGCAGCACCCAGCACAGACCGTGCAGTGGGATCAAGTTCACTGATATCAATTTCGCAATGTCTCATGTATCTCCTTTCATGTCGTTTGAACTCGAGATGGAGCGGCTAGACGCCAAAGCAAACTCCCCAGGCTACCGTTGAGGGGCAGCATTGCCAGACGATGCTTTCCTCCGGTAGCCCTCAATCTGGCCAGCAGCTACTTCAAAATTCAACCTGCCAATTGCGTCCCTAACAGCAGCAACGAGAAGCTGGTCCGCAAATTCCTGCGTAACGTTCGCCGAATTTACAAACGTGCTTAGCCCTGCCTGGCCTGAAATTGCGCCTATCTCAGCGTCTTGCAATCTCACTTCAGCCCACCCAACGGCAACACCGCTTAGCACTGCACCGTAGCCCACGACATGAAGGACCAGGCTTTTTCGCTTCAACAGCTCACATTGCGAGTCCGAAATTTGATAGCCACCGTTTGCTTCCGCCACGGCCCTCACTTGCGATACTTCTACAGCCCTGAAGGAAGTGCAGGCCATGCTCGGGATGGTACCCACCGACGCGGCCACAAAAGCTACGGGGAAAACCGTTTTCTTCCAAACGTCCCGAATCACAATGGTTGACATAAATTCAGTTTGAAAATTACTATGGTTTTATGTGAGATTTTTCCCGCTATAGCGGGAAGACCTCATGTTACCCGGCCCACAAAATTCCCGCAATAGGGGGAATTTTGTGGACAAATTAAGTAATGCTTTCGGAAAGGTACTGCGGAGCGCCAGAACCCAGGCTGGGTTAACTCAAGAGAAGTTGGGATTTGAAGCAGGTATCCAGAGGAAGTACGTTTCCGAGCTGGAGTTGGGACAAAAGTCCCCATCTTTAGAGACCGTTCTGAGAATTTGCCGCGCAGTGGGTATGCCGCCAGGAGCCTTTGTGAGCCTTGTGGTGTCGGTAATGGAGGAATCAGACTCTGATTCCTGAGCAGCCGAAGCTCCACAGGCACCAAACCAAGGCATCAAAAGGAGCTGAGCATGTCGACAGTGATTGTGAAAGTTGGGGCCAGGAACCGCATCACACTCCCGAAGGGGCTATGCCGCGCCTTAAAGATAGCGCCTGGGGACCAAGTATCATTTTCTCGGGGCAGCGATGGCACCGTCATCCTCCGAGCAAAGCATCGACGGCTCTCCACGCTATCAGGCATGCTAACGCGGCCGGATCAGCCACACGTATCAATCGAAGATATGCGCCGCTAAATTCCCAGATGCGAGCTAAATACGGACTCAGGCTCGCCGGCGCCACGGCTCACCCGACCTGAAACATGCTCGACATAGCAGTGTACAACGGTCAGCTTTTACCCGCGCCCTTACGGGCCATGCATGCGATATAACAGAAGTTCTTCTGTGGCCCTGTAGCGCGTTTGCCGCCTAACCGGCCGCAGCCTGCGCGGTCCCATCGGCCTCGATAGCCACCTCTATAGCCATCACTGCCGCGAGCATTTCCTTAACCAACGGGGCGTCGAACTCTTCTCCGCGATCTTCCTCGTGAGTTCCCTTGTTGAGGTAATTCCACTCGACGGCGTGGGTATGTTCACGGCCCAGCATCTGGCTGAGCGATGGAATGACTCCCTGGAACACGGTCACCTCTTTCTTCGAGAGGAAGGCTAGGAGACCGTTCGCCAGTGCCATTAGGTCGGGGGAGCCACCCGGGCCGCGCAGCCCGACCTGTATCTGTGCCGAATGCCCCTTATTGCCGATTTTCTTCCACAAGCGATTAAGGAGCTCCTCGAACGACTTCCGGACGTAGCTCAGGCAGTCGCGAACTTTTCCCTCCTGGAAGCTCTGTTCGGCCACCACCAGGTAGTGCCGGGGCGAGTCGAGTTTCACGAAGATTCTCTTCGAGTCGACAGGCATCAGGAAGTCGATCCGGCTCACTGTCGTCTTGTAGTTCGCCTTCGGGATTGCGTTCTCGAGGCGTTTCACGAAATCTTCACCGTGGGTCGTGATTATCAATTGCCGTTTTTTGATTTCATCGTCGCCGAGTATGAGGTCCACGATGCCACTGCGGTGCTCGTCGTCAATCGAGTTCACCACGTCGTCGAAGATGAGGAACGGGAGGTCATCCCGGACAATTTTGGAGAGAAGTATGGAGAGCCCCAGACAACGGATGTGCCCTTCGCTCAGCACTTGGAGCGCATCGCACTTTTGACCTCCTTCGAACTCGATATCTATCTTCTGCCCGGTCGCAGTAGGCAGCGCGAGCGATTTCAAGCGGTCTGAAACGTGGTCATGCTTGTTGATCGCGTTGTAGAACTTAAGCGTCTTTTCATTCAGGTCTGCGGCCAGCGCCAACGGCAGGTTTGCGTTGTACCTCAACAGCTTTTCGCGGAAGCCCTCGTATGCGGCTAGATACTTAGCATTGCGCGTGATAACAGGCTTCTCACTCTCTGCCAGCTTGATGAGCGCCTCGTTTTCCTCTTTGAATTTCTCGATGGCCAATTTCGCCGTATTCGCGTTCTTCGCGTTCAGGTCGGCCATGGTCCTGATCGAAACGATCTCCGCGGACAGCTTCGCCATTTCTGTGTTCAGCGCTTCCAGCTTCGCCACCTCAGCCTTCGCCTTCCCGATTGCCCCGTTGAACGCAGTGACCGCCTCTTTCATCTCCTGTAGGAGCACTGCCTGCCCGGCCAGTAATGCCAAGGTCTCCTCCAGTGTCTTCGAGTTGGTCACGCCTTCACTCGCGGTCTTAAGCGTTTCGATCTCGTGCACCTTCGCAAAAGCGACCAAGGCGGCCGCAGGGACCAGATTCTCCACCTTCGATGCCAGCCTCGGCCAGCGCTCGCTAAGCAGCTCGGTGACCTCCTTGATGCGGGCCTCCTGCTTGATCGCGACCTCGAACTGCTTCAGCTTTTCTTCAGCGTTCCGGTATGGATCGACGGGTACTGCGAGCTTACCTCCAGCGTACAGAGCCGACTCACACGCCGGACACTTGTCTTTCGACTTCTCCCTATTCTTCAGGATGGCTGAGTACAACTCGCCGAGCGAAAGCTGTTCCTTGTAGCCAACCAACGCTTGCCGTGCAGCCCTTCGTTCCTCGATCAAGGCGCCCAGGCTTTTCACCTCCGTGGAGATCGCATCTATGCCGGGATCGGGAGCGAGCTTCAGCCCGTTGAGGCGGGCTATCTCCGCGTGGTTCGCCTTCACGACCCCACCATTGCCATCGGGCCCAGATATCCAGTCGCTAATTTCGGCAAGGGTCTTGTGCGCCGGGTATTTAAGAAGGAGGGAGTCCTGCTTGGTCTGGACTTCCTTATCCTTTTCCGGCATCTGCTGCATTATTGCCCGCTGGCCTGCGATCTGCTTTTCCTTGTCCGCCAGTTCCTTGGTCTTCTGGCCTACGGTATCAATATAGTTTTCGAAGTGGTCGTTGAACTGAGTTGCGAACCCGTTGAACTCCTCGAGCCCGAAAAGAGCTGCCAGCCTGGCCTGCTGAGCAGACACAGTGTTCGCTGCAACGCGCGCAAAACCGTCGATCCGGTTTTTCTCCACGAAGCAGAATTCGTAGCTCTTCGGATCAGTTTGGACCTGAACGTTCTTTTTCCCATCTGCCGTCACCCCTAACAGCACCGGACGGTCCGATTTCCGTGTTATCGAATTCCGGATGTACGTGGCCACATCGATCCGCTTAGCATCAGCTTCATTGATCGACCCAAGAAGGCTGTACTCCAAAGCCTCACAAAGGCTGGATTTCCCGGTGCCATTCGGCCCGTAGACGAACGTGTAGGGGTTCTTAAATTCCAGCGTATGCTCGGCGGAAAAGCCCCTGAAATTCTGCACCTTGATGCTGGAGAGCTGAATGATCTTCCCGGCATCGTCAAGAGCAGCCTCCACCTTGACGTTCAAGTCTCCCGAAGCAGTATCACCTGCGGCAGCTATCAACTTCGCAATCAACTTACCTCGCCTACCGCCTGCCGTTCCGCAGGCTTCAACGGCGGCGAAATTGTCCAAGACGAGTCGTGCCAGTTTTCTCTCATACTCTGACAACCCGGCCTGACTTTTTTCCAAAAAGCGCTTGTACTCCGATAGCGATTTAGACATGGCTCTTCAATCAGCGAGTAGTTATTTTGAGTCCAATCAGTGCGTCGACTTTAGGTAAACGTGACAGTCAGAATAGCATCTTGCCAAGACGAAAAAGTCACATATTGTCACTCCTGTCGCTCATGGGGCCAGTACGCGCAGCCTCTCCACCGAAATGGCACCGCCCGTCGTTGTGAGAATGACAGCTTCTGTCTACCGCTCAGCCAGCCGCTTATTGCGGATGCTGAGAGCTCCACCCGATCTACTGTTGAGGACAGGTGAAGCAAAAAGAGCCCGGAATGGCAATTCAGTGGCAGTGGCAACGGTTCAAAAATCAGTGGCAAATCAGTGGCAGATTTCGTTTTTTGCCACTGATTTCCCTTCCCTTAGCGAAAAGCTCTATACTGGTAAGTATTTGATTTATAATGAGTTACCCACAACCCGGGGTACGGTAAAAGTAGTGGAAAGCGCGTTCGGGACGTAGAGGCCGGAGGTTCGAATCCTCTCACCCCGACCAAATGAATCTTAAAGCGGCACAAAAAAAAGCCGGCTTCCTGCAGGAAGCCGGCCGTGGGTCCGAAAATTTATTGAGCAAATTTAATAGCTGCTCGTTTGATGGTGACGGAACCTCCTGCTTTAGGGATCTGGATACCTACCCCCACCGCATTCTGGAGGCTGAAGGCAGAACAGGTGAATTCTGTATCCTGATCTGCGACCAGCGCTCGATTCGCGGTCCAGCACTTAAATTCGGAAGCAGCCCAATTGGCGGAGTAAGCATAGAACTGCAAAATGGAATCCATCCCGCCGTTTCGATTTGAGATGAACGCCTGATCGAAATTAAGGACCATTTTCCAGGTCGCGCCATTCAAATTGACTGGATTGGCAAAGGTGTAGGCAGCAGCAGCCCCTGCCTGGTTCAGAGTAATACGCATGTTTGAACCCGTACTGCTATCTGCCGCGCCGCTGCTCAAAGTCCAGCTATTGGGGCGCGCACTTAATACAACACCTTTTCCTGCGCCCGCCAGAAGTGAATCAAGAATCTGTGGATCATTCACAGCCGGAGTGGTGCGGTTAAACAAGTCTACCGCCGATCCAATCTCCCAATAGAATGGCACCATGCCGTTGGCAAGCGCCGTTTGGGTGACGTATTGAGAATAATATGCCCGCGAAGCGCGATGCAGGGCAAGGTTGTCGCCAGTCAGCTGAGTACGCAACATTGCCTCAAACTCTCCCAACACAACCGGAATCCCGTGGTCCGCGAATTTTGCCTTCATTTTGGCAAACTCCGCGTTCACAAAAGCCTCCTCCTCCCGAGTCGCGTTTCGCGTGGTGTCAGTCGTTGAGTGGAAGCCGTTACCCCAGTAGTAGAACATGGTGGCATACCATTCGTCTTGCGTCTGGATCGACCAGCTGAATGGGTAAAAATGCACTTCTGCCATTTGGCGGCCCGCTACCGTGTCAGTCGGCATGACATTCCAAAGATCGGCAGCCAGATCGATGTTGGTCTGTGGCGATTGAACGATCAACACGCGATAAGCGTTTCTACCACCCGTCGAACGAACCGCATTGACAAATGTTTGGTGATAGCTTTCAAGAACTGCAATGGTGGCTGGATCGGCGGCATCCGGCTCATTGGCGCTTGCAAACAGGACATGCTCGTCAAAGTCCCGCAATGTCGTGGCAATTTGCTCCCAATAGGCCTTCTGTTTGGCGTTGACCGTTTCTTTCTTATCCTCGGTAAAATTCTTCTCCAACCAACCACCGTCCCAATGGATGTTAACGATGACGTACAGCCCGTTGTCCACCGCATACTGCACGACTTGCTTCACGCGGTTGAGCCAGGCGTCGCTGATTTTTCCAGTCTTCTGGTCGGCATACTGATCCCAGGACACGGGAAGCCGAATCGCGTCAAAACCGCTGTCCTTCACCAGTTTGACATAAGCGGCAGAGACCATGGGGTTGCCCCAGCAAGTCTCCGCCGCCGGCGTGCAACCATAAGCTTCCATGGTGTTGCCAACGTTCGTTCCCAGCTTTATTTTGGCGGCCAGCTGCATGGCGTTACTGCTCATGCCAGTCGCATTCGGGGCAATCGGATTGGTGTTGTAGCTCGGATAAAGAGGAACCTTGATCGTAAAATCCTGATAGGTTTTTGCGCCGCAAGTGTTGGTGTAGGCAGCTGTTGCAGTACAGCTAGCGCTTGGCGTGATGGTTTGCTCACGCGCAGTACCTGATGTCCCACAGTCGCCACTCCATAGCCAGGACCCGCCGCTAACTGGTTGCGGTCCAAAGACGATTTGATTTCCCGCATTAACCGAGGCAGTTGCTGTCTGATTCCAGACGCCAGCCAACTTGATATAGGGTGTTACCGCAGTTGGAGAGCAAGTTTGAGCCTGCACGCTTGCAGCGCTTCCTGATAGTGCTAGCAGGGACGCAATAATTAAACGCGTATTCGCCATTTTTTTACCTTATCGTTATTGAAATTGTGGGGACGCTGGAATGGATGAACAGAGCGGGGCGTGCAGGCGCACGCCTCCCTTTGGCCAGACACTTCAGGTCGCCATGGACTTGACCAAGGAAGCGGTCGGATTACTCGGAAGGCGTTGGCGTGGAAGACGACAGTGGTCGGGGCGCGTGTCCCAACCAGTGATGTTGTCGAGCACGCAGCCTGTGACCGGCTTCGGGAAGCCGGCGGGTTGCGCGTCGCGCAGGAAGAGCGGACGCGTTATCGCGTCTTAAATTGTGAATCATCGCAATGTCTCCTTTGCTAACGATTTCGGCTGGATTCAAACCTATTGGAATGACACCAGCCGATGCAATGATTCTGCACCCGACACTTTAGCGAAGCTATTATGAAATTTCTCAAATGGCGGATGAAATTACAGAGTCTGGCCTGCCCGACTTGGGGCACCTCGCCTGTCTTAACCCCAACAAATCGGATCGCCCGGCGCGGCCCGGCATGCTGTCTATCGGCTGATTTCGACCATGCCGCTGGCCAAGTCCGGCGCCAGGATCACGGCGGCATTTTGCGCACGATTGACGGAAGTGGACAGTGTGGCGCCGGCCGCATGGGCTTGCGGCGCTGCCTCGTCGTCCCATCCGTGAACGTAGAGCGCCATGCCGTTCCACCATGGCTTCCAGTTCCCCTCGCGCTGCTCGAACAGCAGCTTCAGACCGGACGGTGTTTGCTCGCAGCGGATGCGCTGGCGCAGGAAGCTGCCGCGCTGGTAGGCCAGGCTGACGCCATCGTCGGCGTATATGTTGCCGAAGCAGTTGGCGCCGGGATAAACGTGCAGCTCCAGCCGCCCTTCCGGAACGAAGGCCGTGCTTTGAACCAGGGGCTGTTTGGGGATGATTGCGCCGGGGCGAACGTAGGCCGGCAACTGCGCGATGTCAGGCTTGACGGTAAAGCTCTTGCCTTCCAGTCGTTGCCCCGTCCAGTAGTCATACCAGCCCGTGCCCGGCAAGTCTACCTTGTAGTCACCCGGCGACTCAGGCGTCGGCGACGGCGCCACCAACAGCTCGCCGCCCACCATGAAGTGATCCTCTGAACCGCCAAGACGATCGCCATTGACCAGCACTGACGGGAAGTTGAGGAATACTGGCCGCAGCAAGGGGATGCCAGTGCGGCTGTTTTCCTCTGCTGCGGCGTACAGATAAGGCATCAGCCGATAGCGCTCCGAAATGAAACGGCGGCGAATCTCGACCTGCGCCGCGTCGCCTACCCACGGTTCCTGGTCTGGCCGCCCGGTTTCCGCGTGGGAGCGGAACAGCGGCATGAAGGCGCCAAGCTGGAACCAGCGCGTCAGCAGCTCGGGCGATGGACGTTGGCCTGCGTAGCCGCCAACGTCGTTGCCGGCGTAGGAAAAGCCGCTAAGGCCAAGGTTGACCAGCTGTTGCATGCCCATCTTGAGGTGCTGCCAGCTGGAGACGTTATCGCCGGTCCACGTCGCTGCATAACGCTGGCCGCCGGCATATGTCGCCCGGGTCAGCACGAATGGGCGAACATCGGGCTGCAACCGCGCCAGTCCTTCGTATGTGGCGCGCGAATTGAGCTGGCCGTATACATTGTGCATTTCGGCGTGCGAGGCGCGCCGCGGTGCAAAGTCGTCGCTATCGATCCGGTGAACGACGTCGAGCGGCATCGTCTTGCTTGGCACGTTGAAAATAGACGGCTCATTCATGTCATTCCAGAAGCCAGCCACACCGTCGCCCACGAAGCCGGCATACAGCTCGCCCCACCAGCGGCGCGCCTGCACGCGGCTAAAATCGGGGAACACGGCCGCGCCGGGCCAGACATCGCCTGAGTAATACTCGCCGCCCGGCACTCTAAGGAACAGGTCCTGCGCTGCGCCGCTGTCGTACGGGGCGTAGCCCTGGCCCGGCACGTTGGCGATATGCGGGTCGGTAATCAGGACAAGGCGTATGCCCTGCTTGCGCAAGTCCCCGGCGAGTTGCCGCACGCTGGGAAAGGCCGTGCGATTGACAGTGAAGGGGCGCGCACGGTCCTGGTAATCGATGTCCATGTAGATGACGTCTGCGGGCAGCCTTTCGCTGCGCAGGCGCTGCGCAATGGCGCGCATTTCAGCGTCCGTCTTGTAGCTCCACTTGGATTGCTGGAAGCCCAGCGCCCATTGCGGCATCAGCGGCGCCGTGCCGGTCAGGCGGGCGTATTGCTGCAGCACGTCTTTTGGCGCAGGACCGGCCATCACATAGTAGTCGACCGGACCGTCCTTGCCGCTGATTGTCAGCACGCCTTGTTCAGCCTTGCCGAAATCGAAATTGGTGCGCCATGTATTGTCGAGGAACAGGCCGTAGGCCTTGCCAAGGTCGCTCACCGTCATGAAGAACGGGATCGTCTTGTAAAGCGGATCGGTCGCCTGGGTGAACATGTAGGTATCCGAGTTCCACATGGTGTAAGCGCCACCCTTGCGGTCGAAGGATCCGGTCTTGTCGCCCAGGCCAAAGATATGATCGTCGCCGTTCAAGCGTCCACGCAAGCGAAAACCACCTTCTGCCGGGAGCGCGGAACGGCCGGCAAGGTCGGCCAGCAGCAGCTTGCCGCTGCCATCCAGCACGTCCGTCCGCAAGCTTCGCAGGTCGATGCGTGCGCGGATGTCAGCAGCATCCACATGCACCGTTTCGCCGCTGCGCTTGACCTTCATTGGCTGACGGGCGCCACGCGTCGCGGCGGGAACAGCCCACGAAGCGTCTTCCGGCAATGCCCCGCGGCCCATGCGGATGCGCATGATGCCGGCGGCCGGCGCGGACACTTCAAGCATCACGCCGCCGCGCGAAAGGACCATGCGGTCCACGGTTTCGGCGTGAAGCGCGCTTGCCGCGAACAGCGCGAGAATGGCTACGGCATTACTGGGCCGCATACATGGAGGAATACTTTGCGCCAAAATAGAGGATGAAGGCGTAGCAAGCGGCTGGCAGCATGAACGATGCCTGCACGCCGATTGCATCCGCCAAAGCGCCTTGCGCGAACGGCACCAGGGCGCCGCCGACAATGGCCATGCACAGGATGCCCGATCCCTGGCCGGTGTACTTGCCCAGGCCATGCAGCGCCATGCTGAAGATCGTCGGGAACATGATCGAGTTGCACAGGCCAACCGCGAGGATGGCCCACATCGCCACGCTCCCCTTGCCGAAAGTAGCCGCCAGCACGAGGCCAATCGCCACCAGCGAATTGACGGCCAGGGTCTTGCCGGGGCTGGCCACGCGCATCACCACGAAGCCGATGAAACGGCCAACCATCGCGCCGCCCCAGTAGATGCTGACATAGTGAGCCGCATCCGCGTGCGCCAGGCCAGCAATATGGGCTTCGCCGAGGAAGTTGATCAGGAAGCTGCCGATGCTGACCTCTGCGCCGACGTAGAGGAAGATACCGATTGCACCCAGCACCAGATGGCGGTGAGCCCAGGCCGATCCATGGCCTTCGCCCGCCAGCGACACATCTTCGCTGTCGGCGATCTGCGGCAGTTTGGCGACGAAGAACAATACCGCCAGCAGCGCCAGCGCACCGGCCAGCGCCAGATAGGGGCCGCGCACGGTGGCGGCATTGGCTGCCGCGGCTGCAGCAGCGCCGCCGGTCGACAGGATCAGGATGCCGCCAATGGAAGGGCCGATCGTGGTGCCGAGGGAGTTGAAAGCCTGCGTCAAGTTCAGGCGGCTCGATGCCGTACGTGGCGGTCCGAGCACCGTGACGTAGGGATTGGCCGCCACTTGCAGCACAGTGATGCCCGATGCAAGCACGAAGAACGCCAGCAGGAACAAGCCGTAGCCGCCGAACGAGGCCGGATAGAACAGCACACATCCACCGGCGGCAATCAGCAAGCCGGTTACCGCGCCTTTCTGATAGCCGATGCGGCGGATCAGGGCGCCCGCCGGCATCGATACGATGAAGTAGGCGCCAAAGAAGCATAGCTGCACCAGCATGGCCTGGAAGTATGACAGCGTGTAGATCGCCTTCAGGTGCGGAATCAGCACGTCGTTCAGCGAGGTAATCAGACCCCACATGAAGAACAGCAGTGTGACGATGACCAGTGCGCCGGTGTTGGTTCCATTCTGCGCGCTGCCTGCCGCCTGGGGAGGTGCAGCCGGAGTGTTGTTGGGTGCGATGGATGCCATGAATTGTCTCCTATGATTTCTTGTATTTACATGCCGGCCGGTGCGCGCGGCAGGTCTCGGCCCTGCGTGCCCCAGCCAGCCGTATCAGGCTGCGGCGCGAGCTTGAACGTCAGGGTGCCTGCTCCCTGCAGTTGCTCCCAATCGAGCCACACGCGCGACAGCGGCCGGCCACCCCACTGCACCGACTGCACGAAGCGGCGCTCGCCCGGCTTGGCTTCCGGCGCTTCAATGCGCAGCGTGCGGCCTTGCGGCAGGTCGATCTCGGCACGCGCAAAACGCGGCGCGTGCAGCAGGAAGCGGCCGCTGCCCGGTGCATCCGGGTAAAGTCCCAATGCGCTGAACAGATACCAGGCCGACATGGTGCCCAGGTCGTCGTTGCCGGTGACGCCGCTTGGCCCGTTGCCGAACAAGGTTTCCGCTGCGCGCAGCACAGTGGTGGTCTTCCAGGGCTGCCCCAGCAGAGTGTACATCCATGGCGCGTGCAGGTCCGGTTCGTTATTCGGGTTGTAGCGGAACTGGCTGTAGTAGCTGTAGGCGCCGACCACCCAGGACTTGCGCACAGCTGCCGGGTCGGCCAGGACCGCTTCGTAATCGAAGAACTGGTCGAGCCGCTGCAGCGCCTTGGCCTGCCCGCCCATCGCTGCCGCCAGACCGGGAACATCCTGCGGCACCAGCCACTGGTATTGCCAGGCCGTGCCTTCGTGGAAGCCGCGTTCGGCGCGCGGATCGTAGTTCCCGTTCAAATCGGTGAACCAGCTGCCGTCCATCACGCGGGGACGCGGAAAACCGCGCTGTCCGGTCGGGGCATCGATCACGGACGGGTCCCATACTTTGCGCCAGTTAAGGGCGCGCTGCTCCAGCAGCCGGGCGTCCTTGGCCTTGCCGAGCGCCTTGGCCATGATTGCCAGCGAGCTGTCAGCCAGCGCATATTCCAGCGTCGCCGAGGCGCCGTGGTGCGGGTCGATGTCCATGCCCTTGGCGACAAAACCACGGTCATACTGAACGAAGCCTTGGCTCAGGTAGTTGGGATTGCCGGCGCGGCCCTCGGCGCGGATGCGCGATGGCGGCACGCCAAAGGCGTTCTCGCGCAGCGCGGCATAAGCCTCGCGCTCGCGGCCTTTCAGTGCGCCAAAGCGCCACAAGTCGACCAGGAATGGCGTCACCGGGTCGCCGGTCATCACGTTGCTGTCGAAGTTAGCATAGCCCCAGCGCGGCAGCCAGCCGCCCTGTTCACGGATCTTCAGCACCGAGTTGGCGATGTCGCGCGAGCGCTGCGGGCGCAGGAGGGCAAGCAGCTGGTTCTGGGCACGGTAGGTATCCCACAGCGAGAAGAACTCGTAGTACGTCCAATCCTTGGCAGTATGCAAGGCATCGTCGTAGCCACGGTAGCGGCCATCGGCATCGCTGCCGGTCAGTGGCTGCAGCAGCGCGTGGTACAAGGCGGTGTAGAACACTGTGCGGTCGTCGTCGCTGCCGCCTTCGATGCGTACCGTTCCCAGTTCTTTCTGCCATGCTGCCTGCGCCTGCGCCCGCATTGCGTCGAATGTGAGCGGCTTGCCGTTGGCCATGCCTTCGGCCTTCAGGTTGATGCGCGCCCCTTCCGCGTCGACGTGGGAAATCGCGCCGACCGCAGTAACGGCCGGACCATTCCTGAGGTCAAAGGTCAGCCAGACGCCGTGTGGGCGGCTGTCGCCCTGCTGGCTCGGCCCCTTCACGCCCGGCCAGCCGCCGCGGTCATCCCAGATGCCATGGGCAACGAAGGGCTGGTCGAACACGATGCGGAACCAGGTGGTGTACTGGGCGCCGCCGCAGAAACTTTTGGTGACGATCTTGCCTTCGACGCTGCGGTCGTCCAGCACGCGTACTTCGCTGCCGACCACGGAATGGCGTTCGTTGGCCTGGCCCAGGTTGAGCAGTACATGGCCGCTCGCGGTGCCAGCAGCAAAGGTGTAGCGTTCGGCGGCGGCGCGGGTCAGCGCGGTGGCTTCGGCGGTAATGCCGCCATAGCTGGTGAGCTGCACCTTGTAGTAGCCCGCCTGGCCAACCTCGCCTTCGTGGGTGTAGTCGGCAGCGTAGCGCTTGTAGTGGAAGCTTTCCGCTTTTTTGGTGTCGAAGTCGCCACCTGGGCCGATGGTGCCGGTGACCGGCAGTACGGAAAGCTGGCCGCCCTGTTCCCAGCAACCGGCGCCGGACAGGAAGGAGTGGCCGAAACCGCGGATGCGCGTATCGCTGTAGTGCCAGCCGGCGTAATGTTCGCCAGTCGGGCTGACCTGGATCATGCCGAAGGGAGCAGATGCGCCGGGGAAGGTATTGCCTTCGTCCTGGGTGCCGATGAAGGTGTTGACCGGCATGTCGGCCGGTGCTGCGGCCAATGGCAGCGCGAACGCTGCCAGCAGGACGGAGCAAAGGGTGAGGCGGAATGCTTTCATTACGATGCTTCTCCTTCGAGCACGTCGAACAGCTGCTGCATGGCTGCGGGCGGTGGTGGCGTGGCGCCGGACTGCAGGCAGGCGGCGGAACCGGCCGCCAGTGCCGCGTGCAGGTGGGACTGGAGCGAACGGTCGGGATGGCGCGCAAGACTGTGCAGCAGGCCAGCCACGCTGGCATCGCCGGCACCAACCGTATCGACCACCGGGACGGCGGGCGCACGGGCATCGGCACGTTCCTCTCCACGGAACAGGCTCGCGCCCTGGCCGCCACGCGTCAGCAGGCAGAGCGCGGAAGGCGCGAGCACGCGCAACTGGTGCAGCGCTGCGTCCAGGGCAACGCCTGGGAACAGGCCGCGCAGGTCGTCATCGGAGACTTTGATCACGTCCGCCAGTTCCGCCATGCTGCGCAAGGTTGGCGTATAACGCTCATCCATGAGGTTGCGGTAATTCGGGTCGTAGCTGATCGCCACGCCCTGCTCTTTCAGTTTTTCAGCCAGCGCAACCAGGTTCGACGCCAGCGGCTCGCGCGCCAGGCTGATGCCGCCGAAATGCGCCCAGCGCAAGTCGCGCGACCAGTATTCCGGCAGCGCCTCGGGATCAAAATGCAGGTCGGCGCTGTCATCGCCGATGAAGAAGTAGCGAGGTGGCTCACCTTGCTCAACGATCGCCAGCAGCGGCGAGCGTTCGACGCGCTGCAGCAGGCGCAGGTCGAGCCCAACCGACTCGCTGGCCGTCCACAAGGCATCGCCGAACCGGTCAAGGCTGATCGCGCCGGCGAAGGCTGTGCGTTCGCCCATTACTGCCAGCGCGCGGGCCACATTCCATACCGAGCCGCCGACGCGGCTGACCCAGCGCTCGTCGCCCTGGTAAATCATGTCTGTGAGCGCCTCGCCGGCGCACAGCATCACTGGCGCGTCACGCATGGCCGCCCTCCCCCAGCACCGCCACGATGTCGTAGCAAGCACCCATGGTGTGATAGTCCACCTTGCCGGCCGGGCTCTTTTCGTCGCTCAGCTTGCGGTTGTCGCCGGACAGGATGCGGTACCAGGCGCCATGCTCGTGATCGACGAGGTGGGTCCAGCTATAGGCCCACAGGCGCTGGTACCAGTCCCAATACTCATTGTTGCCGGTGCGCTTGGCCAGCATGGCGGCAGCTGCCGTACTTTCGGCCTGCACCCAGAAATACTTATGCGGATCGCATACTGTCAGGTCCGGCGCCAGCGAGTATGCCAGGCCGCCGTGTACGGAATCCCAGCCTTTGTTCACGGCAGTCTGGAACAGGCGTTCCGCGGTCGGCAGCAGCCAGTCCAGGTCTTTGCCCAGCACACTGCCGCGCGCCTCGAGCTGCAGCAACAGCTTGGCCCATTCGGTGAAGTGGCCGGGCTGGTAGCCCCATGGGCGGAACAGGTTTTCCGGATCGTCGATATTGAAGCGCCAGTCCGGCTGCCAGTCCGGGCCGTAGTGCTCCCAGATCAAACCGCCGCAACGGGCCGCCTGGCGCTGGGTGATGTTGTAAGCAACCATGTAGGCGCGCTCCAGATAGCGCAGCTCGCCGGTCGCCTGGTGCGCAGCCAGCAGCGCTTCGCAGGCGTGCATATTGGCATTCTGGCCCCGGTAGCTCGAAAGCACGCTCCAGTCGCGGCTCGCTTCGTCGGCGTACAGGCCTGCCTCTTCATCCCAGAAGCGCTTTTCCATCAGCTCGAAGGTTTCGCCGATCCAGGCGCGCGCCTCTTCCAGTCCTGCCATGGTGGCATGGGAATAAGCGAGCAGCACAAAGGCCTGGCCGTAGGCGTGCTGGGTGCCGTCCTCCACTTCCCTGCCGTTCAGCATCCAGGCGTAGCCGCTTCCGCTCGCATCGCGGTGCACGTCGCGCAGGAAGCGCAGGGCATGGCGTGCGCCTTCCAGGTAGGCAGGATCGTGGAAATGGCGGTAAGCCATCGAATACGTGAAGACAAAACGAGTGCTGCTGACCAGGTGCCGGTGCTGGGCATCGTAGACGGTGCCGTCGTCCTTGAAATAATGATAGAGGCCGCCGGCCGGATCGATCGCGCGCGGATGGTAAAAGCGCATCGCGTGGCGGACATGGTCGAGCAGGACATCCGGGTTGCGGAAATTCGGGAGATTGGTCATGTTGGGCCTGGTGTGTACGCTAGTCGTCGCAACTGCTTTCGCGCACGATCAATTCGACTGGCATGGTTATCTGGGAGGGGTTTTCTTCTGGTTTCTGGAGCAGTAATTCGATCCCCGCGCGCCCCAGGTCCTCCTTGTCAACGTGGATGGTGCTGAGCGGGGGGATGGCTGCAGCGGCGCTGCTGATGTCGTCGAAGCCGACGATCGCGATGTCATGCGGGATCTTCATGCCCTCGTTCAGGCAATGCTTCATGGCGACCAGCGCCGTGCTGTCGTTGTAGCAGAACAGGGCATCGGGCCGTTTTGGAAGACTGAGCAGGCTGCGCATGGCTTCCACTACGGCCTCATCACCCTCGCCCATGGTGGGGACGATGACTTCCAGGTCGGGATCGGCAAACACCTTGGCATCGAACAGCGCCTGGCGAAAGCCACGATTGCGCTGCTGGATGCTGTAATGGGCAAGGGAACCGGACATCATGGCGATACGCTTGCGGCCGCAGCGCAGCAGGTGCTGGGTAGCAAGATAGCCGCCGCGCACGTTGTCCGGGTTGATGGAGGTGAAGCCACGCCTGTGCATGTCCACCAGCACGATAGGCTTGCCGGACTGCTGCAAGGCGGCCAACACTTCCGGCTCGAAGAATCCCGCGCACAGGATGGCGTCTGGCTGGTGCACCCGGATCAGGCCCTGCACCGGTTCGGCCGGGCTGACTGCGATGAAGGACAGGGCAATGCCCTCGCGCCGGCAAGCCGCTTCGGCGCCGTGCAGGACCGGGGAATAGAACTGGCTGGACGCCAGCGTGTTGTGCTGGCTGTGCAAAAGGAAGGCGATGCGGCGGATGCGCCCTTTCTTGAGCTGTCCGAAGTCATAACCCATTTTCTCGGCGGCCTGGCGCACCTGGTTGCGCGTGACTTCGGTCATGCCGGCCTGGTTCTTCAGCGCGCGCGAGACCGTGCCGATCGACAGGCCTGTGGCTTCCGCAATGTCGCGCAAGGTGACCTGGCTCACAGCTGCACTCCTGGGCAGGAAATCAAGTGCATGAAGAGTCTCCAAATTTCAGTTTATTAAACGCCTATCCTGGCGTTTCCCGGCGCCGAGCGAAGCTGCATTTTCTCGCGCCATATATAGGTAAGTTTTATATCAGCCGCCTTTTGCGGGCGTCAACAAAAGCGGCCGGAAGCAGGCCTTTTTAGCTGTTTTTAGTAAACACGAAGCTCATCCGCCAGTGACCGCAGGCGCAGCGACTTGCGCAGCGTTGCCAGGCTGGCCTTGGAAGCAATTTGCAAGCTTACGGTTTCGC
>Ga0102595_100862_pt1 | contig 16655 bp, 16 predicted proteins | sample Araplaol_mTSA_r2_2_FD_76864 | JGI IMG/M metagenome (GOLD analysis project Ga0102595, IMG submission 76864) | Arabidopsis root microbial communities from North Carolina, USA - plate scrape MF_Col_mTSA_r2 (SPADES assembly) (version 2) | ecosystem: Host-associated > Plants > Roots > Endosphere...
ATGCGTGGGCACTGTCGGGAAAAGTGCTCGCCGGAAAAACGGAACAGTGCTGAGAGGGTTCAGGGCTGTATGGGCACTGAAAACACTGTGGATTCGGGCTCTGGGAAGCGCCGCTATTGAGAAGGAAACCTGTTGGGAAAAGGCTTCGATGTAAAAAGCTGATGCTTTACCGAAGCTGCTATTGTAACCGCCCGGCGCAAATCGCGCCTTTTGCCCTGCTGGACCGGCTTCCTCAGCCCTCAAACTGCGGGTGCAGCTGGCGGATCCGGTTCATGGCCATGCCCGCGGCGGCGGTGCGGGTTTCCACGCCCAGCTTGGCGTAAACCCGTTCCAGGTGCTTCTTCACGGTGGCCGGGCTGGAGCCCAGGATGTCGCCGATGTCGCGGTTGGTCTTGCCCTTGACCACCCAGTACAGCACCTCGGCCTCGCGGGCCGTGAGCTTGAAGCTCAAGCTCATGGCCTCGACCACCGCATCGTCGGAGATCTCGCGCATCACGATCAGCCAGTCGCCCCGGCCGGCGGCATCGCCGCTTTCGCCGCCGTCGCCGGTCTGCTGGTGCAGCCGGAAGGTCAGCCGGCGCGGGCCCATTTCCACCGCCAGGCGCGGCGGCTCAACCTGGCGTTCGGCGTCCGCGATGTGGCTGCGCAGCCAGGCCAGCACCGGCTCGGGCGTTTGCGGCGCCGAAGTGCCGTAGTAGCGCATTAAAAGCTCGCGCGCCAGCGGCGTCTGCCAGATCAGCCGGCCGTCGGCCGCGCCGCCCATGCGCACCGTGATGCTGGCATAACCGAAGGCGTCCAGCGCGTTGCGCGCCTGGCCGGCCTGGCGCGCCTCCTGGCGGGCGCGGCGCGCGCCCTGCAGGTGTACGCCCATGCGCGCCATCACTTCCTTGGGTTTGATGGGCTTGGTCACGTAGTCCACGCCGCCGGCCTCCAGCGCGGCCACCAGGTGCTCGGTTTCGGTCAGCCCCGTCATGAAGATGATGGGAATGTGGGCGGTCTCGGCCGCGGCCTTCAGGCGCTTGGCAACCTCAAAACCGTCCATGCCCGGCATCATCGCGTCCAGCAGCACGATGTCGGGCCTGGCCTGCAGCGCCCGCTGCAGCGCGGCCTCGCCGCTGGTGGCCACCAGCACGGTATAGCCCGATTCATCAAGCGCATCGTGCAGCACCGAGAGGTTGTCGGGCACGTCGTCCACGATGAGCACGACGTCGCTGTTGGCCCGGTCCAGCGTGCGGTCCAGGCTGCGGCTCGGCGGGTTCAGTGTGGCGGGGGAATCTTCAAGCACGCTGCTCATGGCTGGCCTCCTGGTTGGCGAGCTGGCGGCCCATGGCCTCGAACTGGAACTGCCGCGCCAGCACGCGCATGTCTTCAACGAATGCGGCGGTGGCGGGCTGCTGCCGCTCTATCTCCGCCAGCATGTTCATGATGCCGCGGTAAAAACCGAGGCTGACCACCTCCTGCAGCGCGGCCAGCTGCGGGGCGTGGGGCAGCACGCGCCGCTCGGGCGCGGCCGCGGGCAAGGCCTCTTCCTGCGCCGCATCGTCATAACGCCAGGTGAGTGACAGGCGCCGCTCCAGCCAGGCGATCAGCTCGGTGTGGCGCACGGGTTTGAGGATGAAGTCCTCGGGAAGAATGCCGGCGTCGTTCTCCATGCCCTTGTCAAAGGCATTGGCCGAGACGATGGCCAGGTGTATGCCCTCATGGCCGGAACCGTGGATGCGGCGCAGCGTCTCCCAGCCGTCTATGCCCGGCATGGCCAGGTCCATGAAGATCACGTCGGGCTGGTAGCCGGCGGCCAGCAGGTCCAGGCAATCGTGGCCGCTGGCGGCGGTGCGCAGCTCAAAGCCCATGGGCTGCAGCAGCTGCACCAGCAGTTCGCGGTCGGGCTCCTCGTTGTCGACCACCAGCAGCTTGCGGCGCGGACCCTCGTAGCCGCTCGGCCGGCGCCGCACCGGCGCGGCGGCGGCTTCTTTGGCAGCGCCCGCCGGCAGGTGCACCTCGGGCAGGAACAGCCGTATGCGGAAGATGGAGCCCTGGCCCGGCGTACTGACCACCGTCATCTCGCCGCCCATCAGGTCGGTCAGCATCTTGGCAATCGTCAGGCCCAGGCCGGCGCCCGGCGTGCCTTCGGCGCTCTGGCCGGCCGCGGCGCCGCGCGCGAAGGGCTCGAAGATGCGCGCGAGTTCCGCCTCGCGCATGCCGGGGCCGGTGTCCTCGATGTCGATGTAGGCCATCTCGCGCGCATGGCGCAGCCGGAAAGTCACCTGCCCCTGCACCGTGAACTTGATGGCATTGCCCAGCAGGTTGATGAGGATCTGGCGCACGCGTTTTTCGTCGGCGCGCACCAGCTCGGGCAGGTTGCCGCTGGCCTCGAAATGGAAGGCCAGGCCCTTGGCCGCGGCCTGCAGCTCGAACATGCCGGCCATCTCGTGCACACAATCGGCGAAATGCATGGGCTTGACGTTGAGCGTGAGCTTGCCCGCCTCGATGCGGGCGATGTCCAGCGTGCCCTCGATCAGCGACAGCAGGTGTTCGCCGCCGCGCTTGATGACGCTGACGGCCTGCTTGCGGTGCGGCGGTATTGCGCTGTCCTCGCCCATGAGTTGCGCATAACCCAGGATGCTGTTGAGCGGTGTGCGCAGCTCGTGGCTGATGGCGCTGATGTAGCGGCTCTTGGCCTGGTTGGCCTGGTCGGCATGGTGGCGTGCCTCTTCGGCCACGCGCTTGGCCTGCTGCAGCGCCTCGTCGGTCTGGCGGTGCGACTCGATCTCGCGCATCAGCAAATGCGTCTGGCGGTTCGATTCCTCCTGCGCCACCTGCCGGCTCTTGTGCGCCAGCACCAGCCACCAGGCGACCAGGCCGGCGATCACCAGCAGCGCCATATAGGCCTTCAGAAAGCCCGACTTCAGGGCCGGCTCCGAGGGGGTGAAGTCCGACAGCGCGCTGATTTCCTGGTGGTACAGCAGGCCGAACACGCTGGCCAGCAGCGGCACGATGATCAGCATCAGCAGCAGGAAGTGGCCCAGGCCGGTGTCCAGGTAAGGCCAGGCGCGGCGCGGCAGCAGCCAGCGCAGCGCGCCCGACCATTGCGCCGAGAGGCTCGCGTGTGGCTTGCACAGGTCGCCGCAGCGCGCATCCAGCGTGCAGCACAGCGAGCAGATAGGCCCCTGGTAGGCCGGGCAGTGGGCCATGTCCGGGCCTTCGTAGGCGCGCTCGCAGATCACGCATTGCTGCAAGGCATAAGGCTTGTAAGCGCCTTCGCCGGGCGCCACGGCCGGGCCACGCGCAATGTAGTAACGGCCCTTGGTGGCCCAGGCGATCAGCGGCGCCGCCACAAAGGCCGTTCCCATGGCGATCACCGCCGAAAAAGCCTGCGCCATTTCGCCATACATCCCCAGGTGCGCCGTGATGGACAGCGCCGAGGCCAGGGCCATGGCGCCCACGCCGACCGGGTTGATGTCATAGAGGTGGGCGCGCTTGAACTCTATGCCCGGCGGGCTCAGGCCCAGCGGCTTGTTGATGACCAGGTCGGCCACCACGGCCATGACCCAGGCGATGGCAATGTTGGAGTACAGGCCCAGCACGTCGCCCAGCGCCTGGAAGACGTTCATCTCCATCAGCATGAAGGCGATCAGCGTGTTGAACACCACCCAGACCACGCGGCCCGGGTGGCTGTGCGTGATGCGCGAGAAAAAGTTCGACCAGGCCAGCGAGCCGGCATAGGCGTTGGTCACATTGATCTTGAGCTGCGACACCACCACGAAGAGCGCGGTGGCGGCCACGGCCATGCCGTAGTGCGGGAACACGTATTCATAGGCCGCGAGGTACATCTGGTTGGGGTCCACCGCACGGTCCAGCGGCACCATGTTGCTGATCGCCAGGTAGGCCAGGAAGGCGCCGCCCAGCATCTTCACCACGCCCAGGAAGACCCAGCCCGGCCCGCCGGCCAGCACGCCGCCCCACCAGCGCCAGCGCCTGGCCGGCGTCTGCACCGGCATGAAGCGCAAATAGTCGGCCTGCTCGCCCATCTGGGTGATCAGCGCAATGCCCACGGTCAAGGCAGCACCAAACAGGTGCAAATCAAACTCGCCACCCACCCCCTTCTCACCGCCATAGTGCAGCACGCCCGAAAAAGCACCAGGATCGCGCAGCAGCACAAACACAAAGGGCACGACCAGCATGACCAGCCATAAGGGCTGGGTCCAGACCTGCAGGCGCGAGATCACGGACACGCCGTGGGTGACCAGCGGAATCACCACCAGCGCGCAGACCAGATAGCCCCAGCTGGGCGGGATGCCCAGGGCCAGGTCCAGCGCATAGGCCATGACGGCCGCCTCCAGCGCAAAAAAGATGAAGGTGAAAGAGGCGTAGATCAGCGAGGTCAGCGTGGAGCCTATGTAGCCGAAGCCGGCGCCGCGCGTCAGCAAGTCCATGTCCACGCCGTAGCGAGCCGCGTAAATGCTGATGGGCAAGCCGGCCAGGAAGATGATGAGGCCGGTGGCGACGATGGCCCAGAAGGCATTGGTGAAGCCGTACTTGACCAGCAAGGTGGCGCCCACCGCTTCCAGGATCAAAAAAGAGGCCGCGCCAAAGGCGGTGTTGGCGACCCGCCATTCCGACCACTTGCGAAAACGCTGCGGCGTAAAGCGCAGCGCGTAGTCTTCCATGGTTTCGCTGGCCACCCAGCTGTTGTAGTCGCGCCTGACCTTGATGATGCGCTGCAGCGGCGGCGCTTCGGCCGCCATGGGCGCGGCCGCTACCGCTTCGGGCGGCAGGGGCGGCTGCAGGGGCGTGAGCGGGGCGTCCATGGGAGGGGCAGATGCGCCGGGCGCGTAGTGATTGAGCGTCTTCAGGTGCATGTTCTGTGCCATGCGCCCGGGCAGCCCGCCCCAGGCTGGACCGTAGGCGGCGTCTTATGGCACCATTCTTGCACCCCGGCAGCATCCCCAAGCCGGCAGCCTGCCCTGAGAGAGCCCCATGGAATTGACACCCCGAGAAAAAGACAAGCTGCTTATTTTTACGGCTGCCCTGCTGGCCGAAAGGCGCCGCGCCCGCGGCCTGAAGCTCAACTACCCCGAGTCCGTGGCGCTGATCAGCGCCGCCGTCATGGAAGGCGCGCGCGACGGCAAGTCCGTCGCCCAGCTCATGAGCGAGGGCCGCACCGTGCTGACGCGCGCCGACGTGATGGACGGCATTCCCGAGCTGATCCCCGACATCCAGGTCGAGGCGACCTTTCCCGACGGCACCAAGCTGGTCACCGTGCACCAGCCCATTGTCTGAACGCCGCCAACAACATCCATCCCACAGGAGATTGCCGTGAGTTTTTTCGCCCTGCCCTCGCCCCGCGCATTGCGCGCCCTGCTGGCCCTGGCGGCCGCGCTGCCCGCGGCAGCCTTCGCGCACACCGGCGTGGACGGCCACACGCACCTGGATTTTTTCACCGGCTTGCTGCACCCGCTGACGGGCATGGACCACCTGGCGGCCATGGTGGCCGTGGGCCTGTGGAGCGCGCTGGCCGCGCGCCGCGCCGGCCCTGAGCTGCTGTGGGGCCCGATGGGCTTTGCCGGCATGCTGCTGCTGGGCGCGTTGCTGGGCCTGCAGGGTGTGCAGCTTCCCGCCGTTGAGCCCATGATCGCGGCTTCGCTGCTGGTCACGGGCCTGCTGGTCGTGGCGCGCTGGCATGTAGCCGGCATTGCGGCCGCGCTCATCGTCGGTGTGTTCGCCGTCTTCCACGGCCTGGCCCACGGCTATGAACTGGCCGCGGCGCCCAGCGCCTGGGCCACCCTGTCGGGCATGCTGGCCGCCACCGTGCTGCTGCACCTGGCCGGCCTGGGCGCCGGCTGGGCGCTGCGCAGTGCCAACGCCTGGCTGCCGCGCGCGGCCGGCGCAGTCGTCGCCATTTTCGGCGTGACCCTGCTGGCCCGGCTGGCCTGAAAGCGCGCCATGATTCCCGGAGAACTCATCACCGACGGCCCTGACCACGTGCTCAACGCGGGCCGGCGCACGCTGACTGTCGTTGTGCAAAACACGGCAGACCGCCCTATTCAAGTGGGCTCGCATTACCACTTTGCCGAAACCAACGGCGCCCTCGGTTTTGACCGCGACGCGGCGCGCGGCATGCGGCTCAACATCGCCTCGGGCACGGCCGTGCGTTTTGAGCCGGGCCAGCAGCGCACGGTGGAACTCGTGGACTTCGCGGGTGAACGAAACGTCTATGGCTTTCGCGGCCTGATCCAAGGAAAACTGTAATGGCAACCATAGGACGCCGCGCCTACGCGGAAATGTTCGGCCCCACGGTCGGTGACCGCCTGCGCCTGGCCGACACCGAGCTGCTGGTCGAAGTCGAGGCCGACTACACCTTGCGCGCCGGCAGCTACGGCGAGGAAGTCAAGTTCGGTGGTGGCAAGACGATACGCGACGGCATGGCCCAGTCGCAAAAGACGCGGGCCGAAGGCGCCATGGATTGCGTGATGACGAATGCGCTCATCATCGACCACTGGGGTATCGTCAAGGCCGACATAGGCCTCAAGGGCGGGCGCATCGCGGCCATCGGCAAGGCCGGCAACCCCGACACCCAGCCCGGCGTCGACATGATCATTGGCCCGGGCACCGAGATCATCAGCTGCGAAGGCATGATCGTCACCGCCGGCGGCATCGATTCGCACATCCATTTCATCTGCCCGCAGCAGATCGAGGAAGCGCTGACCTCCGGCATCACCACCATGCTGGGCGGCGGCACGGGCCCGGCCACCGGCACCTTCGCCACCACCTGCACGCCCGGCCCCTGGAACATCGAACGCATGCTGCAGGCGGCCGACGCCTTCCCCATGAACCTGGGTTTCCTCGGCAAGGGCAATGCCAGCCTGCCCGCCGCGCTGCATGAACAAATCAACGCCGGCGTCATAGGCCTGAAGCTGCACGAGGACTGGGGCACCACGCCGGCGGCCATCAGCAACTGCCTGGACGTGGCCGAAGCCACCGACACCCAGGTCGCCATCCACAGCGACACGCTCAACGAGTCGGGCTTTGTCGAGAACACGATTGCCGCGACCAAGGGCCGAAGCCTTTGCGCCTTCCACACCGAGGGCGCGGGCGGCGGCCATGCGCCCGACATCCTGCGCGTGGTGGGCGAGGAGAACTTCCTGCCCTCCTCCACCAACCCGACCATGCCCTACACCGTCAACACACTCGACGAACACGTCGACATGCTGATGGTGTGCCACCACCTGGACGCCGGCATCGCCGAAGACCTGGCTTTTGCGGAAAGCCGCATCCGCAAGGAGACCATCGCCGCCGAGGACGTGCTGCACGACCTGGGGGCGATCAGCATGTTCAGCTCCGACAGCCAGGCCATGGGCCGCGTCGGCGAAGTCATCATCCGCACCTGGCAGACCGCGCACAAGATGAAGCTGCAGCGCGGCAAGCTGCCCGGCGACAGCGAGCGCCACGACAACTTCCGCGCCAAGCGCTACATCAGCAAATACACCATCAACCCGGCGATCGCCCACGGTATCTCGCACGAGGTCGGCTCGGTCGAGCTTGGCAAGTGGGCCGACCTGGTGGTCTGGAAGCCGGCCTTTTTCGGCATCAAGCCCTCGGTCATCCTCAAGGGCGGCTTTATCGCGATGGCAGCCATGGGCGACCCGAACGCCTCCATCCCCACGCCGCAGCCGGTGCACTACCGCCCGCAGTTCGGCGGCTTCGGCGGCGCCATCGCCAGGGGTTCGCTGACCTTTGTCTCGCAAGCCGGCCTGAACGCCGGTGTCAAGGAGCGCTTCGGCCTGGCCAAGACCCTGAGCGCGGTGAAAAACGTGCGCGGCGTGCGCAAACAGCACATGGTCCACAATGCCTACCTGCCCAGGATGGAAGTCGATGCCCAGACCTACCTGGTGCGGGCCGACGGCCAGCTGCTGGGCTGCGAGCCGGCCACCAGCCTGCCGATGACGCAGCGGTATTTCCTTTTTTAAGCCCCTGAACCTTCACCCCTCACGACAACAGTGGACCTCGAAGAACGTTTTGTCTGCACCGTGATGGGCGCCATCTGGGGCGCCCTGCTGGGTTTGATGCTGGCCATGGCGCTGTCGCTGGTCCGGCCGCTGCTGAACAACAACGACTACCTGGTCTTTAACTGGGTCGAGGTCATTGCCGCATGCTCAGCGCTGTTCGCCGTGCTGGGCCTGTTGTTCAAGACCTCAATCGCGGCCGTCCTGGGCGAACTGGTCGCGCTGACCTACACCCACGGCCTGCGCCGCGAAGCGCCCGATGGCCTGCCCTGGTGGGTGCAGATCCTGTTTTTCGCCGCGGTGGTCACGCTGGCATACTGGTTTTTTTGAAAGTTAGCTGTGATCCAGGTTTCCAAAGTGATTTCGCAGGGCGCGGGCCTGGCCCCCGTGCTCGTCAAGCGCGCCGCCACCGTCGAGCTCGACTGGGACGTGCGCCAGAAAAGCCGCTTTGACGCGACCGACTCGCAGGGCCGCCGGCTCGGCGTGTTCCTGCCGCGCGGCACGCTGGTGCGCGGCGGCGACGTGCTACTGGCCGAAGACGGCTCCATGGTCAGGGTGATCGCCGCGCCGCAGGCGGTGCTGCGCATCACGGCCTGCAGCGCGCACGGCTCGCCTTTTGACCTGACGCGCGCGGCCTACCACCTGGGCAACCGCCATGTGCCCATAGAGCTCAAGCCCGACCACCTCAAGATAGAGCCCGACCATGTGCTGGCCGACATGCTGCGCGCCATGCACCTGATCGTGAATGAGGCCGAAGAAGCCTTTGAACCCGAGGGCGGCGCCTACAGCTCGGGCGGCCACGGGCACGGGCACGACCACGGCCATGACCACGGTCAACAAGGGCACAGCCATGAAGCTGCTGCCGCGGCTGCCGCGCCGGCACCGCATGTGCATGGGCCAGGCTGCAACCATGGCCATGATGACCACGACCATGACCACGCGCATGGGGCCAAGCCCGTGGCCGTCCAGGTTCACAAGCACAAACCCCACAGCCACTAGGCTTGCCGTGGACGCGCCCACAACGCCCGCAGCCCCTACGGAACAGCTTGCGGCGCCCAGCCTGCTGCAGCTGATCTGGCTGGCCTCGCCCGCCTTGCCGGTGGGCGGCTTCTCGTATTCGGAAGGCCTGGAAGCTGCTGTCGAATGCGGCGAGGTCATCACGGAAAGCCAAGCCGCAAGCTGGCTCAGCGACCAGCTCCATTTGGCCCTGGCCCGTGGCGACCTCGCGGTGATCGCCCAGGCGATTCCAGCCTGGCGCGAAGGCAGGCTGGAGCGCATTGCCGAACTGAATGCCTGGCTGCTGCAAACCCGCGAGACCAGCGAGCTGCGCGCCCAAACCGAACAGATGGGCCGCTCGCTGCTCGAATGGCTGCGCAACCATGAAGGCGCCAGCGCCACGCACATCGACGCCTGCGCCGCGCTACAGCCCACCTACCCCGTGGCCTTTGCGCTGGCGGCCTCACAGACCGCCGCCGGCGTACGCGACTGCCTGCTGGCCTATGCCTTTGGCTGGGCCGAGAACATGATGCAGGCCGCGATCAAGTCCGTGCCCCTGGGCCAGAGCGCCGGCCAGCGCATACTGGCCCGGCTGAGCCGGGACATACCGCCCGCCGTGGAAGCGGCGCTGCGCCTGCCGGACGGCGAGCGCCAGACTTTTTCCCCCATGCTGGCGATTTTGTCGGCCCGCCACGAGACCCAGTATTCGCGGCTGTTCCGCTCCTGAGCCGATTGACACCGCCCATCTTCTTTTTCAAGGTATTCCCATGAGCTTGCACCACATCGCCAACCGCAGCAAAAAACTTCCGCCCCTGCGCGTGGGCATAGGCGGCCCGGTAGGCTCCGGCAAGACCACGCTGCTGGAAATGCTGTGCAAGGCCATGAAGGCCAAGTACGACCTGGTGGCGATCACCAATGATATTTACACCAAGGAAGACCAGCGCCTGCTGACCGTGAGCGGCGCGCTGGCGGCCGAACGCATCATGGGCGTGGAAACCGGCGGCTGCCCGCATACCGCGATCCGCGAGGACGCCTCTATCAACCTGGAGGCCATAGACCGCATGCTGGTGGATTTCCCCGATGCCGACGTCGTGTTCGTTGAATCCGGCGGCGACAACCTGGCCGCCACCTTCAGCCCCGAATTGAGCGATTTGACGATTTATGTGATCGACGTGGCGGCCGGCGAGAAGATTCCGCGCAAGGGCGGCCCCGGTATCACAAAAAGCGACTTGTTTGTGATCAACAAGACCGACCTGGCGCCTTACGTGGGTGCCGATTTGGAGGTCATGAAAAAAGACACCATCCGCATGCGCACCACGGCCAAGGGTTTGAAACCATTTGTAATGACAAACCTCAAAACCCAGGCCGGCCTGGCCGAGGTGATCAGCTTTATTGAAACCCGGGGAATGTTGCCGCAAAACCAGGCCGAAGCCGCTTGAAGCGGGGGCGGCCGCCGCGGTGCTGCCGGGCGGCTTGAAGGGTCGCTCCAGCGAATTCAGGTGTGGAACTCGCTGGGATGCACGGTTTCGTACATCTTGCCCTCGTGGAAAAACACCACCATCCAGTTGCCGAATTTTTGCGACGGATGAGAGGGAATGACCTCGTTGAGCGCCAGCGTGATCGACTCCTTGACCGGGAGCGCCACCTCCCGGACTTCCGGCGATACCGCATCGACGCTGATCAACATGAAAGTGCCCTTGTCCTGCATATCGACCCGCGGGAAAGACCAGCGGGCTCCGGTTGCCTTGACAAAAGCGGTAGCCACCTTCTCGGCGACTTCGGGGTGGAAAGCAGGAACTGTCATAGGATTTAAGGCGTCCTTCTACGCTGTAACGGAATGTTTCTATGATGGCCTTGCCCACGCTTCTCGTCACTGCCCTGAAAAAGGTTTTCAGAATTGGGCGGGAATAGTTCCAGGAAATAATTCCGTTTTTTCGGGTCTGTTTGTTGCATTGGAAACCTAAGGCGTACTTTGCCCGGCCAAAGCGCGATTTGGTGAGGCTTTTTGGTTGCAAATCGTCCATCGGACGCAGTCCTGCAAAAAAACCACGCAAATGAGGGCGAAAGCGCCCGAAATGGCCCCACAAGCCACCAGGCCCAGGCAAAGACAGTCGCCGTGTGGGCCGTGAGCCTTGTTATCGAATCAGGGAATGTCTGCGCGCTGGGAGCGCGATTGCAGCCATGAAAGGCTGAACCGGCATGTGCGATGGAGATGGCGTTAAAGCCGATGCCACTTGCTTGAAAGTGGCGGAAGCGGTGGCTTACGAACAACACACAAAGGCCCGGAACTCCCGGGCTTTTTCTTTTCGCCGCGCAAATTCATGCAGTTTTTGCACCGAAATAAGCAAATCGAGAGCCGCAGAGACTTTCGAACTTTGGGCGTTCCCTTCGGGGCGGGCTGTATGGCTTCGCCACTGAGCCTGAAGTCTCAGCCCTTCGGGTAACCATCCCTAACGCAACAGCCGGGCCTTTCCCCCGCCGCGCGCACCATTTCCCTGAGTTCCCGCGCCATTCCTCCGGAAGCCTGCCCCAGGCCTGTCCCGGCTGCGCGGGGTATTCATAAAGCTTTCAGGTGGCGCTTCGCGCTAGTCGCTTTACAAACCTTCCCCGCACATCCGCGCCATTCCTGGTGCCGTCATCCTCCGGGCGCAGGAACTCAGGGAAACGGTGACAGATGTTCGCTCTCTGGTGGAAAGACCAGAACCCCAATTCGGGGAGGGCGAGAAATCTAGGGACCCGGTAACTTTTAAAGGAGCGACGACATGGCGAAACGACAAATCAGCGAACCAAGCACCACCGCATTGCGGGAGCAATGGCTACACGCGCTAGCCGCCAAGATGAAACCAATCATCGACGCGAAAGCAAGCATCGAAATTCCAGCTTACCGCGTCGCGTGCGGCTTTCCGAGCAAGGGCGGCGAGTTGGGCAAGAAGACCAGGGTGCGCGGCCAATGCTGGAGCGCAGCCGCAAGCGACGACCAGCACGCCGAGATCTTCATCTCGCCCGTTGAAGACGACGCCGACAAGATAGCGGCGATCTTGGCGCACGAGCTGATTCACGCAGCCCTCCCGCTTGCAGGACACAAGCGCCCATTCCAGGTGGCGGCCACAAAGATCGGGCACACGAAGCCATTCACCACCAGCGAACCAACTGAGGAATTCATGCTGTGGGCGGCCCCACTCATCAGCACCATGGGCCCGTACCCACACAAGCGTTTAAACGCTTTGGTGCAGGTCGGGGAGAAGAAGAAGCAGGGCGCACGCATGCTCAAGTGCGAATGCGAAGAGTGCGGCTACACCGTACGCACTACCCGCAAATGGCTGGATGAAGCGGGCACGCCGATCTGCCCAAGAAAAGGACATGGCCGCATGGTCCGCGAAATCGATGACGACGAATCGTAACGGGTAACGTATGCCAAGACCACGCAAGTACGCAAGCGACGCCGAGCGTGTTGCAGCCTACCGCGCCAGGCATGAGCTGGTGACGCTGTCCGTCGACGTGCCGGCCGAGATCGTCGCCGGTATCGAGGAATACATGAAGTTCAAGAACCTCACGAAAGCCGCGGTAATCACTAAGCTTGTCAGAACGCAGCTACTGCGGAAGCGCTAAACCACCAGCGAACCCACCGAAGAATTCATGCTGTGGGCGGCCCCACTCATTCGCGCCGTGGGCACATAGGGTCTACCCCGCAGGTTTCACGGCGTGCGGGATTTTTTCTTGTCGTCGATAGTATGAGGACTTGCTAAGCGCAGTGCTGACCTTTTTACCAACGCGAATACCAGGGAGTTCAATTGTCAAATAGGTCACTGTGGCGAGTGCAATTGAGACCAGCAGGATGATCCACGGCATCAGTGCTGGGCCAATCGGTACATGCTGGCGTAACATGAAGTTGATGACGAACATGTGCAACAGATAAACGCTAAAGCTGATTTTTCCAAGGAACACCAGCAGTTTCGATCCAAAGATGACACGCATGGTCTGCCAGCGGAACGTGCTGTAAATGGCCGCCACCACCGTGAGACTCATGAGAAGATCAACCCAAGGAGACAGCAGCGCACCGATTGGCGAGCGCCACTCTAGTGATGCAAACCTGAAAAAAGTGGCGCATGCCAGCAGGAGCACCAGAGGGGAAAATTGCCACCAGGAGAACCGTGGTGGATGTTCCCACGTGATCCGGATGCCTCTGCCAAACAACAAGCCGGCCATGCTGCCAACCAAAAACGGTGTCGCCCTTGGTACCAGCGAAAGCAGATTCGAGATATCGAACGGTGTGAAAACACTGTAAGCCGTGGCCGCTGCGACGGCTAAAAGGAGCAACCCAATGACCACACGGAGTCTGGCGACGTGTGTGGACAGAACGATGATTGGGATGATCAGGTAATACTTGAATTCGACAGGGATGGCCCAGAGTTCAGCGCGGCCGTCGATCAGCAACAAGTGCTCAATGACGGTGGCTTGACCGAAGCCGCTGAAAAACACGTGCAGGGTGAGCACAAAAGCCAGCAGCGGATAGATTCTGGAGACCCGTTGAACGAAATAAGCCAGTATCAAATCGACGGAAGGGCCGTACCGTTGGACTGCCTCGTAAAGACGGCTTGTCAGCAGATACGCGCTCAGAACAAAGAACATCCAGACACCAGTCTTGCCGATGCTGTTGTGACGCAAAAGAGGAAGTGAAAAGCCAGCATTCCCGAGATGGGAGAAAACCACGAGCAAAACGGCCAGACCCCTTATGCCATGCAGCGGTGGCGAGAATTCGGCGGGCCGGTTTACGGTCATGCCGTAATGTTATCGCAAACACTGTATAAGAATACAGTACTTAAGTAGTACCATGCAAGTGTGTACAGCCACACCTTTGAGGAATAAGCATGCTGACCAAAGAGCGCGAAGAATGGCGCAGGCTTTTCACTGACACCATCACAAACTTGGCCGGCGGCGAAGCCGGACTCCAGGTTGCGAACTGGGCTATTGTGGCTCAGCAGTTGCAGGGCGATCTAGATCCTAAAGAGATTGCAACTAAAGAGTTTGCAATTGGGGCACTACCCAGCCTTTAATTTGGTTTACAACAAACTGGAATGCCCCGGCTTCCTCACCCGGTACACGGCACGCTTGACCGTGGGGGGATGGACCTCAAATAGATCAGCCAGGCTATTGAAACCACCTGGAGTGCTGTACAGCTTGACGATATCGGCCTCTACGTCGCTTGGAAGAGAACGCTTGCGGCCACAGTGCACACCGCGTTGCATAGCGGCTCGCTGACCTGCTATGGACCGCTCCCGGATGATTCCGCGCTCAAATTCCGCGAACGCGCCCAGCATGTGCATCATCATGCGACCGGCGCTAGTGGACGTGTCTACAGGCTCGGTCAGGCTTTGAAAACATGCGCCGGCTTTTTCAATGCGCTCAAGGATTGAGAGCAGATCAATCAGCGACCGGGCGAAGCGGTCGATTTTGTAGACCTTGACCACATCACCAGGGCGGAGCATTGAGAGTAGGAGCTGCAAGATAGGCCGGGTGCCCACTGAGCTGCGCTTTTCCTGCAAAACCTGCTGGACCCCAGCGCGATTGCTATCAAATTGGGAGAAAATCCAGAGCACTGGATTGCTGTCGCGGCCCTTGAGGCAGAGCCAGACAGTGAGCTACTAGCACGTCTTAGGACGAATGCCAATAGCTGGCGGAAGCGGTGGCTTTCGAACAACAACTTTCGAATTGCAACGGGCAAATTTTGCCCAGCGTGCGGACAAATTCTGCCAATTTCTGGCCCGAATAGCGCGGTTTAAAAGATATCAAGGGTTTCGAACTTCGAGCGTTCCCTTCGGGGCGGGCTGTATGGCTTCGCCACTGAGCCTGGAGTCTCAGCCCTTCGGGTAACCATCCCTAACGCAACAGCCGGGTCTTTCCCCCGCCGCGAGCACCATTTCCCTGAGTTCCCGCGCCATTTCTCCGGAAGCCTGCCCCAGGCCTGTCCCGGCTGCGCGGGGTATTCATAAAGCTTTCACAAGGCGCTTCGCGCTAGTCGCTTTACAAACCTTCCCCGCACATCCGCGCCATTCCTGGTGCCGTCATCCTCCGGGCGCAGGAACTCAGGGAAACGGTGACAAATGCCCCCTCTCTGGTGGAAAGACCTGAACCCCAATTCGGGGAGGGCGAGAAATCTAGGGACCCGGTAACTTTTGAAAGGCGGACACCGTGAATGAGGACGACTGGAATAGTAGGCTGCGAGACAACCTGGATCGATTCGAACGGCTGGCACGCCTAGCTGTTATCTTCGCAGTCGTCGGCGGGGCATTGATCGGATGGTGGCTGACATGATTGCCCGCAACCACACTAAACACCTCGAAGTGTTGCGCTGCCAGTGTGAACTATCCAGCAATGAGTATCACAACCAGCCGCGAATCATGTGACTCGTGGAGTGCATCTTCGATGAGCACGGGTAGCGCGGGACTTCATTGATAGACATCTTTTCTATGATCAATGTCCAAGATCACCACCTGGTCAGGATCTTTCCTAAGTACATAGAGAATTCGATAATCACCCGACCGCTCTCGATACACCGGCTCCCCCATCGGAGTCTCCACGCCCTGCAATTTCTTGGATCCTTGCGGGTACGGATTAAGCGCTAGTGCTCTTACTTTTTTTATGATTTGTGCTCGAAATTTTTGTGGCACCGTCGACAAAAATGTTAGCGATGATCCGGAAAACGAAAGCTTGAGCAATGCCATAACTTACTTGGCTTCAAGAGCGGATAGAACGCTATCCAACTCATCGCCCTGCACAAGTCGATCATTCTTTGAGCCAAGGTCATACAAACGCCGCTTAGCGGTATCCCTGTCCAGCTCGTCTGCAGCTTCCTCCAGCGCAACTGCTTCGATGCGCGACGCAGACTCCAGTTGATCCCGAACGATCTGTATCGTCGCTGCATCGGTCGGCATCGGAAGCCACGCGATGCGGCGGGGTGTGATTTGAGCACCGTAACTGAAACGCCACAATTCCCGCCGAATTGTCGCGCAAGCCACATATAGCAGCTCTGGCGCAACCCCGGCTTTGGGAACCAGAATGTAGCAATGGTCAGTAACCCCGCAAGGCCACTCTTGCACAAAAGCCTGGCCAATACTTCCAGTGCCAGGCACTGTGGCAAATGGCGGCTTTAGCAATCCATCAAATTCAAAGAAACCATACGACCCGTTATCAGTTCCACTTGAGGAAATCACCAGAACATTGCCTGGGACAAGTTTTTCCTTATTGTGCAACTCGCGTTGACCACCATAAATATTGAAAAGAGCACCAATAGTTTTTGGCTTTACTTTCAATTCGGTCGGCTTACGAATGTCTTCAATGCTCCTCGGTTTGAGCACTCCCCGTCGAACGTCTGCGTTCAGCGATAACAGCTCTGACGCATGACGGACTACGAAGGACGACCTTGAACGTGCCAGCTCACGTACACCACTCGCAAGTTCAATTGGATTGAGCTGCGTTGTCGGAACATAGTAGGGTGCGGCCGTATGCCAAAGAGCTTCATCAGGATCCAAAACAGACCAGCCGCAAAGCCGTGGAACTGATTTCTTTTTGTTAAAAGCCTCCAACACCAAGGGCAACTGGCTACCCTCGCGAGGCATTCTTACGCCCTTCTTAATTTTGAATCCATCATTCTCGATT
>Ga0102595_100870_pt1 | contig 16545 bp, 12 predicted proteins | sample Araplaol_mTSA_r2_2_FD_76864 | JGI IMG/M metagenome (GOLD analysis project Ga0102595, IMG submission 76864) | Arabidopsis root microbial communities from North Carolina, USA - plate scrape MF_Col_mTSA_r2 (SPADES assembly) (version 2) | ecosystem: Host-associated > Plants > Roots > Endosphere...
GTGCGCGACTTCCTGGCGACGCAGTTCAAGGGTTCGATCCTGCCGGCGTTCTAAGCTGGCTGCGGCATCCGTCTACCCCAATCGTCGCGCCAACAACCATTCCCGCAGCACCCGCACAGCGGGCGCGCCCATACGCTCGCGGCGGCGCACCAGGTAGTAGCCACGTTGCGACGGCAGCGATGGACGATTCAGTTGCACGACACGTCCTTCGCGCAGACTGTCAGCACATGCGTAGTCAGGCACCAGCGCCGCGCCCAGCCCGGCCTCGGCAGCCTTGAGCGCAAACGTCACGAGGTTGTACTCCGTGCCGCCGGGCAGCGGAAGCTCGATCCCATCATCGAGGTCGCGCAGATAGCTCGCCCACGAACTCGGCGCAGTGGTGTGGTACAGCAATGGGAGGGCGGCGATACGCGCCGCTGACATCGGCAGTCGACCGGACACGAGTTCACGCGATGCCACAGGCAGGGTGCGGACGCTGTGCAAGAGGTCGGCATGCTCGTCGTCGAGACCGTTTTCCGCAAAGACGATGGCCGCATCGAGCCCCGCATCGCGCAGCGATACGGCACCGATATGATTGGCGACGTGAATGCGAATTTCAGGATGCGCGGCCGCAAAGCCGCACAGGCGCGGCATCACCCATAGCAGGCCGAACGTGTTCGGCACGGACAGGCGCACTTCGCGCATGCGCTGGGCGGCACCGGAGGTGGCGACGGTTGCCGCTTCCAGTTGATCGAGCAGGGGACGGATACGCGCGAGGTAAGCGGCGCCCTCGTCGTTCAGTGTCAGCCGTGCGTTATTGCGGTCGAACAGCGCTGTGCCCAGAAAGCCTTCCAGATCCAGAAGCTGCTTGCTGACCGCGCCTTGGCTGAGGCCCAGTTCATCTGCCGCCGCCGTCACGCTGCCACGACGCGCGATGGTCTCGAACGTGTTCAGGTTCACCACGGAGGGAATGTGACGCCGGGCAGGATGTTTCATGTCATCAAAAAAAGGAATGGATGCTTGCCGAAACTTCGATATACATCGACATGTGCGTGGGCGCACCATAGCGCGTTCCTACAGAGTTTGCACGCTCCCCAGAGGTTGACGATGACGATATCCCCGAGACACAAAGCCATTGAATTTCTTAAAGCCGGAGCGATTGCACTCCTCATGACGACTGGCGCAACCACCGCGCACGCTGCCGATTGGCCCGCTGGCAAGGCCATCACGCTGATCGTGCCGGCGGCAGCGGGCAGCACGCCCGACCAGTCGAGCCGCAAGCTCGCGCAATATCTGGGTGAAAGACTCGGCACCTCTGTCGTGGTGGACAACCGTCCGGGCGCAGCAGGCAGCATCGCCATGCAGACACTGGTGCGCAGCAAGCCGGACGGCTACACCATTGGCTTCGGCAACATCGTGACGATGGCGATCAACCGCAGCCTGCTGGCGCGTCCTGGCTATGACGCGGACAAGGATCTTGTACCCGTGAGTGCGACTACGACCGTGCCGAACATCCTGGCGGTCAATGCAGGATTGCCGATCCGCAGCGTCAAGGAACTGATTGACTACGCACGCAAGAACCCCGGAAAGCTGACGATGGGCTCGGGCGGTAATGGCACTACCAGTCACCTCAGTGGCGAAATGCTTCGGGATCAGGCGCATATCGACTTCCGCCATATTCCCTACCGGGGCGCTCCGCAGGCGCAGATCGATGTCATCAGCGGCCAGGTGGATTTCATGTTCGACAACGTGCCGTCGATCCTTTCCGCGGTGCAGGGCAACAAGCTGCGCGCCATTGCCGTGACCAGCAAGTCGCGACTGCCGGTACTGCCGAACGTGCCGACGATGGATGAATCCGGGCTGCCCGGTTTCGAGGTCAACGCATGGGGCGGCATCGTGGCGCCCGCCGGTACGCCGCGCCCCGTGGTAGAGCGTCTTAACCGCGAGATCAATGCGTATCTGCAACTGCCCGCGACGCGCAAGGATGCCGAGCAGAACGGTTCGGTCGTGGTGGGTGGATCGCCCGAGGCGTTCGCGCAGATGATTGCGAAGGAAAGCCGCAAATGGGGCGATCTGATCCGCAAGGCCAATATCAAACTCGACTGATCGGGAGTTCACCATGTTCGATTTGATATTGCGCGGCGGCGATGTGATCGATGGCACCGGTGCTGCGCGCTACCGTGCCGATGTGGCAGTGCAGGGCGGAGAGATCGTCTTCATTGGCGATGCCGTGGGCCAGCGCGCCCATCGCGACCTTGACGTAGCCGGGATGGTGGTTGCGCCGGGCTTTATCGACAGCCATGCGCACGATGACCGTGCCGTGCTGGAGATGCCAGGCATGGCGCCGAAGATTTCGCAAGGCGTGACCACGGTGGTGAACGGTAACTGCGGCATCAGCCTGGCACCGTACAAGCAGAGTGGCGGCGATCCGCCGTTGCCGCTGCGTACCGTCGATCCGCAATGGCGCTTCGCGGCGTTCGGCCATTATCTCGATGCACTCGATGCCACGCCTGCAGCGGTCAATGTCGCTTCACTGGTTGGTCATACTGCGTTACGTGCCGTGCATCAGGCAGACCTGGATCGTCCCGCCACGGAAGCGGAAGTCGAGGCGATGCGACAAGCCGCCAATGCCGCGCTGGAGCAGGGCGCGATCGGCATGTCTACGGGCACGTTCTATCCACCTGCAGCCTCGGCACCCACCGAGGAAATCATTGGCGTGGGCCGCGACCTGAAACAGTTCGGTGGCGTCTATGCCACGCATATGCGCACCGAAGGCGACGGCGTGATCGAAGCCATCGAGGAATCGGCGCAGATTGCACAGGCGCTCGATGTTCGACTGGTGATTTCTCATCACAAGGTCATCGGCAAGCCCAACTTCGGACGCACGCGCGAAACGTTGGCACGCATCGGTGAACTGGGCCGCAGCCAGAAGATTTGTCTCGATTGCTATCCGTACACGGCGTCGTCGTCCCTGCTGCGCGCGGAGCGACTGGCCATCAGCGATGAAATCCTGATCACGTACTCACGTTCGGAGCCGAAGAGCGCGGGCCGCAAGCTGTCGGATCTGGCGCAGGAATGGCAGTGCTCGCGCGCCGAGGCGCTGGCCCGCGTGATGCCCGGCATGGGCATGTACTTCTTCATGGACGAAGGCGACGTACAGCGCGTGCTGGCGTATCGCGACACGATGATCGGCTCGGATGGCATTCCTTCGGACGACTATCCACATCCGCGCCTGTGGGGTACGTTCACGCGTCTGTTGGGACACTACAGCCGCGATCTTGGGTTGCTGACGCTGGAGCAGACCGTACACAAGATGACGGGCATGACCGCGCATGCGTTCGGGCTGGCGGGGCGGGGCGAGATTCGCGAAGGGCATGCCGCCGATATCACCGTGTTCGATCCGCGCACGGTGAAAGACGTGGCGACCTATCTCGATCCGCGGCAACCGTCCGCCGGTATCGCCCACGTATTTGTGAATGGGCAGGCGGTGTGGGAGCACGGCGCCGCAACGGGCATACGACCCGGACAAAGCCTGCGGCGCCGCGCTCGCAACACGACCTCAACCAGCTAGCGCGGCGTCCAGCGCAGCCTGTAGAACGGCACCATCGAGGTCCTGCCCGATCAGCACCACACGCGTACCCTTCGGCTCTTCGGCCCGCCATGCGCGGTCGAAGTAGCTGTCGAAGCGTTGGCCCACGCCATGCAGCACCAGCCGCATCGGCTTGCCGGGCAGTTCGGCGAAACCCTTCACACGATAAATCGTGTGGTTGCCCACCAGCTTCTGCAGCGCGGCGATCAGCGCGTCACGATCGACAGTGCCAGCTTCCACGACCACGGAGTCGAACTCGTCGTGATGGTGATCGGCGTGATCCGGATCATCGGCGTTGCCATGGTGATCCACGCGCAGATGGATCGTGTCTTCCGACCCGCGATTGAGACCCAGCAGGCTGTTCACATCGAGCGAACCGGCCTGCGCCGGGACGATCTTCACTTCCGCAGGAATCTCCGGACGCACCAGTGCTTCGACGGCGGCGATCTGCGCAGCGTCCATCATGTCGATCTTGTTCAGGATCACCAGATCGGCGCTGGCAAGCTGATCTTCGAACAGCTCGTGCAGCGGCGATTCATGATCGAGGTTCGGATCGGCGCGGCGTTGTTCGTCCACTGCGACGGGATTCGCTGCGAACTGACCGGCTGCGGCAGCGGGACCATCGACCACGGTCACCACGGAATCCACGGTAAAAGCATTGCGGATGCTGGGCCAATGGAACGCCTGCACCAGCGGCTTGGGCAATGCCAGACCCGACGTCTCGATCAGCACATGATCGATCTGGTCGCGACGCTCCAGCAACTGCTCCATCACGGGGAAGAACTCTTCCTGCACCGTGCAGCACAGGCAGCCGTTGGCCAACTCGTAGAGCTGACCTGTGGGTTCGCCCGCATCGTCGCAGCCTATGCCGCAGCCCTTGAGAATCTCGCCGTCGATACCCAGTTCGCCGAACTCGTTGACGATCACGGCGATGCGGCGACCGTTGGCGTTATCCAGGATATGGCGCAGCAGGGTGGTCTTGCCGCTGCCGAGAAAGCCGGTGACGATGGTTGCAGGGATTTTCGAGGTTTGCATGGAATTGCCCTCTCCAGGTTGAATTTTGGAAATACGAATGCTCAGCGTCGCAAGCGTCGCCAACCGACGACGACACCGCTGACCGACATCACAAGGCCGATGATCGACAGGGCCCAGACCACGATGTCCCAGGCAGGTCGGTTGCGCGTCAGCATCACGAAATCATAGCTGTGCGTGGCATTGAACAGCCAGCGGTACACGCGACGACTATCGTCGCTGCGACCGATGACTTGTGCGGTGTTCGGATCGATATAGGCCCAGGTGCCCGCGGCATCGTCAAAACCCACACGCAGCACCGGGAAGCGGCGAGTGTGGTGATGGCTGTACCAATAGGCGTCAGCCTCGGTCTGCATCGCTGCCGTGGCGATACGCGAATCGGGCATCAACGTTGCGGCGGCACTGACCAACGCATCTTGCGACCACTGCAGCGGATTGCCGCTGCGCGGATCGAACGCACGCATGACGCCATCGCGCGAGGATCGCAACAGGACTGGCTGACCACCCGCCCACGTCATGCGAACTTCGCGCGTATCGTTGCCCATTGACTGCCATGCTGGTGCGGGAAATCTGGCATCCGTATGCCCAGCGTAACGCTGCAATGCCGCGCCATCGAAGCCGCGACTGTTGAACCACTGGTTCGGATTGACCGACAGCCATCCCGAGATCAGCCAGAGCAGCAGGAACAGCGCGCCAGCGAGGCCCGCCACATGGTGCCAAGCCATCCAGCCGTGATAGGGCGACGTACCGCCCATGCTGCCGTGCGCAAAGCGGCGACGCACGCGCAATCTCAACCATCCGATCCAGATGCCGGTGATCGCCACGGCGACGCAGGGCCCCGAGGTCCACAGCACCACCTGTCGCCACAGCGGCGGGTCTTTGCGGATCGGCGTGAAGTAGAGCCAGTGCGGCACCGATCCGAGCCAGTTCCAGAAGCGTTCCGCACGATGCGTATCGCGCATGATTTCGCCGGTTTTCGCCGAGACGTAAAGCTCGGTGCCTTCACTATCGTCGATGGCGATGCGATGCAGCGGACGCCATGCGTTGAGACCGTTCGGCACGGTCCACTGGTCGCGTTCCGCTTTCTCCAGCCACTGCGCCGGCTTGCCCGCGAATTGCTGCGCGGTGGCCTGCGCCGTTGCCGCATCGACCTGTGCGATAGCGCGCCCATCGACTGCAGAAACAGTGTGTGGCTGACCCTTGCCATCGATCATGCGATAGACCGGCAGGGCGCCCGCCATTTCGAGCCGCAGGCTGCGCGGGAAGGTATCGAGACCTGCTGCCGCCATCGCCGCATCGGGCGTGGTGACCACACGCGAGGTATCGATTGGCGGCAGCCCGGCCAGTCGTTCGGCGTCGGTCAGCGCGGGAAAGCCCACGTACATCATCACCAGACCGGAGCCGAACCACATCGCAATCAGCAGGCAGCCGACGATGCCCATCCAGCGATGGATGAGGTACAGCCAGCGCTTGAGCTTGAACTTGAAACTAAGCTTGCGCCACACGGCCGCGATCTCAGAAGTAGAAGTTAGCCGACAGCTCCGCCGAACGCGGACGTCCCAGCAACCACTGCTGGCCACCGTTCGAGACCGACTCGGCGTAGTCGCGGTTGAACAGGTTGTACACGCGCAGCGTCAGCGCCGCCTGCTTCGAGACGCGCCACGACAGCGCGGTATCGACTGTCGTATAGCTCGGCACGCGCACGCGGTTGGCGGTATCGGCGTAACGACCGCCCACGTAGCGCAGACCCGCGCCGAGCGTCCACTGCGGCACGAAGTTCCACGTCAGCCACGCATTGGCCGCCTGCTGCGGCACGCTGGTCGGCACGTTGCCGGAGCGGGACACGAGCGCGCCACCCACCACTTCGTTGAAATCGTCATAGCGCGCGCGCAGCACCGTGCCGTTGACGTCGAGGCGCAGGCCACGCAGCACTTCCACGCTGGCCGATGCTTCCAGCCCGCGCGACGACTGCTCGCCTACCTGCTGCGTGATCGTCGGATTCACGGGATCGCGCGAGAGCAGATCTTTCTTGCGAATCTCGTAGGCCGCAAACGTCCATTCGCCGCGATTGCCCCAGAACGCCTGTTTCACGCCCACTTCCACCTGCTTGCCCGTGGCAAGGTTGAAGTTGCGCTGCGCATCGCTCGTGGTGATCAGCGCGCCCAACGGATCGGTGGCCGTCGCGTATTGCGCGTAGACCGAGACGCTCGGCGTGAACTGATACACCGTGCCCACGCGCCAAGTGGTGTTGGCGAAGGTCTTCTCCCAACCGGTGTTGGCGATCAGATCGGTGCGATACAGCTTGGCATGATCGAAACGCACGCCACCGATGACAGACCACTGCGGCGTGAACGCGATGCGGTGTTCGCCAAACAGCGCGTATTGCGTGGTGTTGGAGCGCGTGCGCGGCGACGTCACGATGCCCGGCGGGCTGAAGAACATCCCCGGATCGAAGTCGTACGCATTGACCGTGGAGCTGCCACCGTATGGCGAGTTGTTCGAATGCGTGAAGTTGATCTTGTTGATGTCGAAGCCGACGGTCGTGGCGTTATCGAGACCGAACACCTTGCTCTTGACCGTCATGTCCGCACGGTTGCCCACCTGTTCCTGGTCATGCAGGATTTCGAGGTAGTCGCCCCGGCGCACCTGCGAGGTGGCCGGCAGGTACGTATAGGTCTCGCTGTCGCGCCAGTGGCGATGGCTGGTCAGGTAGTAGAACTGGTTGCGCACCGTGACGCGATCGTTCGGCGTCCATTCGGCATTCAGGCGCGTCCAGCGGTCCCGGTAGCTGATTTCCGCATCGCCGACGTTGTAGTTTTTCTTGCGCAGCGAAGTGTCCAGGCTGCCGTTGACCAGCGGCGTGCCGAGGTACTGCTGCGGATGCTGCGTGCCATCGTCGTAGGACAGCGTCAGGTTGAAATCCGGATTCACATCGAGACGCACCGATGCCGATACCATCAGGTTGTTCGAATCGCCGCGATCCACCCATCCCGCCGAGCGGTTGTAGGCCGTGGCAAAGCGGTACGAGAGGTTGTCATTCACTTTGCCGCCACTGTCGAACGCGACGCGTGCGGTTTTCTCGGTGCCGCCCGCGATCTGCAGTTCGTTCTCGATGGGGCCGCGAATCGGTTTCTTCTGCACCACGTTGACCACGCCGCCGATGGCGCCTTCGCCATACATGACCGATGCGGGGCCGCGCAGCACTTCGATGCGATCGACGGACCACGTATCGAACGGGAACGTCACCGTGCCCGATGCCACGTACATGCGCGTGCCGTCGAGCAACTGCATGACCGAGCCCTGGCCCGCGAAACCGCGTGCGGCCAGTGCCGTGCCGCCGTTGCCAGGTGCCGGGTTGGCCGTGATACCGGTGGCGCGGGTCACGGCCTCGCGTACGGATTGGTCGCCCCGCGCGCGGATGGTTTCACCGCTCAATACTTCCACACTGGCCGGTGTTTCCAGCGGCGTCAGGCCAAGGCGGCTGCCCGTGAACTCGGGTTTCGACAGAGACAGTCCCGGCAATGCGGTCTCGCTGACCGTGACGGCGGGCAGGGTCTTGTTGTCGGACTCGGATGCGGATTCCTGTGCGAACGCGCAGGGAATGTTGAAACTGGCGACAGTGCCGACGGAGGCAACAGATGCGACGAGCGCACGCGAGCGCCTTCCACGCGCGGTACGCGACGAGAATTCAGCCGTGCGCGAGCGGCCAGCGGGATGCGCAGACAGGTTGTATTTCATCGTGAAGCCGGACGACCCCGTCCGGACAATAGGTGTCGATGATGACAACAGGCCGGTATCCGGGCTCGCAGGCTGGAAACTGATGTTTCCGGGACACCATCGCCTTCCCGCGGCAGTGAAGCTGCCACAGTGACCGTCGATCCGACAAACTCAGGATCGACTTGATGGTTCCCAAACCTGCTTACCGTTGCGGGGGCAGCACAGGCTTCGCCGCGAAGGGCGGCATTCCTGTTTCCCGTTTAACCCATGAATGACTCACAGGCACCTGCATCACGTACGGCACGCAAGGGGTGCGTGCCGCGGGCCGCATTCTACTCCTATTGTTTGCTCCCCTCTCCCGCCATGCGGGAGAGGGGAGCAAAACTGAACGCTTGACACAAACCGCAGACGATGACCGCTTACGCTGCGGCGGCTTCCTCGCGCATGCGGCGCGCTTCGTCGCGCAGGAACTGCTGGTAATCGTCCAGGTCGCCGTCGAAAGGCTCGACCCCGCCCTTGGTCACCAGCCAGAACTCGTCGCACACGGCGCGCAGCAGGGCGCGATCGTGGCTGACCAGCATCACCGTGCCTTCGAATTCATTGAGCGCCATGCCGAGGGCTTCGCGGGTGGACAGGTCCAGGTGGTTGGTCGGTTCGTCGAGCAGCAGCAGGTTGGGGCGCTGCCACACGATCATGCAGAGCACCAGCCGCGCCTTTTCTCCGCCGCTCATCGTGCCCACGGCCTGGTGCACCATGTCGCCACTGAAATTGAAGGAGCCCAGGAAGGTGCGCAGCGCTTGCTCGCCACCGCTCTGGCCGGGGGCGCGCAGATGCGGCGGCGTGTCCTTGGCCAGGCGGATCATGTGCTCCATCGGCGTGTCCAGCGGGCGCAGCACGTCCAGTTCCTGCTGTGCGAAGTAGCCGATATTCAGGCCCTTGCCTTCGCTGATCTCGCCGGCAATCGGCTCCAGCGCGTGCGCCACTGTCTTTACCAGTGTGGACTTGCCCTGGCCGTTGGCGCCGAGGATGCCGATGCGCTGCCCGGCCAGCACGGAACGGTTGATGCCCTTGACGATGACCGTGGGCGGCGTGCCCGGTTGCGCGTCGTCCGGCGCCGGGTAGCCGAAGCTCGCATCGAGCATCGACAACAGCGGATTGGGGATGTTGAGCGGTTCCTTGAACTCGAACGTGAACTCCGCATCGGCCAGCACCGGGGCGATCTTTTCCATGCGTTCGAGCGCCTTGACACGGCTCTGCGCCTGCTTGGCCTTCGAAGCTTTCGCCTTGAAGCGGTCGATGAACTTCTGCAGGTGGGCGATCTTCTCCGCCTGCTTGACCACGGCAGCCTGCTGCAGGACGAGCTGCTCGGCGCGCATGTCTTCGAACTTGCTGTAGTTGCCGCCGTAACGTACAAGCTGCTGGTTATCGACGTGCACCGTCACCTGCGTCACTGCATCGAGGAATTCGCGATCGTGGCTGATCACGACCATCGTGCCCTGATAGCGCTTGAGCCACGCTTCCAGCCAGACCAGTGCGTCGAGGTCCAGGTGGTTGGTGGGTTCGTCGAGCAGCAGCAGATCGGACGGGCACATCAGGGCACGCGCCAGTTGCAGTCGCATGCGCCAGCCGCCGGAGAAGCTGTTCACCGGCTGGGTGAGTTGCGCCGCGCTGAAGCCAAGGCCCAGGATGAGCGCCTGGGCACGCGCCGGTGCGTCGTGCGCGCCGGCATCGTGCAAGGCCATGTAGGCGTGCGCCATGCGCATGCCATCGTCGCTGGCCTCGGCCTCGGCCACTTCTTTCTGCGCGGCCAGCAGCACGGTGTCACCTTCCACTACGAAATCGGTCGCGCTCTGCTCGGTCTCGGGCATGTCCTGCGCAACCTGGCCCATTTTCCAGGACGGCGGAATCGAGAATTCGCCGCTGTCTTCATGCAGCGTGCCATTCAGCAGGCCGAAAAAGGACGATTTGCCGGCGCCATTGCGGCCAACGAGCCCAATTTTTTCGCCAGGGTTGAAAGTGACGGACGCGCGGTCGAGCACGACATTGACGCCACGGCGCAGCGTGACATTACGGACGGAAATCATAGGAGCGGCTTCGGAGAGGACACGCATGATAGCCGACCGGGCGGTGCAGGGCTGTGTCTTTCTGGCAGGAGACCTCTGCCGCCCACCCATCGACACCCCAGAAAAAGCGTCGCTAGCCGCACTCCGATGCCACAACGCATGGCGTCGCACGCTACAAAAAAACGCCGCGCGTCTTGTGAACGCGCGGCGTATGGAACACCACAAGTACTGACTATCCGCCGGAGCGCGACGGGTAAGCCGGGATCCGTCAGTGGATCAGTAGTCCCACTGCACCGGCACGAAGCGGAACTTCTTGCCATCCTTGGCAACGTGTCCGATCGACGGGAAGGCCACGTGTGCGGCGGCCAGCATCGAGCCCGTTTCGGCGGCTTCGTTCAGCAGCGCGATACGGACTTCCGTGGCCACTTCGGGTTCGTGTTCGAAGCCGTTTTGCCAATCGGGATTGTGGAAGCCCACTTCGAAGATCGCGTCGCCCACGAACGTCAGCTTCTCGCCCTTGGATGCCACGTCCACCACGCAGTGACCCGGCGTATGGCCTCCGGTCACGCGTGCTGACACACCCGCAGCCACTTCCACGGTCTGGTCGAACTGGACGATGTTCTCGCTGTAGAGCTGCACGAACGTATTGGCGGCCTTGCGCAGCGCGGGCGGCACCGCTTCCGGCATCACCGTCTTGCTGAAGTCCGGGTTCTTCCAGAACTCCACTTCCGCGGCTGCCACGTGGATGCGCACGTCAGGACGCAGCTTGGCCTTGACGCCGTCGTTGTTCAGGCCGCCCACGTGGTCCATGTGCATGTGCGTGATCACGATATCGGTGATGGCAGCCAGGTCGATCCCCGCCGTCTCCAGGCGCATCACCGAGCGGCCGGCACGCGAGAAGTATTCGAAGCCGTCGCCCACGCCCGAGTCCACCAGGATCAGGCGGTCGCCGCTGCGTACCAGGGCGATGTTCAGCGCCCAGTCGAACATATCACGTTGCAGGAAGCGATCGTCGAACCATTGGTTGCGGTCCGATTCGGACACGTTGGTAGACATGGTGGAGGTCGGCAGCGGCAGGACGCCATCGCTGATCAGCACGACATCGACATCGCCCACGCGCACGGCGTAGCGGGAAGACACGAGTTCGCCAGCACTTTCCTTGCCAAGGGCGGCGATCACCGGCTGCACATTGCGGGTTGTTTCGGTCATTTTCAGGTCCTGTTCATCAAGTGGGGTAACCCGCGCTCGGCGGCGGGGTGCGATCCGCTTCATTGCGCGGACATCCTCTCCTCGACAGTCGCGGCGGCTTTCTTTGAAGCTTGTGCAGCTATCGTTGGAACGGATTGTAGGCAGGCAGGACGTGCGCCAGTAGACGCGTGGAAGCGCTCAGCATGTTGAACGGAAGGCAACAATCACCGGAGGGAACGGACCCCGGCGCGCTTCACCTTCTCGCGGCCTCGGCAGGACCGATGCAGACGATCTGTAGGGAAGGCGAGCCGTCGCGGCTCACAGGCCGTCAGTCCGTGGCGCCGCACACGATGCGCCAAATTTTTCTATCGGATGCGTATTCGCTAGCATCGCATGCTACGTAGACGCCGGTCGAGGAGGGATTTTGGAAGCAAGTTCCGGTGCCTTCGTCGTAGCATTTCTATCCTTCTGAAGGATGAACGATGAGCACGGACACTCTGCGGTATTTCGACTATGCGGCCACTACACCGGCGGACCCCCGGGTCATGGAGGCAATGTTCCACTGCCTGGGGCCCGCTGGCGTATTCGGAAACCCTGCGTCGAACACCCACGCGGCAGGGCTGAAGGCAAGGGATGCGGTCGAACAGGCCCGTGCACAGGTAGCCGCGCTCATTGGTGCGGAGCCATCCGAGATTGTCTGGACGTCCGGTGCGACAGAGTCGAACAACCTCGCACTCAAGGGCTTTTTCGATAGCGAGCCGACGCGCCGCCATCTGGTGACCAGCAAGCTTGAGCACAAGGCCATTCTCGATACGGCGTCGCACCTGGGGCAGCTCGGCGTGTCCGTTTCCTACCTCACGCCGGACCCATCGGGCGAGATTTCGCCGGCCGCTGTCAAGGCGGCTTGCAGCCATCACACCGGCCTCGTCTCGCTGATGATGGTGAACAACGAGATCGGCACCCTCACCAATATTGCCGAGATCTCGCAGATCGTTCACGCCGCCGGGGCGCTGCTTCACGTGGATGCGGCGCAAGCTGCCGGCAAGACCGCGATTGACGTGAAGGCGATGGGCATCGACCTGTTGTCGATGTCGGCTCACAAGTTCTATGGCCCGAAAGGCATCGGCGCGCTCTATGTGAGTCGCCAGGCGGCATCGCGCATCGCCTGCCAGATGCACGGCGGCGGACATGAGCAGGGGCTGCGATCTGGCACCCTTCCCACGCACCAGATCGTCGGTATGGGAACGGCTTGCGAGCTGGCGCGTACCGAGATGGCATCGGACAACGCACGCATCGCGCAACTCGGCGAACGCTTGCTGAACGGCGTGCGCGCGTTGGGCGGTGTAACGCAGAACGTCAGTGCCGCGAGCCGCATCCCGCATACACTCAGCCTGACTGTGGAACTGCCCCGTTTTCTGCCGAGCATGCTGTCCGACGATCTGGCCATTTCTTCAACGTCGGCCTGCAATTCGGCGGCCGGCAAAGCGTCGCACGTGTTGACGGGCGTCGGTCTGGATGACGATGCCGCGGCGCGCACGGTCCGCCTGAGCCTTGGGCGCTTCACCACGGCGGAAGACGTGGATTTTGCAATCGATTGCTTCCGCAAAGCGATGGAACGCTGCAGGGATGTGGGCGCGGGCCTGCCGGGCATGCAGATCAGGCAACTTTCGGATGACATGAGCGTGGCGCCGCAGTTAAGCGAAGCCGACGTGCGCGCGGCGCTTGCGCTGGGGTTCCGTTCCATCGTCTGCAACCGGCACGATGGCGAGGCTGCCGGGCAGGTCCAGTTCGAATCAATCGCGGAGGTGGCCAGCTCGCTTGGCATGGCCGCGCACTACCTGCCCGTCAAATCCGGCGATGTCACGGCGGAAGCTGCCACTGCCTTCGGCGTGCTGATGGCCGAACTGCCGAAGCCCATCCTTGCGTACTGCCGCACCGGAACCCGGTCGGCCACGCTGTGGCATATGGCTGGCACCGGGCAAGGCTGACGGGGCGGCAGGGGACTAGCCGGCGTTCTCGGTAGGGGATTTCTGCCGCCGGTTGCGCAGATGCCGTGCACCGGCAGCTTCGGCTTCCGTGACATGACCGGCAGCGGACCCATCCAGCGCCAGCCTCGCGGCGCCTTCCACCACCGCATCCCAATAACGGATGCCGCGGCACCACATGGAAAGCGCTGCACGAACTTCCTCCTCGCTCATGCGCAGCGAATCCTTCTGCAAAAGAAGGTCCTCGAGCATGCCGACCTTGAGGGGCACTTTGCGAGCTGGCTTCTTGGGAAAAGCGAGAGGGAACTGCTTCTGCAATCGTCCGAGCAGAACCACCGTCGGATCCACGTCATTCTTGGGTGAACGCGTGGTTGCCGGCGCCTTGGGAGGCCTGGAGGCGCGCGACTTGCCGCGCCGCGTCTCCTGGGCAGGGTCTGCCACTTTGGCCTCGGCGGCTGCGCCCGTCTTCGGCGATGGCGTCTTTCGTTGCTGGCCTTGCTCGCGAGCCTTCGCTGCGAGGAGCGCCTTCAAATCTGCTAGTTGTTCGAAACCCATAAGTCACTACCCGTGGAAACTGCGCGCCATTGTAACTGGGTCGGTCCTGCACCTGGAGGACGATGCGTCATTCAGGTGGAAGCCAGCAAATCGACCAGCATCTTCCCGACCGGCGACAAACGTATCGCGAAGTCGCGCGAGCGGTTGGCGTTAGGCCCAGAATACACACGCGAACACGTTTCATGCTGCGGCTCACCACTGTGGATTCAGCGCATGGATGCAACGATTCTCGCAAGCGTTTCGCACGCGGCATCGAGGTTGTCGAGGCGCAGGTTCGTCGTGCTGAGTAGCAGGCCCTGTTGCGCGTGACTGCGGCGAAGGTACCAGGCCGAGAGGGCTGAAGGCGCGAGGCCGCGCGAGCGGGCAATGTCGACGACAGCGGTGTCGTTGGCGGTCGGTGGAAGCGGTGCGATCAGGCCAAGGCCCGCAGTCAGCGTGCCAGGCAGGAACGCGTTGAGACGGTCCAGCGCAAGACTGCGGCGCCTGGCATAGAGCGTCTTCATCCGGCGCAGGTGCCGCAGAAAGTGCCCACCCTTCAGAAACTCCGTGACTGCCAGTTGGGTGGTTCGGTTCGGAGCCGGCGCCAACGCGGCAGCGACCTCGACCAAACGCTCTGCCACCGAGTGTGGGGCGACGACGAAGCCGAGACCCAGCGCCGGGCTGATCGTCTTGCTGAACGCGCCAATATGAACCACGCGCTCCGCGCCTTCACCCGCCGCAAGGGCCGGTGCTGCCCGGCCGTCGATCTGTAGCTCTCCCAGATAGTCGTCTTCGATGATCCAGGCGTTCTTTGTCGTTGCCCAGTCGAGCAAGGCGTGTCTTCTTGCCGGCGACAGGGTCACGCCAAGCGGTGCGTGCTGGCCGGGGGAGACCAGCGCCAACAGGGCGTCTGGCGCGCTGGCGATGCCATCTTCCACGCGCAGGCCCTCGGCATCTACGGGGACGGGTTCCACTTCGGCCCCCATCAGTTCCAGCGCGCGCCTTCCGAGCGGGTAACCTGGCTCCTCTATCCACGCCTTGCGCCCGTGCGCGCGCAGTGCCGTCAGCGCAATCATCAGGCCCTGCCGGTATCCGCTGGTGACGATGATCTGATCGGGATGGCATTGCACGTGCCGGCTGACGGCCAGATAGCTGGCGATCTGGGCCCGTAACCCGGGCTCCCCGCGTGGATCGGCGTAGGTCGTGAACGTGATGGCATCGGTGCGTACGGCACGTGTGCGCAGGCGGGCCCAGAGTTTGGCGGGAAACGCGTCATCGGCGGGTACGCCCATCTGGAACGGCAGCGGAGCGCTCGAATACGGGCGTGTGAACCCTGCCAACGGCCCGTCGAGTGGCGATTCCTCGTCGGCTCGCCCGGCCAGCAACCGCGCGCATACGCGGGTGCCTGCGGAGCCGGCGCCGAGCACCAGGTTCTCGGCAATCAACCGATCGTAGACCACGCGGATGGTGCCGCGCGCGACCCCGAGCTGCGTCGCGAGATCCCGGCCAGACGGCAAACGCTGGCCGGATGCCAGCCGACCGTCGACGATTGCCTGTCGCAGGCTCGCATGGATCTGGTCGCCGATGGGCACGGCTGTGGCACGGTCAACCTGGATGGAAAGCGTAGCGGGCGCATTCGGGTCGGTCATGTTGGATCAGTCGTTCTGGCAATTTTTGGGTCTGTTGCTCCAATGCCCGGCGGAGTAACGTGGCTTTATGACATGTTCCGCGCCCGGCGTCGATATACGGACCGTGCGCCCTGACTGCTATTTACGTCCCTCAACGACAGGAAAGGACCGAGATGACCCGCTTGAACTGGCAAGACATCGCACCTGACGGCGCGAAGGCACTATTTGGTATCTACCACTATGTAACCAGGAAGACGAACCTGCCGGAAGAACTTGTCCACCTTGTGTTTCTTCGCGTTTCGCAGATCAACGGCTGCGCCCACTGCATCGACATCCACACGCGCGATCTCCTCAAGGAGGGCATGTCGGTGGACACCCTCGTTCTCGTGCCCGTCTGGCATGAGGCCGCCCATCTGTTTTCTGAACAGGAGCGCGCCGCCCTGGCATGGACCGAAGAAGTGACCCGGGTCAGCGAGACGCACGCGTCCGACGAAGCCTATGCGGCGGTCGCGGCGGCCTTCTCGGAGAAGGACCTGGTGGACCTGACGCTGACCATCGCGGCGATGAACGCCATCAACCGCCTCGGCATCAGCTTCCGCTTGAAACCGCGCGCCAAGGCCGACGCGTAGCGCCTGCGACCATCGTGCGGCCTGGCAGGTCTGACTGCCGGTCGGGTCAGCGTTGAGGCCAGGTCCTGAGTTTCGCGCACGCCGAACTGGGAGGCTCCGTCATTGCCCCCTTTCACTTGGCGTCCAGGCGGGCGAACGGACTCGGAGCGTTGCGCAGCCCGGCGCACGCGGCTGTCCACGCGGGGTCTGCCGGATTGAGCG
>Ga0102595_100880_pt1 | contig 16332 bp, 13 predicted proteins | sample Araplaol_mTSA_r2_2_FD_76864 | JGI IMG/M metagenome (GOLD analysis project Ga0102595, IMG submission 76864) | Arabidopsis root microbial communities from North Carolina, USA - plate scrape MF_Col_mTSA_r2 (SPADES assembly) (version 2) | ecosystem: Host-associated > Plants > Roots > Endosphere...
AACCCATCACCAGCGCGAAGCCGAGCAGCGCCGTGAGGTTGAGCCCGTTGGCCGTGAGGAAGCGATTGACGCCGAGCAGGCTGGCGACCACGCCGAGCACCGCGACGACCATCACGTTGGTCAGGACGAACAGAAGGATACGTTTCAAGTTGAATTCTCCGTGGGGAAATCTGCCATCCAGATGAGGGCCCCGGGGCTCTCTTCAAGCCGCATTCAAGCGGTTCGCGGCATGGAAGCCCTGGGTGTTGTGTGTGTTCTTGGAGCTCCGGTCGGCGGCAGCCGGGTGGAGCCATGATAGGAGCAAAAGTTCTAGGCCCCCGGTATTCCCCGATCGGCCAAGGGCCTGAACACCTTCGGATCGTCATAGAACTGTGCGGCCTCGTTGCCGGCGCACCAGCCGGGCACGCCGAGCACCGGCAGCGGCACGAAGGGCTTGCGCCCGAGCCGTTGCGCATCGAGCATGCCCGCCACCGAGACGTCGTCGAGCGCCGCCGGGCCGTTTTCTCCATCCGCCGGCAGCAGGACGTGCGCGGTGATGGGCTTTCGCGGCGTCACCAACTTCTCGAGCAGCGCATGGCCGAAGAGCACCAGCCGTGCCTCGCTCCACAGCCCGCGCCCGCTGACGAAGAGTGTGTGCCAATCACGCGCGACCAGCGCCCGCCACAGCGCGGGCGGCGCATCCAGCAGCGCGCCGTTCTCGTCGAACAGCGTCAGTGCGTCGCGCAGCGCACCGCGCGTGGCACCGACGCCGTCGCGCGCGATCTCGCCGGCCTGCAGTTCATTGAGGCGGCGCTTGGTCCGTGGAAAGGCGAGCCAGGCCAGGCCGTTGAAAAAGTCGTGCAGGTTGTCGCGGGTCGGCACCGTTCGGGTCCGGAAGATGTGGGCCTCGTAGGCCTGCCCGGCGGGCAGTTCGTGCTGCCGCACGAAGCCGGGCGCTGATTCGGGCCTGATGCCCTGCAGGGCATCCGCCACGCAGCCATCGTTGCGCGCGACAGCCTGCGCTGCCGCCTCGCCATCGGCGCGATAGGGCGCGAGCCATGGCTGCGCCCAGTCGATCGCCGGCAGGGTCAAGGCGCGGGGGCGCCGGTCCAGCGGATGCGGTCCGGGTGCTGCATCAGCGCGAACTCCGCGGTGAGCTTCTCGAAGAGCTTGAGCGAGCTGCTGTTCTTGCCGAGCAGGCCCGCGGTGCGCAGGGCCTTGGCGACGTCGTTGAGCGGCACGTCCTTGCCGCTGCGCAGGGCCGGGGCAGCCTGAAGGATGAATTCGGCTGCTTCCGACGGAGGCGGCGGCTGCTGCGGCTGCACCTTGGCGGCTGCCTTCGCCTTCGTCGTCTTGCGTGCCGCGGCCTTCTTCGCGGCCGGCTCGGCCTTGGCGCGCGGAGCCTTCGCAGCGGCCGTCTTCTTCGCGGCCACCGTGCGCGCGGCCGGCTTGGCGACGGCGTTGTGCGCGATGTCGGTGAAGGCGTCGTAGATGCCGATGGTTTCGTCGCCGGTCTTGCCCTGCTGGCCGATGCCGCAGACGCGGCAGCCCTTCTCGCGCAGGCGGATCACCAGTGGCGCGAAGTCGGAGTCGGAGGACACCAGCACCACCACGTCGGGCCGCTCGGCGATGGCGAGGTCGATGGCATCGACCGCGAGCGCGATGTCGGTGCTGTTCTTGCCGGTCGACAGATTCACCATCGGCCGCACCGAGAGGCGCTTGAAGAGCGCCTGCCGGTTCACCGCCATCTCGGCGTTGCAGTAGGCGCGGCGCACGTGGATGGCGCCGTACTCGTCCATGGTGCGCTGCACCGCCTGCTCGATGACTTCGGCCGACACGTTGTCGGCGTCGATCAGCAGCATCACGCGAAGGTTGGAAATCATAGGAGGTCTGAATGAATGATCGATGAGCCGCCGCGGCTTTGCGGCGGCGGGGCGTTCAACCGCGATACCTGACTGTGTTCGGCTGATGCTCCGGTTTCAACTCGAACTGGGCAGGGTGGCGCCGGAACAGCAGAATCGGCTTCGCATTCGGTGCGAGCACTCCACCGTCGCGCAGCCGCTGGGCAACCTGGCTCAGATGCATGGGTGCCTTGTCCTTCAGTTCCGGAAGGATCGACAGGATCTTCTTGACCGAAGGTCCGGACACCACGGTCGCCTTGACCTGCGGAGTTTTCGCCTTCGTAGCGGCGGTCGCCGCTGTTGTAGCTCTGGCTGCAGGCACCGGCTTGGCAACCGCGAGCTCCGGCGTGAGCGCCTCAGCTCCCTGCAGAACCGCCGATTGAGAGGGCAACGGCGCTTCAAGCGCAACCTCCTCCTTCGGCTCCACTACGTCCAGGAGCACGACATCGTCGTAAAAGCTGTCCGGGTTCGCGAATATCTTGTTGGCGAGGCTGTAACAGAGAACCTTGCAGCCCTTCTCCCGCAGCCAGATGGCGAGCGGCACGAAATCCGCGTCGCCCGAACAGATGGCGACGATATCGATGTCGTTGGTACACACCGCCTCCACCGCATCGATGACCAGCGCGCTGTCCGTCGTGGTCTTGTCGACGATGAGGTTCGCCACGGGTCGGACACCATGCCGCCAAAGGACAGCGTGAATGCTCTTGAGGCTCTCCGGCCGCCCATAGGCACGCCTGTACGTGATGCGGTCGGCCATTGATCGCACTGCGAGCAGCACGTGATCGAGGGCGGTGGGGTCGTTCAGATTGTCGGCATCGATGAACACGGCCATGTTCTTGGCCGTGGCGCTCGTCGGCGTGCCGACAACGGCCATTACACGAGCTTCCAGCCGACCGTCTCGCCGCCGCGCAGCGGCTTGAGCGTGGCGTCGCCGTAGGGCACGGTCTCGGGCACGGTCCAGCTCTCGCGCTTGAGAGTGATGGTGTCGGTGTGGCGCGGCAGGCCGTAGAAGTCGGGGCCGTGGAAGCTCGCGAAGCCCTCGAGCTTGTCGAGCGCGCCCGCGTTGTCGAAGGCCTCGGCGTAGAGCTCGATGGCGGTGAGCGCCGTGTAGCAGCCGGCGCAGCCCAGCGCGTGCTCCTTCAGGTGCGCCGGGTGCGGCGCGCTGTCGGTGCCCAGGAAGAAGCGGTCGCTGCCGCTGGTGGCCGCCTCGACCAGCGCCACCCGGTGCGTCTCGCGCTTGAGCACCGGCAGGCAGTAGTAGTGCGGGCGGATGCCGCCGGTGAAGATGGCGTTGCGGTTGTACAGCAGGTGGTGCGCCGTGATGGTGGCGGCCGTGAAGCGGCCGGCGTCGCGCACGTAGTGAGCGCCTTCCCTGGTGGTGAGGTGCTCGAACACCACCTTGAGCTCGGGGAAGTCGCGGCGCAGCGGGATCATCACGCGGTCGACGAACACGGCCTCGCGGTCGAACAGGTCGATGGCCGGATCGGTCACCTCGCCGTGTACCAGCAGCAGCAGGCCGTGCTTCTGCATGGCTTCGAGCGTCTTGTAGGTCTTGCGGATGTCGGTCACGCCGGCATCGCTGTTGGTGGTGGCGCCGGCCGGGTAGAGCTTGAGCGCACGCACGCCGGCTTCGGCTGCCAGCGCGATCTCCTCGGGCGGCAGCTTGTCGGTGAGATAGAGCGACATCACCGGCTCGAAGCCCGTGCCTTCGGGCACTGCGGCGCGAATGCGGTCGCGGTAGGCCACGGCCTGCGCGGCGGTGGTCACGGGGGGGCGCAGGTTCGGCATGATCAGCGCGCGGCCGAACTGGCGGGCGCTGTGGGGAACGACGGCTTCGAGTGCGGCGCCGTCGCGCACGTGCAGGTGCCAGTCGTCGGGGCGGGTGATCGTGAGGGTGTCTGTCATGGCGGGCCGATTGTCGCATCGGCCTCCTCCCGGCCGCGCAGGCCGGGATCACGCCAGCAGGTACTCGCGCACCAGCGAACGCGCGCGGTGCAGCCGGCTCTTGACGGCGCCCGCCGGCTCGCCGAGCCGTTCGGCGATTTCCGCGATGGTCAGCTCCTCGAAATCGCGCAGCAGCACCACTTCGAGGTAGTGCGCGGGCAGCGATTCGAGCGCGTGGGTCAGGTCCAGCCGCAGCGCGGTGTCGCCCCGGCTGGCCAGCTGCCGCTCGGCCACCTCATCGCCATCGTCGTCCAGCGAGTCGTGGCGGAACATCGCGCGCTGCAGCCTCAGGCATTCGCGCCGGATGACGGTGAAAAGCCACGACGAGAACGCCGCCGCGGCCTTCAGCCCCCGGACCTTGCGCGCGACGACCAGCAGCGACTCCTGCACCGCGTCGTCCACGTCGCTGGCCTGGCAGTGCCGCCAGGCGTAGCGCCGCGCGTCGGCCTGGCAGACCGCGAGCAGGCTGGCGATGGCGGCCGGGTCGCCGGTCTGCGCGGCGTGGATCAGGCCGGTGCGGTCGGTGCCGGAGGCCACGGTTCAGCGCCCTTTTCCGTCGAGCTTGCGCCCGACCATCGCGCACATCGGGCAGAAGCCGAACAGGCCCGTCAGCGCCAGGATGGCGCCCATGAGGGCGACAGCCACGGCAAGCCCGAAGCCGGCGGTACTCCAGCCGATGGCGGCGAAAGCGAGGCCGGCGAGGCCCATGGCGATGCGCAGCGCGCGTTCCCAGCCGGGTAGGTTCTTGGCGTAGAGCATGGCGATTCCTTCGATCCTTCTTGAGTGCTGAGGAAGACCCTCGGACACGAAGAGGCGCCGAGCCCGCGAAACGGTTCGCGGGATGCGCGGATTTTCTTTTCTTTCTTTTCTTCTACGCGGGCGCCGCCATCGCCCGCGCGAGGTCGTCCAGCCAGCGCGCCTGCGCCTCGGCACGCTCCGTGGGCGGCAGGCGCAGCAGCGCCGAAGGATGCAGCGTGACGAGCACGGGCCGGCCGTCCCCGCGCTCGCGCAGCCAGGCGCCGCGCTCGGCCTGCACCGCCACCGGCCGCCCGAGCAGGGCGCGCGCGGCGGTGGCGCCCAGGGCCACCAGCGCCTTGGGCTGCACGAGTGCGATCTCGCTGTCCAGCCAGTGGGCGCAGGCCTCGGCTTCGCGCTGGCCGGCGGTCTTGTGGATGCGGCGCTTGCCGCGCAGCTCGTACTTGAAGTGCTTGACGGCATTGGCCAGGTAGACGCTCTCCCGCGCCCAGCCCAGCTGCGCCATCGCGCGGTCGAGCAACTGGCCCGCCGGCCCGACGAAGGGCCGGCCCGCCAGGTCCTCCTGGTCGCCGGGCTGTTCGCCGACGAGCATGTGATGCGCGCCGGCCGGGCCCTCGCCGCACACGGCCTGGGTGGCGAGCGCGCCGATCGGGCAGGCGCGGCAGCCGTGCGCCGCGGCGCGCAGCGCGTCCAGGTCGGCGGGCGCCGCGCCTTCGGCCGGGCGCGGATGCATCAGCAGCGGCGGGCGGATGCGGCGCGCGGGCGTGGCCGGCGCTTCGATCATCGACTGGCTGCGCGCCTCGGCCGCATCGGCCAGCGGCTGGATCAGCGCGGCCTCGGGCAGGTTGTGCCAGTAGCGGCGCGGCATCTCGCGCCGCATCGTCGCGAGCTTGAGCCGCGCGGGGTTGAAGATGTTCTCGTAGTAGGTGAGCCAGAGCTGCTCGCCCTCGTCGGGCGCGGGCTTCTGGCGGCGGTCCGCGCCCTCGCGGAACGACAGCGCCTGCCCGTCCCATTCCACGCACCGCCGCGGCGTGAGGATGGCCCAGCGCATCTGCGCGAAGCGGCGCGCGAAGAAAGGCGCGTTGGCCTCGACGATGCGGTGCTCGGGCTCGAACCACGCGACGTGGCGCTCGGCGCCCTGCGCGTCCACGACGCGGGTGAAGCGCACGAAGGCGCGCATCTTGTGGATGTCGCGGCGCACCGAGCGGGCCATGAGCTGTGCCTGCATCATGTCGGCGTCCAGCGGGTCGTGGCGCAGCGCCGGCTCGTGCACCAGGCGCCACAGCAGGCGGTAGAGCAAGGCCAGGCGCTGCGCGTCGCGGTGCAGGATCACGTCGGCGCACAGTTCGACGAAGGATGCGGGCACGGCCTGCCGGGCTACCGCCGGTTGCACCTGCGCGGGCGGCAGGTCCGGCGCTTCGCCGAACAGATCGTTGCCACCTTCGCTCCATTCGACCTGCTCCGGCGGCACGCCGGCAGCCAGCAGCCGCCGCGCATGGCCGCGGAAGGCATCGAGATCGACCGGGTCTTCGAGACACACGCGCATGCCGATGCCAGGCTTGCCGCCCTCAGAACAGCGCCGCCTGCGCCGGCTCTGCCGCCGCGGCAGCAGAGCCGGACATCGCCATCGCGTTGGCCGCCGGCCGGTGCCCGTCCGCCACCACGAAGGGCAGCACCTTGCGCGCCGGCACGTGCAGGCGCCGCAGGTCGTCGGCACGCACCCGTCGAACGCGCCGCGCCTGCAGTAGCCGCTCCACGGCCTTCACCCCGAGGCCGGGCACGCGCAGCAGCATCTCGCGCGGGGCGTGGTTCAGGTCGACCGGGAAGCGCTCCGCATGCGCCAGCGCCCAGGCCAGCTTGGGGTCGACGTCCAGCCGCAGCAGGCCGTCGGGCGACGCCACGATCTCCTGGTGCTCGAAGCCGTAGAAGCGCATGAGCCAGTCGGCCTGGTAGAGCCGGTGCTCGCGCATCAGCGGCGGCGCGGCCAGCGGCAGCGCGCGGGCCGCATCGGGGATGGGGCTGAAGGCCGAGTAGTACACGCGCCGCAGCTTGTAGGCGCCGTAGAGCGTGGCGCTGGAGGCCAGGATGTGCCGGTCGTCGGTGGCATCGGCGCCCACGATCATCTGCGTGCTCTGGCCGGCGGGCGCGAAGGGCGGCGGCTTCGCGGCGGCCGGCGCGGCGCCCGGCAGCGCACGGATCGGCACCACGCGGCGCGTCTCCTCGCGGGTGTCGTCGATGCGAAGCCGCAGCCGCGCCATCGAGCGGCGGATGGCGCTCTCGTCCTTCTCGGGCGCCAGCGCGCGCAGGCCCTCGGCGGTGGGCAGCTCGACGTTGATGCTGAGCCGGTCGGCATAGCGGCCGGCGCGCGCCAGCAGTTCGTCGCTGGCGTCGGGAATGGTCTTGAGGTGGATGTAGCCGCGGAAGTCGTGCTCCTCGCGCAGCTGGCGCGCGACCTCGACCACCTGCTCCATCGTGTGGTCGGGCGACTTGACGATGCCGCTGGACAGGAACAGGCCCTCGATGCAATTGCGCCGGTAGAAGTCGAGCGTGAGCTGCACCACCTCCTCGACCCGGAAGCGCGCCCGCGGCACGTTGCTCGACGCGCGGTTCACGCAATAAAGGCAGTCGTACTGGCAGTGGTTGGTCAGCAGCACCTTCAGCAGCGAGATGCAGCGCCCGTCGGGCGCGTAGCTGTGACAGATGCCGGCGCCCTCGGTGGAGCCGATGCCGCGCCCGCCGAGCGAGTCGCGCGGCTGGGAGCCGCTCGACGCGCAGGAAGCGTCGTACTTGGCGGCGTCGGCCAGGATGGCGAGTTTGCGCTGGATGTCCATGGGATCGGTCGAATACTGTATGAATATACAGTTTTAAGCTGATTGTGTCCTGCCCCTGGCGTGCGGTTTTCCGGCCGCGCGGCGCCGGCGATGGCTGGTTTTTCAGCCGCCGATTTGCGGGAAAACCGCAGGTCTTCCGAAAAAACTCCAATGGAATCAGTCACTTGGGTTTGACGGCCCGCGTGGCACATGCGTTGCTATCCATGCGGCACACCCGACAGAGGATGGAGACACGCCAATGACCGACCTGCTCGCACTCGCCGCCGCGCCGCCACCGCCGGCCGGCCTCCCACTCACCGCCTCGCACTGACGCGCCGCGCGTCGCGCTTCGATCCGGCCCGCGCCGGGTCGCGCCGCCGCATGGCCGTGCCGGCCGGGGGGAGCCGCTTTTCCCCCATCGCTTGTTCAACCAGAACCACAACGGAGACAGAGAAGATGATCAGAACCCAGAAGAAGAGCACCCGCCTTCGCCCGACCCCCGTGCGCATCGGCACGCTGCTGGCCGTGCTGGCGCTCACCGCCTGCGGCGGCGGCAGCGGCGGAGGTGGAGGCGGCTTCAGCTTCATCCCGCCCGCGGCCGGCGGAGGCGGTGCCGGAGGAGGAGGCGGCGGCACCACGCCCACCGACCCGTCCGGCCCCGGCAACCCGCCGCCGGTCGATGCCACGCTGCGCATCGGCGTGCTGTCCTCGTCGCCGCAGCTGGTGACCGGCGACGACGCGCTGGTCGAGCTGGAGCTGCTGCGCGAGAAGGCCGACGGCGGCCTCGCGGTGTCGGTCGACGGGAGGGACGTGACGGCGGCGTTCTCGCGCGACCCCGCCAGCGGCCGCCTGGTGGGCAAGCTCACAGGACTCAAGCTGGGCTCCAACGAACTGGTCGCGAGCTACGGCGGCTACAGCGCGAAGCTGCAGCTGACGGCCTACCCGATCACCGGCCCGGTGATCTCCGGCCCGCATGAGGAGCCATTCGTGTGCGGCTACGCCACCTTCACCCGCATGGGCGGCCAGGTGCTCAAGCCGCTGGACGACGGCAAGTGCTCGGTGGAGACGCGCGTCGACTACTACTACCGCACCACCGCCGGCAGCAACGTGCGCTTCGTGCCGGAATCGATCACCGCCTACCCGGCCAACATGGCCTGGCTCACCATCAACGGCAAGCAGGTGCCCTACGTGGTGCGGCTGGAAAGCGGCACCATCAACCGCGGGCTGTACCAGTCGGCGATCCTGCACGACGTGCTCAACGAGCCCGCGCCCTCGCCCACCTCGCGCCCGGCCGGCTGGAACGGCACGCTGCTCTATCCGCTGGGCGGCGGCTGCCAGGGCGGATGGTTCCAGCAGGGCAACGACTTCGCCACGCTCATCAACCCGACCTACCAGAGCCGCGGCTTCGCCGTGACCACCTCCACGCTCAACGTCTTCGGCACCAACTGCAACGACCAGCTCTCCTCGGAAACCATCGCGATGGTGAAGGAGCGCTTCATCGAGAACTTCGGCGTGCCCGCCCACACCATCGGCACCGGCGGCTCGGGCGGCTCCTATCAGAGCCACCAGACCAGCGACAACTACCCCGGCCTCTTCGACGGCGTGGTGGTGAGCCAGGTGTTCGCCGACGTCACCTCCTCCACCATCTTCAAGCTGCACGACTCGCGCGTGCTCAACAACTACTTCAACGACCCTGCCACCGCGGCGCTGGCCTACACCACGGCCGAGAAGCAGGCGATCTCGGGCTACCTGCAGATCGGCAACATCCCCAACATGAGCAACAGCGCGGGTCGCCTGGACCCCACTGTTTCGTTCCCTGCGGGCGTGCCCGCCGAGCAGCGCTACAACGCGCTGACCAACCCCACGGGCGCGCGCGCGACGGTGTTCGACCACACGGTGAACGTCTACGGCAAGACCGAGGCCGAGGGCTTCGCGCTGCGCCCGATCGACAACGTGGGCATCCAGTACGGCCTGAACGCGCTCAACGAGGGCAAGCTCGGCATCGAGAAGTTCCTCGACCTGAACGAGCGCGTGGGCGGCGTCGACCGCGACATGAAGCGCACCGCCGCGCGCACCGTGGGCGACATCGACGCGCTGCGCCGGGCCTACCAGTCGGGCCGCATCGTCAACGGCGCGGGCGGGCTCGCCTCCACCGCCATCATCGACCTGCGCGACTACAACGACGGCGCCACCGGCGGCGACATCCACACCAAGATCCACTCGTTCTCGATGCGCGAGCGCCTGCGCCGCGCCAACGGCAACATCGACAACCACGTGATGTGGACCATGGGCGGCGGCAGCGCGGCCGCCTTCGACGAGATGGTGAAGTGGCTCACCGCGGTGAAGGCCGACACCTCCGAGCGCACCAAGGCACAGAAGATCGCCGCCAACCGCCCGGCCGACCTGCAGGACGCCTGCTGGAACGCGGGCCTGAAGTACACCGAGGAGCAGACCGCCTTCGGCACCGGCGCGTGCAACACCTTCTACCCGGCCGGCACCACGCCGCGCATGGCAGCGGGCGGCCCGCTCACCGACGACATCGCCAAGTGCCAGCTGAAGCCGCTGAACCCGTCGGACTACAGCGTGAGCTTCAACCCCACGCAATGGGCGCGCCTGAGCGCCGCCTTCCCCGACGGCGTGTGCGACTGGACCAAGCCCGGCGTCGGCCAGCAGCCGCTCGCCGGCACCTGGCTGTCGTTCGGGCCGTCGCCCGTGAACCTGCTGTTCGACATCACGAAGAAGCTGATGTCGAGCTTCCTGTAAGCCAAGCCGCGGGCGGCCTGCACGCGCGACCGCACATGCAGGCCCGCCCGCCTTTTCCCCTGGAGTGAACCTTGAAAGCATCCATGAAGAAGACCCCTGTGTCCGCCGTCCACCTCGCACTGACCCTGGCCCTCGGCCTGGCCGCCGCCACCGGCGCGCACGCGCAGGACTTTCCCGCGGGCAAGCCCATCACCATCGTCGTGCCCTTCGCGGCCGGCGGCCCCACCGACCGGGTGGCGCGCGACCTGGCCGAGGCCATGCGCAAGCCGCTGGACGGCACCAGCATCGTGATCGACAACGCCGCCGGTGCCGGCAGCACCATCGGCAACGCCAAGGTGGCGCGCGCCCGGCCCGACGGCTACACGCTGCTGCTCACCCACGTGGGCATGGCCACCACGCCGGTGCTCTACCGCAAGCTGCCCTACGACTACGAGACCGACTTCGAATACCTGGGCATGATCAACGACGTGCCCATGACCGTCATCGGCAAGCCCCAGCTGGAGGCCGGCAACTTCAAGGAACTGCGCGAGTGGATCGCGAAGAACCCGGGCAAGACCAACCTCGGCAACGCGGGCATCGGCTCCGCCTCGCACCTGTGCGGGCTGCTGCTGCAAAGCGAGCTCAAGGCCGAGATGACCACCGTGCCCTACAAGGGCACCGCCCCCGCCATCGCCGACCTGCTCGGCGGGCAGATCGACCTGCTGTGCGACCAGACCACCAACACCACTTCGCAGATCGAGGCCAGGAAGGTCAAGGCCTACGGCGTGACCACGCTCAAGCGGCTGGGCACGCCCGCGCTGAAGGACCTGCCCACGCTGGACGAGTCGGGGCTGAAGAACTTCCAGGTGACCATCTGGCACGGCCTGTACGCGCCCAAGGGCACGCCCGCGCCGGTGCTCAAGAAGCTCAACGACGCGCTCAAGGTCGCGCTGAAGGACCCCGACTTCATCAGGAAGGAGGAAGGCCTGGGCGCGGTGGTGGTGGCCGACCGGCGCGTCGAGCCGGCCGAGCACAGGAAGTTCGTGCAGCAGGAGGTGGCGCGCTTCGGCCCGGTCATCAAGGCCGCCGGCGTGTACGCCGACTGAGGCACGCGCATGGTGCGACGCATGGGCGACAGCGAGGGTAATTCCGCCTCGGCGCGGCAGGGAGTGCTGCATACCATCAGGGCCCTTTGCTGCCCGACGGCGGACTCCCGCTTCCCGCTCCCGTGTCGTCACTGCTCCTATCGGCCGGCCGCGCCGTGCTGAAGCTTTCCGCGCCTTACCGGGCCGGCTTTGCCGGATCGCCCGACGACCTGCGCGACAAGGCCGTGCTGGCGCGCTTCCACGGCGACGCCCCCACCCTCGCGGCCGGGGCGCCGCCTCTCGCGCGCTGGCGCCTGTGGGCCGCCGTCTGCGTGTGGCTGTGCCTCATCGCGGCCGGCGGCGCGCTGGCCTACCTGCTGGGCGAGCGCGCGGGCATCCGCTCGCTGCAGCAGGGCACGCTGCACCGGCTCGACATCTACGCCACCAGCCTGCGCAGCGAGCTCAGCCGCTACGAATACCTGCCGCAGGTGGTGTCGCTGAGCCCCGACGTGCTCGACCTGCTGCGCAAGCCGCGCGACGCCGGCCAGCAACTGGACGCCAACGTCTACCTCGAGACCGTCAACGCGCACGCCCAGGCTTCGGCCATCTACGTGATGGACGAGACCGGCCTCACGCTGGCCGCCAGCAACTGGAACCAGCCGGGCAGCTTCGTGGACATGAACTTCTCCTACCGCCCCTACTTCCAGGACGCGCTGCGCGGCGTGCCGGGGCGCTTCTACGGCATCGGCACGGTCAGCCGCGAGCCGGGCTACTACTTCTCCTTCGGCATCATCGACGGCGCGCGCCGGCTGGGCGTGGCGACGGTGAAGGTCAACCTCGACAAGCTCGACGCAGCCTGGTCGCATTCGGCCGACCGCGTGTTCGCCATCGACGGCAACGGCGTGGTGTTCCTCTCGTCCGACCCCGGCTGGAAATTCCGCGCGCTGCGCCCGCTGTCGAGCGAGACGCTCCGGCAGCTCGCGCAGACGCGCCAGTACACCGAGGCCGGCGCGCTCACGCCCATCGACATGCGCGAGCACCGGCCGCTGTCGGGCGGCGAAGGCACCGTGGTGCAGCTGCGCGCGAACGAGGAGGCGCCGCAGCGCCCCGGCGCCACGCCCTTCGGCCCCGACTACCTGCTCGACAGCCGCCGGGTCGACGGCACCGACTGGAAGCTCATCATGCTGTCGGACATGAAGCCGGCGCACGCGCTCGCCCGCACCAGCGCGCTGGCCACGATGTTCGCGCTGGTGTTCCTCACGCTGCTGGTGATGTACCTGCAGCAGCGCCGGCGCATCGTGCACCAGCGGCTGGCCGCGCGCGAGGCGCTGCAGGGCGCCTACGACGAACTGGAGCACAAGGTCGAGCTGCGCACCGAGGCGCTGAGCGAGGCCAACCAGCACCTGCAGACCGAGATCGCCGAGCGCAAGCGCGCCGAGGAGATGCTGAAGAACACGCTCGACGACCTGGTGCAGACCGGCAAGATGGCCGTGCTGGGCCAGATGTCGGCCGGCATCACGCACGAGCTCAACCAGCCGCTGGCCGCGTTGCGCACGCTGTCGGCCAATGCGGTGGTGTTCCTGGAGCGCGGGCAGTCCGAGCAGGTCGACCTGAACCTGCGCACCATCTGCGAGCTGACCGACCGCATGGGCCAGATCACCGCGCAGCTCAAGAAATTCGCGCGCCGCTCGGCGGTGGAACTGCAGTCGGTGGCGCTGGCCGACGTGATCGCCGATGCGCTCTTCCTGCTGGGCCAGCGCATCCGCCAGGAGCGCATCGAGCTCGAGCAGTTCATCGAACCGGGCCTCTTCGCGCGCTGCGAGGGCAACCGGCTCGAGCAGGTGCTGGTCAACCTGCTGGTCAACGCCTTCGACGCGGTCGCGGCCGCCGGTGCCAGCCCGCGCCGCGTGCGCATCGCGGCGCGCCGCAGCGCCGAGGGCGTGGCGATGGAGGTGCACGACAACGGCACCGGCATCGCGCCCGAGGTGATGCCGCGCCTCTTCGAGCCCTTCTTCACCACCAAGGAACAGGGCCTGGGCCTGGGCCTGGGGCTGGCCATCTCGGCCGGCATCGTGCGCGACTTCGGCGGGCTGCTGCGCGCCGGCGAGGGCGAACTCGGCGGCGCGGCCTTCGTGGTCACGCTGCGCGATGGCGGCACACGCAATGCAGGGAACATTTCATGACTGAACACGAGCTCGAGGTTCTCTTCGTCGAGGACGACCCGGCCGTGCGGCTGGGCAGCACGCAGGCGCTGCAGCTGGCGGGCTTGCGCGTGACGGGCTTCGGCTCGGCCGAGCAGGTGCTGCCGCGCGTGGTGCCGGGCTTTGCCGGCGTGCTGGTCACCGACGTGAGGCTGCCCGGCATGGACGGGCTGGCGCTGCTGTCGCGCGCGCTGCAGATCGACCCGACGCTGCCCGTCATCCTCGTCACCGGCCACGGCGACATCACCATGGCGGTGCAGGCCATGCGCCTGGGCGCCTACGACTTCCTGGAGAAACCCTTCTCGCCCGACCAGCTCACCGAGGTGGTCCAGCGGGCGCTGGAGAAGCGCGCGCTGAGTCTCGAGGTCGACCAGCTGCGCCGCAAGCTCGCGGGCTACGAGTCGATCGAGGCGCGGCTGATCGGGCGTTCCTCGGCCATGCAGCGGCTGCGCCGGCTGGTGCTGGACGTGGCCAGCTCCGACGCCGACGTGCTGATCCTCGGCGAGACCGGCACCGGCAAGGAGCTGGTGGCGCGCTGCCTGCACGACTGCGGGCGCCGGCGCGAGGGCAACTTCGCGGCCATCAACTGCGGCGGCATGCCCGAGGCGCTGTTCGAGAGCGAGATGTTCGGCCACGAGGCCGGCGCCTTCACCGGCGCGGCGCGCAGGCGCATCGGCAAGATCGAGCATGCGCGCGGCGGCACGCTGTTCCTCGACGAGATCGAGACCATGCCGATGAACCTGCAGGTCAAGATGCTGCGCGCCCTGCAGGAGCGGCAGTTCGAGCGGCTGGGCTCCAACGAGCTGCGCCCGATGGACAGCCGCGTGGTCGCCGCCACCAAGGCCGACCTGCTGCAGGCCGCGCAGGCGCAGAAGTTCCGCGACGACCTCTACTACCGCCTCAGCGTGGTGGTGCTGCACCTGCCGCCGCTGCGCGAGCGGCGCGAGGACATTCCGCTGCTGTTCACCCACTTCGCGATGCAGGCGGCGCTGCGCCACGGACGCGAGCAGCCGGCGGTCGCGCCGCGCCACCTGCAGGCGCTGATGGCGCATGCCTGGCCCGGCAACGTGCGCGAGCTGCGCAACATCGCCGACCGCTTCGTGCTCGGGCTGTGGGACGGCGAAGAGGGCTTCCGCAGCCTCGCGCAGGAACCGCGCTCGCTCGACGAGCAGATGGCGCAGTTCGAGCGCTACCTGATCCGCGAGGCGCTGGAGGCCTGCAACGGCAGCGCCGCCGCCGCGGCCGAACGCCTGGGCGTGCCGCGCAAGACGCTGTACGACAAGATGCGCCGGCTCGGCCCGCTGGACGCGGCCCCGTCCGACGAGACGATGGCCCCTGCCCCGCCACGGCGCGCGTTGCGCAGCGCCTGAACCTTGGCTAGGCTCGCGGTCAGATGACCGAAGCCGCCACGACCGCCCCACAGCCTGATCCATCCGCCGCATCGGCCCTGCCGCTGGCCACCGGCCTTGCCGAAGGCGGCCTGGCCGCCAGGTTCAACACCCCCGAGGGCGTACCGGCCTTCGCGGTGCGCTGGCAGGGCGCGGTGCACGCCTACCTCAACCAGTGCCCGCATGCCGGCGGGCCGCTCGACTTCGAAGGCCAGGTGCTGGAGAGTTCGGGCCGCTTCCTGATGTGCGCGCGGCACGGCGCCATCTTCGAGCCCGACACCGGCAAGTGCGTCGGCGGCCCGTGCCGGGGCGCGCGGCTCACGCCGGTGGCCGTGCACGAGAAGGCCGACGGCAGCGTTTGGCCCGGCGCGGCCGGCTGAAAGCAAGCCAGGACAAGACAACAACCATCCAGGAGCAACGACATGCGCAACTGCAACACCCTATTTCGCACTCTCCCGCATGCGGCCCTGCCGGCCGCGGCGCTCGCGCTGGCCGGCCTGCTGGCGGGCTGCGCGGGCATGTCCTCGCCGGTGGGCAAGGGCTCCACGGGCATGAAGGTCAGCTCCAGCGCCTTCGCGGACGGCGGCACGATTCCGGCCGAGCACGCGGGCGTTGGCGACTGCGGCGGCAAGAACATCTCGCCGCCGGTGGCCTGGAGCAACCTGCCGGCCAAGACGAAGTCGGTCGCGGTGCTGGTGTTCGACCCGGACGGGGCGGCCGGCCTGGGCGTTTCGCACTGGGTGGCCTACAACATCGCGGCCGAGCGCGGCGAGCTCAAGGCGGGCGAAGGGGCTGCGGGCTCGAACTTCGACTTCACCATGGGCCCGAACGTGGCCGGCACGCCCTCCTACCGCGGCATGTGCCCGCCGGCGGGCGACCGGCCGCACCACTACGTCATGACAGTGATCGCCACCGAGCTCGCGCCGGGCAGCCTGCCCGCCGGCCTGGGCCGCGACGCGCTGCTGGCCGCGCTCAAGGGCCGTGCGCTGGGCGGCCAGAGCGTGGTGGGCCTCTACAGCCGCTGAGCCGGGTTGGCCGCAGTTAATAATTAAGACCTCCTCACGCCAGCCCGCCAGCATTGGCTGCAGCCGCTTCCACGAAAGCTTCATCGATGGCCCTGCCCGCCGCCACCTCCGGCTCCACGCCGGTTTCGCCTTCCGCCGCCGGCGACCTCGACGCCATGTTCGACCTGGCGCCGGTCTCCCTCTGGATCGAGGACTACGGCGACCTCAAGCGCAAGCTCGACGGCTGGCGCGCCGAGGGCATCACCGACCTGGTGGCGCACCTGCAGGCCGAACCGCAGCGGATCAGCGACTGCATGGCGCTGCTGAAGGTGCTGCGGGTCAACCAGCACACGCTGAAGCTCTTCGGCGCCGACAGCGAGCAGACCCTGCTGGGCGCGCTCGACCGCGTGTTCCGCGGCGACATGTCGGCCACCGTGGTGCACGAGCTCGACCAGCTCTGGCGCGGCCAGCTCAGCTTCGAGAGCGAGACCGTCAACTACGCGCTCGACGGCCGCCGGCTCG
>Ga0102595_100768_pt2 | contig 16325 bp, 8 predicted proteins | sample Araplaol_mTSA_r2_2_FD_76864 | JGI IMG/M metagenome (GOLD analysis project Ga0102595, IMG submission 76864) | Arabidopsis root microbial communities from North Carolina, USA - plate scrape MF_Col_mTSA_r2 (SPADES assembly) (version 2) | ecosystem: Host-associated > Plants > Roots > Endosphere...
CATCATCGTTTAGTAAATCGATGATTCGAGGCTTGCTACCGCGATATAGAGCCCGTAACAGGGCATAACCAGGAGACACGCATGACGTTCAGAACCCATCTCGCTTCACGGCAGCGCGGCTGCCGCGCCAAGCCCATCGCCATGGCGGTGAGCGTGGCACTGCTTTCCCTTGCAAGCGCACAGGCGCAAACCACAGCCGACCAGAAGGCCGACCCGAATACCGTGGTGGTGACCGGCTACCGCTATGCGATCGAGAAGAGCCTCGACCAGAAGCGCGACGCCAACTCGATCGTAGAAGTGATCACCGCTGAAGATATCGGCAAATTCCCGGACAAAAATGTGGCCGATGCGCTGCAGCGCGTGCCGGGTGTTGTGGTGACCCGCAGCGGCGGGGAGGGCAAGAACGTCAGCGTGCGCGGCCTGTCATCGGAACTGACCCTGACGCAATTGAATGGCAACTACATCGCCACTGCGGAATCGAATGGCGATCCATCGCGCTCGTTCAACTACACGCTGCTGCCGTCGAACATGCTGTCCAGCGCGGAACTGTTCAAGACGCCGGAGGCCCGCATCGATGAAGGCGGCGTAGGCGGCACCGTGATCCTGCATACCCGCCGTCCATTGGAAGTGAAGTCCGGCTCCGGCTTCGTTTCCGCCGAAGGCACCTGGGCCGACACGACCAAGAAAACCGACGGCCAGTTCTCGGGCCAGTACGCCTGGCACGACGACGACAACCGCTTCGGCATCCTGGTCGGCCTGACAAAGCAAAAGCGCACTACCCGCACCATGAGCGCGAGCACCGAAAACTGGCAATGGTATGGCGACGATTACGACGCGCATCCGGCCACCGACGTCAATGGCAAGCCATCGGACCTGAGCTCCTACTGGTGGGGACAGTCGGGCTTCTACGACCAAAGCGGCAAGTACTACACCAACTTCATGATGCCGACTTCGGTCAACCTGAACGTGAAGAGCGAAGAGCGCGAACGCAAGGGCGGGCAGTTGACCATGCAGTTCAAGCCGGTGCGCAACCTGACGCTGACGGCCAATTACTTCCGCTTCAACCTGTCGCAGAACTCGCAGACCAATATCCTGAAGGTCCCGGAGTGGAACCTGGCACGCTACAGCGGCGACGGCAACTGGCCGGGTGGCCGCATGCTCGATGGCCTGACCTTCGATCGCAGCGGCACGCTGGTCACCGGCGCGCAGTACAGCGCCCACGCCGGCAAAGCTTACTACTGCAGCGAAGCGCAGGCTGCGGCGGCCGGCAAGCAGCCTGGCGGCTGGGGGCCGGATGATTGCACCATCCCGACGCCGCAGATCACAGGCAGCTACAACCAGGAAAAGTCTCTGTCGCAGACTGCCGACTTTGAGGCCGAATGGCGCGGCCAGTCGCTGGACGGTATCTTCAAGTTTGGCCGTACCTGGGCCAGCGGCGGCCCGCGCATGCAAATGACGATGCCGATCAAGCCTCGCGTGCAAAATGCGGACGGCAGCTGGACCCTCGGCAACTACGCCAGCTCCTGGAGCACGGTCGGCACCCCGACCATGGTGTTCTCGCCTGAGCTGATGGCCAACCTGGGCAAAGGCATCGGCGAAATCGACCTGGGCTCCACCTCGTCTTCGTGGACCAGGAACAGCACCCAGCAGAAATACACCCAGGCCGACATGACCTGGCACACCGAAAGCACCTGGCTGGACTCGCTGCAGTTCGGAGCAAAGTATCGCGATGGCGGCACCCACCGCGCCACCGGCAACAACTACTGGGTTTGCCAGGGCGCCGATCCAACCGACTACGACAAGCGTTACCAGGCGGGCTGCGATCCGACTGCGAACAAGTTCCAGCCTCAGTTCCTGTATGGAGGATCGCTGGGCAACCTGGCAGGCGGCATCAATGCCAGCGCCTTCCCGGCAATTAACTACCCGGCCTACATCTCCTTCCTGAACCAGACCTACGGGACGATGCAGACCCGTAACGAAGACAACTTCGTCTACAACGTCGACGAGAAGATCGCTTCCGCCTACCTGCAGGCCAACGTCAAGACCGAGCGCCTGCGCGGCAACGTCGGCATGCGCTTTGTGCGTACCAGGCAGCACGCCGATTCGACCGACCAGGTGGAAAGCTATAACGACTACTTCTTCAACGGCGCCAATGGCAGCCCGGCGCCTTGCCAGGCCGGCGGCCTGCCGGCGGCCGGCGCACCTGCCGGTTCCGGTTGCACCAGCGGCTTTACCCGCCTGCCGGACAGCATGGCACGCGATTCGACGTTCGTGGTCAGCTCGCTCGACCGCACCTATAACGACGTGCTGCCAAGCTTTAACCTGGCATATGACTTGACCCGGGACCTGTTGCTGCGTGCCGCCGCATCCAAAGTGATCTCGCGTCCAAGCTACAATGACATCGCCTTCCCGGGCGGCCTGCAGTACTACAGCCAGGAATACGTCAATGACCGTCGCCTGATCGGCGGCGGCGACCAGCAAGGCTGGTTCGGTGCGGGCAGCAACAAGCAGCTCGAACCGTACAAGGCCAAGCAGTTCGACATTGGCCTGGAATGGTACTTCCACCGCGGTTCGGTGCTCGGCATCGATCTGTTCCGCAAGAACGTCAGCAACTTCGCGGTGCCGGTGGTGCGCGACGTGACCATGAATGTGGGCGGGCAGAACGTGACTGTGCAGCGCTACTCGACCAGCGCCGGCGGCCGCGACGGCGTGTCGAAGGGCGTGGAACTGTACGCGCAGCATACGCTGGACATGGGTCTCGGCTTCCAGTTCAACTACACGTACAACAAGACCAACCAGGCTGACATCACGATGGCGGACGGCACCAAGATCGGCGAGTCGCCGCTGGTCGGCAGCGCGAAAAACCAGATGAACCTGACCGTGTTCTACGAAACCGACAAGTTCCTGGCGCGTGCCTCGTACAACCGCCGCGGCGAAGTGGTGGACGGCCTGGTCAACGGCTTGAACGTGTATGAGGAGCCGTACTACCAGGTCGACCTGAACGTGGCCTACAACATCACCAAGGAGCTGAGCCTGACCGCTTCGGTACTGAACCTGACCAAGGAAGAAACGCGCTCCCACCTGGGTAACGATACCAAGGACCGCTTCTATTCCAACGGTTACGCGGGCCGCATTGCCTACTTTGGCCTGAACTACAAGTTCTGATGCTTCCCTCCTTCCTCCCCATGCCTTGCGGCTGGGGAGGTTTTTTCCTGTTACGGGTGCCGCAATGAACCTGCATGACCGAATCAGCAAGATCACAATCGTTGGCGGCGGGAGCGCCGGCTGGATGGCCGCTGCGGCCCTGGCCACTTATCTTGGCAAGGGAGCGTCGGTGCGCCTGATCGAGTCCGAGGAAATCGGCATCGTCGGCGTGGGTGAAGCAAGCGTTCCGCATATCCGGCTGTTCAACGGGCAAATGCTCGGCATCGACGAGGCTGAGTTCATCAAGCGCACGCAGGGAACGATCAAGCTCGGTATTGAATTCAAGGACTGGAGCCGTATCGGCGACAGCTACATCCACGGCTTCGGCACTATCGGGCGCTCGCTCGGTCCGCTGCCGTTCCACCAGTTCTGGCTCAAGCTGTTCCAGTCCGGGAGAGCAGCGCCGATTGGCGAGTACTCGCCGCAGACGGTCATGGCGCCGCAGGGAAAATTCGCCCCGGGCGACCGCAATGCAGCTCCGGGCTCGCCGCTGGCCGACATCGCCTACGCCTATCATTTCGACGCCAGCCTGTACGCACGCTTCCTGCGCGAACTGGGCGGACAGCGCGGCGTGCAGCGCATTGAAGGCAAGATCGTCGGTGTGAACCAGCGCGCAGGCGATGGTTTTATCGAATCGGTCACGCTGGAAAGCGGCCAGGTGGTCGACGGTGAATTGTTCATCGATTGTTCCGGCTTCCGCGGACTGCTGATCGAGCAAACACTGAAAACGGGTTATGTGGACTGGACGCACTGGCTGCCATGCGACCGGGCCATGGCCGTTCCCTGCGAAGGCGTAAAGCCGATTACGCCGTACACCCGTTCCACCGCGCGCGCGGCAGGCTGGCAGTGGCGCATCCCGCTGCAGCACCGTACCGGCAACGGCTATGTGTATTCGAGCCGGCATATCAGCGATGACGAAGCTGCTGCGACCCTGCTGGCGAACCTGGACGGCAAGGCGCTGGCCGAGCCGCGCGCGCTGCGTTTCACCACCGGCATGCGCAAGAAGTTCTGGAACAAGAACGTGGTGGCGCTGGGACTGGCCAGCGGTTTCCTCGAACCGCTGGAATCCACCAGCATCTACCTGGCGCAATCGGGCATTACCCGCCTGCTGGGACTTTTCCCCAAGCGCGACTTCAATCCGCTGCTGGAGGAGCGCTTCAATCGTGAGTCCGTGTTTGAGTATGAGCGGGTGCGGGATTTCCTGATCCTGCACTACAACGCCACTGAACGCAACGACTCGCCGTTCTGGGATTATTGCCGCACCATGTCCATCCCGGACAGCCTGCGCGAGGCAATCGAGCTGTTTCGCTGCGACGGCCGCTACTTCCGCAACGGAGAAGATTTCTTCGCGCTGCCAAGCTGGGTGCAGGTCATGCTGGGCCAGCGCATCGTCCCTGAGAGTTATCACCCGATCGTGGATGACATGCCGGAGGAAAAGCTGGTCGACGTGGTCGAAAGCATGCGGGCCATGCTGGCTAACGCCGTTGCCGCGATGCCGACCCACCAGGAGTGGATCGAGCGCCACTGGAAAGCGGCGGCGCCATGAACACGCATCTGTACTGGCGCTCTTTGGTAGTGTTGCTTCTTTGCCTGTGCCTGACGGTTGCCGCCGCAGTCGCAACGGCCGCCACGCCGGAACGCGTTGCCATTGGCAAGGGCTGGACGTTCCGCCTCGTCACGGGCAATGCGCAACAGGCGGCGCATCCCGAGGCCGTGCCGTGGCATGCCGCAAAAGTGCCGGGCACCGTGCACACCGACCTGTTCGCGAACAAGCTGATTCCCGATCCTTACGTCGGTGCGCCGGAAGCTGGACTGCAATGGATCGGTCTCGCCGACTGGGAATACCGCACGCAATTCGATGCGCCGCGCCGCGCGGCGCGCAGCGACCTGGTATTCGAAGGGCTCGATACTTTCGCCGAAGTCTGGTTGAATGGCGAAAAACTGCTCGACGCCGACAACGCCTTCCGCACCTGGCGAATTCCGGTACAGGACAAGCTGCGTGCAAAAGGCAACGAGTTGCGTATCGTACTGCGCTCGCCGATCGCCAGGCTGCTGCCGGCGGTGCAGGCCATGCCGCGCAAGCTGGCCGGCAACTATCCTTCTCCCTACGGCGATGAACCGCCCGATGCGATGACGGGCAACTTCGTGCGCAAGCCCGGCTACCACTATGGCTGGGACTGGGGGCCGCGCTATGTTACTGCCGGCATCTGGAAGCCGGTCGTGCTGGAAAGCTGGGATGCAGTGCGCATCGATAACCTGCATCTGCGGCAGGATCACGTCGACGAATCGCGCGCCGACATTGCGGCGGTGGCGACAGTCGATGCAGTGCAGGATGGCGCGTTCGACCTGCGCCTGTGGCAAACCGCGCCGGATGGCAAGCGTTCGCTGGCGGCGCTGCGCCGCGTCGAACTACGCGCAGGCGCCAACCGCATTGAGCTTCCCCTGCACATAGACCGCCCGCAGCGCTGGTTCCCGAACGGCTACGGCGCTCAGCCGCTATACCGCTTTGAGGTTCAAATCGGCGATGGAAAAGCGGGCGCCCGCACCGGCTTGCGCAGTATTTCCCTGCGCCGCGATCCGGACGACAAGGGCAAGAGCTTCTATTTTGAAGTCAACGGCATTCCCATCTTCGCCAAAGGCGCGAACAGCATACCGTTCGATATGTTCCAGCCTCGTGTGGACAAGGCGCAATTGCGGCGTGTCCTGCAATCGGCGCGCGACGCAAACATGAACTTCCTGCGCAGCTGGGGTGGCGGCTATTACGAGAGCGATGAATTCTTCGACATGGCCGATGAACTTGGCCTGCTGGTGTGGCAGGACTTCATGTTTGGCGGGGGAATGCCACCGGCCTATGATGATGCGTTCCGCGCCAACGTGATGGCCGAGGCGCGCGACAACGTACGGCGCCTGCGAAATCATCCGAGCCTGGTACTTTGGTGCGGCAATAACGAGGAAGAAATCTCCTGGAAGTACTGGGGTCCTGGCAAGGAGATGATGGCGGCAGACCCGGTCTTCGCCAACAAGGTCTGGAACGGCTACGTGCAGCTGTTTGGCAGCGACCTGCGCAAGGTCGTCGAAGAGGAGGGCGGCGGCATTGCCTACTGGGCCAGTTCGCCCAGCGACGACCTGGCCGAGGTGGCCAACACCCCAACCAGCGGCGATATGCATTACTGGGAAGTGTGGGGCAACCCGGCGCATCCACCCTCGAAGTACCTTGAGATTACGCCGCGCTTCATGTCCGAATACGGACTTCAGGCGTGGCCTGTGCAACGCACGATCGACGCATTCGCCAGGCGGGGTGAGCAAGCCATTGCCACCCCGGTCATCGAGGCGCACCAGAAATTCATGGCCGGCAAGGGCAATGAACGCCTGATGAAGTACGTGAACTACGAGTTTGGCGAGCCGAAGGACTTTGCGGAATTTGTCTATCTTGGCCAGGCGGCGCAGGCGGAAGGCATTGAACTGGCAGCCTTGCACCATCGCGCCAGCCGGCCCTACACAATGGGCTCGCTGTACTGGCAGCTCAATGATGTGTGGCCGGGCGCTTCGTGGTCGGGCATTGACTGGTTTGGACGCTGGAAGGCGCTGCAATTCCATGCCCGGCGCTTTTATGCGCCGGTTGCCGTGGCCGCGCTGCGTAACGCGGAAGGCCAGACATCACTCAGCGTTCTGAATGACCGCGCGCACTCCGTTCGCGGCGAGTTGCGGATGCGTCTCATAACCCTCGACGGCAAGGTGCTGCGCGATGAACGCAGGCCGGTCGAGCTGGCACCGCTCTCGGCGGCGAAGCTGGCCGACTACTCCGACAGGGATTTGCTTGGCGATGCCGATCCTGCCGTTACTGTGGCGGTGTTCGACCTGCAGGCCCAAGGCGAGCCAGCCTCGCGGCGCGTGGTGTATTTCAAGGCCGCCAAGGACATGCGCTGGCCCGATCCCGGCCTGCATGCGCAGCTGCGCCGCGACGGTAACGGTTATGTGCTCGAATTGGGTGCCGCAAAGCTCGCCCGCGCCTTGTGGATCGATTTTGGCGATGCAGATGCTAACGTTGCCGATAACGCAATCACGCTGCTGCCTGGCGAAACGGTGACCTTGCATATTGCATCCAAAGCCGCCCTGGCGACGTTGCGCAAAGCGCTGCGCCTGCGCACATTAGCCGGCGAGGTTCGTGTTTACTAAAACAAGCTAAAAGACAGCGGTTTTTACTACTTTTGTTGACGCCCTTAAAAGGCGGCTGATATAAAACTTACCCATGTACAGGCGCAGGAAAACGGGAAAAACCCGGCGCCTGGAAACGCTCGAAGAAGCGTTTATTAAACTGAACATTGGAGACACTTCATGCACTTGAATTCTCGCCAGAGGGTGCAGCCGTGAGCCAGGTCACTTTGCGTGACATCGCCGAAGCCACCGGGCTGTCGATCGGTACGGTTTCGCGTGCGCTGAAGAACCAGGCCGGCATGACCGAGGTCACCCGCAACCAGGTGCGCCAGGCCGCCGAGAAAATGGGTTATGACTTCGGGCAGCTCAAGAAGGGACGCATCCGCCGCATCGCCTTCCTGTTGCACAGCCAGCACAACACCCTGGCGTCGAGCCAGTTCTACTCCCCGGTGCTGCACGGCGCGGAAGCGGCTTGCCGGCGCGAGGGCATCGCCCTGTCCTTCATTGCAGTGGGTCCGGCAGAACCGGTGCAGGGCCTGATCCGCGTGCACCAGCCCGACGCCATCCTGTGTGCAGGCTTCTTCGAGCCGGAAGTGCTGGCTGCCCTGCAGCAGTCCGGCAAGCCGATCGTCCTGGTGGACATGCACCGCCGTGGCTTCACCTCGATCAACCCGGACAATGTGCGGGGCGGCTACCTCGCTACCCAGCACCTGCTGCGCTGCGGCCGCAAGCGCATCGCCATGATGTCCGGCTCCCTGGCGCACTACAGTATCCAGCAGCGCAACCGAGGCTTCCGCCAGGCGCTGTTCGACGCCAAGGTGTTCGCCGATCCGGACCTGGAAGTCATCGTCCCTACCATGGGCGAGGGCGACGAGGCTGTGGTGGAAGCCATGCGCAGCCTGCTCAGCCTTCCGAAACGGCCTGATGCCCTGTTCTGCTACAACGACAGCACGGCGCTGGTCGCCATGAAGTACTGCCTGAATGAAGGCATGAAGATCCCGCACGACATAGCCATTGTCGGCTTTGACGATATCAGCAGCGCCTCCGCCGCCATTCCCCCGCTCAGCACCATCCACGTCGACAAGGAAGACCTGGGACGGGCAGGGATCGAGCTGCTGCTGCAGAAACCAGAAGAAGACCCCTCCCAGATAACCATGCCAGTCGAATTGATCGTGCGCGAAAGCAGTTGCGACGACTAGCGTACTCACCAGGCCTAACATGACCAATCTCCCGAATTTCCGCAACCCGGACGTACTGCTCGACCACGCGCGCCACACCATGCGCTTTTACCACCCGCGCGCGATCGATCCCGCCGGCGGTCTCTATCACTACTTCAAGGACGACGGCACGATTTATGACGCCGGGCATCGCCACCTGGTCAGCAGCACGCGGTTTGTGTTCACGTATTCGATGGCTTACCGCCATTTCCACGATCCCGCTTACCTGGAAGGCGCGCGCCATGCCTTGCGCTTCCTGCGCGAGGTGCACCGCGATCCGGCGGGCAGTGGCTATGCCTGGATGCTGAACGGCCGCGAAGTAGAGGATGGTACCCAGCACGCTTACGGCCAGGCCTTCGTGCTGCTCGCTTATTCCCATGCCACGATGGCGGGACTGGAAGAGGCGCGTGCCTGGATCGGTGAAACGTTCGAACTGATGGAAAAACGCTTCTGGGACGAGCAGGCCGGCCTGTACGCCGACGAAGCAAGCCGTGACTGGAGCGTGCTTTCGAGCTACCGCGGCCAGAACGCCAATATGCACGCCTGCGAAGCAATGCTGGCTGCGCACCAGGCCACCGGCGAGCTGCGCTACCTGGAACGGGCCTACACCGTCGCCTTCAACATCACCCAGCGCCAGGCTGCCCGCTGCGGCGGCTTGATCTGGGAGCACTACGATACAAGCTGGCAGCCGGACTGGCGCTTCAATATCGACGATCCGGAGAACCTGTTCCGCCCATGGGGGTACCAGCCGGGCCATTTCACCGAATGGGCCAAGCTGCTGCTGCAACTGGAGGCGCGCGGCGCTGTGCTGAACAAGGACCTGGGCTGGCTGCTGCCGACTGCGGAAAGGCTGTTCCATGCTGCGGTGGGCAAGGGCTGGGACGCCGAACATGGCGGCCTGTGCTACTCGCTGGCGCCCGACCTGGCAGTGTGCGACCCGCACAAGTACTTCTGGGTGCAGGCCGAGAGTACGGCAGCGGCAGCCATGCTGGCCCAGCGCACCGGCAACTCGGAGTACTGGGACTGGTACCAGCGCCTGTGGGCCTATAGCTGGACCCACTTTGTCGATCATGTTCATGGCGCCTGGTACCGCATCCTGTCCGGTGACAACCGCAAGCTGAGCGACGAAAAGAGCCCGGCCGGCAAGGTGGATTACCACACCATGGGTGCCTGCTACGACATCGTGGCGGTACTGGGAGCGGCCGATCATGCGTGATGCACCGCTGATGCTGTGCGCCGGCGAGGCGCTCACCGACATGATTTACCAGGGCGACGAACGGTGGGTCAGCCGCGTCGGCGGCTCTGTATGGAACGTGGCGCGCGCGCTGGCCGTGCTGGGCGAGCGCACCGCTTTCGCCGGCGCCATCAGCCGCGATCGTTTCGGCGATGCGCTGTGGGCTGCCAGCGAAGCCGTTGGCCTGGACATGCGCCTGCTGCAGCGCGTCGAACGTTCGCCGCTGCTGGCGATTGTGGAACAAGGCGAGCCGCCGCGCTATTTCTTCATCGGCGATGATAGCGCCGACCTGCATTTCGATGCGGAAGCGCTGCCGGAATACTGGTCGCGCGACCTGCGCTGGGCGCACTTCGGGGGCATCAGCCTGGCGCGCGAACCGCTGGCATCGAACCTGGTCGCCCTGGCGGAAAAGCTGAAAGAGCAGGGCGTGGCCATCAGCTACGACCCGAACTACCGCAACCTGATGGACGACCGCTACGCGCCAACCCTGCGCAGCATGGCGGAGTTGGCCGACGTGATCAAGGTGTCCGACGACGACCTGCGCGGCCTGTTCCCCGGCGTTCCGCTGGAAGAGGCGTTGCAGCAGTTGCGCGCCGCCGCGCCTTCCGCGCATTGCCTGCTGACGCGCGGCGGCCAGGGGGCGAGCCTGTTCCATGGCGAGCAGCGTGCCGATGCGCGGGCGCCGGCAGTCGCGGTGGTCGATACGGTCGGTGCCGGTGACGCCAGCGTGGCCGGCCTGTTGCACAGCCTCGCGCGCCATCCTGGGCGTTCCCTGCAGTCCCATTTGCACGCAGCACTGGCCGCCGGTTCTGCCGCCTGTCTGCAGTCCGGCGCCACCCCGCCGCCGCCCGCAGCCATGCACCAGTTGTTCGAATTGCTTGAAGGAGAAGCACCGCAATGAACGCATTCCGCCTGACCCTCTGCTCTGTCCTGCTGGCGGCCTTCGCGCTGCCGCTGGCTGCGGCACCGTCCACCATGCCGGTCAACACCTTCATCGGCACCCAGGACGAAGGCAACACCTTCCCCGGCGCTTCGGCTCCATTCGGCATGATTCAGGTCAGCCCGACCGGCGAACACTACGCCGGCTGGCACTACAGCGATGCGCGCGTTCGCGGTTTCGGCCACTCCTTCCTGTCAGGCGCGGGCTGCTGGGAGCAGGGCGGGCAGCTTTCGGTATTGCCGGTCACAGGCAGCATCGGTCCCGGCGGCGACTTTGATACGAAGAAGGCGGAGAGCTTCAACTACAAGCGCTATGCCGCCGAGTACACGCACGAAGGCGAGGTTGGCCAGGCTGGGTACTACAAGGTAAAGCTCACCAGCTATGGCGGCGTCACCGCCGAGGCGACCGCGCTGACCCGTGCTGCAGCCGAGCGCTACACCTTTGCTCCCGGTACCGCCAGCGGCCACGTTCTGCTCAACCTCGGCCAGGCCAACGAGCGTCATTCGGTGGTTGGCAGCGAGGTGCGGGTACTGGATGAGCGCAGCGTTGAGGGCAAGATCGTTACCAGGAGCTTTTGCGGCGGCGCCCAATACACCACCTGGTTCCGCATCGTGTTCGACCAGCCGTTCGTTGCCAACGGCATCTGGGACGACCGTGGCGGCTGGCCGGGCGTGAAAGGTCCGAGCCAGCAGGGCGACACCCGCCCGCACGGCGTGTGGCTGACTTTCGACCTCAAGAACGGCCAGGCCGTGACGGCGGTCAGCGCGATCTCGCACGTCGATGCAGAAGGCGCGCGCATCAACCTGAAAGCCGAAGGCATGGCCGGCGGCAAGCCGCTCACCTTCGACGCCATGCGCGAAAAAGCCCAGGCAGCATGGCAAAAGGAACTGGGCAGCGTGCGCATCGAAGGCGGCAGCAACGACGACCGCACCGTGTTTTACACTGCCCTGTACCACGCGCTTTTGCAGCCGCTGACCGGCAGCGACGCCGATGGCCGTTATCGAGGCTATGACGATGCGCTTCATACCGCAAAAGACTGGACTTATTACGAGTTCTTCTCGCTGTGGGATACCTACCGCGCGCAGAACCAGTTGCTTGCATTGCTGCGCCCGCAGCGTTCGCGCGATATTGCCAACTCGGTTCTGAAGATCCGTGAGCAGGGCGGCTGGCTGCCACGCTGGGGCTATGCCAACTTTGACAGCAATGTGATGACGGGCGACCCGGTGACGCCGTTCCTGGTCGATCTGTGGCGCTTTGGTGCGTTGAAAGGCCGCGAACGCGAAGCCTACGCTGCGCTGCGCGAGAACGCCTTCGGAGTGCCGCCTTCGCGGATCCGCGCTGAAGGCCGCGCCGGCAACACGAACTACCTGAGCCAGGGTTTCGTGCAGTACGACCGTGGCTTCGTTGCCAAGGGCATGGATATCGACCCGCACCATGGCGCTTCGGCGACGCTCGAATATGCGCTGGCCGACAGCTCGCTGGCGATCATGGCCAAGGCCCTGGGCAAGGCCAAGGATGCCAAACTGCTCGAACAACGCGCCCTCAACTGGCGAAAGGTGTGGGACCCGTCGGTGATCGACGCCCCGACCGGCCAGCGCGGCTTCCCGCGTCCACGCCTGCTGGACGGCAGCTGGTTCACTGACCTGAATGGCAGCTACGATCCGCGCGCCGAACGTGGCTTCCACGAAGGCACGGCCTGGCAGTACCAATGGCTGGTGCCGCAGGATGTTCCCGGACTGGCGGCGGCAATGGGCGGCCAGGCCAAGGCTCTGCAGCGCCTGGACCAGTTCTTCGATTACGACGCCGTGCTGGCCGACCCGGCCGCCGTGCGCAAGTCGTGGGTGGTGGGCGCCTACAGCTACTACAGCCAGTTCCGCTACAACCCGAACAACGAACCCGACCTGCATGCGCCATGGATGTACACCCTGATGGGACAACCATGGAAAACCACTACCGTGCTGCGCGCGGCGGAAACCCTGTTCGGCAATGGCCCAAGCGGTGTGACCGGCAACGACGACCTGGGGACCATGTCGGCCTGGTACCTGTTCAGCGCACTGGGCCTGTATCCGGACGCACCGGGAAGCGGCCGCTTCCTGCTGCACGCGCCACGCTTCGCGCGCGCCGAAATCGACCTGCCGCAAGGCCGCACCTTGCGCATTGAAGCGCCTGAGGCAAAGCCGGGCGAGCGCCACTTCGTGCAATCGGTGCAGTGGGCTGGCTGGCCGCTGTCGCGCGTGTGGCTCGATTGGGAACAACTACAGGATGCTGGTACCCTGTCGTTCAAGCTTGCCCCGCAGCCTGACACGACAGGCTGGGGCACGCACGGCCGCGACCTGCCGCGCGTGCCGGCCGGTATGTAACTACAAAAACTGAGGAGACAATCTTGGCTAACATGGCACCCAACACCGCTCAGGCAGCGCCGCCGCAAGCAGCGGGCAGCGCTCAAAACGGGACGAATACCGGCGCGCTGGTCATCGTTACACTGCTGTTCTTCATGTGGGGTCTGATTACTTCGCTGAACGACGTCCTGATCCCGCACCTGAAGGCTATCTACACGCTGTCCTACTTCCAGGCGATGCTGGTACAGCTTTGCTTCTTTGGCGCCTACTTCATCGTCTCGATGCCGGCGGGCGCCCTGATTCGCCGCATCGGCTACCAGAAGGGCGCTGTCACGGGCCTGCTGATCGCCGCAGGCGGCTGCGTCCTGTTCTATCCAGCCTCCTTCGGCGGATATGGCCTTTTCCTGCTGGCGTTCTTCGTTCTTGCATCGGGCATCACGGTTCTGCAGGTAGCGGCCAACCCGTACGTCACCGTGCTTGGTCCGCCGCGCACCGCATCGAGCCGACTGAACCTCACCCAGGCCTTCAACTCCCTTGGCACCACCATCGGTCCTTCGGTTGGCGGTTTGCTGATCCTGTCGACCGCCGGCGCCGCGGCAGGTGCGGCAGCCGACGCGGCTACCGTGCGCGGTCCTTACCTCGCGCTGGCCGGCGCCCTTGCCTTGCTGGCGGTGCTGTTCTTCGTCGCCAGACTGCCGCAGATTGCCGAGAGCGAAGACGTATCGCTGGCAGGCGAGGGCCATGGTTCGGCCTGGGTCCACCGCCACCTGGTGCTGGGTGCTATCGGCATCTTCCTTTACGTTGGCGCTGAAGTCAGCATCGGCAGCTTCCTGATCAACTTCCTCGGCGAGTCGCATATTGCCGGCCTGTCGCACGCCGATGCTGCGAAGTACGTCAGCATCTACTGGGGCGGCGCCATGGTGGGCCGCTTCATTGGCTTCGTCGTGATGCGCGTGGCCAGCCCGGGCAAGACCCTGGCCGTCAATTCGCTGCTTGCGATCGGACTGGTACTAGCGGCCACCTTCGGCAAGGGCAGCGTGGCGATGTGGGCCATCCTCGCGGTTGGATTGTGCAACTCGATCATGTTCCCGACCATTTTCAGCATGGCGCTGCACGGCCTTGGCAAATACACTGGCCAGGGATCGGGCATCCTGTGCATGGCCATCGTTGGCGGTGCGCTGGTGCCGTTCGCACAAGGCGCGCTGGCGGATGCCATCGGCGTGCAGGCATCGTTCATGCTGCCAGCCGCTTGCTATGCCTTCATCCTGTACTTTGGCGCAAAGTATTCTTCCATGTATGCGGCGCAGTAATGCCGTAGCGCTCCTCGCGCTGTGTGCGTCGGGTGCGCTGTACGCCGAGACCGTCGATCGCATGGTCTTGTCGCGCGGCGGAGTGGTGCTTGAAGTCACGGCGCCGTCCAGCGGCATCATGCGCATCCGTGCGGGACGCGGGAATCTGCCGGAGGATGCTTCATGGGCAGTTCCGGCGGAGAAGCGAGGCACCCACCTGCCGATGAGCGTGACGCGCGGCGCCGAAGTGGTGCACTTGCGCGCCGCGAATATCGGCGCCCGCATCGACCTGCGCACATTAAAGGCAGACGTGCTGGATGGCGGCGGCAAGCTGCTGCTGGCCGACCTTGCCGGCCGTACCGCGGTGTCGGGTGGAGGCGGCTTCCGCATGCGCGCGCGCCTGAGCGGCGATGACCATGTCTTCGGCCTGGGTGACAAAACCGGCACCTTCGACCGCAAGGGCGGCGCTTATACCATGTGGAACTCGGATACTTACAAGTTCACGCAGGCGACCGATCCGCTATACAAGACGATTCCCTTCTTCATGACGGTGAGCGATCGTGGGCAGGCGTTTGGCTTGTTCCTCGATAATACCTGGCGCACCACCTTTGACTTCGGCAAGACGGAAAGAGACGTGCTGTCGATCAGCGGCGAAGGCGGGCCGGTCGACTACTATGTGATGGCCGGTCCCGCGCCGAAGGATGTGCTGCGGCAATACGCGTATCTGACCGGGACGCCGCCGTTGATGCCCCAATGGGCGCTGGGCTTCCAGCAATCCAAATGGAGCTACAAGAGCGACGCTGAGGTGCGTGCGATTGCAAAACGGCTGCGCAGCGAGCGGCTGCCTTCCGACGTGATCTACATGGACATCGATTACCAGGACCGTTCGCGCCCCTTCACGGTCAATCGGGAAGCATTTCCCGACTTGCGGAAGCTCGCCGCCGACCTGCGCGGCGAAGGCATCCGGCTGGTGCTGATCACCGATCCGCATATCGCCAACGTGCCTGGCCAGGGCTATGCCGCCTACGACAGCGGCGCGGCACAGGATGTGTTTTTGAAACTGCCTGGCGGCCAGTATTACTCTGGCGACGTATGGCCCGGGGCGGCGGTGTTCCCCGACTTCAGCCGCGCCCAGGCCCGCCGCTGGTGGGGCGACCTGTATGCCGGCTTCATTGGCGATGGCGTGGCGGGCTTCTGGAACGACATGAATGAGCCGTCGATCTTCAACGTGCCCAGCAAGACCATGCCGCTGGATGTCGTGCACCGGGTCGAGAGCGACGATTTCGCACCACGGCGCGCTTCTCACGCCGAAATGCATAACGCTTACGGCCAGATCAACTCGCGCGCCACATACGAAGGACTGGCGAGGTTGCAACCGGACGTGCGCCCCTTCGTGCTGACGCGCGCCACCTATGCCGGCGGGCAGCGCTATGCGGCGACGTGGACCGGTGATAACGTATCGAGCTGGCAGCATCTCAAGATGGGCCTGCAACAGCTGGTCAACCTTGGCCTGAGCGGCTTTGCATACGCAGGCAATGACGTTGGCGGCTATGCCGGCGAACGCCCGTCGCCGGAGCTGCTGACGCGCTGGTTCCAGCTTGGGGCCTTCATGCCGCTGTTCCGCGCCCATGCCGAAACCGGGCGCCCCGACCAGGAACCGTGGGTCGGCGATGCTGCGCAAGTCGAGATCCGGCGCCGCTTCACCTCGGAGCGTTACCGGCTGATGCCCTATCTGTACGCGGCGGCGGAGGAAAACAGCCGCACCGGCATGCCCCTTATGCGGCCGGTATTCCTCAATTTCCCGTCAGTACTGGCGAACGGCGACAGGCTTGGCGGCTCGGAGGATCAGTTCATGGTGGGCGGCGACCTGTTGGTGGCGCCATCGCCAACGCTTGAATCGCCAGGCGAGTACAAGGTGGAACTGCCCGGTAAAAGCTGGTACGACTA
>Ga0102595_100888_pt1 | contig 16199 bp, 20 predicted proteins | sample Araplaol_mTSA_r2_2_FD_76864 | JGI IMG/M metagenome (GOLD analysis project Ga0102595, IMG submission 76864) | Arabidopsis root microbial communities from North Carolina, USA - plate scrape MF_Col_mTSA_r2 (SPADES assembly) (version 2) | ecosystem: Host-associated > Plants > Roots > Endosphere...
GCGTCGCGAAAGAGCGGCTGCAGATCATCCTCGCCCACGAGCGCTCGAGCCTCAGCGGCAAGAAGCGGCCCGACTACCTGCCCGAACTCCAGCGCGAGCTGGTGGCGGTGATTTCCAAGTACGTGTCCATCAACGCGGACGACATCAAGGTCAACCTGGAGACCCAGGACAACCTCGAAGTGCTCGACATCAAGATCGAGCTGCCCGACCCGGCTCCGACGCCGGCGCGCTGAGCGCGAAGGACCTGAAGCGCAGCGCCGGGCCCGCGTTCAGCGCTGCGCCACGAAGCGCGCCACCTGCGCCAGCACCTCGACTTCCTTGAGGATGCGGCGATGTCCCCATCCCTGCGTGGCGACGAGCTGCGCACCGCGGATCGCATCGCGATACGCCTGCGCGTCGGCGAAGCGGTTCACGCGGTCGTCGCGGTCATGAACGATCAGCGTGGGCTGCGCGATGCGCGGGCCCACCGCCGCCGGTTCGAGCTGCGGCATCAGCACGCCCTCGCGCGATTCGAAGCGCCGCTGCATCGCGAGGCGCGTGGCTTCGCTCAGCCCGAAGGTGTGGGCGAAGTAGCGCGTGTATTCGCGCGGCGAAGCGGGCGGAGCGAGCAGCACGAGGCGCTCGGCCGGTAGCCCGCGTGCGGCAGCCAGGGCCAGCCCGTTGGCGCCCAGCGAATGCGCGACGGCGGCGCGCAATGCATGGCCATCGGCCGCCAGCCGGGCCGCGACGTAGGCGATGGCGCGCGCGAACTGCGGCGAATTGCTCATCGTGCCGGCGCTGCGGCCATGGGCCGGCAGCTCGAGCAGCACGGGCCGCAGCCCTGCGGCGGCCACGGCCTGCGCGAGCGGCAGCATCTGGCCCGCATGGCCGCCCCAGCCATGCACAAGCAGCACCACCGGCGCCGACTCGGCGCCCGAGTCCTGCGCGGCGAGGTGGTAGATGCCGACGCTGGCCTCTTCGAAGGACCAGTCCTCGCGCCGCCATTCGGCACCGGGGCCCTGCCCGCGATAGAGCCATTTGGGCGGCAGCGGCGTGCCGAAGACGCGGTAGGCTGCGCGCACCGCCAGCGCCGGCCAGAAGCGCTGCGAGGTGGTGAGGCCGAAGCGCAGCGCGCGCATCGTGCGGCTGGGCCGGTAGTAGTTGGACTGCGCGGCGTGGCCGGCTGCCGGAGGGGAAGTGCTCGTCATGGGTCGGTGGTCCTTCCGGGCTTCAGTACCAGACCCAGTCGCGGTTGCTGCGCGGCAGGCTGCGCAGGGTGTCGCGAAGGCCCTTGATGCCAAGGACGGCCGCGTAGGCGGCTAGAAAGAGGGCAATGATCAGCATGGTGCTTCTCCTGTTTTATCGCACGGCTGTGCGAAATTTTGGCAAATCGAACGCAGGGAATCCGCCTGGTTCTTGAAGGGGCCTCGCTCAGGCGAGGTAGCTGGAAAGAAGCCGCTGCCAGGTCTGGGTGGCGCGGTCGGCGGCCTGCGGGTCGCGCAGGAAGCGCGCGTCGTGCAGCTGGGTCATGGTCACGCCGTTGAGCTCGCTCACGAGCTGCGCCGGATCGGTGTCTGCCTTGAGCTCGCCCGTCTCGATGGCCTGCAGCACGGTGCGGCGCAGCGCGGCGCGCCAGCGGGTGATTTCGCCGAGCAGCACGTCGCGCAGCTCGCCCTCGCGGTCGTCGAACTCGAAGGCGCCGGCCATGTAGAGGCAGCCGGCGTGCATCTCGACATCGCGCGTGCGGGCGATCCAGCGCGACACGATATCGTTGAGCCGGGCCAGGCCCTTGGGCTTCTGCATGGCGGGCACGAACACATCGGCCAGGAAGCCGCGGCCGTACTCCTCGATGACGGCCTTCTGCAGCGCCTCGCGCGAACCCACGCGCGAGAACACGCCGCTCTTGGACAGGCCCAGCCTGCTGGCCACAGCCTGCAGCGTGATCGCTTCCAGGCCTTCCGTCAGCGCGAGGTTCATTGCCGCGCCGACGATGGCGGCGCGGGTGAGTTCGCTTTTCTGGGTCTTGGCGTCCATGCGGCGAACTTTAGCACAGCCGTGCGAAATCACAAGTGCCTGGAGAAGGCCGCTGCTGGAGCGCCTTAAAGATGTTTTGCTCATGTGAAACCAACAAACGCATCGTTCCCCGAATAAGCGCTTCTGCCGAGAATCGCCGGTCGGCCCCAGCCCGGGGCTTCGATGACTCCTCCGCGCCAGATGAACTTCCAACAACTGCGCTCGGTACGCGAGGCCGTTCGTTGCGGCTTCAACCTGACCGAAGTCGCCCACACACTACACACCTCCCAGCCCGGCGTGAGCCGGCAGATCCGCGAGCTCGAGGAAGAGCTCGGCATAGAACTCTTCGTGCGCGCCGGCAAGCGGCTCACGGGGCTCACCGAACCTGGCGGGCACGTGCTGCCGATCATCGAGCGCATGCTGATGGAGAGCAGCAACCTCAAGCACGCGGGCCAGGAGTTCGTCGCGCAGCAAAGCGGCCTGCTCTCGGTGGCGGCCACGCACTCGCAGGCGCGCTACGCGATGCCGGTGGCTGTGCAGGAATTCCGCGCGCATTTCCCGAACGTGAAGCTGCACCTGCACCAGGGCTCGCCCAAGCAGATCGCGCAGATGCTGCTGGACGGCGAGGCCGACGTGGGCATCGCCACAGAGGCGCTGGGCGACTACCCGCAGCTGGTCGCCCTGCCCTGCTACCGCTGGACGCATTCGGTAATAGTGCCGCCGGGGCATCCGCTGCTCGACGCGCCGCTCACGCTGGAGGCGCTCGCGCGCTATCCGCTCATCACCTACGACACGGGCTTCACCGGCCGCTCGCGCATCGACGAGGCCTTCGAGCAGCGCGGGCTGCAGCCCAACATCGTGCTGGCCGCGATGGACGCCGACGTGATCAAGACCTACGTGCAGCTGGGCCTGGGCATCGGCATCGTGGCCGGCGTGGCCTACGAGGCCGAGCGCGACACGCAACTGCGCGCGATCGACGCAGGGCGGCTCTTCGGCATCAACCTCACCAAGCTGGCCGTGCGGCGCGGCACTTACCTGCGCAAATATGTCTACGCTTTCATCGAATCTTTCGCGCCCACGCTGACACGCGCGGTCGTCGAAGGAGCTCTGGGAGACCAGGAGAAGGCCTCCCACTACGAAATCTAGGCTTTGTCCAGAAGCTGGAAGCGGTTGTGTACTGGGGACGACAGAATGGTTAAAAAAGAAGTCTGAAGCTTCACACAGGCGGCGTACATTCGGGTTAATTCCTTGGCTTCCTGGAAATGGATCAGCAATGGCATCGTCGACCTCGCAGCAGCAGCAGCAACAGCAAACAAAGGCCTCCCGGAGGGCGGCCGATGCAGCGGAGCGGCGAGAACGCCTGAGACGGAACCTGCCCGCCACGGTTGAACTGCTGCAGAGCCGACAGGCCGACCGCATCGACGACGCCGACATCGACGCGTACGTGAGCCTCAACTGGCTCGAGTGGCACGGCGGCGGCCTGCGCCTGACCATCACGGGGCGCAACGTCTGCGCCCAGTCGATACCCGCGGCATTGGCCTGAGGGCCTTCCTTCTCCGCGCAAACGAAAAAGCCGCCGCAGTTGCTTGCGGCGGCCTTGCGACACGTGCCGGTTCCGCTTACTGGCCGGCGATGATGTTCGCGATCACGCCCGTGGCGATGGCCGCGAGCACGAAGTCGCCGCCCACGCCCACCCACTGATAGCCGCGGGGCGGCTGCTGCAGCCTGTAGGCGCGCCAGTCCTGCACCACGTAGTTGCGGCCACGGTACTCCGGCGGCACGCGGCCGCCACGACGCCATTCCGTATGCGGCTGCGGGAAGCCGCGGCGGTCGAACTGGCGGCCATCCCGGAAGTCCTGGTTGCCGCGGTAGTGGTCGCCGTGCGGGCCGCGCCGATCGAAATTGCGGTCGCGCTGCTCATAGCGGCCATCGCCGGGACGGCCGTTGTTGTCGAAGCGCCGATCCTGCGCAAAGGCACTCCCTGCGGCCATGCACATCGCGAGTGCCGCGGCGCCCACGGCCATGATCTTCGAGTTGGTCTTCATCCGGAACTCCTTCATGCGTTGATGACGAGTTCATTGTGTGCCGCGCGTGTGTCCGATTCGGCCGCTTCAGGTCGCGGTCAGGTGAAATCAGGTAAGCGCTGGTATCCGCGCGGCGCCTTGTCCTTCATGTGACTGGCACGTAGCGGTTGACCACCATGCCGCTCTCGTAGGCCGTCGAGCCCAGCAGCCGCAGCTTGTGGCCCTTGTGGGGGTCGTGGAACACCGAGCGCCCCGCGCCCACGGCCGTGGGGTTCACGAAGAACTGGAACTCGTCGACCAGCCCCGCCGCCACGAGCGCCGACGCGAAGCCCACGCCACCGATGGTGATGATGTCCTTGCCCTGTTCGCGCTTCAGCGCGTCCACTTCTTCCGCCATGCCGCCCCTTGCGATGACGGTGCGCGCCCACCGCGAAGACTCGAGCTTGTCGGTGAGCACGACCTTGCGCGCCTCGACGATCTTCTGCGCGAAGGCGTAGTGCGGATCCGCGGGAAATCTCTTCGCGGCACGGCCCCAGTGATCGAGGTAGCCCTCCTGCACGATGAGCCGGCTCAGCAGGATGGTGTCGATGCCTTCGAAGACGGCGTTGAAGTCGCGCTTCAGCCTGTCGTCCCAACCCCAGCGATCGCCCCAGCCCCAGAGTTGCCAGTCGAGGCTGCCATTGGCCGGCGACACATAGCCGTCGACCGACATCTGCATTTGCAGGATGAGCTTTCTGGTCATGCGCGTTCTCCTTCGGGCAGTATGGCCTTCGCCCATTGCTCCAGCGTGGTGGACGACGTGTTGCGTGGCGAACGGGCTTCCAGAGCCCATCCTTCCTGTTCGTTGAAGCTGCGCGCGGTTTCGAGCACCGCTTCGGCAAAGCTCGGCGACATGCCGGCGCCGAGCATGCTCGCCAGTGCGTCCTGGTGAGGCACCTGCACGTACTGCACCTTGGGCTTGCCGATGGCTGCGCCGAGGATGGCGGTGGCTTGCGCCATCGTGTAGTCGCCACCGCCGTGCAGTTCGTGCACGCGCGTGAGGGTGGCGGCTTCGTCGGTCAGCAGCCGCACCGCGCGATCGCCGACGTCCGCGGCGGAGACCATCGGCATCGGAAGGTCGCCGCGAAACAGCGTGCCGAAGAAGCCGGTGCCAGCCTGCGATGCGAAGTCGAGGCCCTTTCGGAAGTTCTCCATGAAGAAGCCGGCGCGCAGATGAACCAGTTCGGGAATGTGCAGCTCGTCGAGGCCCTGCTCCAGCAGCGCGGCGCCCAGCGAACTGCCCTTGCGCAGATGCGCGCTGAGGCCACTCAGCAGCACCACGCGGCGCACCGAGGCTTCCTTCACCGCCCGCGCCAGGTTGGCGCCGATCTCGCGCTCGCGGGCATGCAGGTCCGCCGCCTGCAGGTCGAACGGGACCATGAGAAACGCGCCGTCCACGCCGGCGAACACCTGCCTCAGCGCAGCGGCGTCATCCAGCGAAACGCCCGCGCTGCGCGAGACCGGCCGTACATGGTGACCCGCGGCCTGCAGGCCCCGGACTACTGCTTTTCCCACGTCGCTCGTCGCTCCGACCACCGCGTACGTGCTTGTCTTTCGAGTCGTTGGCATCTTGTCTCTCCATTCGGTTGGGGCTGGAAGAACTGCTTGTTAAATGCAAGCAGTTGCAGTATTCGGTGACTGGTGCAAAAATGCAAGCGGTTTTGAAAGAGATCGGAGAGACCATGGCCTCCAGCGAAAAGTCGGCATGCCCGATCAACCTCGCGCTCGAAGTCTTCGGCGACCGGTGGAGCCTGCTGATCGTTCGCGACATGATGTTCGCGGGCAAGCGGCACTTCCGCGAGTTCCTGCAGTCGGAAGAAGGCATCTCCTCCAACATCCTCGCGGAGCGGCTGAACAAGCTGGTCGAGTACGGCGTGCTCTCGAAGGCCGACGACCCCAGCCACAAGCAGAAGGCCGTCTACAGCCTCACCCCGACGGGCATCGACCTGCTGCCGGTGGTCACGCAGATCGGCATCTGGGGCCGCAAGTACCGGCCGGTGACCGAGGAAAGTGCAGCGCCTTCCGTGGCCCTCGAAAAGGGCGGCGCCGCCCTGCAGAAGAAGATGCAGGCCGAGTTGCGCAAGACACACCTCGACTCGCACTAGAGCCAGAACGCGGCGGCCAACGGGCCGGCACTCAGCCCTGGCTGGTGGAGCGAAGACTCAGCCGCCGACCGTGTTGTGGGCCTGGCGCACGCGCGAGCCGCTGCCGCGCCTCGCATCGCGGTCCACCGGCGGCAGGTCGAGTTCGATCAACGCGCCGTGCGCCTTCGCCAGGTCGAAGCTGCCCGTGGACTGCGGCCTGTCGGTGTGCAGCACGAGCGCATAGGGACCTTCGCCGCGCGCCGCGAGGCGCTGGCCGAGCCTGCCCCCGCCGCCGCCGTTCTCTCTCGGCGAGGAGAGCACCAGCACGCTGCGTCCCAGCGCGATGACGGCCATGCGCACGTTGCTGCCGGGCACGGCCACGGGTTCGCCGACGTGAGTGTCGGCATCGGCGGCGATGCTGCTGGCGAGCAGGGCGCGGTAGCGCGCCAGCGTGGCATCGAGGTCGGCGACCGCCACCGCCAGGCTCGCGACGCCAAGGGCGCCGTTGGCGTGCACGCGCACCTCGCCTTCAGGCACTCGCAAGGCGCGCGGCGTGAGGTCGCCGCACAGGAAAGGCAGGTCGGCAGAAAGCGGGCGCGCGGTCTGCCAGCGCAGGCGTTCGCCGTCGGGCCGCACGCGGCCGCCGTCGAGCGGACCTTCGAGCACGAGCCCCCGCGCCTTCGCATCGTCCACGGTGGCGGCGGTGTCGCGCGGCAGCAATGCGAAGTCGACGATGCCTTCGCCGTGCTTGTGCAGCAGCTGCCACCAGCGCTCGCCGGGCGAAGGCTCGCGCCACGCGATCAGCTCGAGGTAGCTGCCGTCGCCGAACACCACCAGCGCGTTGTGCGTGGCGCGACCCGGATGCTCGCCGCCGCGCAGCACGTGGAATCCGAGCGCGCCGTAGTCGGCGATGGTGCGTTCGAGGTCGTGGACCGCGACGACGATGTGGTCGAGCCTGAGTGCCATGAATGCGTTCTCCGTGGATTTCCGGGTTCAGGATGCGGTGCGCGCCGCGCCGCCGCCGCCGAGGTAGGCGTCGCGGATGCGCGTGTCGGCCAGCAGCTCGCGCGCCGGACCCGACAGCACGATGCGCCCGGTCTGCAGCACGTAGCCGTGGTGCGCGATCTGCAGCGCGAGGCTCGCGTTCTGCTCGACCATGAACACCGACACGCCCTGCGCGTTGATGCGCGCGATGAGCTCCAGCACCTTGTCGACGTACAGCGGCGACAGGCCCATGGTCGGCTCGTCCATGCAGATGAGCTGCGGCCGGCCCATGAGCGCGCGCGCCATCGCCACCATCTGCTGCTCGCCGCCCGAGAGCGTCCCGGCCTGGAACTCGATGCGCTCGGCCACGCGCGGGAACAGCTCCAGCATGCGCTCCAGGTCCTGCGCCACGGCCTTGCGGTCGCTGCGCGCATAGGCGCCCATCAGCAGGTTCTCGCGCACCGTCATCGCGGGGAACAGGCGGCGCGCCTCGGGCACGGAACCGATACCCTTGCGCACGATCTGCGGCGTGCTCAGCCCCAGCGTCGATTCGCCGTTGAAGAGCACCTCGCCCGAGCGCGGCTTGAGCAGGCCCAGCACGATCTTCATCGTGGTCGACTTGCCACTGGCGTTGCCGCCGAGCAGGCTGACGATCCGGCCCTTGCGCACTTCGATGTCGAGATCGAAGTGCGCCTGCACGGGGCCGTAGAAGCTGTTGATCTTGCGCAGCTGGAGCAGCGCTTGCTCCTGCTGCGGCTCATGGAAGGCAGGTGCCGCGCTGCGTTCGGGCTGCCCCTCATCTCGACCCTCTCCCCAGAGGGGCGAGGGAGCGAGGCCTGTGCGGGCGACGGTGGCGATCATGCGGGCACCGCCTCTTCTTCGTTCGGTGCGTCCACCGAGCCCACTTGGCGATGGCCGAGGTACGCCTCGATCACCGCCGGGTCGTTTCGCACCTCGTCCGGCAGGCCCTCGGCGATCTTGCGGCCGTCGTCGAGCACGGCCACGCGGTCCGACAGCTGCATCACCAGGTCGAGCTTGTGCTCGATCAGCAGGATGGTCTGGCCGCGCGCCTTCAGGCCGCGGATGATCTCCAGCATTTCCGCGGTCTCGCTCTCGTTCATGCCGGCGGTGGGCTCGTCCAGCAGCAGCAGGCGCGGCCTGAGTGCAAGTGCACGCGCGATCTCCACGCGGCGGCGGTTGGCATACGAGAGGCTGTAGGCCGGGTGGTCGATGCGCGGCGCCAGGCGCTGGCCGAAGAGCGCGATGATCTCGCGCGCCTCCTCGCGCAGCGCCTCTTCCTCGCGGCGCACCGCGCCGGGCTGCACCAGCGCGAGTGCCAGCTCGGCGATGGCGCCCAGCCCGGGCATACCGCCCAGGCGCGGTTTCACGGCGCGCAGCCGCGTGTGCGCGCCGACCAGCACATTGTCGAGCACAGTCAGATTCGCGAACACGCGCCCGTGCTGGAAGGTGCGCGCCAGCCCGCGTTGCGCGAGCTGCTGCGCAGGCAGGCCGGTGATATCGCTGCCGTCGAACAGCACCTGCCCTTCGTCGGGCCGGTCGAGGCCGGTGACGAGGTTGAACAGCGTGGTCTTGCCCGCGCCGTTCGGCCCGATCACGCTCAGCAGCTCGCCCTCGCCCACGTGCAGGTCGACCGCGTTGACGGCCGTGAGCCCGCCGAAGCGGCGCACGAGGCCGCGTATCTCAAGCAGCGACGGCATCGACCGTTTTCTCCCCCGCCCGAGCCTTCGCGTCGAAGTGCTTCACCTCGGCGCGGATGTTCTGCGGATTGCGCAGCAGGTTGAGGATGGGGCAGTTGCGCTCCACCGCCTCGAACAGCGCATCGATCTCCTCGCGGCTCGCGGGCGAATCGATGTGTACCGTGTAGCCGATCTCGTGCGGCCAGATGGGCGTCTTCTCGTGGCCCGGCTTGCCGCCGCGCGGATCGATGATGCCCGTCACCTCCACCTCGAGGCTCTCGAGCGGAACCTGCCGCTCGGCCGCCTGGATCAGGAAGATGTGCGTGACGCAGGTGCCCAGCACGCCCAGCTGCAGCTCGGGCGAGCTGGGCCCGAGGTCGTAGCCGGCGAAGTCCGGCGGGCTGTCGCTGATGACCTGGTGTTCGCGGATGCGCAGCCGGCGCACGCCGCTGCGGCCCTCGGCTTTCACGCTTGCTTTGAGTTGCACGGGCCGCGCTGTGCCGGTTTCGATGGCGGCATTGCGCGCCAGCACGGCGGCACGCTTCTCGGCGAGGTAGTCGTTGAGGTGGCTCATGGTGGTGTGTTCCTTCAGACAGTGCCCAGCAAACCCTGCGGGCGGAATCGGATCAGGAGAAGCAGTGCGACGCCGTAGATCAGCATCCGGTACTCCGCCGTCACGCGGAACAGCTCCGGCAGGCTCACGAGCGCCACCGCGCCCAGCAGCGCGCCGCTGATGTTCCCGAGCCCGCCCAGGATCACCATCGTCAGCGCCAGAATCGAGATCTGCGAGCCGAAGGTCTCGTGGTTGATGTACGAGTACATGTGCGCGGTGAAGGCGCCGCTCACGCCCGCCGCGAAGCCGCCGAAGCCGAAGGCCAGCGCCTTGTAGCGGTCGGGGCTCACGCCGTAGGCGCGCGCAGCCACCTCGTCCTCGCGCACCGCGCGGAAGGTGCGGCCCAGGTGCGAGCGCAGAAGGCGCCACTGCAGCAGCGCGAGCAGCACCATCGCGCCGAACGAAGCCCAGTAGAGCGCCTCGTTCGACGACGCATCGCGCCCGAACAGCGACAGCGGCGGGATGCCCGACACGCCGATGGGCCCGTGCGTGAGGCTTTCCCAGTTGAGGATGGTGAGCGCCACGATCTCGCCGATGCCCAGCGTGGCGATCGACACGTAGTGGCCGCGCAGCCTGAAGGCCGGGAAGATCAGCGCCGTGCCGATCAGCGAAGTGAGAAGGCCCGCGAGCACGATGCCCGTTCCCACCGGCAGGCGCAGGTCGAGCACCAGCAGCGACGACGCATACGCACCGATGGCCAGCAGCCCCGCGTGGCCCAGCGAGATCTGCCCGATGGTGCCGGCCACCAGCGTGAGGCTCAGCGCGAGCGCGCCGTAGAGCCACGCGTTGGTGAGCGTCTGCAGCAGGTACGGAGACGGGTCGAACAGTGGCAGCGCCACCGCCGCTGCGAACAGCGCGAGCAGCAGGCTGCGCGGCACGTGCCAAGGTTTGCTCGGCGCGATGAAGGTGCCTGTGAGCGGCTCGGGCGGCAACGCGCGCTTGCGTCCGAACAGCCCGTTGGGCTTCCACAGCAGGATCACGAGCAGCAGCGCAAAGGCGAAGAGATTGCGGTACGGCGTACCGAGGATCGCCACGCCGTAGCTCTCGATCAGCCCCAGCAGCAAACTGCCCGCGATGGCGCCGGGCACGTTGCCCACGCCGCCGACCACGGTAGCCACCACGCCCTTGAGCGTGGCCTGGAAGCTCATCGCCGGGCTGATGTTGTTGTAGTACATGCCCACCAGCAGGCCCGAAAGCCCGCCCAGCGCGGCGGCGATGGCGAACACTGTCTGGTTCACGCGGTCCACGTCCACGCCCATCTGCTGCGCCGCGTCGCGATCTTGCGCGGTGGCGCGCACGGCCCAGCCGAGTTTCGTGAAACGCAGGAAGCCGAACAGCACGGCCGCGCTCGCGAGGCCGATGCCGGCAATGAGGATGTCGAGCGCGCCGATGGTGCCGGTGCCGATCTGCAGGCGCCAGTCGGGCAGCTGCGTGGGAAGCGAGCGCGGGTCGGGGCTGAACACCAGCTGCACCAGGATGTCGAGCACGAAGCTGATGCCGATGGTGGCCAGCAGCGGCGCGATGCGCGCAGCGCCCTGTAGCGGCCGCAGGCCCACGCGCTCGATCAGCATGCCGAGCGCGGCCGAGCCGATCACCACCAGCGCGATGGTCACGGGCAGCGGCGTGTGCAGGTACGTGATCGACGCCCAGCCGATGTACGCCCCCACCGTGTACACCGAGCCGTGCGCGAAGTTGATGAGGTGCGAGACGCCGAAGATCAGCGCGAGCCCCACCGCCAGCAGCGCATAGATGTTGCCGATGATCAGGCCGTTGACGGTGTAGTCGAAGAACGAAGTGAAGCTCATGGCATGCCGGCTTTACTCCCTCTCCCGCGTGCGGGAGAGGGTTGGGGTGAGGGTGCAGCGGCCGATGCGAGGGACTGCTGTTTTGCGAAGGCCCCTGCCCTCACCCTGGCCCTCTCCCGCAAGCGGGAGAGGGAACAACGCGGAAGACGGCTCACTTGGAAGCGGCGAGCGCCGCCCTCTCGTCCAGCTGCGCCCACTTGCCGTCCTTCACGACGAGGTTGACGCTCTTCACGCCGATGATCCGCCGCGTCTGCGCATCGAAGCTGGCCTTGCCGAAGATCACGCTGGGCACGTCCTTGATCTTGTAGAAGGCGTCGCGCACGGCCTTGCGGTCGGCACCGGGGCCTGCCTGGCGCAGCGCGGCGGCGGCGTACACCACCGCGTCGTAGGCGTAGGCGTTGAAGGCGTCGGGCTCCTTGCCGTACTTGGCGCGGAAGCTCTTCACGAAGTCCTGCACCTCGGCGCGCGGCTCGTCGGGATAGAAGGCGGTGTTGGTGTAGATGCCGTTCACCGCCGCGCCGCCGAGCTCGATGAACTTCGGCGAATACACCGAGCCCACCGCGGCGATGGGCTGCTTCAGCCCCACGCTGCGCACCTGGCCCGCGATGAGCGCGCCGTCGGGGTAGTAGGAGATGAGCACCAGCCCGTCGGGGTTGGCGTCGCGCACGCGCACCAGGGTCGAGCGGAAGTCTTTTTCGTCGGGCTGGTAGCCCTCGGCGATGGCGACCTGCGCGCCGCGCTCCTGCGCGGCCTTCACGAGCACGTCCTTGCTGGTGCGGCCCCAGTCGGTGTTCAGATACAGCACGGCGATGCGCTTGAAGCCCAGCGTCTTCACCGCGAGCTCGGCCAGCAGTGGCTGCGCGTCGGCCTGGCTGATGGAGGGGCTCCAGATGTAGTCGCCGCCCCTGGTGAAGTCGGGGTGCGAGTTGGTGAAGCCCAGCTGCACCAGGCCCGCGCGCTGGTAGATGGGCGAGGCGGCCATCGACGCCGGGCTGGAGAAGTCGCCGAGCTCGATGAGCACGCGCTTGTCGTTCACCAGCTTCTGCGCGATGGCCACCGACTGGCGCGGGTCGCTCTGGCTGTCTTCGAAGTTGTAGGCCAGCGGACGGCCATGGATGCCGCCCTGCGCGTTGATGTGCTCCAGCGCGAGGTCGAAGCCGGCCTTCCACTGCGCGCCGTACTGCGCGTTCTGTCCGGTAACGGGCCCGCTCACGCCGAACCACACCGGCTCGCCGGTGGCAGGTGCGGCCAATGCGGCAAAAGGCGCGGCCAGCAGGGCCATGGAGAGTGCGGTCACATGACGCAGGAAGCGGTAGCGGTTCAAGAGCAGCGGCATGGTGTCGTTCGGGTCCGGTGATGGATGGGAGAGGTGCAGGGAGCCAGTCATTCTTCGCCCGCGCTCCACACCGGGGAACGAACAAAAACGGGGAGGCTTATGCGCTTTCCGAGCAAAGGGACAAGCGCTCGCGCGGCTTCGGGCTGCGTTTAAGCTGCGCGCCACATGAAGCGACGACACCTTCTCCATCTGCTGGCGGGCGTATCCGCTGCGAGCCTCCTGGCGGCATGCGGCAGGCGCAAGCCCTCGACGGCGGCGCTGAAGTCCGGAGCCCACGTGCTGGCCCTGGGCGACAGCCTGACCTTCGGCTACGGCGCGCCGCCCGAGGCGTCATGGCCGGTGAAGCTGGGCGAGCTCACTGGCTGGCAGGTCGAGAACGCGGGCGTCAACGGCGACACCTCGGCGGGCGCGCTGCAGCGCCTGCCAGGTCTGCTGGGCGGCGCGAGCTACGACGCGATCCTGATCGGCATCGGCGGCAACGACATGCTGCGTGGCGTGTCGGCCGCATCCACGCGCGACAACCTCGTGGAGCTCGTCACCCAATCGCGCGCGCACACGCCCTACGTGGCCGTGCTGGCGACGCCCGCGCCCGACGCGATGCGCGCGGCGGTGGGGTCGCTCAGCGATGCGCCGTTCTACGAAGAGGTGGCGAAGGCGCAGCAGGCGCTGCTGGTCGCGAACGTGTATTCGAGCGTGCTCTCGGATTCGTCGCTGCGCTCCGACCGCATCCACGCGAATGCGCGAGGCTACGAGAAGGTCGCGCAGCTCCTGGCGGATCAGCTCAAGTCCGCTGGCTGGCGTTGAGCAGGTCGACGTAGGCGCCCTGCACCAGCTGATCGGTGCGAACGCCCAATTGCGCCATGAGTGCATGCGCCTCGGCGATGCCGGCCTCGGCCGACTCGCCCTCCTCCAACACCACTTCGAGCTCGAGGAATTCGCCAAGCCCTTCCACGCGATCGAGGTGGATGCGCGTGCGGCCCGCGACGAACAGCCGGCGCTGCTTGCGCACCCGGCCCGCCTGGCCCCAGGCGAGCGTGAGCGATTCGCGCAGCACATCGGGCGTGGCGCAGGGCGTGATCAGGTAGAACGATTCCTTCGGACCGCTGCTGTTGGCGCGACGATAGAAGATCAGCTCCGCGCGGTCGGGCGCGAAGGTGCGCAGCTTGAGGCGGTCGGCGCTGTCGGTGCAGCGGAAGAAGGTGTCGTCCTGCGCGATCTCGATGGGGCCCTTGTCGGCCAGTGTCGCGGCGATGGCTGCAACGCGTTCCACGCTGTCGATGCGGGCCTTGATCTCTACATTTCGTGCCATGTGTTCCTTGGAGAGATGTTCCGGGATGCGTGCGAATGACACCGGGTAGTACCCGGCGCCATTCGCATATGGACGCTCTGCTCATGCCGGTCGCATGAGCGCTGCGCTCATCGATCACGCCGAGCAGCGGCTCCAAGGATCAGGGCGCGCTGCCTTGCGGGCCCACGGACGGCGGTGCAGCGCGTCCGCTCGATCCTGGCGAGAGCTTGCGCCCGAAGGCCTCGCCCACCCGGCGCACGGGCCGGCTGGCCTTTTCCGACACGTTGTTGACGCCGCGCCGCGTAGCCGCGTCGGCGCGGTCGATGCTGCGGCCGGCGGCGTTGGTGCCGCGCTGCACGCTGCCCACCACCTTGCCGCCGCGCGAGGGTTGCTTGAGCGTATGGGCGCGCTGCGCCTTCGGCGGGTTGTCGGCACTCTGGGCCTGCGCGAGACCGGGCAGGCACAGCATGGCGGACATAGCCACGGCAAGCGACGCGTGGAAAGAGAAGGAAAGTTTCATGGAGCCTCCTTGGTGTCTGTGTCTTCCGCTGCCACAGCGGCAGCACGCGCCATGCGCTCGCTCTTCCAGTAGACGTCGTCGCCGCCGTCCATGCGGTTGAGCACGCGCGCGAGCACGAAGAGCAGGTCGCTGAGCCGGTTGAGGTATTGGCGCAGCGCGTCGTTGAGCTGCTCGGCGGCGCCCAGCGCCACCACGGCACGCTCGGCCCTGCGCGCCACCGTGCGGCACACATGCGCGAGCGAGGCCGCGCGTGTGCCGGCGGGAAGGATGAATTCGGCCAGGCGCGGCAGCGCCGCGTTGTGTTCGGCAAGTGCGTTGTCCAGTTGCAGCAGGGCATCGGACTTCAGCAGCGTGAAGCCCGGCATCGACAGCTCTCCGCCAAGGTTGAAGAGCTGGTGCTGCACATCGACCAGCAGCTCGCGCACGGGCTCGGGCATGGGCTCGCACAGCAGCACGCCGATGTTCGAGTTGAGTTCGTCCACGTCTCCCATCGCGTGCACGCGCAGGTTGTCCTTCGACACGCGCGTGTTGTCGCCGAGGCCGGTAGTGCCGTCGTCGCCGGTACGGGTGGCGATCTGGGAAAGTCGGTTGCCCATGGGCGCTCCTGCTTCTTTCTTACTGCGCGACGGTCGACGCGTCGATCTTGCCCGCCAGCCATTGCAGACCGGCGAGGTGCTGCTGGTCATGGCTGCAGAGGTAGTGGATGAGGCTGCGCATCGTGAGCGGGCCGTAGCCTTCGAACACTGCCGTGCGCGCGAGCTGCGCGTCGCTCAGGCTGGAGATGATCTCCATCGTCTGCGCGCGCGCCATGCGGAAATCGGCCAGCACCTGCGCCGCATCGGCCGCTCCGTAGTTGCGCTCGACGGCCAGCGGCTCGCTGTCGATGGAAGCGAGCGTCGGATGCGATTCGGCCAGCGTGCGCCGGAAGCGCACGTGGTAGCCCTCGATCTCGATGTCGCGCACATGGCAGAGCTGCTCGATGGCGGTGAAGGCCTCGCTGGGCACGCCCTCCCACGAGGGCGGCGCCCAGTGCCTGAAGGCGAAGGGAATGGCCGCGTAGTGGGCCTCCAGCTGCGAAGGGAAGGCCGCAAGGGCGCTGAGTGTGGTGGGGTTCATGTTTTTCCGAAGCGCATTATGGTGCTCGCTCCGTAGAATGGCCGATCACCCCCACCCCGCCAGGAGACAGCCGATGAACGCCCCGACCCAAACCTCGCACCTGCTGCCGGAGCTTCATCTGCGCGACGTGCCCGAGAGCCTGATCGAGGCGCTGAAGGCACGCTTCGGCGCCAACTGTTCCACGGCGATGGCGGTGCGCACGCAGCACGGCCGCGACGAGTCTTCCTTCGATGCGCCGCCGCCCTCGGCGGTGGTGTTCGCCGAGAGCACGCAGGATGTTGCAGACGCGGTGAAGCTCGCGAGCGAGCACAGCGTGCCGGTCATCCCCTTCGGCGTGGGCTCCTCGCTCGAAGGCCACCTGCTGGCGGTGCAGGGCGGCATCAGCATCGACGTCTCGCGCATGAACAAGGTGCTGTCGGTGAATGCCGACGACCTCACGGTGACGGTGCAGCCCGGCGTTACGCGCAAGCAGCTCAATGAAGAGATCAAGAGCACGGGCTTGTTCTTCCCGATCGACCCGGGCGCCGACGCCTCCATCGGCGGCATGACGGCCACGCGCGCCAGCGGCACGAACGCGGTGCGCTACGGCACGATGCGCGAGAACGTGCTGGCGCTCGAGGTGGTGACGGCCGCGGGCGACGTCATCCGCACCGGCACGCGCGCGAAGAAGTCGTCGGCCGGCTACGACCTCACGCGCCTCA
>Ga0102595_100892_pt1 | contig 16163 bp, 11 predicted proteins | sample Araplaol_mTSA_r2_2_FD_76864 | JGI IMG/M metagenome (GOLD analysis project Ga0102595, IMG submission 76864) | Arabidopsis root microbial communities from North Carolina, USA - plate scrape MF_Col_mTSA_r2 (SPADES assembly) (version 2) | ecosystem: Host-associated > Plants > Roots > Endosphere...
GTCGCCTTGGGGCACAATCGAGGGTTCTTCTCAACCTTCTCCTCCATCTACTTATCAGGGGCAGTGCATATGGCATCGGTCAATAAAGTCATCGTCGTCGGCAATCTGGGGCGCGACCCCGAGATGCGTACATTCCCGAGCGGCGACCAGGTCGCGAACGTCACAGTGGCCACCACCGATCGCTGGAAGGACAAGCAAAGCGGCGAAATGCGCGAAGCCACCGAGTGGCACCGCATCGTCTTCAACGGCCGCCTGGCCGAAATCGCCGGCCAGTACCTGCGCAAGGGCTCGCAGGTGTATGTCGAAGGCAGCCTGCGCACGCGCAAGTGGACCGACAAGGATGGCATCGAAAAGTACACCACCGAAATCCGCGCCGACCAGATGCAGATGCTCGGCAGCCGCCAGGGCCAGGGCGGCCCGTCGGGTCCCAGCGATGACGACGGCGGCTACGGCGGTGGCGGCGGCTACTCGCAAGGCGGCGGTGGTGGTGGCGGCTACGCCCCGCGCGCACCCGCGGCCGCACCGCGCGCTCCGGCGCCGGCTCCGCGCCAGGCACCGGCCAAGTCGTCGTCGGGCTTCGATGACATGGACGACGACATTCCGTTCTGAATCCGGACAGTTTTTGCAAATAGAAAGAGCCGCTTTCCCTTGGGGGAAAGCGGCTCTTTCTATTTCGGAGTCCGGCGGGTGCCGTCGTGCATTGGCTCGCGTGAAGTTCGCGCGAAGTGCGCGTGGAAGTGCGCCTACCCCACCGTCCGTCCTTTTCCGTCTCGGCGCCAGCCAGGCGCTCGCTAAGGTTGCCGCTCCAATGAACAGGAGACCCCTATGAAAAGCATCATCCTCTGGCTGTGCGGCGTACCGATCGGCGTGATCATCCTGCTGAAGGTTTTCGGCGTCTTCTGATCGCAGCCCCGCCCGGCGGCAGGCCGGGTTGCCGGCCATCTTGCTGGTGTCGTCCTTCTCCTGGGGATCACGCTGGCGGTCTGCCCAGCGTCGCCAGCCTCTTCCTCGCCGCCTGCAGCAGCCCGCCACGTTCCACGGGCAGCGCCGCCTTGGTATCCCCCAGCGCGATGATCTCGTGCACCGTGGCCGCGGCGAGCTTCGACGCCAGCGGATCGCGCGGCGTCATGCCGTTGAGCCGCGTGAGCGGAACGACGTGCACCTTCAGATGCCTGCCCATGGATTTCGACAGTTTCTGGCAGGCCGCCGCCATGGCGGCTTCGTCGGGCACCAGCTGGCCGTGCGCGACCAGCAGTTCCAAGGTGCCCTGCTCGTCTTCGCCCAGCACGAAGGCGCGCACGACGGAGTCCTTGAACTTGGACCGCAGCATGGAGCGGATCGGCTCCGCCGCGGCGAAGGAGCGCAGCGCGATGCTGCGCAGCTGGTCGTGGAAGACGAAGGAGCGGTCGATCCGGATGGTCTCGGGCTGCTCGGCCTTCGCTGCCTGGCGCTTCACGATGCCGCTGCTGACCAGGTGCCCGACGGTGGCCGTGGCTTCGGGTTCCGCCAGCCTGGCGCGCCGCGCGAGTTCGGCGGTCGGGAACTGCTCGTCGGCTGGTGCCGCGTACAAGACCGTGAGCAGCTTCTGTACTTCGGGAGAAAAAAGAAAATCCGCGGCGCTCATCCTTGCCTTGTTGCTGCTGACACGAAGCCCGCATTATCCGAGCCGCACTCCACCGCAGCCTGCGCGCCTGCGCATGACGACGACCGCGCCCGCCCGTGTTCGCGCAGGCCGCGCAGGTTCACCTCCATGCCCGTGCTCTGCTGCTGCTCGTGCAGCCATTGCACGACGCGCTCGGCGCGCCTCACGCCGATGCCCCGCACCGGATACCACCAGGTCACGCCTGCATCGTTGATGCGTTGCGCCAGTTGCTCCAGCGTGCCGAAGCCGGCCTGCGCGAGCCTTTCGGACAGCAGCGGGTCGAACCACGCGGCGACGCTGTCGTGCGCCTGGGGCGCGTCTGCGCGAGATTGAAGAAGAAGGGTGTCCATGGTGTCTCCAGGCGCGAAACGGGAAGAGCGGCGGCCCGCGATGATTCCGCGCGTGTTGTGGATCGGATCGGCTGTGCTTTGCATGGGGCATGCCAGTGCGCCTGCGCGTTGATCCACAAGAGATTTCCCGATCCGTTGATCGTATGGTGTCGTCGATTCAGACAAATGGCGTGTCTGATTTTCAAACATATGTCTGATGACCGATCAGGGTTTGCCAGGCCCGCAAGTCCATCGCCGGAGCCGCTGCGGCGCCGCGAGGCATAGTAGCCAGCATGGACCTGCGCACACTCCGCTATTTCATCGCCGTGCTCGAAGCCGGCAGCCTCTCTCGCGCGGCCGGGGCGCTCTACGTGGCGCAGCCGGCGCTCACGGCGCAGATCAAGAAGCTGGAAAGCGAGCTCGGCGTGCAGCTCTTCGAACGCTCGCATGCCGGCGTCACGCCCACCTCGGCCGGCCTGCGGCTGTATGACGACGCCCGCCGCCTGCTGAGCGATGCCGAGGCCATGCGCGAGCGCATCCAGCGCCTGCCGCAGGGGCCCGAAGGCTCGGTCACGCTGGCCATTCCGTTCCTGCTCGCCTCGCTGCTGATGGGGCCGGTGCTGGCCGCGCTCAAGGAGTCGCACCCGCGCGTGCGCGTCTTCGTGCTCGACGGCCTGAGCCTGACGGTGTGCAAGGCCGTGCTCGAGCGCCGCGCCGACGTGGGCATCCTGGTCGATACGCCGCCTCTCGAAGGCTTGCGCTGCAGGCCGATGGCGCAGGAGGGCATGTACTTCTGCGGACGCGATACCGATGGCCGCGTCGCCCGGCTGCTGCGCGCGGCGCCCGCGGGCCGCCGGCGCTCCGCGACGAAGCCGGATGCCGGTGCGCCCGCCTATCCGCTGATTGACCTCGCCGACGCCGCCGCTCAACCGCTGGTGCTGCAGTCGCGCCGATTCGCGATACGGCAGGCAGTGGAGGGTGCGGCGAGCGCCCGCGGCATGCCGCTGAACATCGTCCACGAGCACGATTCCGCGCGTGTGATCCGCTCGCTCTACCTCAGCGGCGCCGGCTTCACCTTCGTGCCGGCCTGTGCTCTCAACGACAGCCCGGCGCTGCGCGAAGGCTGGCTGGTCGCGCGCGTGGTGAACCCGGAGCTTTCGCGCGCATACACGCTGGTCACCGCCGAGCGGCCGCTCGATGCCGTCACGCAGGTGGTGGTGGATGCGCTGACATCCCAGGCGCAGAGCCTGATCAGGCAGCGCAAGTGGACGGCCGAGTGGATGATGCGCGGCTGAGCTCACGCCGAGGCACAACGGGCCATCAATTCCGTTGATGGCCGCGGATCAGCAAACAGTATTTCTCCTGCGGCGCCGCTTCTGGAACAGTGCCGTGAACCGCAAAGGGCGGCACCCAGGAGACAAGCATCAATCCCCCATCCATTCCCCCAAGGCGCGTGGTCGCCAACGTCGGCGCACTCGTGGCGCGCAGCGCGCGTGCCAACGGCCGGCGCATCGCGGTGACGAGCCCCGCGCGCACGCTCAGCTACGCCGAACTGGAACAGCGCAGCAACCGCCTCGCCAACGCGCTGCTGGGCCTCGGCCTCGCGCGCGGCGACCGCGTGGGCATCTACCTGGCCAACTGCGCCGAGATCGTCGAGATCGAGATCGCCTGCTACAAGGCCGGTCTGGTGAAGGCGCCGTTCAACTCGCGCCTGTCACCGAGCGAGGTGGGCGAGATCGCGGCCAACAGCGAGGCCGCGATCATCGTCACCACCAGCGAGCGCGCCGAGAGCTTCCGGGCGCACATCCGCGGCGAGATGCCGCGCCTGCTGCTGCTGGACGGCGATGCCGCGACGAACTACGAGGCCGCGCTCGCTCGCGCCAGCGATGTCTTCGCGCCGGTGGAGGTGCATGCCGACGAGCTCGCGGTGCTGCACTACACCTCGGGTTCCTCGGGCGTGCTGAAGGCCGCGATGCAGACCTTCGGCAACCGGCTCGCGCAGCTGCGCAAGTTCCTGATCCGCTCCGAGGGCATGCACGAAGGGCACATCCTCGGCCTGGTGGGGCCGGTCACGCACGCCTCGGGCATGCAGATCGTGCCGGCGCTGTGCAGCGGCGTGACGATCCGCCTGTTCTCGGGCTTCGAGCCGGCGCGCTTCATCGCAGACATGCGCGCCGACCGCGTGACGCACACCTTCATGGTGCCGACCATGATCAACATGCTGCTGGGCGAGCTCGAGGGCCAATACCGCCCGCTGCCCGACCTGCAGCGCCTGGGCTACGGCGCCGCGCCGATGGCGCCGGCGCGCATCCTCAAGGCCATGGACGTGTTCGGCCCCGTGCTGTCGCAAGGCTACGGCGCGGGCGAGACCACCTCGGGCGTGTGCGCGCTGACCACGCACGACCACCTTCATGCCCGCGCCGCGCGGCCCGAGCGCCTGGCCTCGTGCGGGCGCCCATTGCTCGAATGCGACGTGCGCATCCTCGACGACGAGGGCCAGCCGGTGGCCACCGGCGAGATCGGCGAGATCGTGGTCGGCGGCGAGGACATCTTCGCCGGCTACTGGCGCGCGCCCGAGCTCACGGCCGAGGTGCTGAAGAACGGCCGCTACCACACGGGCGACCTCGCGCGCATGGACGAGGAGGGCTACGTCTACATAGTCGACCGCAAGAAGGACATGGTCATCAGCGGCGGCTTCAACGTCTATCCCTCCGAGGTCGAGGCGGTGCTGTTCCAGCACGAAGCGGTGCAGGAAGCCTGCGTGTTCGCCATTCCCGACGACAAGTGGGGCGAGTCGGTGGCGGCGCACGTGGTGCTCAAGCCCGGCCGCGCGGCCGAGGGCACGGCCATCGACGCTTTCTGCGGCGAGCGGCTGGCGGGCTTCAAGCGCCCGCGCCGCATCGAGTTCGTGGCCTCGCTGCCGAAGAACCCCAACGGCAAGGTGATGCGCAAGGCGGTGCAGGCGCCGTACTGGGCAGGCCAGGAGAGGATGGTGAACTGAGATGGATGCGACGACCGCACCCGCCATCAACAACATGGCGCCGATCTTCGCGGGCCCCTTCGAGGGCTCGGAGCGCGCCGCCGAAGTCATCGGCCGCGTGCAGGCCTTCCTGAACGGCGAGCTGGCCGACCTGGCGCGCGAGCACGACATCGACAGCGAGCGCGGCGCGCCCCGTGAGCTGCTGCAGCGCGTGTGGAAGCGCTCGCGCGAGCTGGGCTTCTACGGCATGACGCTGCCCGAAAAAATGGGCGGCATGGGCCTCTCGGTGCTCGACCACGCGCTCATCAAGGAGGCGATCTACGCCACCGGCTCGCCCTTCGCGCCGCATGTGTTCGGCGAGCTGAGCGGCCCGCCGCGCGTGGGCGCGCTGGCACGCTTCGCGACGCCGTGGCAGATGCGGAACTTCATCGTGCCGGTGGCCGAGGCCGACAAGGCCATCTGCTTCGCGTTGACGGAAGAGCAGGCCGGCTCCGATGCCGGCGCCGTGCAGACGCACGCGGTGCTCGACGGCGACGAGTACATCGTCAACGGTCGCAAGCGCTTCATCTCGGGCGCGCCCTTCGCCGACTTCGCGGTGCTGGTCGCCTCCACCGCCACCGACCCCGCGCAGCGCGAGGTGTCGGCCTTCTTCGTCGACCTGAAGGCGCCCGGCGTGCGCGTGGAGTCGGGCTACAAAACCATGGCCGGCCAGTCGGGCACCGGCAACATCGTGTTCGAGAACGCGCGCGTGCCGGCCGCCAACCTGATCGGCGAGCAGGGCCGGGGCCTGGCGCTGGCGCTGGGCCGCATCACCGTCAACCGGCTGCTGCATTGCCCGGCGATGGTCGGGCTGGCCCAGGTGGCGCTGCGCGACGCGCGCGACTACGCGCTGCAGCGCAAGCAGTTCGGCCGCGCCATCGGCCAGTTCCAGGCCATCCAGCACATGCTGGCCGACATGGCGACCGAACTCGCGGCGGCGCGCGCGCTGATGATCAACACCGCCCGCCAGATCGACGCAGGCTCGGACGCACGCGCCGAGGCCTCCATGGCCAAGCTGTTCTGCTCCGAGACCGCCTTCCGCGTGGCCGACCGCGCGGTGCAGATCCACGGCGGCGAAGGCATCGTGCAGGGCCGGCGCGTGGAGTTCCTCTTCCGCGTGCTGCGCATGTACCGCGTGCTCACCGGCACCAGCGAGATCCAGCGCAACACCATCGCCAAGGAGCTGCTGGCGTCCGAGGCGGGTTGAGAACGCCTTGCGCGTTCCGAAGAGGAAGCAGACAAAGAGACAAGCGACAGGAGACAAGACAATGACCGATCCGCATCGCCGCAAGCTGCTTGGGCACGCCCTGGCCGCCATGCTGCTGCCCCTGGGCACGGGCCTCGCGCGGGCCGAAGAGGCCTACCCCAGCCGTCCCATCAAGTGGGTGCTGCCCTACCTGGCCGGCACCGGCCCCGACATCACCGCGCGCATCCTCGCCGAGGCGGTGGCGCCGGTCATCGGCCAGCCGGTGGTGATCGAGAACAAGGCCGGCGCGGCCGGCAACATCGGCGCGCGCATCGTCGCCAAGTCTCCGGCGGACGGCTACACCTGGATCTACTCGGCCGCGCCCATGGCCGCCAACATGCGCATGTACCGCAACCCGGGCTACGACGCGCTGAAGGACTTCCGCCACGTGATGCGGCTGGCCAGCTCCGACGTGGTGCTGGTCGTGAACGCCAGCTCCGACGTCCGCAGCCTGGCCGACCTCGTGGCCAGGGCCAAGGCGCAGCCCGGGCAACTGGCCTATGCCTCGGGCGGCGTGGGCACGCCTTCGCACCTGGGCGTGGAGATGCTGCTCTCGGCCGAGAACGTCACCGCGCTGCATGCGCCCTACAAGGGCGCCTCCGAGCTGGTCAACGCGGTGCTCGGCGATCAGGTCGCGTTCGGCATGCCAATCTTCAGCGTGGCCTATCCGCAGATCGTGGCCGGCAAGCTGCGTCCGCTGGCGGTGGCGGGAGCGAAGCGCAACCCCGTGCTGCCGCAGGTGCCCACGCTGGCCGAGCTGGGCGTGAAGGGGGCCGAGCTCACCTCGTGGGGCGGCATCTCGGTGCCGGCTGGCACGCCCGACGCCATCGTGCAGCGCATCCGCACCGCCTTCGAAAAGGCGCTGGCGCAGCCCAGGGTGGTCGCGGCGCTGCAGGAGCAGGGCGGCAGGGTCGACATGCAGGACGGTTCGGCCTACACCACGGGCTTCACCAAGGAGATGGTATTCACCGAGGCCATGATGAAGAAGGTGGGGCTGGAGCCGCTCTGAGCCTCTGCGGTGCTCTGCCCGCCAGGAGGTTTCCTGTACGGAGCCTGACTTCTGCGCAGAAGTATCAGGAGTGTTACATTTGGCGCCGTTTTCCGAGGCCGTCCTGTGCCGATCGGCGTTGCCGTGCATCCACAGGACTGCCTTTCCGGGCGGAACGGTACCGACCGCGCGCATCCGATCTGCCGCGCCTGCGGTGCCTCCGCGAAGCAAACCACGATCACGGAGTCCCCGGCGCCATGCACATCCGGCCTGTTCCTTCGTCGCGGCACGCGCTGCGCCTCGACCTTTCTTCTTCCATCGGGGCCTGGTTCCGGATGCTGCTGATGGGCGTGGCCGTGCTGCTGTCGGGATGCGGCGGCGGCTCCGGGGGCTTCTCCTTCGTCGGCGCCGGTCCGGGCGTCACTCCGCCGGACACGCCCACGGTGCAGCCGCCCTCGGGCTTCAGCTACGCCATGACCTCCGCGACATACGAGCTCGGGCAGCCCATCGTGCCCAACAGGCCGAGCGCCAGCGGCGGCACGGTCGAGCGTTACACGATCGAGCCGGCGCTGCCGGCAGGCCTCGTCATCGACGGCACCACCGGCGTCATCAGCGGCACGCCCACGGTGCTGGCCGCGTCCACCGTGTATACGGTCACTGCCGGCAATGCCGGCGGCACCGCCACTGCGCGCGTGGTGGTCGAGGTTCGCCAGTCGCCGGCCGCGCCGGCGGGCCTGAGCTACAGGGAACTCGCGCCGGTCTACACCGTGGGCCAGGGCATCGCGGCGAATGCGCCGAGCAGCAGCGGCGGTCCGATCACCGGCTACGGCATCGCACCGGCACTGCCCGCGGGGCTGTCGCTCGACGCGCTCACCGGCGTGATCAGCGGCACGCCGACCGCGACCGCCGCCGCGGCTGACTACGTGGTCACCGGCACCAACACGGCGGGGTCGGCCACGGTCACCCTGCGCCTGACCGTGCAGCCGGCGCTGGCGGCGCCCGCGAGCGTGAGCTATGACACGCCCGCCGCCCTCTACGTGACGACCGAGCCGATCGTGCCCAACACGGCTCAGGTCACGGGCGGCCCGGCTTCCTCGTTCACGATCGCGCCGGCGCTGCCCGCCGGCCTGAGCATCAACGCGGCCACCGGCGCCGTCACCGGCACGCCGGGCGCGATCCAGTCGCAGGCGACCTACACCGTCACCGCGAGCAACGCGGCCGGCTCGGCGCAGACGCAGCTGAAGATCTCCGTCACCGCAAGAGGCAGCTGGACGGCGGCTGCGCCCATTCCCGTCGCCCGACACTATTCCGCCGCGGTGAAGCTCGCCAACGGCAAGGTGCTGGTGGTCGGTGGAATAGGGGGAACGGGCTACACCGGCGCGGCGGACCTCTATGACCCCGCCACCGACACGTGGACGACGTTGCCGCAGATGCTGGCTGCCCGCGCCGATTCCTCGGCCACGCTGCTGGCGGACGGCCGGGTGCTGGTCGCGGGCGGCGACAGTTCCAACAGCGCGAGCCAGGCCAGCGCCGAGCTCTACGACCCGGTCGCCAATACCTGGACCGCGACCGGAAGCATGAGCGTGGCGCGCACGCGGCATTCGGCCTCGCTGCTGCCCAACGGCAAGGTGCTGGCGATCGGCGGCTACCAGACCGCCACCCAGTACTCGCAGACGGCCGAACTCTACGACCCGGCCACCGGTACCTGGTCGCTCATGGCCACCCCGCTGTCCACCCCGCGCGCGCAGCATGGCGCCCAGCTGCTGGCCGGCGGCGGCGCCGTGCTGCTGATCGGCGGTATCGGCGGTCCCAGCGGCGCGACGCATCAGCTCACGTCCGCCGAGCTGTTCCCGGTCAACGACAGCGGAAGCACGACGCCGGTGGCGGGCACCGTTCCAGCCGGCAACATCTACATCTCCGCGCTTCTCGCCGACGGCAGCGTGCTCGCGTCGACGGACGGCAGCACCACAGCGCTGCGCTTCGATCCCTCCGGCCTGGCCTTCACCGCGAGCACCATCGCGAGCAGCATCAAGCGCGTCCTGCCCACCATGACCGTCCTGGCGGACGGACGCGTGCTGCTGGCCGGCGGTGCCGGCCTCGCCACGGCGGAGATCTACAACCCCGACGTCGACACCTGGACCGCCGCGGCCTCGATGTCGAACGCCCGCTCCCGGGCAACGGCCATCCTGCTGAACGACGGGAGCGTGCTGGTCATCTCGGGAGATTCCGGTTCGGGCGACCTCGCCTCGGTCGAACGCTTCACGCCCTAGACGGCCGCGCCGGCGCCGGGCGCGGCCATGACTTTGGGCACTTACGGTGCCCCACGGGTCGCAAATAGCATCCGGGGGATGACAGAGACCGACAGGCCCGCATCCCCGGCCGAGGAGACCCGGCGACAGCGAGACCCCGCGCGGCCGCGCGCCATCCTGGTCGTGGACGATCACGACCTCGTGCGCATGGGCGTGTGCGCGCTGCTGGAGGCCAACGTGTCGGCCACGCCCATCGAGGTGCTCGAGGCCGGCAACCTGGCCGAGGCCATGGCGGTCTTCGAGGACAACCAGGAAGCGATCGAACTGGTGCTGCTCGACCTGGCGCTGCCCGACACGCAGGGCCTGAGCGGGCTCATGGAATTCCGATCGCGCTATCCCGAGGCGCGCATCGTGGTGCTCTCGGGCACCGGCAACACGACGCTCGCGCAAGACACGCTCGCGCAGGGAGCGATGACGCTGGGCGCCTTCGCGTACCTGCCGAAGTCGGCCACGCTGCGCGAAGTCGTGAGCTTCATCCGCGCCTGCGGCCTGCTGGGCGGCGACGCGGTGAACTACCAGCCTCCCGCCATGCCCGCGCCGTCCGATGCCGTGGCGCCTTCGTCCAGCAACGCCCGGCACAAGCTCACGAAGCGGCAGCTCCAGGTGCTCAACTGGTTGCTGGAGGGAAAGAGCAACCACGAGATCGCCTTGCTGGCCGAGATCAGCGAAGGCACGGTCAAGAACTATGTCGCGGGCATCCTGCTGCAGTTCGGCATGCGCTCGCGCGCGCAGTTGATCAGCAGCCTGCGCTGAGCCGGGCCCTGCCGCGGCAGGCAACGGGGCGCGATGAAGGCCTCGAAGGGAGACAAGGGAAATGAAGAAGAACGATCCGGCCCCGGGGCGCTTGCCCGTCGACGCCACGCTCGAGTTGCGCGTGCTGCGCGAGCACGTCGCCTCGCTGTACGCGGGCCACACCACGGCCATCGTCGCGCACATGGGCTTCGCCATCGGCATCGGGTGCTTCGGCTACTTCTTCGTCGATCCGGCCTTCAGGCTACTGATCGTGGCGCTGATCACCGCGATCGTGCTGGTGGACCTGTACGCCATCATCACGCCGCGCTGGACGCCGCAGGTGCCGCTGTCGGAAACGCCCGCGTGGGCGAAGAAGTACACCCGCATCGTCACAGCGGTCAGCACCGTGACCGCGCCCAGCAGCCTCTTCCTCGTGAGCATCCAGGACTCGATGCTGACCACTTTCGTCACGGTGGTCATCATGGGCAGCTGGACCCGCGCGGTGCAGGCGCGCTGGCCGCTGCGCACCGCGATGTTCGGCTACGGCATTCCGATGATGAGCGGGCTCATCATCTCGCTGGCCTGGTATGGCGGCGCGCTCAACTGGTTCCTGGCCGGCTTCGCCTTCGTCAACCTCGTGCTGACGCTGAGCGAGGGCGTCAAGCAGAACAAGCGGCTGACGGCCACGCTGATCCTGCAGTTCGAGAACGAGGCGCTCGCCGCGCAGCTGCGCGAGCAGATCGCCGCCACCGAGCGCGCCAGCGCCGAGAAGACCCACTTCCTCGCCGCCGCCAGCCACGACCTGCGCCAGCCCATGCATGCCATCGCGCTGTTCGGCGCCGCTTTGGGCAACACGCTGCGCCACCGGCCCGAGGAGCGAAACGTCGAGCGGCTGATGCGCGCGGTGAACGCGCTCGGCGCATCGCTGGACACCATGCTCGACATCTCCCGGCTCGACGCCGGCGTGGTGCAGCCCGTGCCGATCGCGCTGGGGCTCGACGAGCTGCTGCTGCCTCTGCACAACACCTTTTCCGTGCAGGCCGAGCGCAAGCGGCTGCAGCTGCGCGTGCGCGCCAGCGGCCTGTGGGTGTGCAGCGACCCGCAGCTGCTGTACCGCATGCTTTCCAACCTCGTGGACAACGCGCTGAAGTACACGCGCCAGGGCGGCGTGACCGTGATGGCGCGCAGGCGCGGCGAGCAGGTGTGGATCGAGGTGCGCGACACCGGCATCGGCATCGCCCCCGAGCAGGCGGAGCGCATCTTCGAGGAGTTCTACCAGGTGAACAACCCGGGGCGCGACCGCTCGCGCGGCCTGGGCATCGGGCTGTCGATCGTGCGGCGCCTCGGCCGCCTGCTCGGCCACGGGGTCGAGCTGCGCTCGCGCCCCGGGCGCGGCACGCGCTTCCGTCTCGTGCTGCCGCTGGCCGAACCCTCGGAGGCATCGCAGGACAGCCTGCCGCTGCAGGAATTCGAATCGCCGGTTCGCCACTTCTTCCAGGTGCCGGAACTCGGCGGGCGCGTACTGCTGATCGACGACGAGGAGGACATCCGCGAGGCGATGACCGAGCTCATGCGCGCCTACGGCATCGACGTCGTGGCGGTGGCCGACGAGGCCGAGGCAGTGGAAGTCCTTGCGCAGCCCGACGCGGACCTGAATCCGGTCGCATTGCTGATGTGCGACTACCGCCTGGGCGACGGTGCCGAGGGCCTGCAGGTGGGACTGCGGCTGCGCGAGCGCTTCAGGCTCGATGCGCCGATGCTGCTCATCACCGGCGAGACCGCGCCCGAGCGCCTGCAGCGCGTGCGCGAGTGGGGCGTGCCGGTGCTGTTCAAGCCGGTCAGCGCGGCCACGCTGATGCAGGCCATCATCGAGCTCGTGCATATGGATGCGCGCATGGAGGACGCCTGAACCCGCCACGCGTCCGGCGAACCGGCTGGCACTGACATTCCTGGGCGCGCCGCTCGCGGGAGTGACAGCGAATGTCACGCCACTGCATGCATTTCCGACGCAATGCAAGGCCATTGCATTCACCGCTGCGCGCAATGGCACGCCGCGCGGCGGCGCAGGCGCGCGGGCATGCCGATTGCTGAATCGACTCCTTACAGGTTTCTGCAAGGATGCACGCGTTGGACGACGACAAGAACGGCTTCTCCCTGGATCGCCGCGTTTTCTTTCTGGGCACGGCAAGTGCCCTGACCCTCGGGACCACGGCTTGCGGAGGAGGAGGGGGAGGGGGAGGCAGCTTCTTCTTTCCGGCAGCGGGCACCGGCACGCAGGGCTCCACCACTGCTACCACCGGGCAGCCGCAGACGACGGTCACGGCCACCGACGCGGTCGACACGACAACAGCACCAACAACGGCAGAGCCGGTCACGCAGACACGAAAGTTCGTACATCCCGGCCTGCTGCACACCGAGGCCGACTTCGAGCGCATGCGCCAGAAGGTCGCGGCGCAGGCACAGCCCTGGCTCGACGGCTGGAAAGCGCTGACCTCCAGCGGCCGCTCGCAGCTCGGCGCCACGCCGCGGCCGCTGGCCACGGTGATCCGCGGCGGGGACGGCCAGAACTTCGCGCAGATGTACATCGACATCGCGCGCGCCTACCAGCTCGCATTGCGCTGGAAGGTCTCGCAGGACAAGCGCTATGCCGACCTCGCGGTCGTCTTCCTGAATGCATGGTCGTCCACGCTGACGCTGGTCACCGGCAACTCCGACCGCTTCCTCGCCGCCGGCATCTACGGCTACCAGTTCGCGAACGCGGGCGAGATCATGCGCAGCTACGAGGGCTGGGCCGCGAGCGATTTCGCGCGTTTCCAGAACATGATGCTCACGCTGTTCTACCCGCTCAACCACAGCTTCCTGATCAACCACAACGGCTCTGAAATCACCAACTACTGGGCCAACTGGGACCTGTGCAACATCGCCTCGATGCTGGCCATCGGCGTGCTGTGCGACCGTACCGACATCTACGACGAGGCGATGGGCTACTTCAAGGCCGGCCAGGGCAATGGCGCGGGCCTGCAGGCGGTCTACCAGGTGCATCCGGGCTACCTCGGCCAGTGGCAGGAAAGCGGCCGCGACCAGGGCCACTGCACGCTGGGCATCGGCCTGGCGGCCGCGTTCCACGAGATGGCGTGGAACCAGGGCGACGACACCTACGGCTACGAGAACAACCGCTTCCTCGCGGGCGCCGAGTACGTCGCCAGGTCGAACCTCGTCGACAGCAGCACCGGCACCTTCTACACCGTGCCCTTCTTCACCAACGTCAACAGGCAGGGCACGCAGTCGGTGCTGGCGACCGGGGGGCAGGGGCACCGGCGCCCCGTCTGGGAGAGCGTCTACAACCACTACGCGAACCGCCTGGGCGTCGCCGCGCCCTACACCTCGCTGCAGGCGATACAGATGCGCCCCGAGTCCGACGGCGGCAACGGCGACCAGCTGGGCTTCGGCACGCTGACTTTCACGCGCGATCCGTTCGCGGCGCCGGGCAAGCCGAGCGGGCTCACGGCGCACGTGCGCGGCACGCAGGTGGTGCTGTCGTGGTGGGGCTGCCCCGATGCGCAGAGCTACACCGTCAGGCGAGCGAGCACCGCGGGCGGGCCCTACAGCGACATCGCATCGGGCATCACCGACACGCTGACCTTCACCGACGCCGGTGTCGGGGCCGACGATGTCTGGTACTACGTGGTCGTCGCGGTCGGCGCATCAGGCGAGAGCGCCGCCTCCAACGAAGAGCGCGCGGCGATCAGGGCCGAACTGCTGCTGCAGCTGAAGTTCGACGAATCCGCGGGCACGCAGGCTGCCGACGCCACCGGGCGGTTCGCGGCCGGCGAACTGCAGGGCGACGCGACCTGGACCGCCGGACGCAAGGGCAACGCGCTCGCCCTTGGCGGCACCAACGGCTGCGTGGCGCTGCCTGCCGGCGCGGCGAAGAACATCGCCGACTTCAGCATCGCGGCCTGGCTCTACATCGACACGCTCGCGACTTGGTCGCGCGTCTTCGACTTCGGCTCCGGCACGCGCCGCTACATGATGCTGACGGTGCGCAACGGCAGCGGCGTGCCGCGCTTCTCCATCACCACCGAGCACGGCTACAACGAACAGGTGATCGACGGCTCGGCGGCGATGCCCATCGGCCGGTGGGTGCATGTGGCGGTGACCGTGTCGGACACGCTGGGCACCCTGTACGTGGACGGCGTCGAGGCCGGCTCCAACGCGCAGATGAGCCTCGCGCCCGCCGACCTCGGCGCTACCACGCAGAACTGGCTGGGCCGCTCGCAGTATCCGAGCGATGCGTTCCTGAAGGGCCGCATCGACGACTTCCGCATCTACGGCGGTGCGCTGGGCAGCGCGGAGGTGGCGGCGCTGGCGCTGTAGGCCGCGCGCCTTCGGTTGCCTGGCCTCAGCTGCTTTGCCGGGCCATCAGCTCGAAGCCCAGGTCCACCGTTCGCTCGGCCACGGTCTCCCCGCGCATCAGCGCCAGCAGCATCGCGGCCGCGCGTTCGCCGATCTCGCGGCGCGGCGTGCGCACGGTGGTCAGCGGCGGCAGCATCTGGTCGCTGCCGCCCAGATCGTTGAAGCCGGCGATCGCCACGCGCCGGGGCACTTCGACGCCGTTGCGCAGCGCGGCCAGCAGCGCGCCCTGGGCGAGGTCGTCGTTGCAATAGAAGATGGCGTCCACGTCGGGGTGCCGCGCGAGCAGGTCCTCGAACTGGCGGCCGCCCAGCGCCATGGAAGTCGGCCCCGGCACCAGCAGTTCGAGCGCGGGGTCGTGGCAGCCCGCCGCGCGCAGCGCCTCGCGATAGCCTTCCAGGCGCATCATCACGCGCGGATCGAGCTGGCCGGCGGCATAGGCGATGCGCCGGCGGCCGCCTTGCAGCAGGTGCTGCACGATGGCGCGCCCCGCGTCGCGCTGCGAGAAGCCCACGCTGTGCACGCCCGCGTCGGCCGAGGTTTCCATCAGGTACACGCAGGGCGCGTTGCTGCGCTCCAGCATCTGCACGGCCGCGTCGCTCCGGTCGAAGCCCGTCAGCAGCACGCCGGCCGGGCGCTGCGAGAGGTAGCTGCGCAGCAGCGCCTCTTCCTGCCTCGGGTCGTAGTGCGTCACGCCGATGAGCGACTGGAAACCGTGCGGCGACAGCGCGTCCTGCACCGCCTCGAGCAGCTCCACGAAGAGCTGGTTTGTCAGCGAGGGGATCAGCACCGCCACGTGGGAGCTGCGCGCCGAGGCCAGCGCGCGCGCCGCCACGTTGGGCACGTAGCCGAGCTGGTCGACCGCCGCCTGCACGCGGGCCTGCAGCTCGGGCGCCACGTTGCGCGCGCCGCGCAGCGCCCGCGACACGGTGATCGGGCTCACCCCGCAGGCGCGCGCCACGTCGTCGAGGGTGACGTGGCTGGAAGAGCGGGAGCGCGGGCGGTCGGGGGTGTCGGCCATGGTCGGGCGTGTCTCAGGGTTAATACCAATCCGGATTTGGATAGCGCTGTCCTAGGATAGCGCTATCCCAGCCCCTGGCCGATTCGGAAAAACCCGAGCGCCCACCAGAGCGGGCTTTTTTTGAATCGTGCAGGATAGCGCTGTCCCGAAGCTGTCCAGCCCACCGGGCCGCCGCCTTGCCTTGTTTTCGCAAAGGCCCGGATCCAGGAGACAACCCATGTTCGGAATGAGCCAAGAGATCTTCCTGCTCGTCGACGCCCTGGTGGCGATCCTCGGGCTGATCCTTCTGATCACGCGCTGGCGCGTGCACCCCTTCATCGCGCTGACGCTGGCCGCGGGCTTCCTGGGCCTGACCTCGGGCATGCCGGTGGACAAGGTGATGAAGTCCTTCCAGGACGGCTTCGGCGGCGTGCTGGGCTTCGTGGGCATCGTGCTCGGCCTGGGCACCATGCTCGGCAAGATGA
>Ga0102595_100902_pt1 | contig 16008 bp, 2 predicted proteins | sample Araplaol_mTSA_r2_2_FD_76864 | JGI IMG/M metagenome (GOLD analysis project Ga0102595, IMG submission 76864) | Arabidopsis root microbial communities from North Carolina, USA - plate scrape MF_Col_mTSA_r2 (SPADES assembly) (version 2) | ecosystem: Host-associated > Plants > Roots > Endosphere...
GGCGGTGCCGCTCGACACGTCGGACCCCTTGGTGGCGGAACTCGCCGCCATCTGGGACGACGTGCTGGATCGCAAGTCCGGCGAACCGCTGCCGGCTGACGCACATTTCTTCCTGCAGGGCGGCAATTCGCTGGCGGCGGCGCGGGTTGCGGCTGCCGTGACGGCACGCTGGAACGTGACGTTCCCGGTGTCCGTGCTGTTCGAGCATCCGCGTCTGCGCGATGCCGTCGCGGCGCTGAAACGCGTGATCGCGGCGGGCAACGCTGCGGTTGCGGCCATTGCACCGTTGCCCGATAGCGGTGTGGCACCGCTCTCGTATGCGCAGCAGCGGCAATGGTTCCTCTGGCATCTTGAACCGGCGAGCACGGCGTACCACGTGGCCGGGGTGCTGACGCTGCAAGGCGCGCTCGATGCCGACGCCCTGCGGCGCGCGGTCGACGCACTGGTCGGGCGTCATGCGATGTTGCGAACCGTCTTCGTCGCCAATGCGCAGGGCGAACCCATCGCGACAGTGCGGCCCCATCAGCCGGTGCCGCTGGTCATCCACGATGTCTCCGGCCTGCCGGCCGCACAGCAGGCCGCAAGCGCATCTGCCGCAGCCCGCGATCTGGCCGACCAGCCGTTCGATCTCGCCACCGGTCCGCTGTGGCGTGTCGCGCTGATCCGGCTGGCCGAGGACCGCCATCAACTGGTGGTGGTGATGCACCACATCGTGTCCGATGGCACGTCGATGGGTATCTGGATCGACGAACTCGCGCAGCACTATCGCGCGGCACTTACCGATGACAACAACCTACCCGCGCCGCGCCAGTACGCCGATTTCGCGGCATGGCAGACGCAGTGGCTCGCGGGCGGCGAGCGGGATCGGCAACTGGCCTACTGGCGCGAACAGCTTGGCGATACGCATCCCGTGCTGGCGCTGCCCGTCGATCATCCGCGCGATGCCGTGGCCCGATACCGCGCTGCGACGTACGACATGGCGCTGCCATCGCCACTGCTGACCGCGCTGCGTGCCACGGCAGCCGCCCGCGAGGCCACGCCAGTCATGGCGATGCTTGCCGCATTGCAGGCACTGTTGCATCGGCACACCGGCCAGACCGATATCCGCGTCGGCGTGCCCGTCGCCAATCGCCATCACGCCGCTGCGCAGGGGGTGATCGGCCTGTTCGTGAATACGGTGGTGCTGCGCAACGTGCTCGATGACCGCACGCCGCTGGGTACAGTGCTGGCCACCGCACGGCAGGCTGCGCTTGGCGCGCAGGCCAATCAGGACTTGCCTTTCGAGCAACTGGTGGAGGCATTGCAGCCGGAACGCAGCCTCAGCCACGCGCCGCTGTTCCAGGTGCTGTTCAACCACCAGCACGAGGATTTCAGCCGCTTCTCGGCAATCACGGGACTGGTGGCGAGCGGTGCCGCACTGCCGGGGACTGCGGCGCAGTTCGAACTGTCCGTCGAGATTCGCGAGAACCGCGACGGCTCGGCGGCGCTGCGCCTGGTCTATGCGCGCGAAGTGTTCGAAGCCGCCACCATGGCGCGCTTTGCCGAACACTATCTGCGCGTGCTCGACACGCTGGCCCGCCAGCCGGACACCACCGTTGGCGATACCGCATTGCTCGGTGCCGTGGAGCAGGAAACGCTGGCCCAATGGAGCCACGGCGACGCCGCCGCGCGCCTGTCGCCCGACACCGTGCATCGCTGGTTCGAACTGCAGGTGCAGCGATTGCCGCAGGCCGTGGCGCTGCGCTTCGGCGATGCCGTGTTGAGCTACGCCGAACTGAACGCCCGTGCCAACCAGCTTGCGCACCACCTGCGCCGCCACGGTGTGGGTGTCGAGACCCGCGTCGGCATCGCCATGGAGCGCTCCGTCGAACTCGTGGTCAGCCTGCTGGCCGTGATGAAAGCGGGCGGCGCCTATGTGCCCATCGATCCCGACCATCCCGCCGACCGCGTGGCCTATATGCTGGACGACAGTGCCGTGGCACTGGTGCTGACGCAGGCGCATCTGCGGGAGCGTCTGCCGGTGGTCGATGGCCTGCAGGTCATCGACGTGGATGGCTTGTCAGCGGCGCTGTCCGCCGAGCCCGCACACGATCCCGACATCGCGGTGCATGGCGAAAACCTTGTCTATCTGATCTACACATCGGGCTCGACGGGGCGTCCGAAGGGTGCCGGCAACCGGCATCGCGCGCTATGCAACCGGCTGGCCTGGGGCCAGCAGCATCAACCGCTGGATGGCACGGACACCGTGCTGCAGAAGACCCCGTACAGCTTCGATATCTCGTTCTGGGAGTTCTTCTGGCCGCTGACGGCTGGCGCCACGCTGGCCTTGGCGGGACCGGGCGAGCATCGCGATCCGGCCCGGCTCGTGGCGCTGATCGACCTGCATCGCGTGACGACGATCCACTTCGTGCCGTCGATGCTGCAGGCGTTCATGGCGCACGGTGCCACCGCCGCGTGCCAGCGCATCCGCCGCATCGTGTGCAGCGGCGAAGCGCTGCCGGCCGATCTCCAGGCGCGCGTGCTGCAGGCATTTCCGCAGGCCACGCTCCTGAACCTGTATGGTCCGACCGAAGCGGCCATCGAGGTCACGTACTGGGACTGCCGCGACGATGGCGCGTTGACCGTGCCCATCGGCAAGCCCGTTGGCAACACGCAGGCGTGGGTGCTCGATGCCGCGCTGCGTCCCGTGCCGCAGGGCGTGGCCGGCGAGCTTCACCTCGGTGGCTTGAGTCTGGCGCGTGGCTACTGGAACCGGCCGGGCCTGACGGCCGAGCGATTTGTTGCCGATCCGCTGGATGACAGCGGTGGGCGCCTGTATCGCACGGGCGACCTCGTACGCTGGCGTGCCGATGGCCAGATCGAATACCTGGGCCGCATCGACCATCAGGTCAAGATCCGTGGCTTCCGCATCGAACTGGGCGAGGTGGAAGCGGCACTGCTGGCGCTGCCCACTGTGCGCGAGGCCGTGGTGGTGGCGCAGGATACCGGCGCCGGGCACCGCCTGGTGGCATACGTCCAGGCCGATGCATCGGATACCGGTGATGCGGCTGCCATCAAGTCCGCCCTGGCGCAGACGCTGCCGGACTACATGGTGCCGTCGCTCGTGATGATGCTGGCGCGTATGCCGCTCAACGCCAACGGCAAGATCGACCGCAAGGCGCTGCCCGCGCCTGAAGCCGCAAGTCCGCGCGCGTTCGAAGCACCGGTTGGGGAACTGGCGCAGGCGCTGGCCGCAATCTGGGCCGAGGTGCTGCACCTGGAGCGCGTCGGCCAGCAAGACAACTTCTTCGATATCGGCGGTCACTCGCTGCTGCTGATCCGCGTACACCGGCTGATGGAAGAACGGCTGACGACCAGGGTGCCGCTGGTGGACCTCTTCCAGTATCCAACCATCGACGCCTTGCGGCGCCACCTGGAAGCCGGCACGACAGCGCCCGTGGCGGACACGCGCCAACGGGCGCAGGACCAGCGGGCCGCGCGGCTGCGCCGGGGCCGTACCGAGGCGGGAGTGAACTGATGCCGGTGTACGAAACGCCCACCCATCTGACCGGGATCGAGATTGCCATCGTGGGCATGGCGGGCCGGTTCCCCGATGCGCCGGACGTGGACGCGTTCTGGCGCAATATCTGCAACGGTGTCGAGTCGGTGTCGACGCTCTCCGACGCGGAACTTGCGGCAGCGGGTGTGCCACCCGAGCGAATCGCCGACCCGGCCTACGTCAAGGCTGGTGTCCGCTTCGAAGGGTTCGACCGCTTCGACGCGGCGTTCTTCGGCTACGCGCCGCGCGAGGCCCAGTATCTCGATCCGCAGCAGCGCATTTTCCTGGAGTGCGCATGGCATGCGATGGAGCACGCGGGCTATGACGTAGCGCGGTTGCAGGCGGCCGTGGGCGTCTATGCCGGCGCCGGCGCGAACCTGTATCTCATGAAGCATCTGCTGCCGCAGCGCGCGCTTGGCACGGATGCCGGCATCGCCGAACTGATCGGACTCATGAATGGCAACGCCAGCGATGCCCTGAGCACGCGCGTGGCGTACAAGCTGAATCTGCGCGGCCCGGCGCTGACGGTGCAGACGGCGTGCTCGACGTCGCTCGTGGCCGTGCATCAGGCATGCCAGGCGCTGCTGGCGCGCGAATGCGATATGGCACTGGCCGGAGGGGTCTGGCTGAACCTGCTGCAAGCGCAGGGCTATGCGTATCAGGCAGGCGCGATCCTGTCCTCGGACGGGCATTGCCGGGCGTTCGATGCACGCGCCGATGGCACGGTACTGGGCAGCGGTGCCGGTGTCGTGGCATTGAAGCGGCTGGAACAGGCGCTTGACGATGGCGACACGATCCACGCCATCATCAAGGCCACGGCGCTCAACAACGATGGCGCCAACAAGGTGGGCTATACCGCGCCGAGCGTCGCGGGGCAGGCCGATGCCATCGGGCTGGCCCAGATGCTGGCCGATGTGTCGCCTGACTCCATTGGCTACGTCGAAGCGCATGGCACGGGCACCACGCTTGGCGATCCCATCGAAATCGCGGCACTGACCCAGGCGTACCGTGAAGGCACGCAGCGGCGCGGCTTCTGTGCCATTGGCTCGGTCAAGACCAATATCGGCCATCTCGATGCGGCGGCTGGCGTGGCGGGCCTTATCAAGGCCGTGATGGCGCTGCGCCATCGCACCTTGCCGCCGAGCCTGCATTTCGAGACACCGAATCCGGGCATCGATTTCGCGTCGGGTCCTTTCTTCGTCAACACGCGCGCCACGCACTGGAGCGCCGGCCCGGTGCCGCGCCGCGCGGGCGTGAGTTCGTTCGGCATGGGCGGCACGAACGCGCACGCCGTGCTGGAGGAAGCACCGGCACTGCGTCCTGCCGGCACGCCGAGTGAAGGCGCCCAACTGCTGCTGCTGTCGGCGCGCAGCGAATCCGCACTGGCGAATGCCACCCACGCGCTGGCGCATCACCTTGACCACCAGCCGGACCTGCAGCTTGCCGATGTGGCCCACACGCTCGCGATGGGCCGCAAGCCGTTTGCCCATCGCGCCGTGGTGATCGCCAGCGATCTGGCGCAGGCGGCGCAGGCGCTGCACACGCGCAGCGCGACACACCTCGTCAGCGGCGCGGCTGCCGATGAACCGCCTTCGGTCGCCTTCCTGTTCCCGGGGCAAGGGGCGCAACACGTGGGCATGGCTCGCGCGCTGTACGACACAGCGCCGCTATTCCGTTCGACGGTGGATGCATGCTGCGAGCGCCTGCGCGAGCCGCTCGGCACCGATCTGCGGCAATGGATCTGGCCGGAAGACACGAGCGCCAGCCCCGACGCCAGCGCAAAGGCAGGCGCGGAACTGTCGCGTACCGCGCTGACGCAGCCCGCGCTTTTCGTCATCGAGTACGCCCTGGCGAAACTGTGGATGTCGTGGGGCGTCCAGCCCGCCGCAATGATCGGGCATAGCATTGGCGAGTACGTTGCCGCGTGCCTGGCGGGCGTCTTCACGCTCGACGACGCACTGGCGCTGGTGGCCGCACGTGGCCGCCTGATGCAGTCGACGCCACCCGGCGCGATGCTGGCCGTGGGTCTCCCGGAAAGCGCATTGACACCGTGGATCGAGGCCGGCTGCGATCTGGCAGCGGTCAATGCGCCGGAACTGTGTGTGCTGGCCGGCACCGTGGACGCTATCGGCAAGGCTGAACAGGCATTGCTGGCGCAGTGTGCGGTAGTCCGGCGCCTGCATGTCTCGCACGCGTTTCACTCTGCGCTGCTCGATCCGGTGATCGCGGAATTCGAGGCCGTCGTGGGCCGCCTGACGTTGCGCGCGCCGTCGATTCCCTATGTGTCCAACGTGACCGGCGACTGGATCACCGCCGCGCAGGCATGCGATCCGCGCTACTGGGCAGAGCATCTGCGCGGCACGGTGCGCTTCGCGGCGGGGCTGGGGCGTCTGCTGGAACGGGCCGATTGCATTGCGCTCGAAGTGGGTCCTGGCGATACGCTGACGTCGCTGGTCAAGCGTCATCCGCTGGCAGAAGGGCGCATGGCGCTCTCCACGCTGCCCCATGCCCGGCGCGAAGACCTGCAGGCGCTGCAGCACCTGCGCTGCCTTGGGCAACTGTGGACTGCCGGCGTCGATATCGATGTGGCACTTGCCGAGCGGATCGGTCCGGCACGCCGCCGTATTCCGCTGCCCGGCTATCCGTTCGAACATCGATCGTTCTGGGTCGACGCCCCCGCCGTGGCGGACAAGGCGCCCGGGATCGCGTCCGGTCCGTGCGGAATCGATGACTGGTTCCACGTGCCCACCTGGCAGCGCGTGACGTTGCCCGCTGCATCCTCGGCACAGGAAGGCTGCACAGTGGTGCTGGGCGGGTCGGGCAGTGTCGATGATCGTGTGCTGCAGCGGCTGGCCGGTATGGGCACCGTGGCGAGCATCGCGGCGGGTGCCACCTACGCCCGACTGGATGCTCACCACCACGTCGCGCCGCCCGCCGATGCCGAGGCACTGGCCGATGCGTTGCGCGCGATTGGCCGCGAGGTGGGCGCAATTGCGCGGATTTGCTGTTTGTGGACGCTCGATAGCGCCCATGGCATGACGAGCCTCGTCGCCCTTGCGGGTGCCATCGAGGCAGCGCCGGCATCCCGTGCACCGGGCCGGCTCGTCCTGCAGATCGTCACGCAGGGACTGGCCGATGTCACGGGCACCGAGCCCCTCGATCCGGACCGTGCGCTGCTGCTCGGCCCCGCGTTGGTGATGCCGCAGGAACTGCAGGACGTGGTGTGCGGCGTCGTCGATATCGAGGTGCCCGCGTCCGGCAGCTTCGCCGAAACGCGCCTCGTCACGCAGCTTTGCGACGCGCTGCACGATGCCGAGCCGTTGCCGATGAGCGCCTATCGCGGGCCGCATCGTTGGGTGCGCGGCCACGAAGCGCTGCGCCATGCGCCGGATTCCCCGGTGCGTCTGCGGAAGGGCGGGACGTACCTGATCACGGGTGGGCTTGGCGGTGTGGGCCTGGCGCTTGCGCGTTATCTTGCCGAGCACTGGCAGGCGCGCCTTGTGTTGCTGCAGCGCTCGGCATTGCCGCCGCGTACGGACTGGGCCGCGCGCATCGCCGATGCCTCCCAGCCACAGGCGCTGCGCGAGCGGCTGGCCGCACTGCAGTCCCTCGCATCGCTCGGCGCCGAGGTCATGACGCTGACCGCCGATGTGACGGACGCCACGGCCATGCGAGTCGCGGTGTCCGAAGCACGGCAGATGTTCGGCACGCTGCATGGCGTGATCCACGCCGCTGGCGCGTCCGCCGACGCGTACCTCTCGCAGTGGAACGCGGAACAGTCCGCGCGGGTGCTGGCGCCAAAGGTTGACGGCGCGCGTCACCTGCTGGCCGCGCTGCAAGGCCAGCAGCCCGACTTCGTATTGCTGTGTTCGTCGCTGGCGAGCATCGCCGGTGGCATTGGCCGCGCCGACTATGCCGCGGCCAATGCCTGGCTCGATGCGCGCGCCACGGCGGCACTGCGCGACGCGTCGTTTCCTGTCATCGCCGTCAACTGGGACGGCTGGCGCGATGTGGGCATGGCGGCGGGCATGGCGCTTCCCGAAGGCGTTGGCATCCCGGCGGCACAGGGCGGTGCCGCGCTGGAACGCGTGCTATCCGGTCCGCCTCGTGCGCAGGTGCTCGTCGTCACCACCGATCTGACGCAGCGTCTGCGCGGCGTCGATCTCGCGATGTTCGACACGCTCGACACCCTCGACGCCAGCCGCCCCAGCCGGCCGCAGCATCCGCGCCCGGCGCTCGGCGTGCCATACGTGGCGGCGGAGGACGATCTGTCGCAGGGGCTGGCGGCGCTGTTCGGCGAACTGGTGGGTGTGGCGCCCGTAGGTATCCACGACAACCTGTTCGAACTGGGCGGCGATTCCCTGCTGGCCATCCAGTTGCTGGCCCGCGTGCGTGCGGCCTGGGGCGTCTCCGTGCGACCCGTCGACTTCTTCAAGACCCCCACGGTGGAGGCGCTTGCGGTGCTGGTGGAACTGCTGCTGATCGAACAGATCGCGCAGGACGACACCCCGGACACCGCCGCCACGCTCCCCGTCTGACCCTAGCGAAATCGTTCGATGCAAGATATTTCTGCTCGCCGCGCCAGCCTCAATCCGGCGCAACTGGCCCTGCTGCGCCAGCGCCTGCGTGGGGGGGCTGCCGCTGGCGCCGCTACGCAGGCGGCCACCGACCGTATCGTGCGGCGCGCGTCCGATGGCCCGGCACGGTTGTCGTTTGCGCAGCAACGGCTGTGGGTGCTGACGAAGATCGATCCCGCCAGCACCGCCTATCATCTCTGCGGCGGCTTGCGGCTGCAGGGCACGCTCGACGTGTCTGCCCTGCGGCATGCCCTGGCGGTGCTCGTGGGGCGGCACGCGGCACTGCGCACGGTGTTTCGCACCAATGAAGCTGGCGAGGCCGAACAATGCGTGCAGCCCACCGCTGACATCGTGCTGGAAGTGGTGGACCACGCGGCATCGCACGGCGCCATCCGTCGCCTGTGCGATACGCCGTTCGATCTGGAGCGTGGCCCGCTCATGCGTGTGGCGCTGTGCCAGCGCGCGGCCAACGATGCCGAGCTGGTGGTGGTGATGCACCACATCGTGTCGGACGCCGTCTCGACGCAGGTGATCCTGGCGGATCTGTCGCGCGCCTATCGCGCTCACGTGGCCGGGCGTGTCGAGGCACTGCCGCCGCCCGACATCGACTATGCCGATTTCGCCGCGTGGCAGCGTGACTGGCTCAAGGACGGCGAACAGGCGCGTCAACTCGGTTACTGGCGCACGCAGCTTGGCGATGCGCATCCGGTGCTGTCGCTGCAGACGGACCGGCCCCGTCTGGCATCGGCGGGCTATCACGCTGCGGCGCATGTCTTTGCTGTGCCGCCCGCGCTGCTGGCCCAGTTGCGCCAGCGCGCGCAGGCGGCGGACAGCACGTTGTTCTCGGTGCTGCTCGCTGCCTTTCACGCGCTGCTGCACCGTTACGCCGATCTGCCGGTGATCCGGACCGGCGTGCCGTTTGCCAACCGCAATCGCGCGGAAACCGCTGGTGTCGTGGGCTTCTTCATCAACACGGTGGTGCTGCAATCGCGCATGGCCGCGCGCGTGACGCTGGGGCAGGTGCTGCACCACATCCACGCCGCAGCGCTCGACGCCCAGGCAAACCAGGACCTGCCGTTCGAGCAACTGGTGGAGGCGTTGCAGCCGGAACGCACGCCCGGCCACCATCCGCTGTTTCAGGCGATGTTCAACCACGTGCGGCGCGATGACAGCGCATTGTCCGACTGGCCCCGCCTGGCCGTTTCGCGCATCGACCTGCCGCATGGCAATGCCCAGTTCGAACTGATGCTGGAGTCCATCGAACACGACGACGGCACGCTGCAACTGACGCTGCGCTACGCCGTTGAACTGTTCGAGCCGGAGACCATGGCACGCATGGCGGCGCACTACCAAGCCATGCTGCAAGCGCTCGCTACACAGCCGGATATGGCTGTGGCCGATGTGCCGTTGCTGGGCGCCGAGGAAGGCGCGCGGCTCGATGGCTGGGGCATCAACACGGATACGCACGGCACGCCGGAGCCGGTGCATCACCTCATTGCCCGACAGGCAGCGGCCACGCCCGATGCAGTGGCCCTGGTGTTCGGCGAGCAGTCGCTGCGCTACGCGGAGCTGGATGCGCGTGCCAATCGGTTGGCGCATCAACTGATCGCACTGGGCGTGCGTCCCGAGATGCCCGTGGGCATCGTGGCCGAACGCTCGATCGAGATGGTGGTGGGCCTGCTCGGCATCCTCAAGGCCGGTGGCGCCTATGTGCCCATCGATCCCGAGTATCCGGCCGAGCGCATCGCGTACATGGTCGAGGACAGCGCGGTGTCGCTGCTGCTCGGGCAGTCGCATCTGCGCGAACGGGTGCCGGCCCGGCTGGCCGCCACGTGGCTCGATCTCGATACGCTCGATTGGAGTGCGTGGCCGACCTACGCGCCAGCGGTGCGGCTGCACGCCGAGAGCCTGGCCTACGTGATCTACACCTCGGGCTCCACGGGACGCCCCAAGGGCGCGGCCAATCGGCACGGCGCGCTGCATAACCGGCTCGCGTGGATGCAGCAGGCGTATGCACTGAGCGCGTCGGACACCGTATTGCAGAAGACCCCGTTCAGCTTCGATGTCTCGGTCTGGGAGTTCTTCTGGCCGCTGATGGTCGGTGCGCGTCTGGCGCTGGCAGCACCGGGCGAGCATCGCGATCCGGCGCGGCTCGTGGCGCGCATCGCGGCGCATGACGTGAGCACGCTGCACTTCGTGCCGTCGATGCTGGCCGCGTTCATGGCCCACGATGGCGTGGAAGCCTGCCGCAGCGTGCGGCGCATCGTGTGCAGCGGCGAGGCGTTGCCCGCAGAGGTGCAGGCGCAGGTGCTGGCGCGCTTGCCGTGGGTGTCGCTCGATAACCTCTATGGCCCGACCGAAGCGGCGATCGACGTCACGTACTGGAACTGCCGCGCCGAAGGGCGGCAAGTGCCGATTGGCCGACCGCTGTCGGGCATCCGCACGCATGTGCTCGACGGCAGCCTGAACCGCGTGCCGCAGGGCGTGGCGGGCGAGTTGTATCTGGGCGGCGTGGGATTGGCGCGCGGCTATCTGCGTCGTCCGGGCCTGACCGCCGAGCGCTTCGTGGCCGATCCCTTCGAGGCAGGCGGGCGCCTGTATCGCACGGGCGATCTGGTGCGCTGGCGTGCCGATGGGCAACTGGAATACCTGGGCCGGATCGACCATCAGGTGAAGATCCGTGGCCTGCGGATCGAACTGGGCGAGATCGAGGCGCAGTTGCTGGCGCTGCCCGAAGTGGCCGAGGCGGTGGTGGTTGCCGTAGGCGGCACGCGACTGGTGGCCTACGTGGCATGCCGGGCAGGGCAGTCGCTCGATGCGCAGACGATGCGTGTCAGGCTCGGTGAAGCATTGCCCGAGTACATGGTGCCGTCCGCGTTGATGGTGCTCGATCGTCTGCCGCTGAACGCCAACGGCAAGCTGGATCGCAAGGCGCTGCCGGCACCGGAAGCGCAAACGCAGGCCAGCTACGAAGCACCGCAAGGCGAAGCGGAAATCGCGCTGGCTGCCATCTGGGCGGAGGTACTCGGCATCGAACGCGTGGGCCGCCACGACAACTTCTTTGAACTGGGCGGCGATTCGCTGTCCACGGTGCGCGTCAGTGCGCTGCTCGTGTCCCGCCACGGCTGGGATCTCCCGATGCGGCACCTGTTCGATCACCCCACGCCGCACGCGCTCGCCAGACATATCGCCGCCAGCGACACCAACACGCTGGGTGGCCAGCAGCAGCGCCTGTCTGCAATGGACGACCTGCTCAACGCACTGGAAGGACTGGAATAACCATGGCATTGGACGCACAACAGATCGCGCAACGTTTCGCCGCACTGGCACCGCAAGCCCGCCGCGAATTCCTGAGCAAACTCGAAGCCATGGGCCTGAGCGCGGCCGAACTGCCGATCGTTCCGGCCCGCCGCGATGCGCCGCTGCCGCTGTCGTACGCACAGCGCGCCATGTGGCTCACCTGGCAGCTCGATCCCACGAGCCCGGCCTATAACCTGCCGGGCGCCTTGCATCTGCGCGGCACACTGGATTGCACGGCACTGCACGCAGCGTTGAACGGATTGACCCGGCGGCACGACATCCTGCGCACCGTATACCGCGCGGCCGACGATGGCGAGCCGTCCCAGCATGTGCTGGAACACGTCGATGTCCCGCTGCCGTTCGAAGATCTGCGCGGTGAAGACACCGAAGCGGCGCTCTGCGCGCGGCTCGACACCTTCCGCGAAAAGCCGTTCCAGTTGGATATCGCGGCACCGATCCGTGCCGCGCTGTTCCAGACCGGCGATGCCGAGCATGTGCTGGCGCTGTCTGTCCACCACATCGCCGCCGATGGCTGGTCGATCCGCATTGCCATCGACGAACTGCTCGGCCACTACCAGGCGCTGACACAGGGCGGCGTGGCCGCGCCGCCCCCGCTGCCGATCCAGTACGCCGACTACGCCGTATGGCAACGCAACTGGCTCGAAGCTGGCGTGGCCGAGCGGCAGCTTGCGCATTGGACCGGGCGTCTTGGCGACGTCCACGCCATCGCCGTGCTGCCGTTCGACCGCGAGCGCGACGTTGCCGCACCGGCCCATCTGGCCGCACGCGAAGGGCGCCACCGCATGGTGCTTTCCGCCGAACTGAGCCAGCGCCTGCGCGCACTGGCCCGTGCCCAGGGCGCCTCGGTGTACATGGTGATGCTCGCGCTGCTGGACGTGGCGCTGTATCGGCACGGTGGACAGGCCGATCTGCGCGTGGGATCGCCATTGGCGAGCCGGCAAAAAGCCGAGACGCTGGGCCTGATCGGCTGTCTGCTCAATGTCCAGGTGATCCGCGCCGAGCTGGATGCACGCGAAGGGTTCGCATCACTGCTGGCCCGTGTGCGCGATGCCGTGCTCGACGCACAGGCACATCCGGACCTGCCCTTCGAGATGCTTGTCGATGCGCTGGCGCCGGAGCGTCAGCCGGGCGTGCATCCGCTGTTCCAGGTGAAGTGCACCGAGCAGCAGGACCGGCCCGCGAACTTCCACGCAGCGGGCCTTGAGATCCGGATCGAGGAACTGAGCGGCGGCCATGCCCACTTCGACCTGAGCTTCGATTTCACGGATCGCCAGGACGGTATCGAATGCGTACTGGCCTACGCTGCCGCACGCTTCGACGAAGCTACCATCGCGCGCTTTGGCACCGCACTGGCTGCCATCGCCGAGCAGGCGGTGACCGCGCCGACATTGCCGCTGGCCGCCTATCGCGTACCGGGCGCGCAGACGGCGCTGTGCGGTCCCGCGCAAACGTTCGCCGTGGCAGACCTCATGGCGTCGTGGGATCAGGCCGTGCGCGATGTGCCCACGCGGCTCGCCGTTCACGACGAGTCCGGCGGTCATGACTTCGCCAGCGTCGATGCCCGCGCCAGCGCGCTGGCTCGCAAGCTGCAGGCGCATGGCATCGGCGCGGAGAGCCGTGTCGCCATCCTCGCCGAGCGCTCGAATGCCTTCGTGCTGGGTGTGCTCGCCGTGCTCAAGGCAGGTGCCGCCTATGTCCCGCTCGATCCCCAACTGCCGGCCGACCGCCTGGCCTATCAGGTGGAGAACAGCGGCGCCGCATTGCTGCTTGCCGCAGTGGCGCCGGCGTGGCCGCCCGATATCGAAGTCTGGCCGCTGACTTGCGAGGGCGAGGCGCCGGCCATGGTGCCGGACTGGCAGCCTGCGCCTGTTCATCCGGCGCAGGCCGCCTACGTGATCTACACATCGGGGTCCACGGGCCAGCCCAAGGGTGTCACGGTCGCGCGTGGCGCGCTCACACACTATGTGCGCGCCGTGCTGGACCGGATGGCGCTGCCGGCGGAAGCCGGGAGCCTGGCGATGATCTCCACGGTGGCCGCCGATCTGGGGCACACGAGCTTCTTCGGCGCGCTGTGCAGCGGAAGGACGCTGCACCTGATCAGCCGCGAGCGTGCGTTCGATCCCGACCGTTTCGGCGAGTACATGGCCGCGCACGGCGTGGATGCGCTCAAGATCGTGCCGAGCCATCTGCAGGCCCTGCTGCAGGCCCGCGATGCCGCGTCGGTGTTGCCGCGCCATTTGCTGGTGCTTGGCGGCGAGTCCACCTCGTGGGATCTGCTCGACCGTATCCACGCGCTGCGCCCCGGCTGTGCCGTGATGAATCACTATGGTCCCTCGGAGACCACGGTGGGCGTGCTGACGCAGGACGGCCAGACGGCCAATCGCACGGCGGCGGGCCTGCCGCTGGGCAAGCCGCTTGCCAACGGCAAGGCCATGGTGCTCGACGCCGACATGAACCCGGTGGCGCAGGGCGTGGCGGGCGAGTTGTACCTGTCCGGCCCCGGCGTGGCGCGCGGTTACGCGGCCCGTCCCGGACAGACCGCCGTACGCTTTGTCGCCCATCCGCTGCGCGCGGGCGAGCGCATGTACCGGACCGGCGACAAGGTGCGCATGCTGCCCGATGGCAGCCTCGCGTTCCTGGGCCGGGTCGATGACCAGGTCAAGATTCGCGGCTATCGGGTGGAGCCCGGTGAAGTGCGCCGCGCCATGCTGGCCCTGCCGGGCGTTGCCGAGGCCGAGGTGCTGGCGGACCAGGCCGACGATGGCCGCGCGATGCTGTGCGCGTATGTGGTGGGCAGCGCCGATGCCAACACGGTGCGCGAGCGGCTCTCCGCGACACTGCCCGACTACATGGTGCCGGCAGCGATCGTGCTGCTCGACGCACTGCCGCTGAACGCCAACGGCAAGATCGACCGCAAGGCATTGCCGCGTCCGGAACGCGATGGCGGCGCGCGCTACGAAGCGCCGCAGGGCGAGTTCGAAGAAAAGCTGGCCGCGATCTGGGCCGAGGTGCTGGGCGTGGCGCGCGTGGGACGCAGCGACAACGTGTTCGCGCTGGGCGCCGATTCCATCCTGAGTCTCAAGGTGGTGGCCCGCGCACGCAAGCAGGGCATCAAGCTGGCGCCGCGCCAGTTGCTGGAGCACCAGACGCTGGCGGCGCTCGCCGCGGCACACGCCGCTGCCGTGGCGCCCGTGGCCGTCGCACAGTCCGACGCGGCGCCGTTGCCCGCCATGCCCCGGTTGGCCGACGATGTCCGTTTCGATCCGCAACCGCTGTCCCCGGCGCAGGCACGCCAGTGGTTCCTCTGGAAGCTGGACCCAGCCAGCACGGCCAACCATATCGCCGGTGGCCTGCGCTTGCAGGGCGCGCTCGACATCGATCTGCTGGTGCAGGCACTGCGTGCCGTGGTGGCGCGGCACGAAGCATTCCGCACGGTGATCGTGGCCGATGCCGATGGCAAGGCCATGCAGCGGGTGCTGCCGGAGGCGACGTTCGAGGTGCCGGTAATCGACCTGCGGAACACGGCGGACGCCGAGGCATCGGCCACGGAAGAGGCCGCCCGTCTGGTGCTGACGCCATTCGATCTCGAAGGCCAGATTCCGGTGCGTGCGGCGCTGATCCGCATGGCCGAGGACGACCATCGGCTGGTCGTGGTGATGCATCACATTGCCTCGGATGGCTGGTCGATGCGCGTGATTGTCGACGAGTTCGTGACGCGATTCGGCGCGCTGCGGAACGGGCAGGCGTTGCCGGTGGCACCGCTGGCCGTCCAGTACGTGGACTATGCGGCATGGCAGCGCGGCTGGTTCGATGCCGCCGAGCAGACCCGCCAACTCGACTACTGGCGCACGCAGCTTGGCCACGATCATCCGGTGCTGCAACTGCCCGCCGACGCCCCCCGGCTGGCCGCCGACGGCTACCGCGAGGCACGCCACGTGGCGACGCTGCCCAGAACCGTGCGCGATGCACTGGCCCAGCGTGCGCAGGCCAGCGGCGCCACCGTGTTCATGGCGCTGCTGACGGCGTTCCAGACGCTGCTGTCGCGCTACACCGGGCTGGCCGATATTCGCGTGGGCGTGCCCATCGCCAACCGGCATCGTGCCGATGTGCAGGACACGGTCGGGCTTTTCGTCAATACGCAGGTGATGCGGCTGCAAGCCGGCCCGCGCATGACACTGGCGCAGGCACTGGCACAGACCCGCGAAGCTGCGCTGGGCGCGCAGGCCCATCAGGACCTGCCATTCGAGCAACTGGTGGATGCGCTGCAGCCGGAGCGCAGCCTGAGCCATCCGCCGCTGTTCCAGGTCATGTTCAATCACCAGCGTGACAACCGCGCCGCGCTGGCCGCGCTGGCCGGGTCGAGCGATCTGTCGGTGACGCTGTGGGCCGTTGGCGCGCAGGCCGCGCAGTTCGAACTGGTCCTCGACTCCATCGAACACGACGACGGCACGCTGCAACTGACGCTGCGTTATGCCGCCGAACTGTTCGAGCCGGAGACCATGGCACGCATGGCGGCGCACTACCAAGCCATGCTGCAAGCGCTCGCCACACAGCCGGATATGGCTGTGGCCG
>Ga0102595_100914_pt1 | contig 15837 bp, 18 predicted proteins | sample Araplaol_mTSA_r2_2_FD_76864 | JGI IMG/M metagenome (GOLD analysis project Ga0102595, IMG submission 76864) | Arabidopsis root microbial communities from North Carolina, USA - plate scrape MF_Col_mTSA_r2 (SPADES assembly) (version 2) | ecosystem: Host-associated > Plants > Roots > Endosphere...
CGTTGACCGAATTATTGGCCCATCCGGGACCAATGGTGGATTGCTTGATGTCGATTGCTTGCGCGGCCGGAATGCACAGCGCGACCAGCGTCGCCGCAGCCATTGCCTTCCATTTCCTCGCGAGTGATTTCATGGTCGAGTTGCAATCGTTAAACAAGCCGAAATCATTCTATGCAATTAGAAATATGAAACCTATATATTCTTTCGAAGTTTCTAGATCAAAAGCGTATAGCTCATTTCAGTACTTATAGCCGGGCGCGCTGAAAAGTCCAGGAGGGGTAGCATTCCGGAATGGCTAAGGACGGCAAACGGCAGCTCGACCATGCGGTCGACGATCTTGAACATGAAGTGCCGAGCAAGGCGAAGCGCTTCATCGAATGGGCGCGCTCGGACCGCGCCCGCTGGGTGCGGATTCCCCTCGCCCTGGCGCTGATCGCAGTCGGGATCTTGGCACCGTATATGCCGATTGTGGGCGTGGAAGATATACCAATCGGCTTGCTGCTGCTGTCCTACGACATCCCCTTCCTGCGCAAGCCGATGGCGGCCCTCATCGAATGGTTGATCGGCCTGTGGCGGCGGATGCGGGGCAAGTCACCTCACCGCCGGTCCTGATATGCCGCGGCCATGCGCTGGGCAGTCTGCTTGATTTCTTCCCGCAGGTCGGCCGGTTCGTGCACCACCACGCCATCGCCGAACCCCAGCAGCCACCAGGTCAATGCGCGGGTTCGTGGAACCGTTGCGATCAGGCGCAAGGTATCCGCAGATTCGCTGTACAGGACCTGGTCCTTGCTCAAAGGCGTTTCGGCCAGGTGCTCCCCGGCTGCACGCGCGAAGACCGCCTGCAGGCGGATCTCGCCGCCGTTGGCGATTCCGAACTGTCCTTCGGCGATAAAGGAGTCGATGTCGAAGCCCGTCTTGCGGCGCGCCGGCAGGTACAGCATTTCCGCCTGTTTCACGCGATGCAGCGCAATGGTGCGCGCATCCTCATAATCGGAAAACATGCAGACCAGGTAGACCGTGCCGGCCTTCTGCACGATGGCCAGCGGATGTACCGATTCGTAGACAGTCGGTGCGCTGCCATCGCGCTTCTGGTAATGCACCTTGAGCTGGCGGTCCTTCATCAGCGCATCGTAGACCGTGCGCTGGTATTGTTCGTCCACTTCCGCCGGCAGCAAAGGCTGCGCCGAAGGAATGCTGCGCACCTTGCCCAGCCAGGCCTTCGTCTGCGTGCTCTCGTCGATTGCCGCCAGCGTCTGGGCGGCGGCGGAAAAGTGCGGCTGCAAGGCGTCCAGGGTCGATGGCGGCAGCTGCCGCTGCAGGTACTGCTCCACCATCGTCAGCGTAAGCGCTTCCGGCACCGACATCCCGGGCAGGCTGAAGATCGCGCCATCGCGCCGCCAGCTCCATTTGAACGGCTTGGCCGATTCATCGACCATCAGCGGGAATACCGATTCCAGCGCCTTCAGGTCGCGTTCGACCGTGCGCTTGTCGATCGGGTATTCCGCCTGCGCCAGGCGTTCGGTAATCTCTGCGGCCGTAATGCTCAATGGTGCGCGCGGCACCAGGCGCAGCATATTCCACTGCCGGAACATCGAGTCCTTGGAAGCCATCCGATTAAAGCTCAGTTATCAAGAATTTCATTGTAGCAATTATTTAAGCCGCGCACCCCGCATGCCGCTTGGCGTGACGACGATTTCCCACACGTCCAGCTCCTCCAGCCGCCCGGCCAGCGCGCAGGCGCGCCGGTAGCCGAGCCGGAACCGGACCTGCAGGCGCGACACCGGGCAGGCCAGCAAGCCGCCGCGCGCCGCATTCAATTCCCGCACGAAGTCGATGGCTCCAGTGATTTCGTTCGTGGTGAATGTCCCTTCTCCCAAACCGCGCTCCCTGTATTCTCTGAAGATGTCGAAGTATCGAGCGCGATTGCGACAGCATATGTCGCAAGGCGTGCGACACAACCTGTCGCAGCGTCTGCGAAAATAGGAGCAAGGAGGAAATCATGAAGCTAGTCGTTGCCATTTCATCGCGCGCCCTGTTCCAGCTGGACGAGAGCCATGCCATTTTCGAATCCCAGGGCGTGGCGGCGTATTGCGCCCACCAGCGCGAAAACGAGCATGTGGTGCTGGAACCAGGCCCCGCCTTCAACCTGGTGCGCAAGCTGCTGGCTTTGAACAAGGGCGCGCCGGCATCGCCGCTGGTGGAAGTGGTGCTCCTGTCGCGCAACAGCGCCGACACCGGCATCCGCATTTTCAACTCGATCGAGCACTACCAGCTCGACATCAAGCGCGCCGCCTTCTGCTCCGGTGCCAGCACACACCGCTACGTGGAAGCCTTCGGTGCGCAGCTATTCCTGTCCACCAATCCGGACGACGTGCGCGAATCGCTGGCCCAGGGCCACGCTGCGGCAACCATCCTGCCCTCCCACCGCGAAGACGACAGCGGCCAGCTGCGCATTGCCTTCGACGGCGATGCGGTGCTGTTCTCCGACGATTCCGAACGCATTTACAAGCAGCTTGGCCTGGACGCCTTTGCCCGCAATGAACGGGAAGCCGCGCACAACCCGATGCCGGGCGGCCCGTTCAAGAACTTCCTCGGCGCCCTGCACGCGATCCAGGCTGCGCACGGCGCCGACGATGCACCGATCCGCACGGCGCTGGTCACCGCCCGCTCGGCGCCGGCGCACGAACGCGTGATCCGCACCTTGCGCGCCTGGGATATCCGCATCGACGAAGCGCTATTCCTCGGCGGGATGCCGAAAGGCGCCTTCCTCAAGGCCTTTGGCGCCGACATCTTCTTCGACGACCAGACCATGCATTGCGATTCAGCGCGCGAGTTCGTCCCAACCGGGCACGTCCCCTACGGCATCGCGAATGCCGCTGTCGCCGGGGAAAATTGACAGCACCTGCAGGAAGCTGGCTTCCGGCGCGGCGCTGAGCTCCAGCGGTTCGCCGGTCACCGGGTGCTTGAAGGACATACCGACTGCCGCCAGCATCAGCCGCCCAAAGCCGAAGCGTTCGGCGAAGTACCGATTGTGGCGCCCCCGCCCATGATTCGCGTCGCCGATGATCGGATGGCTGATGTGCTTCATGTGGCGCCGCAACTGGTGGCGGCGGCCGGTTTCCGGAAACAGCTCGACCAGGCTGTAACGGCTGCTGCTGTAGCCCTCGATGGCAACCGGGATTTCCGTCGTCGCCAGGCGACGGAAGCGGGTGACCGCCTCGCGAATCGGCGCTTCCTCATCCTTGCAGCGGCGGTCTTCCGGCTCTTCCCGCAGCGGATGGTCGATAAGGCCCTGTTCCGGCGCCCAGCCGCGCACCATGGCCAGGTAGCGCTTATGCACTTCGCCCGCCATGAAAGCCTTGCCGAGCACACTGGCCGTTTGCTGGTCGCGCGCAAAGACCAGCAGGCCGGAGGTCGGCCGGTCCAGGCGATGCACGGCGTAGACGTACTCTCCGCCATTCATTTCGCGCGCATACTGCAAGGCGAATTCGGTTTCATGCGGATCGATCGGGCTGCGATGCACCAGCAGGCCGGCCGGCTTGTGCACCGCCAGCAGCCATTGGTCGCGGTAGATTTCTGTGAGGGGATTCTGTTTCATTGCAGGCGGTATTGTCCCACAAGCGGCAGCGATACCTGTAGCTACACCGGCTGCGCGATAGCGTCGGCGACCAGCCGCACCGCGGGCAACTGGCCGCGGCGGTGCGGCATCAGCAACGTGGTGGTCACGGTACCGGCCCGCCACTCCGGCAGTACCCGCACCACCTGGCCTGCGGTGATCGCTTCACTGCACAAGCGCTGCGGCAAGCAGGCGATCCCCAATCCTTGCTGCGCCGCCCGCAGCAACACCGTGGATTCGTCCGCATGCATGCGCGGCACCAGCGCCACTTCCACTATGTTGCCGTGATCGTTCTCCAATCGCCATGGACCGCCGGACATGCTGCTGGCCAGGCCCGCGTGCCGTTCCAGGTCTTGCGGCTGTTGCGGCATGCCGCGCGCGGCCAGGTACGACGGCGACGCAACCAGGCAGACTGGATCGGATGCAACGCGCCTTTGTACCAGCCCGGAATCCGGCAAAGGGGCAAAGTGGTTGCGCACCGCGATATCAAAGCCTTCCTGCACCATGTCGACAAAGCGATCCGTTACGTGCAGCGATACGTGGATCTTCGGATGCGCTTCCGCCAGTTCAACCAAGGCCGTGGCTAGAATTGTCTGCGCCGTCGGCACCGAAGCTGTGATCCTCACCGTTCCGCTTGGCTCGGCCAGCCGCCCTTTCACCACATCTTCCGCCGCATCGGCTTCGATCAGCATGGCCGCTGCGTGCCGGTAGAACTGCTGTCCCAGTTCCGTCACCGTGAAACGCCGGGACGTACGCTGGATCAGGCGCACGCCAAGGTCCGCTTCCAACGCTGCTACGCGCTTGGCCAACGTCGATTTGGGTGCGCCCGTATGGCGGGCCGCCTGGGCAAAACCGCCCTGCTCCACCACTTGCACAAAAAAGTAATAGTCGTTCAGGTTCCGCATTTATCGTCCACATACAGAGACTTTAGTTCCACATTAGACCATCTTTTCGAGCATCGTTCACGCACGTATATTTCCCCTGCCAATCAATCACAATGGAGAAATCGAATGGAACCAGTCATCTTTTATGGCGTACCGAGCGGCTGCTCGCTGGCATCGGTCATCGCATCCGAATGGCTTGGCCAGCCTTACCACCTGGTCCGCATCGAAATGATGGACAAATGGCCGGAGCAATTCGCGCAAGTAAACCCACGAATGAAAACTCCTGCCATGCTGACCGCAAACGGCGACAGCCTGACCGAAAGCCTGGCGATCTTGCAGCACATCGGCCAGCGCGGCGTGGCCCAAGGCCTCGGCTTCGTACCTGGCACGCCGGACGCCGACCGCCTGGCATCCATGCTGGCGTACCTGGTCACCGATCTGTTTGCGGCCTTCGCGCCGTTGTGGAAGCTGTATGACGCCGGCATCGACGACCCTTCGGTCAAAGCAGTGCTGCGCAAATATGGTGAGGATAGCGTGCGCACTGAATACGCCTACCTCGACAAGCTGCTCGATGGCCGGGAGTGGCTGATGGGCGGCGCCAGCCCCACTGTTGCAGACGCCTACCTGTTCGCAATCGGACGCTGGGCGGAATACCACCAGGTGCTTCGACTGGAAGACGGATATCCAAACGTCGCACGCTATATGCGCAAACTGGCCCAGGACCCCGCAGTGCGCTTCGCGCTCGAGATTGAGAAGAGCGGCGAAGCGCGCAGCAGCGGCGGCTTCCTAGGCCATCTGAGTATTACGCAGTTGGATATGTCGAAACCTTCGTTCACTTCTGCACGGGCCGCGGCGTAGACTGGGCTTCCGTTACCCCGTGGAGCTCCAAATGCGCTACCCAGCCTTGAATGACTACCTGGACCGCCTTGCGAGCGGCGAGACACCTTCGAGCAGCCTGCGCCTGGGCAGCGGCGACGAAGTACAGGGATATATCTTCAACTGCTGGCTGGGTAGCGCCTTCCATCCGATTCGCGAACTCGAAAGCGGAAGAATAAGCGGCTATGCCGGCCGCGTTCGTGCCGTGGCGGAAGAAGACCAGGGACTGCCTTTATGGTCCTACCTCGATGGCGCGGCAAGCGACGACGAGTCTGTCGCCCTGGACCGCCTGTGCCGCACGCTCCACGCGATCAACTTCTTCAGCAAGGAAACCGTCGACGGCCGGGCATTGCACCTGAATGTGCACGACCGCCTTCTCAGCGCCGTGAGCAGCAACCACGGCATGGCATTTCGCCGCATCCTCGATTCCCTGGGCCTGCCGCTGGACCAGGTCGTGCTGCAGCTGCCCGCAGTAAATGCGCGCCAGAACTGGATGCTGAACTACGTCGCAGACAACTACCGCCGCAACGGCTTCCGCATATCAGTGAAGGTTGCCAGTCCATCCCAGTTGCCATCCGTCCTTGGCCCCGCACGGGTCGACGCGGTGCGCATCGCCAGTCTGCACGGGGCTGGCGCAGCCGAACTGACGCAAGTTCTCGCACAAGTCGCATCGCTGAACGTGCAAGTGCTGGTCAAGGACGACACTCCGGCCCTGCGTGAGGCAGCCGCCCGCACTGGCGCACAAGTGCTGGTGCAGGACAACGCAAGGCCCCGGGCCGACCGCCTCGCTGCCTAGCTCATGGCAGCACGACAAAATTGCCGAGGAATGAACGCGCCGAAGGGGTGTCGAGCCGATAAATCACATTGCTTTGCACGCATGGGGTATCGCCGGTGATGGTCGTACCGGCGATCATCCTGGTTTCGCCGCTGCCGCTGCCGAAGAAGTTCGGACCGCCCGAATCGCCGTAGCAGGTGCCGCCATTGCCCGTTGCATTGTTCTGCGACAGGCGCAGCCAGCTATCGTTCAGCGCACCGAAGGCCGACACCGACCATTCGCGCGCGTCCTGGTAAGCGATGGTCCAGCCACCTTTGCCGTCGAAGCTCCGCTCCTGGCCGCCGTAGCCTACTGCTGTGTAGCTGGTGCTGGCCAGCAGGCCGCTGCCTTTCAAGCTGTCGAACAGGCCCAGCGTCGGCAAGCGGGCCGGCGCCACATTGGGAATCGGCTGTTCGAACACGATCACGGCGATATCGTGCGGATCATCCTGCTGCGCGCGGTATTCGGGATGCGCGTGATACTGGCCCACGTACATCACAGCCGAATTCAGGACCTTGCTGTCGAATGTCACCTTCACCGCCGACACGCCGGGATTGCAGTGCGCCGCCGTCAGCATGACCGTCGGGCTGATCATGGTGCCGGTGCAGAACGCGTAAGCAGTGCCCTTGCTGTCGTAATCCACCAATGCCCCGACCTGCGGGTGTTTGTTGCCGTCGGCCTGGCCGTAGGTAATCGCCTGGGCATGGGTGGCCGCCAGCAGGGCCAGCGCTGCAAGGGAAAGCGTAGGCTTCTTCATTTGCGTCATCTCCTTGGTGAGGCCCTCGTGAGGCCCGGTTGTGGACGATATTGCATGCAAATATTGCAATCGCCTGCAACGGCGTGTCAATCTGAACACAGCACGCGCGTTAAGAAGGCGTTAAAACGCTGTTTCGTTGCTACGCTCGTGGCCATGCTGCCAATCCTCCCCTACCGCAAACCCCAGTTAGGTCGGGACTACTGGGTGCAGGACGACTTCCTGCCCAACGCCGAAGAAATCGCACAGCGCTGCTACAGCCAGGAATACTGGGAACTGGGCGCACCTTACGCCAACGAACCCTGGCCCGGCAAACGCACGCCGAACGCGCTCACGCCAGCCGAAATGGAGTACGTGGAAACATGGGTGAAAAAGATGACCGGCGCCAAGCGCCTGTGGCAGGAAGCGACGCCCGAAGGCACCTCGCTGAACCACAATTACGCGCAGCTGGTCGGCATGCCCGATTCGGGCGCGCGCCCGCACACCGATTCGACCAGGCTTTGCCGCTATGCCTGCGTGATCTACCTGACGCCGGATCCCGATCCCGATTGCGGCACTTCGTTCTTCCGCCAGCGCCAGCCCAACGGCACGCTGGGCGGCAACCTGTGCATGCCGCCGCACGCCAACCTGCGCGAAGCCTTGAAGGTGAAGGGACTCCCGCCCGAGGCATGGCAAGAGGACGTGCGCATCGAGAACCGCTTCAATCGCATCCTGCTGTACAAGGCAAACCTGGTGCATTCAGCGACCGGATACTTCGGCTTCGACCACGCAGACAAGCGCCTGACGGCAGTCTTTTTCTGGATGGCCTGAACGCTATTCTGCGGAGGCGTCGATCAGGTTGGTGCGCAGGTTGACGATCGCCTTTTGCAGCACCCTGAACTCCTCCGGCGACAGTCCGGATGCCTTGGCCGTAATCTCTCGATAGGCGAAAGCCTTTTCACGCAGCTCGCGCCCTGCATCCGTCAGGGATACGCGCACGCTGCGCTCGTCTTCGCTGTCACGCTCGCGGGTCACGTAACCCATCGCTTCCAGGCGCTTCAGCATGGGCGTCATGGTGCTCGGCTCCAGGAACAATTTTTCGCTCAGGCCCTTGACGGTCTGCTTGTCCTCTTCCCACAGGCAAATGATGGTGACGTACTGTGGATACGTCAGCCCGAGCTGCTCCAGCACGGGCTTGTAGACACGCGAATAAGCCAGGTTGGTTGAGTAAATGGCAAAGCACATGAAGTCGCCGAGCCTGGCCCTGCCGTCGTTGTTTTTGTTGCTCATCTGACATCCCCGTCAAAAATAATTATCGAAATAATGATTATCGTACTTGAAAAGCGCGAAGAACCTGGATATAGTTATCTCACAAATCATTATCACGATAACTAAATCGGAGAAACAAATGAAAAAACTGATCCTCGCCGCCGCCCTCGTGTTTTCCTTCGCAGGCCAGTCGCAAGCAGCCCAAACGGAACTTGCCACCTTCCAGACCATCAAGCAGATCGACGCCGGACCGCTGAATGTCGGCTACGTGGACGAAGGCCCGGCCAACGGCCCGGTCGTGATCCTGCTGCATGGCTGGCCATATGACATCCACAGCTACGCCGAAGTAGTCCCCATGCTGACCAAGGCAGGTTACCGTGTGATCGTTCCGCACCTGCGCGGTTACGGCACGACGCGTTTCCGCGATCCGAATGCCGTACGCAATGGCGAACCTGCAGCGCTGGCCGCCGATACCGTGGCACTGATGGATGCACTGAAAATCGACAAGGCCATCCTGGCCGGCTACGACTGGGGTGCGCGTACCGCCGACATCGTCGCCGCACTGTGGCCGCAGCGCGTGAAAGGGCTGGTCTCGGTCAGCGGCTACCTGATCGGCAGCCAGGAGGCAGGCAAGAATCCCCTGCCCCCGAGCGCAGAACAGCAATGGTGGTACCAGTTCTACTTCGCCACGGAGCGCGGCCGCATCGGATATGAGAAGAACCATCGCGACTTCGCCAAATTGATCTGGCAGACCGCATCGCCGCAATGGCGTTTCGACGACAAGACGTTCGACCGCAGCGCCGCCGCGCTTGAAAACCCGGACCACGCCGCGATCACTGTCCACAACTACCGCTGGCGCCTCGGCCTGGCCCAGGGTGAAGCGCAATACGAAGCACTCGAAGCGCGCCTGGCAACCTTCCCCGCCATCACCGTGCCGACCATCACCATGGAAGGCGACGCCAATGGCGCACCGCATCCCGATCCGGCGAGCTACGCGAAGCGCTTCACCGGCAAATACAAGCACCAGCTGATCTCCGGCGGCGTAGGCCACAACCTGCCGCAGGAAGCTCCGCGCGCCTTTGCCGATGCCGTGATCGCAGTCGACCATTTCTGATTCCCTCCTCACACAACCGAAAGGAACACACCATGAACAAAGTTGAAAACGTCCTCTACACCGGCAAGACCCGCACCACCGGCGGCCGCGATGGCGCCGCACGCAGCGAAGACGGCCGCCTGGACATCAAGCTGTCGCCACCGGGCTCCAGCGGACCGGGCACCAATCCGGAACAGCTCTTCGCGGCAGGCTGGTCGGCATGCTTCATCGGCGCCATGGGACGCGCGGCCAAGGACAAGCGCGTGCTGCTGCCCGCCGACACAGCTGTCGACGCCGAGGTCGACCTGGGCACCAATGAAGGCGGCTTCCAGCTGCAGGCACGCCTCAATGTGAGCCTGCCGGGGCTGGCGCGCGAAGTGGCGCAGGAACTGGTCGAAACTGCGCACCAGATTTGCCCATACTCGAAGATGTCGCGCGGGAATATCGATGTGACCATCAACCTGGTGTAAGCCGATACAAAAGAAAAGGCCGCCCATTGAGGATGCGCGTCGTCGTAATCACCGATCAACAAACCCAGCGCATTTACCAGGCCTGCGAAGGGGTGCTCCTCGTCCGCCGCACCAGCATCGCGTATCAACGGGCTGACGTGACGGGGGCAGAACTTCTAAATTGATGAGTCTGCCCTCGTTTCGAAATCCATTGACTTTACCTTCTGCGAGGCGTTTAATTTCTGCATCGACAGAAATTAACGTATTTACAGAAATAAGGCATCAATGAACTACAGCCAGGAAGTCGCGCGTTCGCAGCGTTATTTCAATCCATTCAGCCTGCTGATTTACGACGCCGTTTTGTATGGCGTGATTTCGAAGTTCGCGTGGGGCAGTTCGATCGGGCGACTCGATGCCCACTACCGGAAATACGCCAGCTCTAACCATCTTGAAGTCGGCGTAGGAACAGGCTATCTGCTCGACAGGGTACGTTTCGAATCGACCGCACCGCGCCTGGCCTTAATGGACCTGAGCGCATCGTGCCTGGAGAAGACCAGGCAGAAAGTGGCACGTTATGCGCCGGAGGTTTATACCCAGAACCTGCTGGAACCGATAGCGCATAGTCCTGCGCCATTCGATTCGATCGGCATCAACTACGTCATGCACTGCGTGCCGGGATCCTTCGCTGAGAAGGGCATCGCGTTTCGCCACCTCACGACACTGCTATCCGATCACGGCGTACTGTTCGGTACTTCCGTATTGTCGGAGAGCGTCAACAAGAACCTGCTGGCGCGCCCGTTCATGTGGCTAATGAACGCAATGGGCGTGTTCAACAACCGGCGCGACAATGCGACGGAACTGAAGACCGCCCTGGAAGCCTGCGGCAAACTGGTCTACTTCGAGATTGTTGGCGTGACGGCTTTTTTTGCGATCAAGAGGTGCTGAGCAGGTGTGCATCCTTGCGGAGCTCGCAGCATGACCTTGACCTTTGGGTAATGTGAGCGTGGGTACAGAAATGAAAAACGCCCCTTCTAGAGGGGCGTTTCCTAATTCTTGGCGGAAGAGGGGGATTCCCATCAGTAAAGAAAGCCCGCCAACTCTGGCCTCCTGCTTGAAGAGCATCTGAAAATACCCCATCCACACCCGAAAAGTTATCACTGAGTTAATATTTTGTTTTTCCTCTAGACCGAATTTAATTTCGGCATTTCAGCTCAACTAGAGAACTTTCATTAAATCTTGAATCTTCTGCTTATTAAAACCTCTTGCACGGAATCGAGTTTCTGCATTTCGACAAAATATGTTCAAGCAGGAAATATAATCTCAACCAAACCGCTTTTATACTGCTAACGGGATACCCTCAATTATACCCCCTCACAGAGACAAATCTCCTGCCAGATGCGATTCCGTTACCTTCAATAGCCCTCAATTATCCAATGGAAATCCAAACGAAGGATCTATTAGTCGAACCACCTTTGCGGACTTTCGCCAGAATAAATTTAAATCACCTAAGCAAGCATATTGCAATTGATTTTTTAAAGATTACAACAAGTCTTTCTCTTTGATTTTTGTCCCAACAAACTTAATGCCATTTTGATTAAGTTGAACTATAACTTTCTCGGTGTTGGCAAAGTGAACCTTACCTGATGCCACCCAGAGCCATTTATTAATTTTCACACCTTCCCGCAAATGATCCTTTAGATGTTCTTTCGCCGATTTACGTTTTTTAATAACTGTTGATACCTCATCTTGTTTTGCAGAATGCGGCTCGATTGCAATAATCTCATCTGTGGCGCTGTAACCGAGAAGATAGTCCCAACGGTTATCTTGCTCATTTCCCTTCTTTACAGCCTCATCAAGCTCCATACTATCGATAAATGCCTGCCGAATAGGCATGTCAAAATAGTCCTTATGTGAATTTTGAACCGCGCCAAGTCCGTCTTTTACAGCAGAGTGGAGATCAGATTCTTTTTTTAATCCAGCGCGAATGGGCGTTAATGGAGGCTTTTTTTTCGCGCCTTGGGAAGTTGCTTTTGACGATGCCTTAAGTGAATTTTTTTTTAACATAGCTTACTCATCACTTTCATTTACTGCATTTCGCACAGCATCACCAAATCTTGATGAGTATTCAGTTAAACCACCCCAACCCGCTATTCGATCGTCGCTTGATGACGGATCAAGCTCAGAAATATCAATCGATGTAACTTTAGTGTCTCCGTCAAACTGCATTAAATAAGCACGGTAATCCTTAGTAATCGCTTCTTTAGCCACATTTTTCATCGCAGGCGTTGCTGCAACATCAAAAGCATTGCATACCAACTCGCTTCGAGCCTTATGTTCTTTCAATTGCTTCATCATCCAGAGCATAGTTAAAACGTGCGGAGAATGGGTTGAAATTACTACTTTGTATCCACGCCATAAAAGGTCAAGAACAAGCAACATCGCAGCGGTAACTGCTTGGGGATGAAGCCCCATTTCTGGTTCCTCAAGTACGACCCAGTCTGTTCCAACTCGCTTTCGCTGCTGAGTTGAAGGAAGTAAATGATAAAGTCCTAACAGGAGAGGTGTAAATTCACGCTGACCAGCTGTCCATGTCATAAAGGGAAGGTGCATCGACCCATGCACTAAACGAAGGCGCTGGGCATGTTGGGCGTCTTCTTCAATACCTACCTTTCCTCCATGGAAAACCGCCTGATCAATTTTTTCCCGAATCTGTTGTTTAAGTCGTTTCTCAACTGGAAACAATGCACCTGTATCTTTCCCACTAAAACGGTCAAAAAGATTTTGGCTAAAGATTCGAGCAACTGCTGGCGTATCGGACGAGAGCTTTTGAAATGGGGCAGCCCAGCCATCAGCAATCAGCATTGAGCGATGCGCGGGTACAAAAAACAACTTCTCAGTCCCTGGTCCTCTAGAAATGCTTTTAGGCGTAATCTTTTTTCGATCCAAAGTAACTTCTGTTTCCCCCTCTCGCCAAGCGGGAGCCATACCTGTACCAAAGATCAGATCAATAAGAACGTCCGAGCGGTCAGTGGGATGTCCTGCAGCTTTCAGCGCGTCAACAATTTGTCTACCATCTAATGCCACCTTTAACCATTGGAGGGCTAAACTCTTACCGGCACCTTGCGGCCCCACAAGCACAGTAAGGTCTCCGAACGTAATATCAACATCTTTAAGATGCGCAAAATTCTTAATCGATAGTTTAGTGGCCTTGGGGTACTTAGGTCGATCTGCTTGTACCTTAGTTTTTTTCTTTAGCATTGGTCGATGTCTGTAAATTTATATCGAGTTATTTTGTAAAAAAAATATCAAAAAAGGCCATCCCTTTAGCTACAGATTTCTCCTCGCTCCCATAGCAGATCGCCTCAAACATGCTAATCTTTCAACAACCACCCCGGCACGCTTGCAGCTATACCACATTTATGTGTCGCCAAACGGACCTATGGTGAAAAATGACACATTCTATAGAATCGGGAGATTGCTGCCCACAATGCCTCCCCGTCTTGCTCCCAAAGCAGAGCGGCTGTATGGCAAGAATAGCATCTTGCCTGCTTGCAAAGCTCGATTTGTTGCAAGGATGCAAAGTCGCCTCCTCCAAATACAAGCTGAGCGGCACATACCGTTGTCAGTAAGCAGCAACTAAAACAACGTCTTGGTGACTTTGGCTACTCCTTCGATTAGGTCGCTGACTTGTGCCGCAGTAGGTTCCGCACTCTTGTTATGGTCACAAAGGTTGCGTATATCTCCGAGATGTTGGTGAAATCTCCATTGAGGCGTTTCAATAACATCGGCACTCTTAAGCGCTTCATTGAAATCGGCAATAGTTGGGTGTTTTTTAGTGAGTTTGATGCCATGTGCGAGGCACACTTCAGAAAGGTGCTTCTCCAAAACAACGCCAGCAACCGCCCCTGCTGCGCGCATGAATTTATGCTTCAACAACTCTCGTGCCGCGTCCAGTTCCGAGTCAAGAACGTCTGCTTGGACGAGTTGTCGAATATCAAACAGTGAGCTTTCAAACCTGGCTTCTACTGATCGAAGAATAGCCACTTGCTGTTGCAAATGCGACGTTGCAGATTTAGGGTCAGCAACAATTTCGTTTCCGAAGCGAGTGACCCTAAGCCCCTGCAGAGCATCCTCAATACGGTAATTCTCGAAGCCTATGTCTTTCCGCCCTTTAGGCTTTTCGTACAGGCGTACGAAATCATTTAGACGATCTGGGAGGAGCTGTTTAATGAGCGCTAAACACTCAGAGTACCAAGACTGGTAAGTACTGCTGAAATTTGGCAATCCATCCATGTGGTTCTTAGCAGCCACCTTATCGCCCTTGCAAGTCTTGAGCACCGCCGCCTCGTAATCCTTACCATAGCAGCTATAAGCAAAGGATTGCTCAATGAGCACCGCATCGTGGAGAAGACGCTCGAAATCCTTTTTGTATCGATCAATATTGGACGACATGCAGTTATCTCTCCTAGGACTTAGAAATGCTGCGGAATACTATTCTGATTTGGTATAGGTGCAGAGCTGGTATGACTGCTAGTAGCCGAACTCGGTCCGGTAAGCATATCATCTTGCCGAGAAGGAAAATACACAAACTATCACCGCTAGCCCAGGAGCCCAGCGAGTATTTCCTTCGGCAATCTCCGGGGCGTGCTTTGGCGCGGAGCGACTGTCCCCGCAGGGCAGGTTCCCACTGAGCGCCGCAGGTGCGAGTAAGGGAAGTGAAGTTAGCAAACCGCAGGTTAGCTAACTTCACTTCCTGCTCGCGAAAGTGGTGCTATTTTTTCAACTCAACGCCACCGCTGCGCGATTATTCCGCAACTAATCGATATCGAGGTTTTTATGAACGCTACTTTTCCGCTATTGCGACGCATTAAGCGCAACTGAAACGCCATTGCTAGACTTCAGCGGCATCGGAGGTTACTACCGGAAATTTGGAGGCCGTTATCCTGCTGTTCCTTCGCGTTGCAACACGCTGACAGAATCGATGTAATCCGCCCAGTCCTGCACCATCCTGCGCCGCTCAGCAAGGAATTGCGCACGGTCAGGGGCGCTGCTCACTTTATTTTGGCGCTTGGGCGAATTGGCGATCTACTACCTCATGCCGATACCCGAGTCGCACTTTGATCGTACTCATCGCCAGCGCACGGAAACCGTGTCCGGTCATGCGCCCTTTGTAGCCCCATACACTCAAGCGCCACCAGAAGCGTGTTGTTGCTGATGGGCTTATGGTGATCGCGCTGGTTCGGGAAAAGGTAGGTCCCACCTCCTGTGATGGCGTGGAGTTCGCGTAGCAGTTGCCATCCCTGCCGCGAAAGACAAACATGGTGGTCGGTCATGTCGGGGTTGACTGTCAGCTTGCCGCGCTTCATGCGTTGCCAGGGGATGACCCACTCCCCTTTCTCCAGATTGATCTCGGTCCAAGGCGTCTCGATCAATTCGCTTGTCCGCACAAAGACAAGCAGCATCAAGCGTAACGCTATTCGCGTCAGCTGGAACATCCGGGCTTCGTTCCGTTCGGGCATACCAAGGAACGCAGGCAGTTCGTCGGTATCGATTGCGGCAAAGTGCGAAGCGCGCCGGGTTTTCAGAACGTCTTTCATGTCGACGACCAAGTCGCGATCGGTCAGGCCGCACTGCATTGCGCCAGATACGGGAGCCTCTGGGAGTGACCTCCAAGTAAAGCCCGCCGCCATGAAACAGTCGGTAAGCTTTTTCGTGTGGCTTAGCCTTCCTGACCTGAATCTCGGTCAGCGGTGCGATGATGTTTGGCATGACCAATCTCCTTTGCAGTAACGTTCAGTACGTTAGACCGCGCTATGAGAGTGGTTTGGGATAAGGGTAAGAGGCTTCCTTTTTTACCCTAAAAAGAGCTGGATGCAGCTGGACAGTGGCGGACGTCAGAAAATAAAAAAGCCGCTATAGCAGGGCTAAAGCGGCTTTTTCTGGATGATTTCGGACTTGCTCGGATCACCCAATTTGAATCCTTGGCGGAGAGAGGGGGATTCGAACCCCCGATAGGCTATGAACCTATACACGCTTTCCAGGCGTGCGACTTAAACCACTCATCCATCTCTCCTGCATTCTCACGCTAATCGCGAGAGGCCCG
>Ga0102595_100915_pt1 | contig 15813 bp, 10 predicted proteins | sample Araplaol_mTSA_r2_2_FD_76864 | JGI IMG/M metagenome (GOLD analysis project Ga0102595, IMG submission 76864) | Arabidopsis root microbial communities from North Carolina, USA - plate scrape MF_Col_mTSA_r2 (SPADES assembly) (version 2) | ecosystem: Host-associated > Plants > Roots > Endosphere...
ACGTCACCGCCCAATGGGACGGCGACATCGTCAAGCAACTCACCGACTACATCGGCATCCCGGCCAAGTCGCCCGGCTTCGACAAGGACTGGTCGGCCAACGGCTATCTCGAGACCGTGCTGCGCAATGCCGCCGCCTGGGTCGAGGCGCAGAAGGTCGAGGGCCTGAAGCTGGAGATCGTGCGGCTCGAAGGGCGCACCCCGGTGCTGTTCTTCGAAGTGCCGGCCACCGGCACCGACATGGGCGAGACCGTGCTGATGTACGGCCACCTCGACAAGCAGCCCGAGTTCACCGGCTGGCGCAACGACCTCGGCCCCTGGACGCCCAAGTACGAGAACGGCCTGCTCTACGGCCGCGGCGGTGCCGACGACGGCTACGCGGTGTACGCCAGCATCGCCGCGCTGCAGGCGCTCAAGAACCAGGGCGCGGCGCACCCGCGCATCGTGGGCCTGATCGAGACCTGCGAGGAAAGCGGCTCCTACGACCTGCTGCCGTACGTCGACGCGCTGCGCCCGCGCCTGGGCAACGTCGAGCTGGTGATCTGCCTCGACTCCGGCGCCGGCAACTACGACCAGCTCTGGCTCACCACGTCGCTGCGCGGCATGGCCAGCGGCACGCTCAAGGTCGAGGTGCTGACCGAGGGCATCCACTCGGGCGACGCCTCGGGCCTCGTGCCCTCGAGCTTCCGCATCATGCGGCAGGTGCTCGACCGGCTCGAAGACAGCGCCACCGGCCGCCTGCTGCCCGCGAGCTTCCACTGCGAAGTGCCGGCCGACCGCCTCGCGCAGGCCAAGGCCACCGCCGCGATCCTCGGCGACGAGGTCTACAAGCGCTTCCCGTGGGCGCACTACGACTGCGGCGGCTCGACCGTGTTCGCTCTGCCCACCACCACAGACCCGGTCGAGGCCCTGCTCAACCGCACATGGAAGCCCACGCTGTCGGTGACCGGTGCCGAAGGCTTCCCGGCGCTGAAGGACGCGGGCAACGTGCTGCGCCCCTACACCGCCTTCAAGCTGTCGCTGCGCCTGCCCCCGCTGGTCGACGCGGCCGAGGCGGTGCAGAACCTCAAGACGCTGCTGGAGGACAACGCGCCCTACCAGGCCCGCGTGACCTTCGAGAGCAACGGCGGCGCCACCGGCTGGAACGCGCCCGCCATCACGCCGTGGTTCGAGGACGCGCTCAACAAGGCCTCGCAGGCGCACTTCGGCGCTTCCTGCGGCTACATCGGCCAGGGCGGAACCATCCCGCTGATGAACATGCTCAGCGCCGGCTTCCCGAAGGCGCAGATGATGGTCTGCGGCGTGCTCGGCCCCAAGAGCAACGCGCACGGCCCCAACGAGTTCCTGCACGTGCCCTACGCCAAGAAGCTCACCGCGGCCGTGGCCGAGGTGATCGCCGCGCTGCCGGCCGCGCACCGCGCGGCGTCGTCGGAGCCGGCGGCGGCTTGAGCGCGGTCCTGCCCCTGCCGCAGCGCGTGTCGCTGTCCACGCCCGACGGTGAAACGCTCGCATTGCGCCGGCTGCCGGCGCCCGGCCCGGCGCGCGCGGTGGTGGTCGTGGTCCACGGGCTCGGCGAGCATGCGGGCCGCTACCACGGCCTGGCCGAGTGCCTGCACGAATGGGGCTTCGCGGTATGGGCGCACGACCACTACGGGCACGGCGAGTCCAGCGGCCCGCGCGGCGGCCTGCCGAGCGAGCTGCGGCTGGTGGACGACCTCGCGCTGGTCGTCGACGACGCGCGCCGCGAGAACCCCGGCCTGCCATTGGTGCTGCTGGGCCACAGCCTCGGCGGGCTTGTCGTGGCGAGCCTGATTGCGCGCGGCGTGCGGCACGTCAACGCCGCAGTGCTGTCCTCGCCGGGGCTCGATCCCGGCCTGAACGGTTTCCAGAAGCTGCTGCTCGCGGTGCTGCCGCGCATCGCGCCCGACCTTCGCGTGGGCAACGGCCTCGACGACAACTACCTATCGCACGACCCGGCGGTGGTGCAGGCCTATCGTGACGATCCGCTCACGCACGACCGCATCGGCGGCCGGCTCGCGCGCTTCCTGGCCTACGAAGGAGAAGCCGTGCAGCAGCGCGCCGCGAACTGGCCGGTGCCCACGCTGCTGCTCTACGCGGGCGACGACCGCCTCGTGCGGCCCGCGGCCAGCCGCGCTTTTGCCGCAGCCGCCGCGCCAAGCGGCAAGGTCGAGGCGCAATGCTTCGACACGCTGTACCACGAGATCTTCAACGAGCTCGAAGCCGATCCGGTCTTCGAAGCCCTTCAGCGCTGGCTCAACCGGCGCTTTCCGCAGCGGGCCTGACAGCGCGCTTGCGCGCCAGCCAGAGCAGCGCCGCGCCCGTCAGCACCACCGGCACCAGCGAGCCGAAGTTCAGCAGCCGCCAGCCCTGGGTGGTCACCAGCACGCCCGAGGCGAACGAGGTCAGCGCCAGCGTGGCGAACACGCAGAAGTTGAGCGCGCCCTGCGCGCGGTCGCGCTCCTCGGGCGTGTAGGCGGTGAGCGACAGCGTGGTGCTTCCGGTGAAAAGGAAATTCCAGCCCACGCCCAGCAGGAACAGCGCCACGATGAAGTGATGCAGCTCCACGCCCGAGAGCGCGATGGCGATGCAGCCGAGGTTCAGCAGCAGCCCCGCGCCCATCACCGGCAGCGCGCCGAAACGGCGGATCAGGTGGCCGGTGAAGAAGCCCGGCGCGAACATGCCGATCACGTGCCATTCGAGCACCAGCGCGGCGTCGGAGAACGGCAGGCTGCAGATCTGCATCGCGATGGGCGTCGCGGCCATCAGCAGGTTCATCACGCCGTAGCCCAGCGCGCCGGCTGCCGCCGCGACGATGAACACCGGCTGGCGCGCGATCTCCGAAAGCGGCCGTCCGCCCGCCGCTTCCTTGCGCGCGGGCGCGGGCGGGAACTGGATGAAGTGCATCACCGCCATCGACAGCAGCGCCACCGCCGCCAGCGCGATGTAGGCGCCGGCGAAGGGCACGGCGAAGGCTTCGCGCGTGGCCTTGGCGAGGTTGGGCCCGGCCACGGCACCGATCAGTCCGCCGGCCATCACCATCGACACCGCCTTCTCGCGCCACTGCGGCGCCGCCAGCTCGGCCGCCGCGAAGCGGTAGAGGCCGGCGTTGGCGTTGTAGTAGCCCGCGATGACGGTGGCGAAGCACAGCAGCCAGAAGTTCTTCGTGACCGCCGCGAAGCAGCACAGCAGTGCCGACACCAGCGCCACCGCCAGCCCGGTCTGGAACGAGCCGCGCCGGCCGAAGCGCTGCTGCGTGCGCGCCACCAGCCCGGTGGAGAGCGCGCCGCCGATCACGTAGCTCATGACCGGCAGCGTCGCCATCCAGCCGCGCGGCGCGATGGCCAGGCCAACCAGCCCGTTGATGGCGATGAAGGTCACGTTGTTCGTCAGTAGCAGGCCCTGGCAGATGGCCAGCAGCCACAGATTGCGGTTCATGCGCTTGTCTCCCTTACCGCGCGCTGCAGGTCGCGCTCGATCTCGCTGAATGCGATGGCGGGCAGGTCGCCCAGCGTGCGCTCGGTGCCGGTGAGCGCCACGCCGTGCACCGTCTGCAGCACCTTGCCGTCGGGGCTGTCCTGCACGAACCAGCCCTCTTCCAGCCGCAGGCAGACCTGGCCCTCGCCGGGCACGCCCTTGTTGAAGCTGTTGACCATGCCGCCGTCGCCGATCTCGCGCACCCAGCCGCGCGTCTCCAGGCCCATGAGCGCGGCGTTCGACACCGCGCGGCCGGCCCACTGCGGCAACTCGCGGCCCGCGCGCAACGCCGGATCGAGCACGAAGGACTGGCGCGCCAGCTGCTCGAAGGGCTGCAGGATCTCGTAGTCGGCGAGCACCGGCGCCCATGCGGTGACGAGCGACGCATCGAGCGCCGCGAAGTCCAGCGGATGCGGCAGGCCGATGCGCGCGTTCTCCGGCAGCTTCACCGGGTCGTCGTGCAGGTCGGCCAGCTCGCCTTCGGCGGTGACGCGGAAGGTGCCCTGCAGCTTGTCGGCGGCATCGAACAGGCCCCAGACCAGCGGCCGGCTGAACACCCGCAGCACCGGGTGGTTCGCGAAGAAGGGCATGAACTCGTCGGGGCCCCAGCGGCGCTGCGCGCACATCGCGGCCTCCAGCCGCCGGATCTGCGTGGTGGCGACTGTCTTCGCGAGCTTGCGCAGTTCCTTGAGCTGCGTGGCCGCGGCGGCGGCCTTGCCGGCATCGTCGTTCGCGCCGGCCTTGGGCAGTGTCTTGAGTGCCTTGCCGCGGGCATCGTGCACCACGGGCTGGAAGCTGTCGTCCATGCGCACCTCGAAGCTGCGTGGGCCGAAGTCCAGCGTGAGGCGCGCGCGGGCGTCCAGGCCGAGGTCGGGCACGGTGCGGTCGGCCAGCTGGTCGAGGCTCAGGCCGCGCTGCTCGGCCACCTCGCCGAGCATGCGGTCGGCGCGGGTGCGCAGGTCGTCGTAGCGGGTCTGGCGCGCGAGTTCGGCCAGGTGCATCAGCGCGGCGTCGCTGCCGATCTCGCCGAGCATGGCCATGGCGTCGTAGGCGCGCACGCGGTCGAGCCCGGCGCGCCACTGGCGCAGCAGGCTGTAGAGCTGGCGTGCGGTCTCGCCGTCGCCGAGGCGGCCCTGCAGCGCGAACATCCAGCGTTCCCTGGCCGGCCGGCCGTTGCCGATCCACCAGGCCAGCAGCGCGCGGCCGAAGCGCGCGAGGGAGTCGGGCGCGAGCGCGTCCAGCAGCGGGGCGAGCCCCGGGTATGGCGCGTCGGGCTTGCCGAGCATCATCGCCATCAGCACGTCGGGCGCCACGGCCTGCGGCAGCGCGAGGCCGCCTTCCTTGAGGATCAGGCGGGGCAGCGACGGCAGGGGCAGCGTCTTCGGAACCACGGGCAGGCTGTCGGGCAGAACGTCTTCGGGCGCGATGGACAGCAGTTGCGCCATCGCGCCGGCGGCTTCGGCGCCGTAGGCCTGTGCCTGGACGCGCACCGCATCGGCATGGCCGTTGTCGTGCAGCCAGCGCAGCGCGGCCTGCGCCGATTCGTGCGCCGCGCCGGGCTCGCCCAGCGCGATGGGAATCAGGCCGCGCGCGGCGGTCTCGGGGTAGCGCGCCAGCCATGCCACCGCCTCGCGCCGCACCCAGCGGTTGGTGTGGAAGCCCTTGGCGATCCAGCCGGCGAGCGGGTCCCATTCGATGACCGAGGCCAGCTCGAACATCGCCCGCGAGCCCTGCTTGAGGAAGCGCGGCAGTCCCGGCAGCGCGTCCGTGCCGAGGGCGTGGAGGATGGGCCGCACGCGCGCCACGTCGCCCATGAAGTGATCGACGGCCGGCCCGTGCGTGAACGCCGCCACGGCCAGCGGCGGGGGCAGTTGCCAGATGTATTCGGCGACGCCCCAGCGCGAGCCGGGCAGTTGGCCGAAGTCCTCGGGGCTGGTGATCTCGTTGCGGCCGGCGATGACGTCGTCGATGAGTTCGGGGCGCAGGCCCAGCATCCACAGCGCCTTGTGCAGGTTGCCGCCTTCGCGGATGGCGTCCGGCGCATCGGGCTGGTGGCGCGTGAACTCGGTCATCCACTGGTTCGAGCGATCGCGCGAAACCCGGACCTCGCGCGCCAGCCAGTCGGACAGGTCGCCCGTGGCCTGCAGGTACTGCGGCGGCTTCAGGTCGGCCCAATGGAGCCGGGCCGTCGGCGGCAACGGCTGCAGCGCCAGTACCGGGATGACGGGCAGCGCCTGCCGGTTCTTCCACGGTGGGCGGCGCAGCAGCGCGGGCCAGTCGGCGGCGAGGGCGTCGGCCACGCCGGCGGAGCCGTCTTCCTGCAGGCGCGCGAGCGTCTTGCGCTGGGCTTCGTCGCACGAGGCTTCGAGCGGCTCCTGCCACTCGGGATTCGCCGCGAGCAGCTCCAGGACGAGCGCCGCGCCGGCCTGGTGCCGCGCCGGGTTCGCCGAGAGCAGTTCGCGCAGCACGAAGAGCGGCCAGCGCGCCGCCTGCTTCACCAGCGCGTTCTTGCAGTCGATCTGCTTGACCTGCGCGACGAAGAAGCGCACCACTTCCGCGTCATGGATGGCCAGCAGGTCGGTGACGGCTTCCTTGTGCGGCGAGGGCTCGAAGAGCAGTTCGGCCGCCGCGGCGCCGTGCATCTCGAGCATGCGCAGCCGCGCTGCGCGCGGCGGATAGAAGCTGGAGCGATGGCGGCGGAAGAAGTCGAGGCTGTCGGCCAGGCTGCGCTCCTCCGAGAGCGAACCGCCGCACCGGCCGCAGGGCCGGTCGTTGAACTTCGCGAGCGCCTCGCGCATGTTCTTGGACCACCGCACCTTGCCGTCGGGGCGCGCGTCGAGGCCGCCCTCCTTCTTCTCCTCGTTCTTCTCTGTTTCCCCCTTCGACTTGCGATTGCCCGCCATGCCATTGCTCTCCATTGATGCCGCAGGGATTGTCGGCCAACACGCGCGGACCAAAAAAAAGCGCCCTCGCGGGCGCTCGAACACTGGAGAAGGCAGTCCGGTTCAGGACTGCTTGCCTTGCAGCAGACCGCTGAGCGAGCCCAGCAGGTCGTCGTGGTTGCCCAGCCCCTGGTCGGGGATCTTGCCGTGCGGCGTGAGCTGGTCGATGAGCGCCGGCAGCATGGTGGCCAGCATGGGCAGCAGCGTCTGCGCGTTGATGCCGAGCTTGGACGCGATGCTCGCGATGGTGTCGCTGCCCAGCGCGTTCTGCAGCTGGTCGCCCGAGACGGGCTGGTTTTCACCCTTGCCGATCCACGAGCCGATGACGTCGCCCATGCCGGCCTGCTCGAACTTCGAGACCAGGCCGCCCAGGCCACCCACGCTGCCGTTGTTGGCGAGCAGGCCGCCCAGCGCGCCGGCCAGGCCTCCCAGATCGCCCAGCCCGCCAAGGCCTCCGCCTTGCGGTTGCTGCTGTTGCGCAGCGCCTCCGAGCACCTGACCGAGTACCGAATCGAGCAATCCCATGACTGTTTCCTTGGTGTGTGACAGAACCGCCAACATTGTTAAATGCCGCGGACCTTAAGCCGAAAGTGGCATGCCCACTTTCGAATTGGCAACGTGACAAATTACTTGATACGTGCCGCCCGTTTGGGGAGCAGCGCGGGAGCGACCCCCTGAACGCCCACCAGCCCGAGCACGGTGACGAGCGAATTCTGCGCGCCTTTCCACGCATCTGTCATGTCGATGGACTCGCTCAGCGAATGGAATCCGGAGGCCTTGCCGCCGCCGCCCACGACGATGGCCGGGATGCCCATCGAGATCGGCACATTGGCATCGGTGCTGCCGCCGCGCAGCAGCGTCCGGTTGCCGAAGGCGGCGTTCGAGCGGATCGCGGCCTCCACGATCACCGAGTCGGGCGGCGTGCGCCCGCCGGGCCGCTCGCCGATGAGCCGGGTGCTCACGCTCAGGGTGCTGACGTTCCAGCGCCTGTTCTCCTCGACCACGGCTTCGTCGATGGCGGCCAGGATCTTCTTCTCGGTTTCCAGCAGCGAGGCCATGTCGTCCGAGCGGATGTCGATGGCCATGCGCGCATCGGGCGCGATGGTGTTGACCGAGGTGCCGCCGCCCACGGTGCCGACGGTGAACGTCGTCTTCGGAAAGCTCGGCGTGCGGATGTCGGCGATCTTCGCGATCGCGCGGCCCATGCCGTGGATCGCGCTCGGCACTTGGCCGAATGCGCCGAAGCTGTGCCCGCCCGGTCCCTGGAAGCTGACCTCGTAGCGATGGCTCGCGGTGCCCAGCACCAGCACCGAGCCCGGTGCCGAAGGCTCCAGCCCCACCATGCCGTCGATGTCGAGGTGGTCGCGGAAGATCGCCTTCATGCCGCGCAGGTTGCCGAGCTCTTCCTCGCCCACATTGGCGACGAACATCAGGTCGCCCACCGTCTGCACCTTGTTGTCGTTCAGCACCTTGAGCCAAGACAGCAGCACTGCGAGCCCGCGCGTGTCGTCCGCGATGCCCGGCGCGTGCAGCCGGCCGTCGCGCTCCTTCACCTTCACGTCGGTGCCGGCCGGAAACACCGTGTCGAGGTGGGCCGAGATCAGCAGCTTCGGCCCATTGCCCGTGCCCTTGCGCAGCCCGATCACGTTGCCTTCGGCGTCGATCTTCGCGTTCGTCAGCCCGAAAGCCTTCATGCGGGCGAGAAAAGCCTCGGCGCGCTTGTGCTCCTTGAAGGGCGGGGCCTCGATCTCCGTGAGTGCCTTCAGCTCCTCGACCGAGCGCTCGTGGTCGGCCCTGAGCGCGTCCAGCAGCTTCTGGACGGCGGGCGATGCCATCAGCTGGGTGAATGCCCGGTCGACCTCGGGGCCGACCTGCGCGGGTGTCGGGGCGACGGCCTGGGGTTGGGCAAGCGCGCCCTGGGTAGTGCAAAACAGTGCGGCGAGGACCAAAGGGGCGAGGCACAGCGGACCGGGCAGCTTGGACATGGGCGCAAAAGTCCTTCTTTTGTCTTAAAGAAGTAACGATTGTTTCGCAGGCTTTCCGAGCGCGCGTCGCGGAAAACACCCACCTGATGGCGTCGGGCCTGGGGCCGGAGCCTTGTCTATCTAGACGCCTGCCAGCGAGACCAGCGCGGCCAGCGCCGCCGTTTCGGCGCGCAGCACGCGCGTGCCGAGGGTGACGGGCGCGAAGCCCCGGGCGATGGCCTGCTGCTCTTCGCCGGCGCTCAGCCCGCCTTCGGGGCCGCTCAGCACCGTCACGCCCTGCTGCTGCTCGCCCGTTGCCATGTCGGCGAGGCTGCGCGTGCCCTCGGCGAGGCTCAGCACAAGGCGCACGGCGGGCCCGCCCTGGGTTTCGAGCCAGCCGGCGAAAGGCTGCACCGGGTGGATCACCGGCACGCGGTTGCGCCCGCACTGCTCGCAGGCCGCGACCGCGATGGCTTCCCAGTGCGCCCGCTTCTTCTCGGCGCGCTCGCCCGCCAGGCGCAGCACGCCGTGGGCCGTGGCCAGCGGCTGGATGCTCGCCACGCCGAGCTCGGTGGCCTTCTCGACCAGCCAGTCCATGCGCTCGTTGGCCGGCATGCCGACCGCGAGATGCACCGCCCGGGGCGCTTCGCGCTCCACCGGCAGATGCGCGCCGACCGTTACCGAAACGTCGCTGCGGCCCATGCGCTCGACCGTGGCCGCGTATTCGCCGCCCGCGCCGTCGAACAGCGTGAGCGCGTCCCCGGGCTGCATCCGCAGCACCTGCACGTGGCGCGCGGCACCGGCCGGCAGCGCCAGGCTGGCGCCGGCGCTCAGCGGCACGGAACAGTGGAAACGCGGCATGCTCTGGAGTCGATGGCTGCGAACGGCCGTTGCGCGGGCGCCGCAGGCTGGTGCTTTTTCAGTTTGTCTTCAGACACGGCCGTAGGCGTAGCCCGTGATGGCCGAAGTGCCCTCGATCTCGTCGATCACGCGCGACAGCGGCGTCAGCTCGGAGTAGCGGCTCGCGGTGGCGCGGATGTAGGCGATGAAGCGCGGCGTGTCCGCCAGGTAGCGGGGCTTGCCGTCGCGCAGCGTGAGGCGCGCGAAGATGCCGGCCACCTTGAGATGGCGCTGCAGGCCCATCCACTCGACCGCGCGGTAGAAGGCGCCGAAGTCCTCGTCGACCGGCAGGCCGGCCTTGCGCGCCGCCTGCCAGTAGCGGATGGTGACGTCGAGCACGAACTCCTCGTCCCAGCTCAGGAAGGCGTCGCGCATCAGGCTGGCGATGTCGTAGGTGATGGGGCCGTACACCGCGTCCTGGAAGTCGAGCACGCCGAGCGTGGGAGTCTCGCCCACCATCAGGTTGCGCGGCATGAAGTCGCGGTGCACGTAGACGCTGGGCGACGCGAGGTTGCTCTCGACGATCAGCTTGAAGCTGCGCTCCAGCCGCTCCTTCAGCCTGCCCTCGACGGCGATGCCGCGGTGGCGGCCGATGTACCACTCGGGGAAGAGGGCCAGTTCTCGCTCCAGCAGCGCGCGGTCGTAGGGCGGCAGCACACCGGGCCTGGAAGAGAGTTGCCAGCGCACCAGCGCGTCGATGGCCTGGTCGTAGAGCGGGCGGGCGGCCTCGGGGCGGGCCGGGTCGATCACGTCCAGCATGGTCTGGCGGCCCAGGTCGTCCAGCAGCAGGAAGCCGTTGGGCTCGTCCCATTCGAGGACCGTGGGGGCCAGCACGCCGGCCGCGGCCATCAGCCCGGCCACCTGCACGAAGGGGGCGCTGTTCTCCTTGTCGGGCGGGGCGTCCATGACGATGCGCGAGGGGGCGGCGGCGTCGGCGGTGTCGAGCCGGAAGTAGCGGCGGAAGCTCGCGTCGGCCGAGGCGAGCCTCACGGTTTCGGGCAGCAGCCGGTGCCGGGGCGCGACGGCGGCCAGCCAGCTGCGGAACGCTTCGGCCCGCTGCGGATTCGTCCAGGCAAGGGTTTCGGCGGGGCGGCTTGGGGCCAATGCGGCCGGGGGCGGGGGTGCTGTCATGGATAATCGATTCTACAAATCCGCCTGGCGCGGCAATCCCCCTTGGCCGGCCTCCGGCCGATGCGGATCGCCACAGGCCCCTGCAACCTGCCGGCCTGCCGCGCCTTCCCCGACGACATTTCGTTCCGAACCGATGCCTACGACCCAAAGCCCTCACGCTTGGCACCTTGTGCGCTCGCTGCTCTCCACGGGAGAGTCGCCGGCTTTCCTCGGAACGGCCGGGCGGGAGGCCTGATGAGCCGACGTCGTGCCGCCGCCCCGCGTCTGCGGCGCCCGGGCCCGCCGCCGCTGCCACTGGCCGTCCTGTCGCTGGCGCTGATCCATGCGCACGGCGCCTCGGCCCAGACGGCTGGCGGCTTCGACGCCCCGCTCACGCTGAAGCGCACGCCCCAGCTCACCGAAATCCTGACGCCCGCCGACCGCAGCCAGATGCCCAGCCTGGTCACCGGCGACCGCATCTCCGGCCGGCCCGACCTCGAGACCGTGGTCGAGGGCAATGCCACGCTGCGCCGCGGCGCGGTGTCCATCACCGCCGACCGGCTCGAGTACTACCAGCCCGACGACCGCGCCAAGGCCACTGGCAACGTGCGGGTCAACCAGGCCGGCAACGTCTACGAAGGCCCCGAGCTGCAGCTCAAGCTCGAGACCTTCGAGGGCTTCTTCAACAACGTGCGCTACAAGTTCCTCGCGAACGAGGCGCACGGCGAGGCCAAGCGCATCGACTTCGTCGACGCCAACGTATCGATCGCCCGCGAGGCCACCTACACCACCTGCCGCCGCGAGGACTTCCCCGGCTGGATGCCCGCCTGGCTGCTGACCGCGGCCTCGATCACCACCGACACCGAGGAAAACGAAGGCGTGGCGAAGAACGCGCGCCTGAGCTTCATGGGCATCACCACGCCGCCCATCCCGAGCGTGAGCTTCCCGCTGTCGAACGAACGCAAGAGCGGACTGCTGCCGCCCACCATCGGCCTGGACAACACCAACGGCCTGGAGATCGCACAGCCGTACTACTGGAACATCGCGCCCAACCGCGACGCCACGTTCACGCCGACGATCATGAGCAAGCGCGGCGTCAACTTCAGCAACGAGTTCCGCTACCTCGAGAAGCAATACAAGGGCGAGATCCGCTTCGACCTGATGGGCAGCGACCGGCTCGTGGGCGACCGTTACAACGAACTGCGCGCCAGCCAGCTCCAGCAGCTGGCCAACGGGCAGATCACCGCCAGCAGCCTGACCAACCCGCCGAAGAACACCCGGCGCTGGGGCCTGTGGCTCACGCACCACCAGGACTTCGACGCCAAGGCGCTGGGCCTGGATTCGCTCTCGGCCAACGTCACCATCAACCGGGTGAGCGACGACGACTACTGGCGCGACTTCACCCGCACGCCCTCGCTCGCGCAGCGCCAGCTGCCGAACGACGCCTCGCTGAACTGGAGCAAGGGCGACTGGAGCGGCATGATCCGCACGCTCAAGTACCAGAACCTGCAGTACAACCTGTCGCCGATCGTGCCCGCGTACGACCGGATGCCGCAGATCACGGCCAACTACAACAAGTACGACTGGCACGGCTTCGACGTCGCGCTGAACCTGGACTACACGCGCTTCCGCGTGAACAGGCTCTCCTCGACCCAGCTCGGCTACGACGTCAACCAGCAGTCGCAGCCCGACGGCGACCGCGCCATGGCCGTGGCCACGATCAGCCGGCCGTTCATCACGCCGAGCACGTACGTCATTCCGAAGCTGATCCTGAACGCGGCCTCGTACAACTACTACCTGCCGCAGGCTGACATCCCGAAGCTCACGGTCAACGGCGTCCAGTACGTCAACGGCCAGGTCTACAACCCCAGCTCGCTGTATTTCTTCCCGACGTCCAGCAACCGCGTGGTGCCCACCTTCAGCCTCGACAGCGGCCTGACCTTCGAGCGTGACGCCAGCTATTTCGGCCGCGCCTTCCGCCAGACGCTGGAGCCGCGCGCCTACTACGTCTACACGCCGTACCGCAACCAGAGCATGCTGCCGAACTACGACTCGGCGGCCAACGACTTCAGCTTCGCGACCATCTACACCGAGAACGCGTTCTCGGGCGGCGACCGCATCTCCGACACCAACGCGCTCACGCTGGGCGTGACCTCCCGCCTGATCGACCCCGACACCGGCGCCGAGGCCGCGCGTTTCGGCATCGCGCAGCGCCTGCGCTTCAGCGACCAGAAGGTCACGCTGCCGGGCGGCACGCCGGTGACCGACCGCGCGAGCGACCTGCTGCTGGGCGCCACCATCAACTGGACGCCCAAGTGGAGCCTGGACACGCTGGTCCAGTACAACCCCGACACCCGCAGGTCGGAGCGCTCGGCCATCAGCGCCCGCTACAACCCCGAGCCGTACCACAACCTGAGCGCGGCCTTCCGCTACCAGGCGCCCACCACCCCGACCGCGACCGACGGCAACAAGTCGATCGACGTGGGCTGGCAGTGGCCGCTGAACGACCTGTGGGGCGACAAGGGCAAGAACCTCGGCCCCGGCAAGGGCCAGGGCGGCGGACGCTGGTATGCGGTCGGCCGGCTCAACTACAGCCTGCAGGACAAGAAGCTCACCGACGGCGTGCTCGGCTTCGAATACGACGGCTGCTGCTGGATCGGTCGCGTGGTGATGCAGCGCATCACCACCGGCCAGGTGACGGCGAACACCCGCATCATGTTCCAGCTCGAATTCGTGGGCTTCTCCAGCATCGGCTCGAGCCCCATGCAGACCCTGCGGCAGAACATCCAGCGCTACGAACCCCTGCGCCAACCGGGCGAAGCGCCGAGCCGCTTCACCAACTACGACTGAGACGACTGACTCTGACTGAGCGAGCGAGCGACGCCATGAAAAACCTCCGTTCCATCATCACCCTGGGCTGCCTCGCGGCAATCGCCGCCACGGCGGGCGCGCAGGGCTATCGCCCCGGTACCGGCATCACGGACATCATGCGCGCCGGCCCGCGCCTGGGCCCGCCGGCGGCGCGTCCGTCCACCGCGCCCTCGGCGCCGCCGGTGCAGCGTTCGGCCGAATTCATCGTCGCGCTGGTCAACTCCGAGCCGATCACCAACACCGACGTGCAGTCGCGCGTGACGCGGCTCATCAAGGAGAACCCCGACGCCGAGCGCGTGCCCCGCGCCGAGCTCACGCGCCTCGTGCTGGAGCGCCTGATCACGGAGCGTGCGCAGCTGCAGCTCGCGAAGGAAAACGGCATCAAGGTCGACGAAGTGGCCATCGACCAGGCCGAGCAGACCGTGGCTCGCCAGAACGAGATCAGCCTGGTCGAGCTGCGCCGCCGCGTGGCCGCCGAAGGCATCGCGCAGCAGGATTTCCGCAACGACCTGCGCGACCAGCTGCTGCTCACGCGCCTGCGTGACCGCGAGGTCGAGTCGAAGGTCAAGGTCAGCGACGCCGAGGCCGACGAGTACCTGCGCGACCAGCGCAACCAGTCCGTGAAGAACGTGGCGCTGGAAAACCTCAACCTCGCGCAGGTGCTGGTGGCCGTTCCCGAGAACGCCACCGATGCGCAGATCGCCGCCGCCCAGAAGAAGGCCCAGGACATCGCCCAGCGCGCCCGCGCCGGCGAAGACTTCGCCAAGCTGGTGCGCGAGAACTCCGACTCGCCCGACCGCGCCAACGGCGGCGCCATCGGCATGCGCAGCGCCGACCGCTACCCGTCGCTGTTCGTCGAGGCCACGCAATCGACCGCCGTGAACGGTATCGCCGGCCCCGTGCGCTCCAGCGCCGGTTTCCACGTGCTCAAGGTGCTGGCCAAGGCCCAGATCGGCTCCGGCGACGCCACCGTCACACAGACGCAGGTGCGCCACATCCTGCTGCTCAACGATCCCAAGCGCACCACGGCGCAGGCGGTCGCGCAGCTGGCCGAATTCAAGCGCCGCATCCAGGCCGGCTCGGCCGACTTCGCGGGCCTGGCCCGCGACAACTCGCAGGACGGCAGCGCCAAGCAGGGTGGCGACCTCGGCTGGTCGCGTCCCGGTCAGTTCGTACCCGAATTCGAGGAAGCCATGGACCGGCTCTCGCCCGGCCAGATCAGCGACCCGGTGGTCTCGCGCTTCGGCGTGCACCTGATCCAGGTGGTGGCCCGCCGCGATTCCAAGCTCAGCCAGTCGGAGCAGCGCGAAGCCGCGCGCGCCGCGCTGCGCGAACAGCGCGTGGAAGAAGCCTTCACCACCTGGGTGCAGGAAGTGCGCGCGCGCGCCTACGTCGAATACCGCGACCCGCCCCAGTCCTGAGCTGATGGCGCAGCACATCGCGAGGAAGCGGTTCGGGCAGCACTTCCTGTCCGACGGCGGGATCATCGATTCGATCGTGCGCGAGATCGCGCCGCAGCCCGGCGATGCCATGGTCGAGATCGGTCCGGGGCTCGCCGCGCTGACGCAGCCGCTGGTGGAGCGGCTGGGCCGGCTCACAGTGATCGAGCTCGACCGCGACCTGGCGAAGCGGCTGCGAGAGCATCCGCAACTGGACGTGATCGAGTCGGACGTGCTCAAGGTCGACTTCGCCGAGCTCGCCGCGAAGTTCCCTGCCGGCAAGCCGCTGCGTGTGGTGGGCAACCTGCCCTACAACATCTCCACGCCCATCCTGTTCCATCTGCTGGGTCATGCCCATCTGGTCGCCGACCAGCACTTCATGCTGCAGAAGGAAGTGATCGACCGCATGGTGGCCAGCCCCGCCACCTCCGACTACAGCCGCCTGAGCGTGATGCTGCAATGGCGCTACGAGATGGAAAACGTGCTGTTCGTACCGCCCGAGAGCTTCGACCCGCCGCCGCGCGTCGACAGCGCCGTGGTGCGGATGGTGCCGCTGGCGACGCCGCCGGCCGTCGACGAGAAGCGCCTGGGCGAGATCGTGCAGGTCGCCTTCAGCCAACGCCGCAAGCTGCTGCGCCACACGCTGGGCAAGTGGCTCCAGGAGCACGGCTTTTCCGGCGACTTCGACACCCAGCGGCGGGCCGAGGAAGTGCCGGTGGCCGATTACGTGGCGCTGGCCCAGGCAGTGCCCCAATGAAAAAAGCGCGCCGATGGCGCGCTTTCTTTTCACTTGCTCGATCGCCTTTCGTCAGCCGGCATGCTCGGCCGACTTTTTCCGATCAGGCGGCGGCGAGCCAGTAACCCGCGTTGAAGGGGCTGCTCATGCGCAGCGCCAGCGGCGACACGTCGACCAGCTTGTCGGTCGGCATCTTTTCGCCGGCCGGTTCGGTGGCAGCTGCTGCTGCCGCCGCGGTGTTCACTTCGATGCCATCGAGGGTTTCAACGTTCGGTTGAGCCTCGTTCGCCCGTTCTGCTTGGCTGGTGGATGCAGAACGGGCTACAGAAAAGAATAGAAGCACCGGAACGGGACCTT